>FWWL01001276.1_pt1 | contig 52898 bp, 68 predicted proteins | sample 2228331 | NCBI WGS metagenome assembly FWWL01 (sample SAMEA103939775, study PRJEB20133) | metagenome | reverse complement strand
GACGTAGGAGAAGTTATACGGAAAGCCAAAGTTATGAGAGCTTCTGATATACACATATCCGCGGGGTTGCCACCAGTAGTTAGAATAGATGGGTACTTGGTCAAGATGGATGGTTACAAACCTCTTACACCTCATGAAATTGAAGAAGCAATAGATATTTTATTAGCCGAAAATGAACTAAAAAGAACCGGCAGAGAACAGGATTTCTCTTTTACTTACGAGGATGCAAGAATAAGAGCAAATCTTTACTATGAACGAGGCTATCCCGCATTAGCTCTGAGAATTATAACAAAAAAGATTAGAACGATTGATGAGTTAGGATTACCTGAAATTTTAAAAGATTTCTGTGAAAGGGATACTGGACTTGTTTTGGTAACAGGACCAACGGGAAGTGGAAAGTCTACAACGTTAGCTGCGATGATTGACTATATAAACTCGAAATACGCTTACCACATAATCACAATCGAAGACCCTATTGAATACATCTTTGAGAACAAGCAATCTGTAATTCATCAAAGAGAACTTGGAAAAGATACCGATTCATTTGCGGATGGTTTGAAATACGCTCTAAGGCAAGACCCGGATATAATCCTTGTTGGTGAAATGAGGGATCTTGAGACTATTTCGTTAGCTCTCACTTCGGCTGAAACTGGACACTTGGTGTTTGCAACCTTGCACACGAATTCAGCGGCTACTGCACCAGAAAGAATAGTTGATGTCTTTCCAGCCCATCAGCAAAAACAAATCTCACTACAACTTGCTAACACACTAATAGGAGTGGTCTATCAGAGACTTGTTCCAAAAAAAGGTCAGGGAGTTTACCCGGTCGTTGAAGTTTTGGTGGCTACAACCGGAATTAAGAACCTTATCAGAGAAGGTAAAGTACATCAAATAGAAGGACTTATGCAAGCTGGACAAAAACAGGGTAACATACTCTTTGATGACGCTTTAGTAAAAGCCTATTTGGATGGCTTTATAACAAAAGAAACACTATTAGACTTTTGTAGAATGCCTGAGGAGGTGCGCAAAAAGTTCGGATGGATTACAACGTGATGAAAAGTATTGAAAAATGGGTAGATGATTCGATAAAAGATATAGAACAGAAGATGGCTGAAAATCTTGAACTCAAAGATATGATTAAACTTTCTGAAGAGTATTCGCGTTTAAAAGAAATAGATGAGCTCATAAATAAATATTTTGAACTTAACGACGAAATTGAACTTTGGAAAGAAGAACCTGGCTCTGAAAGTGAGATTGAAAAACTTCAAAAAGAAATCGAAGTTACTGTGAACGAAATTCTTACCTTACTACTGCCAGAGGATGAGTACAGAAACAGAAATGTTTTTATCGAAATTAGAGCGGGAACTGGTGGAGAAGAAGCTGCTTTATTTGCCGGCGATTTATTGAGAATGTACCTACGATACGCTGAGAATAAGGGATGGACAACAGAGCTCATAGATGAAAATAAAACTGAACTTGGTGGATATAAGGAAGTTGTCTTAAGAGTTAAGGGAAGAAACTGCGGTACAATTCTAAAATATGAAAGCGGTGTTCACAGAGTTCAACGTGTGCCTGTAACTGAAGCTGGAGGTAGGATTCACACTTCAACCGCAACGGTTGCTGTTCTTCCTGAAATAGGCGATGTAGATATCCAAATTGACCCAAAAGACCTTAGAATAGATACCTACAGAGCTTCTGGAGCTGGTGGACAGTACGTTAACAAAACGGAATCTGCTATCAGAATTACCCATATTCCAACGGGAATAGTTGTCACTTGTCAAACAGAAAGATCTCAGTTGCAAAATAAAGAACGAGCTATGATGGTTCTGAGAGCCCGACTTTATGAGTTAAACAAGAAAAATCAAGAAGAAAAAATTTCAAAAGAAAGAAAGAGTCAGATAGGAACAGGTGAAAGAAGCGAAAAGATTAGAACATACAATTTCCCACAAAACAGGGTGACAGACCACAGAATTAATTTGACGATTTACAATCTACAAGCTGTTTTGGACGGGGAACTGGATCAAATAATCTCAAAACTGATCCAACACGACATAGAAACTCAACTTGAAAACTTAGGAATAATAGAATCAGTAAAGGAGTGATGAAAATGTTTCAGGTAGTTGATCATCCACTTATTAAGCATAAAGTTACGATAATGAGAAAGAAAGATACTGGTCCCAAGGAATTTAGAGAACTCTTAAAAGAAATAACACTTTTGATAGGTTACGAAGTTACAAGGCACATAAAACTCTACGAAACTGATGTTGAAACTCCACTAGAAGTAACGAAAGGATACTATATAAACGACAAAGATATTGTGATAATTCCTATTCTGAGAGCAGGACTTGGAATGGTAGATGGACTTTTACAACTTCTTCCAAATGCATCTGTTGGACATATTGGAATCTACAGAGATCCCGAAACACTTCAAGCTGTTACGTATTACTTCAAAACACCACCGTTAAACGATGATAAGGAAATATTCATTCTTGACCCGATGCTTGCAACTGGTGTTTCATCAACCGCTGCTATATCTAAAATAAAAGAATCAGGTGGAAAAAATATTACTTTGATTTCTCTAATAGCAGCACCTGAAGGTGTTCAGGCTATTGAAAAAGCACATCCGGATGTCAAAATTTTTACCGCAAGTCTTGATAGACAGCTCAATGATCACGGATACATACTTCCTGGACTCGGAGATGCTGGAGACAGACTATTTAGAACGAAATAAGGGGGAATAATCCTTGGGCGATGGATTAAGTATGAAACAACTACAAGAACTAACAATAAAAGAACTATATGAATTAGCAAAAAAGTATGATGTTCCTCGTTATACTTCAATGAGGAAACAGGATTTAATATTCGAAATCCTTGAAGCTAAGGCAAAATCCGAAGGTTACTTCTTCGGAGAAGGAGTTCTTGAAATATCTCCAGATGGCTTTGGATTTCTTAGAAGTCTTGAGACTATGCTATCAGGACCAAAGGATATATATATATCACAATCACAGATAAGAAAATTTAACCTTAACACTGGTGATATCGTTTCAGGTGTGATTAGGCCACCAAAAGAAAACGAAAGATTCAACGCAATGATAAAGATTGAGGCTATCAACTATCGTGCACCTGAATATGCTAACGAACGTGTGAATTTTGAAAACTTAACTCCTGATTATCCAAGAGAAAGGTACGTTTTGGAAACCGAAAGCGCATTGTATTCAACCCGTCTGATAGATCTCTTTGCCCCAATTGGTAAAGGTCAACGAGGAATGATTGTGGCACCACCGAAAACGGGAAAGACTACAATTCTTAAAGAAATTGCCAACGGTATTGCAAAAAATCATTCTGATACAATAAGGTTTGTGCTTCTTATAGACGAAAGACCTGAAGAAGTTACAGATATTAGAGAATCAGTTGACGCAAAAGTTATAGCTGCACCATTCGATATGCCACCAGAAAAGCAGATAAAAATCGCGGAACTGACACTTGAAATGTGCAAAAGACTTGTTGAGTACGGTAACCACGTTGTTGTTCTTTTGGACAGTTTGACAAGACTTGCAAGAGTCTACAATATCCAGGTGCCTCCAAGCGGGAAGCTTCTTACAGGTGGAGTTGATCCTGCAGCGCTTTATAAACCGAAACACTTCTTTGGTGCTGCTCGTAACACAAGAGAAGGTGGGAGCCTTACAATAATAGCCACAGCGTTGGTTGAAACAGGCTCGAAAATGGATGAAGTGATTTTTGAAGAATTCAAAGGTACAGGAAACATGGAACTTGTACTTTCAAGAAATCTTGCAAACAAAAGGATTTTCCCGGCTATAAATATAACTATGTCCGGTACGAGAAACGAAGAATTGCTAATAGATCAAAGTACTCTTAAGAAAACTTGGATATTGAGAAGAATGTTGAGTTCAATAAACGAAGAAGAAGGGCTAAAACTTATTATTTCTAAACTTAAAGATACAAAGACAAATGATGAATTCCTTGCTTTGATAGATTCACAAAAGGCGGTGTAGAATTTTTGAGAAAATTCAGTTTGTTTCTCATTGTTCTGACACTTTCAGTGGTATTTGGTCAAAGCACTATTTCAAAAGCTCAGGAATATTACTATTCTGCTGAAAAAGCCTACAGAGCGCAGGATTTTAGAACTGCACTTCTTTATTATGAACTTGCATTGAAAGAAGATAGCAGAATTGAAACAGATGATGTAATGATTAAATACAAAATGGGTATAGCAGCTTTCATGATAGGAGATTACGTTAAAGCGAAAAGTTACTTAGCACCATATAAGGGAAATCCAAATGTGGATGGTTTGCTTAGATCGATAGAAGATAGAACAAAACAAGACGAATGGAAAAAGTGGTTGATGAGAGAGGTACTAACAAGTGCAACTGAAATGACTGTACCACAACAAACCCAAAGTTCTGGTAGACAGTTTAATGTATTTTTATTTGTTATTATTCTTTTTGTAATAACGTTTCTCGTTATGATTTTCATGGAATACAGAGTTTTTAAGGCCAAAACAAAAATACAGACAGTTGTGTTAAAATCCCCCGAAGAAGTTAAAGAATCTTCATCGGCAGTTATAACCTCTCCTGTAGCTGCTGAAGAAGAGACTATCAACCTTGAAGAACTTCTTCCATCGAATTCCAAAATTATAGACATAGAAGAACTATTAAATCAAGAAATAGATATTTTTAAAGAACTCTTAGAAGGTGAGGTCAACACAAAGAGTTTGGAAGAAGAAATAGCCAAGTCTAAAAAAAGTAGTGAGGAGGTTCTAAACGAAACTGAAAATATTTTGAATGAAATATTTGGCCATGTCGAAGAAGTAAATGAACAAGTAACTGAAAATACTAAAGAATCTTTAGAAAATGTTGTGAAAACAGAAAAACTTACTGTTGAAAGTACATTTGTGGAATCTACTTTGTTGGAGATGATCAATAAGCTGAACGAATATCAGGAGAATTACAAAATTAAGGAGACCGAGTTCAAAAGTATTGAAGAAATTGAAAAATTATCTTCTGAATTGAAGGATTTTGACGACAAAGAAAGTTTAACAGACGAAGATACTAATTTGATAGTAGAAATTCTAAAAAGAAAGCTAAGTGAAAAATTAGAAGAAGCTAATGCCAATACTTGATTGAAAACTTTTCAAAGCACTTTGAAAGGAGTTAAAAGAGATTGAGAAAGAGTATAATAGTATTCGTATTGATATTTCTAAATCTTGTTATTTTTTCGACCAATACGTCTCAGACATCTCTTGCAAGTGTATTCGGTTTTATAGAGAAGATGTCAGGTTCTCGTAATTTCCAAATAGAATTATCTATGAAATTCGACGTTGATGATCTTAGTGTAAAACCACCTGTCAGAAAGAGCACAGTTTTGGGGTTCGAATTAATGATACAGAATTTGGACATTTTTCAGATAAAACTTCTCAAACCAGAGATTTTTGAAGGAATAATTATAACTTATGACAAAATTAAAGGCACAATAAAGTACTCATATGAAAAGAGCGAAATTATTTCAAAAATTGGGTCAGATGTTTTTAATACTTCGGATGTCATTGTAAGTATCTTAGATTTTCTATCAACACCTGTTTTTGATGTTAACACAACAAAGACATACACTGAGTTTATACCAAAAAATTCTGCTGTGTTGTCGAGATTTGGAGTTATACCAATAAAAGTAAGACTATACGTTGAAAAAGACACACCAAAGAAAATCGTACTAATGAACGATAAAACGGACGAAACTATTTCTATTGAACTCAAAAAATTTAATGCATATAAATGAGGTGGTCAGGTGTGGTTAGGAATATAACGTTATTATTCGTTCTAATTTTAGTTTTTCAAGCATTCTCTTATTTTAACTTTGGCCTTGGTTTTATGTACACCGAAAAAGCTGACTTTGGAGTTAGAATAGGCTACAGCGATCCAATCGATGTGACTTTTAACTACTTTTTCAACAATACTTTCAAACTCTACGGATTTTTGGGACTTAACACTACAATTGGTTTACAAGTTGGTCCTGCTTTTGGAGTTTTTAGTACACCGGATATTTCTTACTATCTCGGTGGTGGGACAAAATTGAGATTATCTAATATGGACATAACATTAGCTCTTCTTCTACCACCAGACTATTCTTTTGTAAATCTTACTGATTCACTGTTTCTGACATTTAAATATCTTGTACCGGACCCACCTGGAATGAGGATGAAGGATAAGTTATACATAGAAGTTGGTTATGTGAATAAAGTGTTCCATGTTTTTATTGGACTCTTAGAACCGTTTTAGTTAACTCTGGAGCTAACATATGCGAAAATTTTTTAAAATACAGGCGAAAGATCTTAGTTGTCTTTCGTCTTTTTTTGTGATATACTTAATTAGGTAAAACTTACTAAATGAGAGGTGAGTGATATGAAATTAGCAATTTACGGTGCAGGTAGAGTAGGTTCATCAACCGCATTTGCGATATTAGAAAAAAAGATATTCGAAGAAATTGTCATAGTCGATCTGAACAGAGATTTAGCTGAAGGAGAAGCGATGGATTTATTGCATTCAACTCCTTTTAGCAAACGAACTGTTGTTCGTGCTGGAACTGCGGAGGATATAGTAGGAAGCGATATCATTGTGATTACTGCTGGGGCTGCTCAGAAACCTGGTGAAACGAGGCTTCAGCTGACGCAAAAAAACGTGTCAATTGTAGGTTCAATCGCAAAAGAAATTAAGAGATATTCACCAGATAGCATTGTAATTAACGTAACAAATCCTGTCGATGTTCTGACATACGTAATCTGGAAACTGTTGGAAACAGATTCTTCAAAAGTTATGGGAACTGGTACTATTTTAGACACCGCACGTTTGAGATCTTTAATTGGTTTAAATTGTAACGTTTCTCCTTTAAGTGTACACGCTTACGTAATTGGAGAGCACGGAGACTCGGAAGTTGTTGCGTGGTCGTCGGCAACTATTGGTGGTATAAAGATGAAAGATTTCTGCAACAGTTGTTCTGTCGGCAAATGTAATATGTTTGAAGAAATTGAAAAGGATGTTAAAAATGCTGCGTATGAAATTATAAGGAGAAAAGGTGCAACAAACTATGCAATTGCCAAGGCAACTGCAACTTTTGTTGAAAGTATTGTAAAGAATGAAAACAGAGTTTGGACACCGTCAGTTTTCTATAACGATGTATACGTTGGATATCCTGCAATCGTTGGAAAAGGCGGAGTTAAACAATTGCTTAATCTGAAACTATCAGAAGAAGAAAACTTAAAATTTCAAAATTCTTGTGATATAATTAAAAAAGCCATCAAAGAGATTAAATTTTAGGAGGTTGTGATGATGAAAAAAACAATATTGGCTCTTTTTTTAGTTGTCTCAACTTTCATTTTTGCTAATCTAACCATTTCGCTTAATCTTTCCGAAAAAGGTGCAAATCTGTTTGTAAGTTTTTCAACAGAGCTTGAGACGAAAGTTAAAGCTGGAAAGCTCGATCCAAAAGCAAAAAATTTCGAGAACTCGATCGATTTAGAACTGAAACTAATCTTGCAAAAAGGTATCGATCCAAAATACGTCCAAACAAACCATGCAATTCCATTTTTTGCAGCAGCTTATTGGTACGTCGACAAAAACACGTTGGTTGGAACCATATACGATTTATCAGAAAATTCAGAGCTTAAGTCCAAAAAACACGATCTAAAAAATAAAGATCCAGAGATTGACAAAATAATTTCATCAGTTTTCTCAACGAAAAAAACTGAAATTGTAAGAAGCGACAAGGGACCAAAGGACTTAATTAAGAGGTACGAAAAAGAGCTTGGTAAAAAGAACATTTCAAAAACATATACTCTCACAATTGTACAGCCTGTGTTCAATACTAAAGGTGAAGTCGTTTTAGTAATCGTGAGTAAAACTCTAATCATCGAAACAAAATAATTGTGAAAATAAGGGCTCGCTTTGAGCCCTTATTATTTTTTCTTCAAAAAAGCTGTCATGTATGATATAATAGATTCGTAATTTTTACGACGAACAAGGAGGGATTAGCGATGTACGTTAACACAAAGGATATTCTTGAAAAAGCAAGCAAAGAGTACTATGCAGTTCCTGCGTTCAACATTAACAACATGGAGTTTTTCCATGCAATTTTAGATGGTGCACTTGAAAAAAGAGCTCCACTTATTATTGAAACTAGCGAAGGAGCAATAAAATACGCAGGAAACGGGGACATATTTAAGGGAGCGAGATATTTCGTTGAGCTTGTGAGATTATTTGCCGATTCTGCGGATATTCCGATAGCCCTTCACCTTGACCACGGTAAACATTTCGAGTATATTATAGCTGCAATCAAAGCTGGATACTCTTCAGTTATGATCGACGCTTCCGAACATCCATTTGAAGAAAATCTTAAAGCAACGAAAGAAATCGTTAAAATTGCTCATGCTGCAGGTGTTTCAGTTGAAGCAGAACTTGGACAACTTGCGGGTATCGAAGATAACGTTATGGCCGCTGAGAATGTTCTTGTCGATCCAGAACAAGCAAAAATTTTTGTCGAAGAGACAGGGGTAGATTTCTTGGCACCAGCAATTGGAACGAGCCACGGTGCTTTCAAATTTAAGGGAGAAGCAAAACTTGATTTTGAAAGATTGAAAAAAGTAAAAGAACTTACTAAGATACCACTTGTTCTTCACGGTGCTTCCAGTGTTATTCCTGAATACGTTAAATTAGCAGAAGAGTATGGTGCAGACTTAGGTGGTGCTTCTGGTGTTCCAGAAGAAGAACTAAAAAAATGTGTTGAACTTGGAATAAATAAGGTCAACACAGATACAGACTTGAGAATCGCATTTATAGCTGGTTTAAGAAAGTACCTTAAAGAAAATCCAAAAGAATTTGACCCGAGACATTACCTTGGTGCTGGTAAAAAATTAGTGAAAGAAGTAGTTATGAACAGACTTGAATTCCTTGGCTGTGCAGGAAAAGCATAATAAATGCCCTTTTGTAACTTTAAAATACGGAGGCGGTATACGTGAAGGTATTAGTTGTTAACTGTGGAAGTTCATCCATTAAGTACCAATTCTTAGATATGGACACTGAACAAGTGATTTGTAAAGGTCTTGCAGAAAGAGTCGGAATTCCTGGAAGCAGAATTGTTCACAAAAAAGGTGAAGAAAAAACAGTTGTAGAAAAACCTATGAAAGACCATGAAGAAGCTTTAAAACATGTTCTCGAACTTATAGTAGATGAAAAAGTTGGTGGAGTCAAGGACTTATCAGAAATTCATGCTGTAGGCCACAGAGTTGTCCACGGCGGTGAAAAGTTCTCAGGTTCAGTTTTGATTGACGAAGAAGTCATGATGGCTCTCGAAGAATACTCATACCTTGCACCACTTCACAACCCACCAAACATAATGGGTATAAGAGCAATTCAAAAATTGTTGCCAGGTGTTCCAAACGTAGCAGTTTTTGACACCGCTTTCCACTCGAAGATGCCCGCAAAAGCGTATCTTTATGCTATACCACATGAGTACTACAAAAAGTACAAAATCAGAAGATACGGTTTCCACGGTACAAGCCACAGATATGTTTCTATGAGAACAGCTGAAATACTCGGTCTTGATTACAAAAAATCCAAGATAATAACAGTTCACCTTGGAAATGGTGCGTCTATAGCTGCAGTTTTGAATGGTAAAAGTATCGATACATCGATGGGATTCACACCACTTGAAGGTCTTGTCATGGGAACAAGATGTGGAGATATAGATGCATCGATAGTAACATTCTTGATGGAAAGAGAAGGTCTCACAGCTGAGGAAGTTTACACGATTCTTAATAAAAAAAGTGGAGTTCTTGGACTTACGGACGGTTTCAGTTCAGATATGCGAGACATAGAAGACAAAGCGCTTGAAGGAGACCCAGTTTGCAGATTGGCACTCGATATTTACGAATACAGAATAGCAAAATACATCGGTGCATACGTTGCAGCTATGAACGGTGTCGACGCTATAGCATTCACAGCCGGTGTTGGTGAAAATTCACCTATCACAAGAAAAGAAGTATGTGAAAACTATCTTGGATACCTTGGAATTAAGATTGACGATGAAAAGAATAACGTAAAAGGCGAAGAAAGAATAATCAGTACACCCGATTCAAAAGTAAAAGTATTGTTGGTTCCAACAAACGAAGAACTTATGATCGCAAGAGATACAAAAGAAATTATCGGAAAAGGTATAAGAATGCTTGAATACTGATAATTTTTCTTGAATTTTCTTGAAAAATGGGGACCTTAGTCCCCCATTTTTCTTTTTTGTGGTATACTCATTTTAGTCTAAGGATTTCTTAAGGCAGAAAGTGTAAAATGGAGGTTGATTTACGGTGCTTGTTGGAAGGTACAATATCCAAGATGTGGAGATTCTAAAAGTTGAAAAGAACGGAAAGAAGATATTCGCAATTTCTAAGGATTCCCCGTTCTACCCAGATGGTAAAGGTGGACAGCTTGGAGATAGAGGAAAAATTGGTGAAGCAAATGTCTTGTTTGTCGAAGAAAAAAACGGCGAAATTTACCATGAGATAGACAGAGAAATTCTACCTGGCACGTACAGTGTGGATATGGACCTTAGAAGAAGGTTTGAAATAGCTCAACAGCATACAGGTCAGCACATCTTGTCTGCCGCGTTTGTTGAAGTTGCTGAGATGAACACCGTGAGTTTTAGAATGGGGGAAGAATATTCGACTATAGATTTGGATGTTCCATTTATAGAACCAGCAGTTTTAAAAGAAGTGGAAGAACTTGCAAACAGAATAGTCTTTCAAACAATTATAATAGAAGAAATTATAACGGATTTTGAGGGTTCTAAAAACTTTAAACTTCGAAAACCAATTAGTGAAAAGGTTAAAGGTGATATCAGACTGATAAGGATAGGTGATTTTGATACAAGTGCTTGTGGTGGGGTTCATCTTGAAAATACTGGTCAGGTCGGATTGATTAAGATAATTGACACTGAGAAAGTCAAAGGTGAGTTGACAAGAATATATGCTGTTTCAGGTGTTAGGGCTTTGAAATATTTCCAAAATTATAACGACATATTGAAGAATTTGAGTAAACTTTTGACTTCTTCGAAGGAAGAACTCGAATTGAGAGTCTCAAAACTATTAGAAAACGCAAGGGAAAATGGACTGAATCTTTCTAAAATTAGTGAACAATATGCACAGCTTTTAATAAAAAATTTGCCTGAAAATGAAGTTGTATATATTGAAGGGTATAAGGAAATTCCCAATTTTTTACTTAAATACATAGAAAATCTCAAAAGTAAGATAGTGGTCTTCAACGACGTAGAAAAGTACGTAATACTTTCAAAAAACTTAGATTGTAGAGACATTGTTAAAAGACTTATTGAAAATTTTGGAGGAAAAGGCGGTGGGATGAAAGAAAGAGCAAATTACATTACAACTGCAAAGAAAGAGGAAATATTAAAATTTATAGAAAACAATTTTTAAAGCTTGGAGGGATTTAGATGAGAAAAAGTTTAGCTATTTTTGTACTTTTAATTTCGGTATTGAGTATCTTTGCGAACGCACTTAATATGCTTCCGAAGAACTACACGACGGTTTTGTATATCCCAAGTGGAAGCAAATTGTATGATGAGTTCAAAAAAATTCCAATCGGAAAGACTTTTATGTCAGATGAAGGTGTTGGTATTGAATCTTTAGTTACTGGAATTTTGCAGCAACAGCTTATGTCTATGAAGTACACGTTAGACGATTTCGATCTTTTTGTGAACGAAATACTCTTTGCAGTTGATAAAGACGGAGTGTCAACCTTAATTCTTGGACCTGTGAAAAGCTCGACAAAAGTAAAGAAAATTCTTGAGGGGCTACTTGACCAAGATGCACTTAAAAACATACAGATTAAAAGCAATTATTTCATATTCTCAGAAAAATACGTTCCCGGTGGAAGTGCACCGTCGAAGTTCCAAGAACTTTTGAAAAGTAGTTTAGCGGTCTCTTATGTTAACATCTCCGAATCTGGACTTGGATTTGAAGGATATGGTACTGTCAAAGTCTCTTCAGGAGCTATAATATACAATTCCGAAATAGTTCCAACGACTCAAAAGGCTAAAGATGCGGTAAAACAGCTCCAAAACACAAAACCTATAGATATTTTTGCAGACAAAAACGTCGGTGGAGATATGCTGATATTTGTGAACAGACCGATACCAAATGAGATTTATAAATCGGTAGTTGAACCGATAATAAAACAACTTAACGTGCCTTTCAACGTTTCTGGAGTTGCGTATATGAGTGCTGACATAGGCTCTGCATTTACAGAATTTATGGGTGCAGACAGTGGTTCAAATTCTCAGACTCCAAGTGTGAATAGTTACACTGTTGTTTTCGGTACAAACTTCAAAATGCCAGACGATGTAACGAAATACGTTACTATTGCTGGCGAAAGGTACGGTGTTGTGCAAGATGAAAACAAACAAGATGTTGCATATATACATATAAAGCCAGACAGAATGATAACCTACACAGTCGCACCGAACAAATACAAACCAGGTGATAGAAAGTTTTTTGCGGACAATTACAAGACTGAATACTTTGCAGGAGTCTTCGTAAACTTTGAACCGATGATAAAATCTGTTCTTGGGAAAAGTGTAAAATCATCAGCAATATTCATAAGTTACATTGAAGGAGACAAAATAATCCAAAGAGGTACAATTAAGTAAATTTAAAGCGCCCATCAGGGCGCTTTTTTAGTACAGCTTATATTTTTGGTGGAATTTTCTAAATTCAACAATTGGTAAATCTCCTTGTACTAAGTTCTCCCCCATACTCAGCCAACTCTTTTTTGGTAACTGAGTTTCAACAACTCGCTTATCTTGATGAAGGATTTTCACGTTGAATGGCATTCCCATCTTAGCGATAAGTTTGTCAAAAGCCTTTATTTTAGTAGCGCTGATGTAGAATCTAATGTAAATATCGGTGTTTTCTTCATCAACTGGGGCAAAAACAGCCGTAACTCTAACGTTTTCGGTAATATGATTTTGCCAAAGGTTTGGAAGCTGAACTTCTAAATAAACAACACTTTCAGATATATCGAACTCTTCCGGCTTTTTCGGCGGTGTGCCGTCATCAACTCTGTTTTTAACGTAATAAAAGTACATCGTATTATCTATCCATTTTATAAGAGGACCATCCACAATCGTTTTGTTTCCACGGCCTATTGTTGTTCTGTGTACGAAGGGAAGGTGTATAGGATCAAGTTGGTTTTCGATAGCTCTTGTGTAATGAACTGTCCAACGTTCTTTGTATTCAGCGTAAACCATACCATCTAAATCTTCGAAAAATCTTGGTTCATAATCGGGCTCGCTATCACCGTACCAAAGAAAGATTATCCCATCTTTTTCGTAAGTTCTGTAAGACTTTACCTTGAAATTCTCAGGTACTGGTGTTTTTTTTCCATTTGCGGGAATCAAAGTCACTTTCCCATATTTGTTGTATCTAAAACCGTGAAACGGACAAGCTATCTCATCACCATGATGTTCTCCTATATGCAGAGCCGCACCTCTGTGACAACAAACATCACTAATACAGTGAATTTCCCCGTTTGTTGACCTCCAAAAGACTAAATTTTCTCCAAACCTTTTTACACCTGTTAATTTGCCAGGTTTCACCTCTTTAGAACTCAAAATACCGTACCACATTATTTTGTCCCTCCTTTTTTTCTATAACTCTAAACTTTATTGATGAATGTTTATACTGGAGTCTATTTTTCATTTTACTCTAATCTTAAAAAATTTTCAAATCTGATTGACAAAGTTAAAAGAATAATGCATAATTAAATTGAAAATGAGTTTCATTTCCAAATAACTTTTTTTGAAGGAGGAAGCAGTATGAAACTTCGTCTAGTGTTAGGAACAGTTTTAGTTTTGGGATTGTTAGCAGTTTTAACATTTTTGACTTTAAAAAAAGCTGAGGAAAAGGTGGTGACTATAGCTATTCAGCCTACTGAACAATCGGACGAAATAATGGCTAAAGTCCAAGAGCTGAAAAGTTTCTTAGAGGAAAGAGTTGATGCCAAGATTGAAATTAGTGTTCCTACTTCATACAATGTTGTGGTTGAAGGACTTAGATTCAACCATGTCCAAGTTGCTTTTATGGGTGGCTTACCTGCATACCACGCTCATAAGGTAGCTAATGCTGAAATTGTTTTGTCGGAGTTGAGAGAAGTGATAATTGATGAAGAACCAACTATCGCTCCATTCTACTATTCTTACTACGTTGTCTTAAAAGACTCTCCTTACAACTCTCTTGAAGAACTAAAAGGAAAAAAAGTTGCGTATACAAGTCAAACTTCTACTTCTGGATATCTGTTTCCTTGGGCTAAGCTAATTGAACTTGGTTTTATTTCTGAGAATGAAGAGCCTAACAAATTTTTCGGAGAAGTTTATTTTGCAGGTGGTTATGCACAAGCTTGGGAAGCTTTGAAGCGTGGGCAAGTGGATGTTAGCGTAATAGCTGGAGATGTTCCGACTTCGTTGTATTACGAAGTCTTAGAAAACACAAAAACTTTAGAAAAACAAGGACCAGTTCCTTCCCACGTAGTCGTCTTTAACAAAAATTTAGATAAATCATTGAAAACTCAGCTAAAAAAAGCTTTTCTTGAATTGAATGATCCAAAATATAGAGATCTTATGCGAAACTTAATTTCAGCGATATTTGTTGAGTTCAAAGAAACAACATTCGAGGAACATTTAGGGCCTCTAATGGATGTAATGAAGCTAACAGGTTATGAGTACGGAGGGTGAGAATTTTGGAAGCAGTTGAACTCAGGAATGTATGGTTTTCATATGATGGAAAAGAGTATGTGTTAAAAGGAGTGAATTTAAAAGTTGAAGAGAGTTCAACTGTTATGGTTTTAGGACGTAGTGGATCTGGAAAGTCGACGATTCTTAAAACAATCAACGGTCTTGTATCAATTCAACAAGGTGAAGTTAGAATATTCGGTGAGAGAATAGATAGTGTAAAGAAACTCAACAAAGTTAGAAAAAAGATTGGTTATATACCACAGCACTTAGGATTGATAAAGAGCAAATCAGTACTTTATAACGTTCTGTTAGGTGCATTGCCAAAAATGAAAATTGTTGACACACTTTTTTTTAACTTTTCAGCTGACGATATCAAGAGAGCAAAGTATTACATAGAGATAGTTGGTTTAGGTAGCAAAATTGATGAAAAGGTTGTTAATCTAAGCGGTGGTGAAAGACAAAGAGTAGCCATAGCTCGTACTTTGATGCAAGAACCAAAACTGATCTTAGCTGATGAATTTGTCTCTGACTTGGACTTTGTGAAGGCAAGGGAAATAATGAGGCTGACTTATACACTAAAGGAAATCGGCATATCATTTATTATAGTTACTCATGATATATTCTTAGCTGCGGAATATGGTCAGAAAGCTGTTATCGTTAACAATGGGAGAATAGTAAAAGAACTTTCAGATAAAGACTTAACGTACCAATTAATTAGCGAGGCATTCAACAATGGTTAAGGTTGCTGAAATAATTAGGCAAAAGTTGGTTTTTATAATTATCTTGTTAGCTTTAGCGCTAATGTTCGAGATGGGTTTTTTTGATTTTGTCAAGATAAGCAAAGGATTTTCGAACGTCTTTCAGTTTATAAAAGAAATGCTCCCGTTGAATATATCGGATGCTAAAGAAGTTTTAGGAGCTGTACTGGAAACATTAAAAATGGCTTACGTTGGTACACTTTTAGGTTTTATTTTCTCAATTCCTCTGAGCCTGTTAGCAGCAAGGAACATTTTTGGAGGATTAATAAGTTTTCTATCACGATTTTTACTAAGTTTAATAAGAGTTATTCCGTCATTACTGCTGGCTATAATCTTTGTTGTTGCTTTTGGGTTAGGACCTTTAGCTGGAACACTTGCTTTAGCAATATATACAATGAATTATTTGGGAAAGCTTTTCTATGAAACTTTTGAAGCAGTTGATAAAGAAGTTTTGGAAGTTCTAGAAGCAACGGGAGTTTCTAAGATTCAAAAGGTTTTGTACGCTATATTACCGGAAAGTAGTAACTACATATTAAGCCAAATTTTCTTTATGTTTGAATATAACATCAGAGCTTCAACAATATTGGGGTTTGTAGGAGCTGGCGGTATTGGATTTTATATGATGAATTATATCCAAACTTTTCAATACAACAAGTTAACAACAGCCCTTGTATTTACCCTTATAGTTGTTTTGACGATAGACTATGTTAGTGGTAAAATAAGAGAAAAAATTCTGAGAAGTAACTAAAATCAAAAAAGTCCCCTTAAAGGGGACTTTTTTGAAGAAGAAGCCGATTTTTATTATCCTTTCGTAATTACTATTGCTCCCAAAATGAGTGCGATTGCACCTATCGTTCTAACACCAACCTTTTCTTTGAAAACAAACTTTGCAAATATTATCGTAACAAAAGTCGAAAGCATCGATACAGGTTCGGCTATACTGACATCGATGTACTTAAAAGCGTTTAAAAGAGCAACGTAAGAGTATGCGTTGCATATACCTGCTAAGACTAGATAGACAAATTTATTTTTAATCAACCTTCCGTATGTCTTTAAATTGTTTTTAACAAGGATTCCGTAGATGAAAATGTAGGTACTTATAACTAAATAAATCGAAACTGAATAACTTATCGGCGAAAGGTTAGATGTTATTTTTTTGTCTACAATCCTTCCAAAGGCCATCAAAATAGACGATACAAGCATCGCAAGAGCACCTTTGCTTTTGAGAAGGTTTAAATAAGATACTTTCAAATTTTCACCCTTTTTAAGAAACGAAACTCCGTATATCATAAGTAACGCACCTAATATTTTGAATACCGTTATTCTTTCACCCAAAAATATAAATCCAAGTGGTATCAAAAAGAAGACATTTAGATTGTATATAGGAGCAACAACCGAGGTATCTTCATACTTTAATGCGTACGTGTACAGAACAAAAGAAAGTGAATAAATACTTCCACTTATCAACGAAAGAAGGATAGAGTTCAACGTAATTGTATTGAAAAAGGGGAAAAACATTATAAAGGAAAAAAAGAAAAATCCCCACGCAGAAACCAAAGTGTGTGAGTTTTCTGCAACTTTCTTTCCAGCTATTCTTTCATAACCTAAAAGAAATATTCTTAAAACGATCCAAAAAGCTACCATTTTTCAAGTCCCCCTCTACTGAGTATATTTTAGCACAAATGTGGTATAATTTTATAGAACTATAAAACTTTCGCAAATTTTCGGAGGTGCTTTCATTTGGTATACGTCCTTTACGGGGACTCTGAGTACAAAAAGAAAAAGTTTATCGATAATTTGGTCAAAGAAAAAAATCTAGATGTTAAAAAGATTTGTCCTGACAGTGAAAACAAATTGGAAGAACTCAAAAATTGTTTATCAACTTCTTTCCTTTTCTCAGAAGCCCTTTTACTCGTTCTTGTTGATTTTGACGATTGGAAAAAAGACGAAAAGGAACAAGCACAGCAACTACTCAAAGGTGCTGAAAGAGATGTTGTTTTACTAACTGACAAAAAACCTACAAAGTTGCCAAAAGATTGGCAAATTTTGGAACTTTCACTCCCTGAAGAATGGAAATCCGACGAATGGAAAGAATATATTCATCAAATATCAAAAGAACAGGATTATCCGCTTTCTAAAGACCTTGTAGAAATTTTTTTTGAATACGTTGGTGCTGACGAGTACGGAATAATCTCTGAGATTGAAAAACTTAAGTTGGCAAATGTAAAAAAAGTGGAAGAAGCTAAAGAAATAATATATAGAAGGACACATTCAAAATTAGACGAACTTGCTTTTGCTATTACAGAACTTAGAAAAAACGACGCTTTAGCTATTTTAGAAGATATAGTAGAACATTTTGAAGGGCCTTATATTACTGCATCGCTTTTTTCTCATATAAACGATCTATTATTTCTCAGAACTCACGTTGTACCGAAACAAAGATACGATTGGGGAGATTTCAAGAAGTATTCGACAAACTACGGTATGCCACTTCCAAAGGTTATGAGATTTTTAGGTGGAAAGTTCAAAAATCAAGAATATACTCCTGTAAATCATATCGTACTTTACAGCCCAGAGTATCTTTCCGATATGGTAATAAAAATATACAAGCTGGACAGAGCTTTTAAAATAGGCGAGGATCCAAGAATTTTACTAAGAGAATTCGTTCTAAGATGGGGTGAAAAGGATGGAATTTAAGGAAAACATAAAGGTTGGGTACGTGTCTTTCGTAGGAAAACCAAACGTTGGTAAGTCTTCGATTATCAACGCTATTATGAGAACAAAAGTGGTCATAGTCTCTGAGAAACCTCAAACAACAAGAACGAGGATAAATGTCATTTACAACGACGTGGATTCTCAAATTATTTTCACAGATACTCCCGGAATTCACAAGCCACTCCACAGACTTGGAGAGTATATGGTTAAAATAGCAACCCAAGCTTTAAGAAACGTTGACCTTTTGCTATTTACTGTTGCAGCTGATGGAGGATTTGAAAAGCCTGAGGAGTATATCGCTCCTATGGTAAACGCTTCTAAAAAGCCGGTTATTGGGGTTATCAATAAAATCGATCTTTGTAAAGATGAGGAAAAAATAGGCTTAACGGTTAAACGTATGCAAGATAATTTAGAGAACCTTGTTGGCATAGTAAAAACTTCTGCTGTTACAGGACAAGGTCTTGACGAGCTTTTAAAACTTATCAAAGACAACCTTCCTTACGGACCACAACTTTATCCTGAAGACATAATAACAGATAGACCATTGTCTTTTATGATTTCAGAACTTGTCCGTGAGAAAATACTTCAGTTCACTTATGAAGAAATCCCACACTCAACAGCTGTCATTATCGAGGAGATTAAAGAAAGAGAAAATGCTGTTTTGTATGTGAGAGCAAACATATACGTTGAAAGGGAGAGCCAGAAAGGTATCATAATCGGTAAAGGTGGTGAGATGATAAAAAAGATTGGTCAAAATGCAAGGAAAGATATAGAGTTTTTACTTGATACAAATGTCTATTTGGATTTATTCGTTAAGGTGAAAAAAGATTGGAGAAACAAAGATTTTATCATCCTTAACGAAATCGGCTTAAGTGATGATATAGAACGTGAGTAATGGGAATAAAGTCCCTCCTGAAAGGGGTGTGAAAAATGAAAAAAGTATTGATTTTCGTTTTGATAGGTGTTCTGTTATTGTTTTCTTGTGAAATGGGTGGAGGTTCTTCAGCGACTGAAAAGAAGATTATCATCCCACCAGGATTTATCGGTGGCATCGGTGAAGGAAGTTCAAAATCTGAAGGCGAAGCTGACAACCTCGCAAAAGCTAATGCACTAAAGCAGATAACAGAGCAGCTTTACGTTAAACTATCTTCAAGCCAGCAAATTGAAGAGATAGCAAAAACGACACAGCAAAAGGGAATGATTCAAGAAACCTATCAATCAACTTACAAAAAAATTATCGAAACAACAAGTCTAATAGATTTTGTAGACGTTGACTATACCTACATCGACAAAAGATTCCAAAACAACGTTCACTATGTGAAAGTCTTAGCACTTGTCGATGAAGATATAGCTAAGACAACAGTTCAATGTTATATTGCTTTAGAACTGAGTGAAGCGTTGATACAGTCCAAGATGTTCTTCACAGCGAAAAGTTTGGTTGATTACTACGATGGAATGATAAAGAAATACGGAACAAAGATACCAGCAACAGCATCAGCAAAATTAACAAAGACGATAGGAGAGATAAGGGGAAAACTACAGAATATAACCGCACTTGTTGAACAGATAGAAAGATTTGAAGTAAAGACATTTGAAGATGCACTGAAAGTGTCAGAACTTTTAGACAGGCTTCAGACGCTTGCGGTTGATTTACCTGATGAATTTTTGGTAAAACAGAGAGAAAGGATAAGAAGTTCATTAAAAGATGTGAAGATAGTGATAGAAGGACCCCAAGAAGTAATAGTGGGACAAACGGTAACGGTGAATATAAAAGTAGATCCGGCGATAACAACGACGTTGAGAACGGTGTTAAAGAACATAGATGGACCTGAGAGTATAAGTGTAGTGAACGGAGAAGGATTGTTCTCAGGTGTGATAAAAGATATAGGGGCGAACCTTGAAGTGACACTTGCGGGAATACTCACAGGACTATGGGCACCGGGAAAGATACTGCCAAGGGGAGCGGGAGTATCGATAGCGGAAGAGAAAGAAGAGATGTTAGTAATAACATCTGAAGGAGCAGCGACATTATTAACAGACCTTGCACTTTCAAGAAACAACGCTTTGCAAGATGCAGTCGTTAAGACAGTAAAAAGAGCAGCAAGTTTGGTTTTGACAGGGGAAGATAGAAAACTACTTAATTTCCCAATAGATTCAGTTGTCATTGATAGACTTATAGGACTGATAAAATACGAGATAGTTTCAGAAAACAAGTATGAAGGACTTTACTACACTACAATAAAAGCTGAAGTTGGGAAAAAGAGATTTACTGAAACTATAAAAGATATCTTGTCAAAAATGCCAACCGCTCAAGCGGTACTCATAGTTGAAGGGGACAAATATAACTATATAGAGTCAAAATTCCAAGAGCTCCTAATAAACGGTGGAATAAAACTTGTTTCCAAAGAATTTATTGAACAGATAAAGAAATATCAACAAGAAACAAAATTGAAACCGGAAAATATTGGTAAATTGTCAGCTTTAACCGCAGCAAAGTACTTACTATACACAAAGGTAAATCTCAACGAAACATACGTTGCCGATTACAAGATATGGTCTGTGAGAGCACTTGTAAACACTCAAGTTATTGATACTATAACTGGTGAGATAGTCTTGGCTAGAAATTTTGAAGAAGTGAACAGCGGTGCAACTGTTGAGGCGGGACTTTCAAAGATGGTTTCCAATTCAAAATTCGGCAGTTACGTTGATAGTATCATCAGAGACTTAAAAGCAGGTCAACCGGTTCAACAAACAACAGCGGAAGTTAAGTATACTGTAACGCTTGTTTCCGAAAGACTTGCATATATAAACGCAGTGAAAGACTACATAGCGAAGGAATACCAGATAAAGATTTTACAAGGTTCGGAGACAAAGCTTGTGATGGAGATAACAACGAAAGATAAGAAAAAATTGATAGATTACATATTGGGATTTAAGAACTACAATGTATCTTTACAATCTGACGATGGAATGGAAATTTCTTTTGTGATAAAACGTTAAGAAAGAGGGCGAAAGCCCTCTTTTTTATGCGTATATATCTTTCTTTTCGTAGTAGATTAGCCCGAAGAAAAGTGAACCGAAAAAGAGCGTTATAGTAAGTATGAAAGCTAACGTGTTGAATTTCCCCGTTTTCACAATCTCAGCTGGATCGAAAAGACCAAAAGGAGTAAAGTTGTTTAGAAATTTAAAACTTTCGGTTATTCTTCCTACAAGATTTAAAATGTAAAAACCGAAAATGAAGAACATAATCTGCGTATCAGCTAACGTTCGTTTGCGGTTAACAACTGAAATTATAAACCCCACAGCAGTGATAAAAAGATGTACTCCCCAGAATGCTCCGAAAAGTTGCCACATAAGTTGAGTATCTAATGGTTTCACTTTGTATTTGTTGAAATAGAAATAATTTGAAAACGTAAGTACTAAGTCAAAAAGAAGTTGATATGTCAAAACTACCAAAAATTTTTCAAAGATATATTTCTTTCTGCTCACAGGTCTTGTTAATATGAATTCAGAAGTCTTTTCGTACTCTTCTTTCGAAAGTATGGAAGAAGCAAGCCTACCACCGAAGAAACTTGCAACTAAAAAGACGAATATCTGTCCTTGCATAGCGAAGAAGTGAAGAATATCAGTAAAGTCGATCTTTTCAATTCCAAAAATCTTCAAAAACACCTTCGGAAGAACTTGCAATTTTGCTGCGAAAAGCCCTTCTTCACCTGCAAAAGATTGAAATGCTGAAAAGTACATAAATTGTATACCTACCAAAAATAGAGACCATACTAAAAAAGATTTAAAGTTTTGCTTCAATTCCCACTTCGTTATACTCATTCTTCTCACTCCTTGTAAAGCTCATCAAAGATTTCTTCTAATGAGACATCTTCAATAGAAAGGTCTTCTATTTCTAATTCCGAGAGTTTTTTAAGTAAATCATTTAGGTTTCCTGTATAGAAAAACTCTTTTGTTCCGTTTTCCTCCTTCGAATTCAGTATCGGAAGGTCAAGATTTATAGTACTATCCGAAGTTATCCTGACTTTCTTTACAGAAGAATAATCTTTTCTCGGCTGTACCAAAGCGCCTTTGTTAATAAACAAAATCCTGTCGCAAAGTTTTTGAACTTCGCTTAAATTGTGCGAAGAGAAGAACACAGTTACCTTTCTCTCTTCACGTTCTTTCTTTATAAGTTGATAGAGTTGTTTTTGCAAAAATGGGTCGAGTCCATTTGTCGGTTCATCTAATATGAGCAGTTTCGGCTTATGAACAAAAGCTTGAACTATCGCAAGTTTCTTTTTGTTTCCTAAAGACAAATCTTCTATCTTTTTGTTAAGTTCAACTTTGAGAAGTTCGCATAAATAATTGAAATAGTCGTAGTCGACATTTTCGTAAAAACTGAGAGCGTACGAAAAGAAATCTTTGACTTTTACACTTTGATAATAATTCACTTCCCCTGGGATATACCCAGTATCTTTGTTTATCGTATGGTACTCAGTTAAAACGTTTTTACCAAAAATCTGAACCGACCCACTTGTAGGTTTCAAAAGCCCAAGAAGTATCCTGATCGTCGTCGTCTTCCCAGCACCGTTAGGTCCAACGAAACCTACAATTTCTCCTTCTTGAATAGAAAAAGATATATTCTCTATCGCTTTCGTTTTCCCGTAATACTTTGTCAGTTCTTTGATTTCTACTATCAAGTTCATCACCTCCGATATAATTATACTCTATTTTGTTAAAAATTTGACTTTTAATTTCTTTTTTGGTATAATTAGTTTAGACTAAGTACATAATTGTGGAGGTGATGGTAATGAAAAAGGTATTGTTATTCGGAATGATTTTGTTCGGGCTTTCGGTCTTTGCAAGTTTAACAAATTTTAACATCGCAAATTTCAAAGGTGACGTAGGAATTATTTCTATTTCAACAGTTGAAAAGACGAAAGATTATTATTCTGTAGACGGCGTTGTCTACAATCTAAAAGGGGTTAACTACTCCAAGAAGTTCCTAAAATCATCGGAAGCTGATTCAAAATTGCTTACAAAAGACAAGATAGTTGGTTATTTAGGTGTCACAATGACGGAACTAGGAAAATTCAATGGAAAAGATGGTCCTGCAATGGTAGCAGTGAATGGTATAGTATACGATGTTTCAAATTCATCGAGTTGGAAAACCGGAAATCACAAAAACCAACATACTGCAGGAACCGAACTTACGTACGAAATCGTTAAACTATCACCACATGGTGTAGGCAAACTCACAGGTTTTGTACCATACGGTATTTTGGTCTTCACGCCACAAGAATTAGCTCAGTTCACAGGAAAGAACAAAACAAAAGTCTACACAGCGGTTCACGGAATAGTTTACGATGTGACAAATTCCAAGGAGTTCATCACCGGTACTCACAGGGGACACATAACTGGAGTAGATTTGACAAGAGAGATTTATCAAATTCCAAACCATATTAATTTACTGAACAGACCACATATCTACAAAATTGGACTGTTCGTTTTGAGAAGTTCTGACATTTCAAGTTTTAATGGCAAAAACAACACAAAACCTTATGTAATAATCGAAAACTCAGTTTACGATATATCACCAAAAGCAAATATTGAAGCAGGAAAGGATTATAGTAAAGAACAAAAAGCTGATAGTTCTTGGTATCTTATAGGCTTTAAGCTGTGGTGATGAGTATGGACTTTAGGGTACTTGGAATAATCAGTGCGATACTTTTACTTTTCAATGTCTCTTTCTATGTAATGCGAAGAATTTACAAATATTCGAAGAACAAGACCGAAAAAGGTGCGAAATTTTTGAAGGTGATAAAAAAGGTTCATATCGTTACAGGAATTTCTTTGGTATTTACTGGCTTGATTCACGGACTTTGGGCACTCGGCTGGAAACTCCAATTTCATACAGGAACGATTCTTTGGTTTACGATTCTTCTGATGTTTATAGGTTATCTCTTCAGACCGATAATCAAGAAGAAAGGCAAAAAATGGACACCGATTCACAGAACGATGGGGTTTATTGCTTTAGGTTTATTAGCCCTTCACTATTTCTTCCCGTGGTTGTTCTAAAATCTTATCATACATTCGTAAAAGTCCTACGCCCCAAAATCTTCAACAGGGGCGTAGTTTTTTAATTTCCTGACTATCAAATTCTGTAGTAAAATAATCACAGATTTTTAAATAGTTTTTGAACCTTTTTCAACATTACCAGTCTAATACATTAGACACCACAGAAAGGGGGTATGTTTTTATGGATAACACGTTAACGATTGTTTTAGTCGGTGTGTTAGTAGCGGCGGTTATTGTTGGCGGTATTTTCTTGTTAATGCCAAAAGAACAGTGGATTACAGCGGCGGGGGAAAGGATCGTAAAAATTCCAGCAAATGCGGAAGTTAAGTTCATTGACACAAGCAAAGAAACCCAAGTTGCACAACTCAAAAAGAGTGGAAAACTCATTATGGCTATCGGTGAAGAAATCGGCACAGGCTTGAACCCAATTATTGCACAGGATAAGGCAAGACTTAGGGCTTATGCAAAGATTGCCGAATTCTTGAACGCAAGAGTTGAAACCTTTAGAAAACTTGTCGAAGGTCAGCTCTCTTCAGTTCAAGTTAGTGGAAACAAGCAAGAAATTGAACAGGCTTCGGTCGATGCTTACAAAGCGGTCACAGAAATGTTTGCAAAAGCAACTGTCAGTGGTGCTTACACTTATGCGGTTTGGGAAGTTAATGAAGGAAACACTGTTAGAACATATGTTTTGCTAGTTTACGATCCGGCAAGCATACTGCAGATTGTTGAAATGAACGCTTTGGTAAACGAAACGGTGAAAAAGCTCGGTCAACAAGGGGTTGATTTCTTCAAAGCTTTGAATTCAGTTCTTGATGAAGCTTCAAAAGGAACACCACTTCAATAATCTATAGACAGATGAATAGCCGTTGGGAAGTTCCAGCGGCTATTTTCCATCTTCTTTTGGAAGAAGGTGAGTAAATGGATTTTGAAAATCCGATGGTTATAATAGCTTTGGTTTCTGTTACAGTTCTTTCAGCTGTTTTGGTATTGACCATACAATCTTCTCAAAAACCGCAAGAACAATGTATAACAGCCTTGAATGAAAGAGTTTACAAAATTCCTCCTGAAGCAAAACTTATATTTAAAAATACATCAGTTGAGCAAAGAGTTGCTCAGCTCAAAAAAGATGGAAAATTATTGATGTTTGTTGGTGTACACACCGGTGGTGGAGTGCACCTTCAGTACGCACAAGACGAATCGAGGAAACACGCTTATCAAAAGATAGCAGAGTATCTCAAAACTTCGATTAGTTCTTTCAAAAATATTATCGAATCTCAATTTCAAAGTAGTAATAAAGAACAACTGTCTCAGATTTCTCTTTCAGTCTACAACAACATCGTGAAAGTGTTTTCACAAGCTGAAGTTTCAGGAGCTTATGAATTTGCATACTGGCAAGAAAGAGAAGGTAGTCTTGTTAGAACGTATTGTCTTTTAGTTTACGATCCTGATGGTTTTGCAATATACGGTATGCAAAATCCAGAACTAAAGAGTGGGATAGAACAACTGCAAAAAAATGGCGTTGATTTCTTTAAGGTTCTAAATGATGTTTTAAAGCAAGCGAGTGAATGATTTTTGTTTTTTAAGATAAGAAAAGCTCACGAATGGTTGTGGGCTTTCTTTTTTTGTATGGTATAATCGAATTAGTTGAAAAACATTTGAGTTAAAGGAGGAATTGAATGAAAGATAAATACTTGGTTTTGATTTATTTTCTAATATTCTTGTTTTTTGCAGTCAAAGCTCCTTTTGTTGTCTCAGCATTTATAATTGGATTTTACTTTTTTGTCATCGTTGAGAACCTTTCGATTTTTTTAGAGAAGATTTTTAAGAATAAACTCGTTTGCAGCATTCTTTCGTATGCGGTTGTCTTTGGAGCAATCGTTTATCTATTTCTTTCAGTCATACCAATGTTTATTAACGAAGCAAAGAACCTTTTTACATTCTTGAGTAACTATTCTTTTCAGACGGAAGAATTGCCAGAAGAACTTTCGAATATCGTAAGTGATTTGAATTCAAACATATCTAGGTTTGTTTTAAACATTACTAACTATCTTTTAGGAGTCCTTCCTTCTTTTCTCACAAGCCTCACAATACTTATTGTGACAATAATCGGTATAGGTGGGCTTAAGAGATATTTGTCGAGCGAAGTATCATATTTGTTTTCTGAAGACAAAATTAAGGGGAGAAAATTTCTTGAAAGTTGTTATTTTGACATTTTGAAGATGGTTCGTGGACAAATAGGTGTTGCGTTTTTAACTTCGTTGACTATATTTATTTTACTGACTATATTCAAAATACCGAATGCTTTCTTCATATCGATTTTAGCTTTCATAACAGACTTTATACCTTTTGTAGGTTTACTCATTACCGCTATTCCATCTTTGATAATTGGATTCTACACATACCAACTAAAAGGGATGATATTTGTCTTGATAACACTTTTCATAGCCAACCAGCTCGAAAGCTGGGTGTACGGTCCTAAAATACAAAGCGATAATTTAAAACTTCACTGGTTTTTGATAGTTTTACTGATAACTTTGTTTGGAACTGTTTTTGGTTTTGTTGGCGTTTTGATTGCGATACCAGCGTTTGTATTCTTCAAAAACTACTATAAATTCTACGTTATCTAACATTTTTCATTTTTTGTTTTTTTCCACTCTTGACAAAATCGTTAGATATGATAGAATGATTAACGCACGTGGGTGCGTAGCTCAGTGGGAGAGCGCTTCCTTGACGCGGAAGAGGCCGTAGGTTCAATCCCTGCCGCACCCACCAATTCTTAATGAGCGCTGGGACGTCGTCTAATTGGCAGGACAGCGGACTTTGGCTCCGCCGGTCTAGGTTCGAGTCCTAGCGTCCCAGCCAAATTAAAGAGGGGTATATCCCCTCTTTAATTTTATCAATAAACCGTAATTATACACATTCCTGAACTGAGCCTGAACTGAAACGCACGACAGCGTGTTCGTAAAGAAATATTCACAAAAAATTTTATTGATATTTTTACAAAGATGGTTTATAATTATCCAGGTTCCTAGTTTGGAGAGGACTAGGTATTTTTGTTTATATTCTTAATGGCGTGGCTGATTCATAGAAATGGTAAGTAAAAAAACTTTTTGGAGAACCGAAGGGAGGGTTTATTTTGCCAACGATAAATCAACTCGTTAGGCACGGAAGAAAAAAGGTAGAAAAGAAATCAAAAGCTCCAGCACTTCAAGGGCATCCACAAAAAAGAGGAGTTTGTGTTAGGGTTTCAACAATGACTCCGAAGAAACCTAACTCAGCTCTCAGAAAAATAGCAAAGGTTAGACTGTCAAATGGTATAGAAGTCACATGTTACATACCAGGTATAGGCCACAACCTTCAAGAGCACTCAATCGTTTTGGTTAGAGGTGGAAGGGTTAAAGACTTGCCGGGTGTCAGATACAAAATAATCAGAGGTACGTTAGACGCTGCTGGTGTTGAAAACAGAAGACAGAGCAGGAGTAAGTACGGTGCTAAGAGACCTAAAGCAGGACAAGCTGCAGCTGCTAAGAAAAAGTAAGGATTAGGAGGGGCAACCAATGAGACGAAGAAGAGCGGAGGTTAGACCAGTAGCTCCAGATCCCATATATGGCGAAGTTTTGGTAACAAAAGTTGTTAACAAAATAATGTGGGATGGAAAGAAATCAATTGCTCAAAAAATAGTTTACGGTGCTATAGAAATTTTAGGCGAAAAAACTGGGAAACCTGGTATCGAAGTTTTCAAACAAGCTATCGAAAATGTTAAACCTATCGTTGAAGTCAGACCAAGAAGAATCGGTGGTGCTACATACCAAGTTCCAATCGAAGTTCAAGAACCAAGAAAGACATCTCTTGCCATCAGATGGATTGTTGACGCTGCAAGATCAAGAAAAGGGAAACCAATGCAAGAAAAACTTGCTGAAGAACTTCTCAATGCATATAACGGTACTGGTACAGCAATGAAAAAGAGAGAAGACGTTCACAAAATGGCTGAGGCTAACAGAGCGTTTGCGCACTTTAGATGGTAATTTTTGGAGGGTATTATGGAAGAAATTAAGGCTCTGTATGTTGACCTGAATAAGCTTAGAAATATTGGAATAATGGCACACATCGATGCTGGAAAGACGACTACTACCGAAAGATTCCTGTTCTTCACAGGAAGAAAACATAACATCGGTAGTGTCGACGAAGGTACAGCAACGATGGACTGGATGATCCAAGAAAAAGAAAGAGGTATCACAATCCAGTCAGCAGCTACAACATGTTTGTGGAAAGGTTACAGAATAAACATTATTGATACACCAGGTCACGTTGACTTCACTATCGAAGTTGAAAGATCTTTGAGAGTTTTAGATGGTGCAGTTGCCGTTTTTGATGCTACCGCCGGTGTTGAGCCACAATCAGAAACCGTTTGGAGACAGGCTGATAAATACAACGTTCCAAGAATAGCTTTTATGAATAAGATGGATAAAACTGGTGCGGACTTTTACATGGCTGTTCAAACGATGGTTGACAGACTTGGAGCAAATCCGATTCCAGTACAAATTCCTATCGGAAGTGAAAGCGATTTCAAGGGCGTTATAGACCTTATCCAGATGAAAGCTATCAGATGGCTCAATCCAGAAGGTACAGAAATTGTTTACGAAGACATTCCTATGAACATGTTGGATGAAGCAGAAGATGCAAGAGAAGATATGATTGAAAAGATCGCAGAACTCGACGACGAAATAATGGAACTTTATCTAAGCGAAGAAGAACCTACGATTGATCAAATATACGCAGCACTCAGAAGAATAACAATAAATAACCTTGGTACACCAGTATTTTGTGGTTCTGCGAAAATGAACATCGGAATTCAGCCACTTCTTGACGGTGTTACTTTGTATCTCCCATCACCGCTTGATTTACCACCGGTGAGAGGGTTTACAAAAGATGGAGAAGTTTTCGTCAAACCAGATGAAAATGGACCATTTGTTGCGTACGCTTTTAAAGTTCAAACAGACCCTTACGTTGGTAAGTTAACATACCTCAGAATTTACAGTGGTAGGCTCGAAAAAGGTAGTTACGTTATAAACACAACTAAGGGTGTTAAAGAAAGAGTTTCAAGGCTAATATTTATGCACGCAGATAAGAGAGAAGATGTTGATTATATAAGAGCTGGAGATATTGTTGGTGTAATTGGTATGAAGAGTACGATAACTGGTGATACAGTCTGTGCTGAAGGAACCGATATCGTACTTGAAAGGTTTGAATTCCCAGAACCGGTTATATCAATCGCTATCGAACCAGCTACAAAAGATGATGAAACGAAACTTTCAAAAGCTCTTCAAGCACTTTTAGAAGAAGACCCATCGCTTAGAGCTTTTGTTGACCAAGAAACAGGCGAAACAATCCTTTCAGGTATGGGAGAATTGCACCTTGAGATCGTAGTTGACAGACTCAAGAGAGAATTTAACGTTAACGTAAGAGTTGGAAGACCACAGGTTGCTTACAGAGAAACTATCCAAAGACCTGTCAAACTTGAAGGTAAATACATCAGACAAAGCGGTGGTAGAGGTCAATACGGTCACGTTGTTGTTCAATTTGAACCACTTAGCTTGGATAAGACATTTGAGTTTGAAGATAAAACCGTAGGTGGAGTTATTCCAAAACAATATATACCGGCTATTGAAGAAGGTATAAGAGAGGCAATGCAAGTTGGAGGTTTGGCTGGTTATCCAGTAGTTGGAATCAAAGCAACTCTCATTGATGGTTCATACCACGAAGTCGACTCTTCGGAAATGGCATTTAAGATAGCAGCAAGTATGGCTTTCAAAGAGGCTATGGAAAAAGGCAGTCCAGCTCTTCTCGAACCAATTATGAAAGTCGAAGTAACAACACCTGAAGAATATATGGGTAACGTTATTGCAGATATTAACTCACGAAGGGCTCATATTGAAGCTCTTGAAACAAGAGGACATTTAAGAGTTGTCAGAGCATTAGTACCACTTAGCGAAATGTTTGGATACGCTACAACGCTCAGGTCACTTTCTCAAGGTAGAGCGAACTACACGATGGTTCTCTCACATTATGAAAAAGTACCTGAAAAAGTAGCGGAAAAAGTTATAAATAAAGTATAAATCCCTGAATCATTACAAGGAGAAGGAGGTTCAAAAGTATGGCAAAGGAAAAATTTGTGAGAACCAAGCCACACATGAACGTTGGAACTATCGGACACATTGACCATGGAAAGACAACATTGACAGCAGCTATTACAAAGTACTGTTCACTCTTCGGTTGGGCAGACTACACACCTTACGAAATGATCGATAAGGCACCAGAAGAAAGAGCAAGAGGTATCACCATCAACATCACACACGTTGAATATCAAACAGAAAAGAGACACTACGCACACATTGACTGTCCAGGTCACGCTGACTACATCAAGAACATGATCACCGGTGCAGCACAAATGGACGGTGCAGTTCTTGTCGTTGCAGCAACAGACGGTCCAATGCCACAAACAAGAGAACACGTTCTTCTCGCAAGGCAAGTTAACGTTCCAGCTATAATCGTTTACATCAACAAAGTCGATATGGTTGACGATGTTGAACTTATCGACCTTGTTGAAATGGAAGTTAGAGAACTCCTTTCAAAATACGAATTTCCTGGCGACGAACTTCCAGTTATCAGAGGTTCCGCTCTTAAAGCAGTAGAAGCAGGAAACGATCCTAACGACCCAGCATATCAATCAATAAAAGAACTTCTCGATGCTATGGACAACTACTTCCCAGAACCACAAAGAGAAACGGACAAGCCATTCCTTATGCCAATTGAAGACGTCTTCTCAATCACCGGTAGAGGTACAGTTGTTACAGGAAGAATCGAAAGAGGAGTTATCAAACCCGGTACAGAAGGCGAAATCATTGGTATGAGCTACGAAACAAAGAAGACAGTTATCACAAGCGTTGAAATGTTCAGAAAAGAACTTGACGAAGCAATCGCTGGTGACAACGTTGGTTTACTCCTCAGAGGTATCGATAAAGACGAGGTCGAAAGAGGACAGGTTATTGCAAAACCAGGTTCAATCACACCACACAAGAAATTCAAAGCAAACATCTACGTTCTTAAGAAAGAAGAAGGTGGAAGACACACCCCATTCACAAAAGGTTACAAACCACAATTCTATATAAGAACTGCTGACGTTACAGGAGAAATCGTTGATCTCGGTCCTGGCGTCGAAATGGTTATGCCTGGCGACAACCTCGAAATGACTGTCGAACTCATCTACCCAGTTGCTATCGAAAAAGGTATGAGATTCGCAGTTCGTGAAGGTGGAAGAACAGTCGGTGCAGGAGTTGTCAGTGAAATAATCGAGTAATTAAGCTCCGTAGAAAATAGTAGTTCTAAGGAAAAGCAAACGGGGGGAGCTTTCCCCCCTTTCTTAAGAAGGAGGGTAAGACATGCCTGGGCAAAAGATAAGAATCAGATTGAAGGCATATGATCATAGATTACTTGATGAATCAGCTAAAAAGATAGTTGAAGTTGCAAAGTTAACGGAAGCTAAGGTATCAGGTCCGATACCACTACCAACAGAAAGAACGCTTTACGTTGTGTTAAGGTCACCACTTAAACACAAGGATTCAAGAGAACAATTTGAAAAGAAAGTTCACAAAAGATTGATAGATATCATCGAACCAAACTCAAAAACGATTGATGCGTTGATGAAGATAAATCTTCCGGCTGGCGTTGACGTTGAAATCAATCTGTAATTGCTCGATTTCTAAAATACGGGAAGTACAATTTTCTTCGGAAGATTGTATAAGCGATTTCGGAGGTGCAAAAATATGAAAATGATAATTGCAAGAAAGATCGGAATGACAAGACTTTGGAAAGATGATAAAGTCGTTCCAGTAACTGTTCTAAAAGCAGGTCCCTGTTATGTTGTTCAAAAGAAAACAGTCGAAACAGATGGTTACAACGCTATTCAGCTTGGTTTTGAAGAAGTAAGCGAAAAAGCGTTGAACAAACCTTTGCTTGGAGTTTTCAAAAAGGCTGGCGTAAAACCATTGAGAATACTAAAGGAATTTAGAACAGATGATGTTGAAAAATACAGCGTAGGTCAAGAAATAACAGTTGAAATTTTCCAAGAAGGTGATAAAATCGACGTAGTCGGTTGGACAAAAGGTAGAGGCTACGCCGGTGCAATGAAGAGATGGAATTTCCAAGGTGGTCCTAGAGCACACGGTGCAAAACACCACAGAGAACTTGGTTCTGTCGGTCAACACACCGAACCAGCAAGAATATTCAAAGGCAAGAAGATGCCTGGACAATACGGAAATGAAAGAGTCACAATTCTCAATTCAGAAGTTGTGAAGATAGATCCTGAAAACGGACTTATAGCAGTTAAAGGTGGAGTGCCAGGAGCGAGGGGCAGTCTCGTTATCGTTAGAAGCGCTGTTAAGGCATAAGATAACGGGTTCGTGCCTCGAAAATGAGGTGAAGGAGGAAGAAAGATATGGCACAAACGGTATTGTACAACCTTAAAGGTGAAAAGGTTGGAGAAATTGAACTCAGAGATGACATTTTCAACATTGAGCCAAACTTGGATGTCTTGTGGCGCTATCTCGATATGCAGCTCACAAACTCAAGAGCTGGAACAGCTTCAACGAAGACTAGAGGAGAAGTTTCTGGTGGTGGAAAGAAACCATGGCCACAAAAACACACCGGTAGGGCAAGAGTTGGCTCGATTAGGACAATAAACTGGAGACACGGTGGTGTTGCACACGGTCCAAAACCAAGAAAGTATTTGAAGAGATTAAATAAGAAGATGAAGAGACTCGCTTTAAAGTCAGCACTTTCCGCCGTTTACAGGGAAGGTAATCTTATCGTTGTTAACGATATTAGGTTCGATGAACCAAAGACAAAGAATATGAGAGAAGTCTTAAAGGCATTTAAAATTGATTCTGAAAAAGTATTGTTCGTTCTTCCAAAGAAAGAAGAAAAATATGAAAATGTTAAACTTGCTGGAAGAAACATTTACGGTGTGAAAGTTATAATCGCAGATAATCCAAACAACGGAGTCAACATCGATGGTCTAAACGTTTTCGACTTAGTTAACTCAGGAAAGGTTGTCCTTACCGAGGGCACCGTCAGAAAAATCGAGGAGGTGCTCGGAAAATGAGAAGAGAATACACTGAGATTATAATTAGACCTGTTGTTACTGAAAAAAGCTTGAGAGAAAGAGAAGAAAGAAAATACGTATTCGAAGTTGCAAAGGATGCTAACAAACAAGAAATTAAAGAAGCAGTGGAAAAACTTTTTAATGTCAAGGTAGAAAAAGTCAACACTCTTACAGTTAAACCAAAACCAAAAAGAGATATCAGAAGAGGAATGTACGCAAAGGAAGGTTACACAAAGGAATGGAAAAAAGCTATCGTTAAACTTGCAGAAGGTTACAAAATAAAGGAACTCGAAGCATAAGGGGTGAAATAAGATGGGACTCAAAAGATTTAATCCTGTAACACCAGGCAGACGTTTCATGGTAATATCTGACTTTTCAGATATAACCAAGGAAGAACCTGAAAAGTCATTGCTTGCCCCACTTACAAAAACTGGTGGAAGAAACCACCACGGTAGAGTTACGGTCAGATTCAGAGGCGGCGGACACAAGCGGAAATACAGAATAATAGATTTCAAAAGGTACGATAAAATCAACATTCCCGCAAAAGTAGTTGCTATCGAATACGATCCTAACAGATCAGCAAGGATAGCACTTTTGCAATATGCTGATGGTGAAAAGAGATACATAATCGCTCCATCTGGAATCAAAGTTGGAGAAGTTTTGATGTCTGGTCCAGAAGCCGAAATCAAACCAGGTAATGCTCTTCCACTTGAAAACATTCCAGTTGGTACATTGGTTCACAATATAGAATTCAAACCAGGTAGCGGTGGAAAGATAGCAAGATCAGCAGGTGCTTCATGTCAACTTATGGCAAAAGAGGGTAACTACGCACTTTTGAGAATGCCTTCCGGAGAACTCAGAAAAGTTCCTGTTAAATGCTACGCAACAGTTGGAACAGTTGGCAATGAAGACCACGAAAACGAAATTTCCGGTAAAGCAGGTCGCGAAAGATGGAAAGGTAGAAGACCACACGTTCGTGGTGTCGTTATGAACCCAGTTGATCACCCACATGGCGGTGGTGAAGGTAGAGGTAAAGGTCACCATCCACAAAGCCCATGGGGAGTTCCAGCTAAAGGTTACAAGACAAGAAGAGGTAAGAAGTACAGTGACAACCTCATCGTTAGAAGAAGAAACGGTTAAGGAGGTGCAATAAATGAGCAGATCGACAAAAAAAGGACCATACGTAGACCTGAAGCTTATCAAAAAGATAAGAATGCTCAACGAAACAGGTGAAAAGAAAATAATCAAGACATGGAGCAGAGCAAGTACAATTGTTCCAGAGATGGTTGGACATACAATAGCTGTTTACAACGGAATGAAACACATACCAGTTTACATTACTGAAAACATGATTGGACACAAACTCGGTGAATTTTCATTCACAAGAAGATTCGGAGGACACACGAACAAATCAGCGAAAAAAGGAGAAGTCAAGAAATAATACGTAGGAGGGATATTGAATGACTACAGTAATAAAGCGTGAGAACCTTAAAAGGTCGAAGTTTCACGCAAAGAGAAAAGAATTAGAAGCATCAAAAGTTAAATACGAAGCACGTGCGGTTGCAAGATTTGTAAGGATTTCCCCAAGAAAGGCAAGAAGCGTCATCAACTCAATCAGAGGTAAAAATGTTTCAGATGCGCAAATTCTTCTTGAATTTTCTAATAAGAAGGCTGCACGACTGGTACTAAATGTGTTAAAATCTGCTATAGCGAATGCAGTTAACAATTTCGGACTTGACGAAAACAACCTTTACGTAGCCGAATGTTACGTTAACGATGGTCCAAGAATGAAGAGAATCTGGGCACGTGGTAGAGGAAGAGCGGACATCATCCAAAAGAGGATGTCACATATAACTGTTGTTGTTCACGACAGAGAGAAAGAAAAAGAAGCTAAATAATAGATAGAAAGGTGAGGTGGTACGGTGGGTCAAAAAGTTCATCCAAAAGGATTTAGGCTCGGAATCACTGCAGATTGGGATGCAAAATGGTTTAACGAAAGAAAATATTCAGAATACTTACTCGAGGACGAATCAATCAGAAAATTCATCAGAACTAACTACGTCCAAGCAGGAATAAGCAGAGTTTACATTGAAAGACCAGATTCAGAAAGAGTTACGGTTACAATCCACACAGCAAGACCTGGCGTATTAATAGGAAAGAAAGGTGCAGGAATTACAGAAATAAGGCAAGGACTTGAAAAAGAGTTCAACAGAAAATTCGATATAAAGATTCAGGAAATGAAAACGCCCGACACAGATGCTACATTAGTCGCCGAGTCGATTGCGCAAAAGATTGAAAAGAGAGCTTCTTACAAAATAGTAATGAAGAGAGCAATTACTGCAGCACTTAAGAGAGGTGCAAAAGGAATTAAAATAATGGTTTCTGGAAGACTTGCTGGTGCAGAAATCGCAAGAACAGAATGGTATTTAAAAGGTAGACTACCACTTCAGACATTAAGATCAGAAGTCGATTACGCAACAGCAAGAGCAGAAACAAAGTACGGTACAATCGGTGTTAAAGTCTGGATTTACAAAGGCGACGCCGCTATTTAACATTTTAACTTGAGTCAAAGGAGGTAATTCGATTATGTTAATGCCGAAACGAGTTAAGTATAGAAAGATGCATCGTGGCAGAACAAAAGGTGAAGCTAAAGGTGGAGCTTTGGTTACATTCGGTGACATCGGACTCAAAGCGTTGGAACCAGCTTGGATTACAGCACAACACATTGAGGCATGCAGGCTTGCTATAACAAGAACTCTCAAAAAAGAAGGAAAACTCTATATAAGGATATTCCCAGACAAGTCGTACACAAAACACCCACCTGAAACAAAACTTGGTAAAGGTAAAGGTAACGTCGAAGGTTGGGTAGCGGTTGTGAAACCCGGTAAAGTAATGTTCGAAATCGGTGGAGTTGAAAGAGAAGTTGCGCTAAAGGCACTTGAATATGCAGCGACGAAGCTTCCTATAAGAACAAAGATAGTGGAAAGACATCACATAGGTGGTGAAGCGGTATGAAGACAGAAGAAATCAGAAACCTTACAAACGAAGAATTACTCAAACTATTAGAAGAAAAGAAAAGAACACTTATGAATCTTAGATTCCAAAATGAACTCGGTGAACTCAGAGACACAAGCCTCGTTAGCAAAACAAAAAGAGACATCGCAAGAATCAAAACAATCATCCGCGAAAGAGAACTTGGAATAAGGAGGTAATTGTTATGCCAAGAAAAACGCTAATAGGTGAAGTTGTAAGCGATAAAATGGATAAAACGGTAGTAGTCCGTGTTGAAAGATTAGTAAAACACCCGACTACGGGGAAATACATAAAAAAGTCAAAGAAGTACTACGCACACGATGAAAACAACGAATATCACATCGGAGACGTTGTTGAAATCGAAGAATCAAGACCAATAAGCAAGCTTAAGAGATGGGTTGTAACAAGACTTGTCGAGAGAGCTAAACTTGGATTGCCCGTTGTAGACGAGGAAGAGGGGGTAGTCAGCGATGATACAGAATGAAACGTACTTAAACGTTGCTGATAATTCTGGTGCAAAAGTATTGAGAGTTATCAGAGTAATGGGCGGAAGCCACAAGAAATTCGGTTCAATCGGAGACATTGTTGTTTGCAGTGTTAGAGAAGCGGTACCGAATACGGATATAAAGAAAGGTGACGTTGTTAAGGCAGTTGTCGTCAGAACAAGAAAAGAGATAAGAAGAGATGACGGTTCATACATTAGATTTGATGATAACGCTGCAGTAGTTCTTGACAAGTTTAATCAACCAAAAGGAACACGTGTTTTTGGACCCGTTGCAAGAGAATTAAGAGAAAAAGGATTTATGAAAATAGTCTCTCTTGCACAGGAAGTTTGGTAAGGGGTGATTGAGATGGCACAGAAGATAAAAAAAGGTGACACAGTAGAAATAATTTCCGGAGCAGATAAAGGAAAAAGAGGAGAGGTTATCCAAGTACTCCCAAAAGATGAAAAAATTCTTGTCAGAGGAGTCAACGTAGTAAAGAGACACCAAAGACCGATGGGACAATTCAGACAAGGCGGTATTATTGAGAAAGAAGCTCCAATTTACTGGTCAAAGGCTATGATTGTATGTCCAAGCTGTGATAAGGCAACAAGAGTCGGTTTCAAATTCCTTGAAGATGGAACAAAAGTGAGATACTGTAAGAAATGCGGCGAAATTATAGACAAGAAATAAGGAGGAATAAAATATGAGCTACGAATACGTTCCACTTAAAGAGAAGTACCTTAAAGAAGTAGTTCCTACAATGATGAAAGAATTCGGATACAAAAATATTAACCAGGTACCAAGAATAGAAAAAGTTGTAATTAACATGGGCGTTGGTGAAGGTTCGAGAAATAAAGATGTTATAGAAAACCACGCCAAAGAATTGACAATGATAGCTGGTCAAAAAGCTCTCATCACTCAAGCAAAAAAGAGTATCTCTAACTTCAAGATTAGAAAAGGTATGACAATAGGTGTAAAGGTAACACTTAGAGGTCCAAGAATGTACAACTTTATCTACAAACTTGTGAACCTTGTTCTTCCAAAAGTTAGAGACTTCAGAGGTTTGAATCCAAATTCATTCGATGGAAAAGGAAATTACAACTTTGGTCTCACTGAACAACTTGTTTTTCCTGAAATCTCAGCTGACCAAGCAAAGAGAATTCAAGGTATGGATATAACAGTTGTTACTACAGCTAAGAGAGATGAAGAAGCTAAAAGACTCCTTGAACTTCTTGGATTCCCATTCAAAAAATAATGAGGAGGGTAAAAGATGCCAAGAAAAGGTTTAATTGAAAGATGGAAAAAGCCAAAAAGATTCGCAGTTAGAGAATATACAAGATGCCAAATTTGTGGAAGAGCACATTCAGTATACAGAGAATTCGGACTTTGCAGAGTTTGTTTTAGAAAACTTGCTAACGAAGGGAAACTCCCGGGCGTTAGGAAAGCAAGCTGGTAATTATTTATGGAGGTGGCAACCGTGTGGAGCGATCCAATAGCTGACATGCTTACAAGAATCAGAAATGCAAATCTTGCATTTAAAGAACAAGTCGATGTACCTGCTTCAAACTTGAAGAAGGCAATCGCCGAAATACTTAAAAAAGAAGGATTTATAAAAGATTACACATACATCGAAGATGGTAAACAAGGTATTTTGAGACTTAAACTCAAGTACAAAGGTACAAGAAAACAGAAAGAAAGAGTTATCAACGGAATCGTTAGAGTGTCTAAACCCGGAAGAAGGATCTACGTCAACGTAGAGAAACTCCCGAAAGTGAAGAACGGACTTGGTATAGCAATTATCTCAACTTCAAAAGGTGTACTCACCGACAAAGAAGCTAGACAACTTGGTGTCGGCGGAGAAGTCATCGCCTACATTTGGTGAGGAGGTGCCATGAATGTCTCGTATAGCTAAGAAACCAGTAATAATACCTTCGAATGTACAAGTTACGTTTAATGAAACAGAAGTAAAGGTTAAAGGTCCAAAAGGTGAGTTAGTACAAGCACTTCACCCATACGTTTCATTTGAACTCCAAGGAAATGAATTGTGGGTTAGACCAAATACAAGCTCAATAAAGAGAAAATCGGAAATGAGCAAAGTTAGTGCAATGATGGGAACATATTGGAGACACGTTAACAATATGATAATCGGTGTCACACAAGGCTTTACAAAGGAACTTGAAATTGTTGGTGTCGGTTACAGGGCACAACTTCAAGGAAATAAACTTGTGATGGCACTCGGTTATGCTCACCCAGTTGAAGTAGATATTCCAAAAGATTTGAAAGTTGAAGTTCCAGCACCAAACAAGATAGTTGTCTCTGGAATTGATAAACAAAGAGTAGGTCAATTCGCTGCTGATATCAGAAAATGGAGAGAGCCGAACCCATACAGCGGTAAAGGTATAAGATACGTTGGTGAAGTAATTAGACTTAAAGAAGGAAAGAAAGCATAAGGGGGTATTAACGTGATTAAAAAAGCTGACCGCAGACAATTACGCTTGATGAGACATAAAAGACTTAGAAAGAAAATCTTTGGAACATCAGAAAGACCAAGACTTGCGGTCTTTAGAAGCGAAAAACATATCTACGCACAAATTATTGATGACACCATGGGTAGAACAGTTGTAGCAGCTTCAACAGTTGAAAAGGATATAAAAGAAAGAGTTAAAAAGACATGGAATGTTGAGGCTGCAAAAGAAGTTGGTAAAGTCATCGCGCAAAGAGCCTTGGAAAAAGGTTACAAAAAAGTTGTCTTTGACCGCGGTGGTCACAAGTATCACGGTAGAGTAAAAGCTCTTGCAGACGCAGCCAGAGAAGCTGGCTTAGAGTTCTAATTTGGAGGTGTGAACCGTGGCTGATATAGTTGAAAAGATCAAACAATCAGGAGAAACTTTTGAAGAAAGAATAGTTGAAATAAGAAGAACAACGAAAGTTACAAAGGGTGGTAAGAACCTTTCTTTCAGAGTTTTAGCAGTCGTTGGTAACAGAGAAGGTAAAGTTGGCATCGGTGTTGGAAAAGCAAGAGAAGTACCTGATGCTATTAAAAAGGCTTTAATTCACGCAAGAAGAAATATAATGGAAGTACCTGTTGTTAAAGGTACACTCCCGCACTTCGTTGTTGGAAGACAAGATGCTTCAAAAGTTTTAATGAAACCTGCAGCTCCCGGTACCGGTATCATTGCAAACGGTACTGTTCGCGCTGTATTAGAACTTGCAGGTTTTAAAAATGTTCTTACAAAATCTTTGGGTTCAACAAATCCTGTCGTTCTTGCACAGGCAACAATTAAAGGCTTGAAAGAATTAAAGTCAATTGAAAAAGTAGCAGCTCTCAGAGACATAACCCCAGCTGAAGTAATTTACGGTGTTAAAAGGGAGGGTTAATGAATGAAAAAACTTAAGATAACGCTCGTTAGAAGTACAATCGGTTATGCCTATGACCAAAAAGATACAGTTAAAAGACTCGGATTGAAAAAGCTCAACAGCACAGTAATTAAGGACGATAACCCCCAAATCCGTGGAATGATAAACAAAGTAAGACACCTTGTTAAGGTAGAAGAAATAGAAGCTTAAGGAGGGGAACAAGAATGAGAATTGAAGACCTTAGACCGACCCCTGGTTCATTCAAAAAATCAAAGAGACTTGGTAGAGGTCACGGTTCAGGAAAAGGTAAAACATCAGGAAAAGGACACAAGGGACAAAAATCAAGAGGTACAGGAAAGGTTAGTCCATGGCTCGAAGGTGGTCAGACACCACTCCACAGAAGACTTCCAAAGTTCGGATTCAAAAACTTCACAAAGAAAGTTTATGCAATAGTCAATCTTTCAACACTTGAAGAAAGATACGATAGCAATGAAGTAATCACTCCGGAAAGATTGTTAGAAGACGGAGTTATCAGCAAACTTTATGACGGTCTTAAGATACTCGGTGATGGTGAAATAACAAAGCCACTTACAGTAAAGGCTCACAAATTTAGTGCAAGTGCGAAGGAGAAAATTGAAAAAGTCGGTGGAAAAACTGAGGTGATTTGAAAATGTGGAAAGCGCTTAAAAACGCAATGCAAATACCTGAAGTAAGGGATAGGGTCATTTTTACGTTTTTAATGCTTTTAGTTTTCAGACTTGGTATATACGTTCCTGTTCCAGGAATCAACATTAAAGCGTGGGGGACAGCGCTTTCCAGTCAAAACGTTGGAGCAGGAGTCTTAAGTTTTTACGATGTCTTTACAGGTGGTGCATTCAGCAGATTCTCAGTCTTTTCAATGAGCGTTACTCCATACATCAATGCGTCAATTATATTGCAACTCTTAGCATCAATTATTCCTTCTCTTAAAGAACTTCTAAAAGAAGGAGAAGAAGGAAGAAAGAAATTCCAAAGCTACACGATGAAACTTACTCTTGGACTTGCAGCACTTCAATCTTTCGTAGTATCATTAGGACTTTCAAGAGGATACGCAAACGTTTTAACGATAAATCCGTGGTTCTTCACATTTGTCTCAACAGTTTCTTTGGTTGCAGGTACGATGTTCTTGCTTTGGATCGGTGACAGAATCACAGAAAAAGGTATTGGAAACGGTGTTTCAATGCTAATTTTCGCAGGTATCGTTTCAAGATATCCTTCATACTTCAGAGTAGCAGTTTTGGGTAACTTGAATATCTTTGGATGGATATTTATGATAGCTGTTGCAATTGGTATGGTTGTTGCAATCATTTTCGTCCAGCAAGGTGAAAGAAGAATTAAGGTAGAATACGCTACAAGAGTTGTTGGAAGAAGAATTTACGGTGGTACAAGCACGTATATTCCAATTAAAGTAAACCACAGTGGTGTTATTCCAATAATCTTCGCTTGGGCGATTATAAGCATTCCAGAAGCTATAGCTCAGATAATAGGTAACCAAACCGCTATCAATATATTCAGAACATCAAGTCCATGGATGATAACACTTTACGCACTTTTGATATTCTTCTTCACATACTTCTACAGTGTCGTAGTTATAGATCCAAAAGATATTTCTGAAAATATCAAAAGATACGGTGGATTTATACCTGGTGTAAGACCTGGAAAACCAACCGAACAATACATTACAACGATACTCAACAGAGTTACATTCATAGGTGCAATATTCCTGGTAGCAATTTCACTACTTCCATACTTAGTAGAAGGGATCACAAGAGTTAATATCTGGCTCGGTGGAACAAGTGCTCTTATCGCAGTCGGTGTTGCACTTGATATTGCTCAACAGATGGAAGCACACCTTATCATGAGAAATTACGAAGGATTCATTAAAAAGGGTAAGATAACCGGAAGAAGGTGATGAAATGAACCTTATCTTCTTGGGACCTCCCGGCGCTGGAAAAGGAACGTATGCAAAGGGAATAGTTCAAAAATACAATATTTCCCACATATCAACGGGAGATATGTTCAGAGAAGCAATAGCGAACGAAACTGAGCTTGGTAAAAAAATAAAGTCTATAATTTCTTCCGGTGGACTTGTACCAGATGAATTAACAAACGAACTTGTTAAAGAGAGACTTTCTCAAAAAGATTGTGAGAATGGATTTATTTTGGATGGTTATCCAAGGACTCTAAAACAAGCGGAAACACTTGATAAAATCCTTGAAAAACTCGGTAAAACTTTAGATGGAGCTCTTTATTTCGAAGTAGCAGAAGACACGGTTGTTGAAAGGATCTCTGCTCGAAGAATTTGTCCTAAATGTGGTAAAATCTACAACCTTGTATCTTTGAAACCGAAAAGAGACGGTTTATGCGACGAATGTAACATCGAATTGATTCAAAGAGAAGATGACAAAGAAGAAGTTGTTAGAAACAGATACAGAGTCTACTTGGATAACACGGCACCTGTAATTAAATATTATCAAAACAAAAACAAACTTTTTACAATTGATGGCTCAAAAAGTGTAGAAGAAGTAATGAAAGAAGTGTTTAATATATTAGGGAGAATTAAAGGATGATTAGGCTTAAAGCAAGAGATGAAATAAGAAAGATGCGAATAGCTGGAAAAGTAGTGGCTACGGTATTAGAAAAGGCAAAAGAATTAGTAGTAGAAGGAGCGTCTGCTTACGATATTGAGAAAATGGCGGAAGAAGTTATACTAAGTAGAGGCTGTAAACCGTCGTTTAAAGGCTACGGAGGATACCCCTACTGTACGACGGTTTCAGTGAACGAAGAAGTTATACACGGTTTTCCGATCAAAACGAAGGTCTTTAAAAAAGGTGATATAGTTTCAGTTGATGTCGGAGCTATGTACGATGGTTACCACGCAGATGCGGCAAGAACTTACATAGTTGGAGAAACAGACGCAACCGGAAAAAGATTAGTTGAAGTGACTGCAAGATCTTTAGAAGAAGCTATCAAAATAATAAAGCCGAACATCAGAATTGGTCTCATATCTAACACAGTTCAGAAGATAGTTGAAAGTAACGGCTTTGGGATTGTTAGAGATTTTGTAGGTCACGGAGTTGGGAAAAAACTTCACGAAGAACCTCAAATACCGAATTACGGTGATCCTGAAAGTGGAGTTATGTTAAGACCGGGAATGACGCTCGCTATAGAACCAATGGTAACTGAAGGAAGCTGGCACGTGAAGATACTTGAAGATGGATGGACGGTTGTTACGGTTGATAGAAAAAGAGCGGCACATTTCGAGAATACTGTGCTAGTCACGGAGAATGGTTACGAAATATTGACCGTTTTGTGAGGTGGTTTGGTTGGCAAACAAAGAAGACGTCATAAGAATGGAAGGCACAATAGTCGAAGCATTACCGAACGCAACATTCAGAGTTGAACTAGAAAATGGTTACAAAATACTTGCCCACGTGTCCGGAAAGATGAGAAAGAACTTCATAAGACTTGTACCAGGTGATAGAGTAGTCGTCGAATTAACAATATACGATCTCACACGTGGCAGAATAGTTTACAGGAAAAAGCTTGACGGCAAGGGCAACGAAGAAATAATTGATGAAGATGAATGAATAAAGTCTCTGAGAGGAGGATAAACATATGAAAGTAAAAGCATCTGTGTCAAAGAGATGCGAGCACTGCAAAATTATCAGAAGACATGGCAAAGTTTTCGTTATCTGTAAAGTAAATCCAAAGCACAATCAAAGGCAAGGTTAAGGAGGGAAATAGATGGCACGTATTTTGGGTGTTGAAATCCCCAGCAACAAAAAGGTGCATATCTCTTTGAGATATCTTTACGGTATCGGACCAACAAGAGCAATGGAAGTTTGTCAAAACACCGGTGTTGATCCAGACAAGAGAGTTAGAGATCTTACAGAAGATGAAATAAGCAAGATAGCTACATACATTCAGCAACACTACAAAGTTGAAGGTGAATTGAGAACAGAAGTAATGAGAAACATCAAAAGGCTTATCGATATCGGTTGCTACAGAGGTTTAAGGCACAAACTCGGGCTTCCTGTAAGAGGTCAAAGAACGAGATGTAACGCAAGAACAAGAAAAGGACCAAAACCAAACAGAATCAAGAAAAAATAATTGTGACTCGATAGGAGGGAAATAGATGGCAAGAGCTAAAAGGACAACAACCAAAAAGAAAATAAAATTATCGTCCGATCATGGTGTTGTTCACATAAAGTCAACATATAACAACACGATAATCAACTTGACGGATGATAACGGAAACGTTTTAGTTTGGGGAAGCGGTGGAACAGCAGGTTTCGAAGGTTCAAGAAAAGGTACTCCATACGCAGCACAACTTTCGGCTGACCACGTTGCTAAAGAAGCTTTGAAGATGGGAATTAAAAAGGTTGATGTTGTTGTCAAAGGACCTGGTCCTGGAAGAGAAACAGCTATAAGAGCCCTTCAAGCTGCTGGTCTTGAGATCGGTAATATAAGAGACGCAACACCAATTCCATTCAACGGATGCAGACCACCGAAAAGAAGACGTGTTTAAGGAGGGAAAATAATGGCTAGATATACAGGTCCTGTTTGCAGACTTTGCAGAAGGGAAGGAATGAAACTTTACCTTAAAGGTGAAAAATGTACTACAGACAAATGTCCATTTAACAAGAGAGCTTTTGCTCCTGGTCAACATGGACATGAAAAGAAGAAATTAACTCAATACGGAATGCAACTCAGATCTAAACAAACGATGAAGAGAATCTACGGTGTTCTTGAAAAACAATTCAAGATATACTATGCAAGAGCAGCAAAACAAGCTGGAGATACTCGAGAAAACTTGGTTGTTCAAGTTGAAAGAAGACTCGATAACGTAGTTTACAGACTCGGTTTCGCAGTAAACAGAAGAATGGCAAGGCAGCTTGTAACACACGGTCATATTCTTGTAAACGGTAGAAAAGTAGACATACCATCATATCAAGTTAGAACAGGTGACGTAATTTCCGTCAAAGAAGGTAGCAGGCAGATACCACTTTTGAAAGAAGCTATTGAAGCGAACAAAGGAAGAGTACTTTATCCATGGTTGGATGTTGACTACGATCAGTTCAAAGGTACATACGTTAGAAATCCAAAGCTCGAAGAAGTCACAGACTTGCCAGTTAACGTTCAAGCTATCATCGAGTTCTACTCGAGGTGATCTTAATGCCATTCGCTTCAAGGAAGTTTCATCTGGAAGGGCAGAGTACAGGCGAAGATTTCTACTATGCGAAGTACTCGCTTGCACCGCTTGAAAAAGGATACGCCACAACGATAGGTAACACTCTTAGAAGAGTACTTTTGTCTTCGATACCTTCGTATGCAATTACTGATGTTAGATTTATTAACCCTGAAAAACATCACGAATTTGATACTATCGAAGGTGTAAAAGAAGACATTCTTGAGATTTTATTGAACTTGAAACAAGTTCAGTTGAGAGTTGAATCGTACGTTGACAGAGAAATCGTAATGAAGATTGAAAAGAAAGGTCCTGGAGTAGTAAAAGCGAAAGATATAATAACAGAAACTGGTGTTGAGATAGCTAATCCAGAACTTTACATTGCAACTCTCAACGATAGTGCAGAAATTGAAATCGAACTTATAGCCACTATGGGTAAAGGATTTGTTCCAGCAAGTGAAAGAGTTGAAAAGCCTGAAATCGGACATATCGTTCTCGATGGAGTTTACAGCCCTGTTTTGAAAGTAAACTGGACAGTTGAAAACGTCCGTGTTGATAAAAAGACAGACTTTGAGAAGTTAATACTCGAAATATGGACGAAAAAGAGTATAAAGCCAGCTGAAGCACTGAAACATTCTCTTAAGATAATACTCGATCACTTCCAGTTTATCGAATCGAGCTTGTCGGGTGTAGAAGTTCCAACTGCCATCGAGATACCTTTAACTTCTATTGGTGAAGAGAGCGAAAGTGGTGTTAGTGACGATGTTCTCAACAAAAAAATAGAAGAACTGGACTTGTCAGCTAGAGCTCTTAACTGTTTGAAAAGAGATAGAATTGAAACGATAGGTGATCTATTGTCAAAAACAGAAGAAGAACTAATCAAGATCAAGAATTTCGGAGCGAAATCACTCGACGAAGTTAAAGAGAAACTAAGAGAGAAATTTGGACTCACCTTCAGGAAGGGGGACAAAGAATAATGAGGCACCGAATGAAAAGAAACAAACTCAATAGATACGGAAGCCACAGAAGAGCACTTGAAAGAAACTTTGCAAAAGAAATACTTGAGCACAAAACGATAATGACAACAACAGTCAAAGCAAAAGCTATAAAACCATTCATTGAAAAACTTCTTACAAAAGCTGTCAAAGCTTACAAAATAAAGGATGCAAACAAAGACGAAAGTGTTGCACTCAGAAGACAGCTTTTTGCCGAACTTGGTGATAGAAGACTTGTTAACAAACTCGTAGATGAGATTGCTCCAAAGTTTGTTAACAGGAACGGTGGGTACACAAGAGTTTTGAAGGTTGGACCAAGAAGAGGCGACGGAGCAGAAATGTCCGTTCTCCAACTAATCGAAGAAGAATAATTCTAAACTGGTAAGGGGCATTAGCCCCTTTTTACTGCGAAGTTGGATATCAGGAGGTGCAGTAATGCAAATTAAAGAAGTTCAAAAAGATAAAAACCTAATCGTTGAAGAAATATTTTTTGATTCAACCGAAATAGCACAATTTGAGAACGAAGCAGGTAAATATTTAAATTCAAAGGGTTACAAAATCGACGGTTTCAGACCTGGTAAGGTTCCTACAGCGATTTACAAAAAATTCTTCGGTGAAGATTTCTATAACTATTACGTAGCCAACATTGCTGCTGAAAAAGCTATTGCAAGTATAGATGAAAGATATAAAAATCTTTTACTCGATCCTGTTATCACGGATGTTAAGATTTCTCCAGAAGGTGGAAGTATAATTGTAGAAATACACAAAGAACCTGAAATTAAATATGACTTGTCTAAGATAACTATCGAAAAGAGAAACGAAGACGAGGTTATCAAAAACTATATTGATTACAGAACAAAGTACCTTCTTGAAACAAACGCTATCGTTGAACCAAAAGACGAACCCGCTGAATACAACAATCTTGTAGTTGTGAAACAAACAGTTGAACATGATGGAAAAACAATAATGGAAAACCAAGAAAGAGAATATATCCTTTACGAAGATGATGATAGAGAGGTTATAAAGAACCTTTTGGGTAAAAAAGCTGGAGACAATGTTGAATTTGAAGTAGAATATAACAAAGGTGAAAATGAAAAAGTAAAATACACCTACAAACTCACAGTTGAAAGCGTCTCAAAAAGAATAATTCCTGAACTTACAGATGAGTTTGTTAAAGGTCTTGGAATAGAAGAAATCCAAACTGTTGATGCCCTCAAAGAAAGATTTGACAAAGAAGGAAGAGATATTTTCAAAAAAGAATCGCTTGATTACTTTAGACAGAGAATAATAGACCAAGTTGATAATGCAGTTGAAGTAGAAGTTTCTGAAAAAACGATTGAGAGAGCTGTTGAAAATATAATCGAAAGGCTTAAAGAAGAAGGAAAATACGAACAATACTTAAAGAAACACGAGAGTGAAGACGAATTAAAAGAGGAACTTAAGAAATCTTACGTTCTTCTTTTGAAGAAAGATCTTCTTTTTAAAGACATAATAGTCAACAGCGGTCTTAAAGTTACTGATGAAGATGTCAGAGAATATGCTGAAGCGATGGCACCGGTCTGGGGTGTTAGCGTTGATAGAGCACTTTCGTTAATCAAAACCAAGCAAGAAATCAGAAACGACGTTGTTCAAGAGATCATCGAAAGAAAAGCTGCTGGAGTTATAGCTGAAAAAGCTAACATCGTTGAGGTACCTCTTGAAGGTGATAAAGATGGAGAAAAAGGAGATAATTAACCAGTACGTACCGATAGTTATTGAATCAACAGGAAGATATGAGCGAGCTTACGATATTTATTCAAGACTTCTAAAAGATAGGATTATCTTTATAGGAAGTCCTATTGATGACCATGTAGCCAATTTGGTCGTTGCACAGCTCCTCTTTTTGGAAGCAGAAAATCCAGACAAAGATATCCAGCTTTACATCAATTCACCTGGAGGAGTTGTTACCGCAGGACTTGCTATTTATGATACGATGCAGTATGTAAAGTGTGACGTTACCACAATTTGTATAGGTCAAGCAGCATCTATGGCTGCAGTTTTATTAGCTGCGGGAGCCAAAGGTAAAAGATTTGCACTTCCAAATAGTAGAATAATGATTCACCAACCACTCGGTGGAGCAGAAGGAACAGCAAAAGATATCGAAATTCAAACGAAAGAGATTTTAAGAATTAAGCAGATGATAAATCAAATACTCAGTAGTCATACAGGAAAGGATTTAGAAACGATTGAGAGGGATACCGACAGAGACTTTTTCATGAGTGCACAAGAAGCATTGGAATATGGTATAATAGATAAGGTTCTGAAACCAGGGGAAAGATAATTTATAAGTTCATAAGGAGGTAAGAGTATGTCAGGACACAATAAATGGGCGAATATTAAGCACAGAAAGGCTGCCCAGGATGCAAAGAGATCAAAGATATTTACGAAACTCATTAGAGAAATCATAGTTGCTGCAAGAGAAGGTGGCGGAAACCCAGATACGAACCCAAGACTCAGAGCGGTTCTTGAAAAAGCAAGAGAAGCCAATATGCCAAAAGACACAATAGAAAGATCAATCAAAAAAGGTACCGGAGAACTCGAAGGTGAAAGCTACACTGAGATCATATACGAAGCATATGCTCCAGGTGGGGTTGCTCTCTACATATTAGCTCTCACAGATAACAAAAACAGAACAGCTCAAGAACTTAGACACGTTTTAAGTAAAAATGGTGGCTCCCTCGCAGAAAGCGGTTCAGTTGCTTGGTTATTTGAAAGAAAAGGTGTTATTGAAATAGCAAAAGAGAAAGTTGCAGATTTCGATGAATTTATGCTTCTTGCAGCTGATGCAGGTGCTGACGACGTTGAAGATGGAGATCCAATCGCAGTTTATGTTGCACCAGAAAATTTAACAGCAGTCAAAGAAGCACTCGCAACTCAAGGATTCGAAGGAACAACAAAACTTATCTACGAACCAAAGAATACAGTCAAAGTATCAGGTTCAGATGCGGAAAAAGTTTTGAAACTAGTTGACGCTCTCGAAGATATGGATGATGTTCAAGAAGTCTTTGGAAACTTTGATATTGACGAAGCTGAAATGGAAGCTATAATGTCAAAACTCGAAGGTTAATCGGAGAAAACGGGATGGAGAAAAAGATAAGATTCGTTTCTCTAATTCTTTTAGTAACAATTGGAACGGTTATTTTTGGAGAGACACTTTTTTTAAGTGTCTCTCCTTTTGATATTAGATATGGTCTTGCGGGAAGATATAGCCTTAATTTTTGGAAAATTGATGTGGACTTACGAATCTACAGTGAGTTTGAAGTTAAAAATGGATTCTTACTGCCACAATTTTACTACAAAGAATATATCGATTACTTTCTTTTTGACAACACTCCAAGTTACATGGTAACTTACGGGGTAATCCACAAACTACCATTTTCAACTATCGAGATTCCAACGAAAAAGACCTGGAATTTTAATTATCAAGGTGCTGGTTTTTACGATGAGACCATTTATTACGTATCAGATAATTTTTCAGTACTTGCTAACTCAAAAGGTACGCATATAAACGTATCAATTCCGAAAGTTTTTGGACTTCCAAGTCTTGATGCTTTTTTAGAAATTGTAGAAACTGAATACGGACATGGAAACATCGGAATTGGGAAAGATTTTTACATCTACTACGGAGAAAAAATAGGTTTTGGTTACCAAAAGAATTTACCTAATATGACGCTATTTGCACTGATTTATACTCGAGATTTGGAAAACATAGAGACCAATTTTGGTTTTGCTTACAAAGATAAAAATTTTATGGTACAATTATATAAATCGGACACGATAAACGCATCACTTAGGCTAAAATGGAGGGATTTGTATGTCATTGGACGAATCGAGGGAGAAAAAGTTCGCGTTGCCGTTGAATTTCCAGTCTGGTAATTTACCTGAATTTCCACAACAAGAATTCGAATGGTTTGTAGATAAAATTAAAAATATGATGGGACTTGATCTTTCGGGCTACAAACCTGAGAGAATGAAGCGAAGAATTGAAATGCTTATAAGGAAATATCAGTGCAGAAGCTATAAAGAATATTTTGATTTAATAATGAAAGATCAAAAGAAGAAAGACGAGTTTTTGGATAAACTCACTATTAACGTTACGGAATTTTTTAGAAATCCTGAAAAGTGGGAAGAACTTAAAAAAGATCTCTTGCCGAAACTTTTGAGAGAAAGCGGTTCGAAATTTAAAGCTTGGAGTGCTGGGTGTTCCTCGGGGGAAGAGCCTTACACTTTGGCAATACTTTTGGAAGAACTTAGAGCCCCGGCAGGTGCGAAGGTTATCGCAACGGATATAGACATTGGAGTTCTAACGAAAGCTCAGATTGGTGAATATGACGAAAGATCGATGGTTAGTACCGATAAAAGTTACATAGAAAAATATTTCATTGTTCGAGATGGTAAATTTATAGTCAAACCTAACGTAAAGTCGAGGGTTATCTTTAAAAGGCATAACTTACTTCAAGATCCATTTGATACCGGTTACGATATAATAATGTGCAGAAACGTTGTAATTTACTTTGAAATGGAAGCTAAAGAGCAGCTCTACAGAAAATTTGCTGAAAGCCTAAGACTTGGTGGAATACTTTTCATAGGAAATACGGAAAGAATATTTAATTACAGAAATCTTGGTCTTGAAGTTGCATCACCATTTATTTACAGAAAAGTAAAATAAAAAAGGAAGGTAAAAATGTTTTGGATAGCACTAGCTTTGACGCTCGATCAAATTACCAAACACCTTGCAAGTCAGTACTTGCAAGGTAATTTTATTAGAATCTTCGATTTTCTGTATCTAACTTATGCAACAAACAGAGGGATCTCGTTTGGACTGTTTTCTGGTGTTAAAGAAATCGTTATTTACTTATCATTGGCTATAACTATAGCAGTTTCACTTATTCCATATTTTAGAAAAGTGTCTAAAACAGTAGAATTTGCTTTAGCGCTAATAGTTGGTGGTGCACTTGGAAATTTGGTCGATAGAATACGCTTTGGGTACGTTATCGATTTTCTGACATTCAAACATTGGCCAACTGTTGTCAATTTAGCTGATATTTTCATAACCTTAGGAAGCGCTATTCTACTAATAATTCTCTTTCGGAGGGAAATACATGGATATAGAAGTCACAAATCGGGAGAATGGGTGGAGACTGGACAAATTTTTGCTCGAAAAGACACCGGAATGGGTCTCAAGAACGTTCATTCAGAAGGCTATAAAAGAGGGACAAGTGATAGTCAATGGAACTACGAAGAAGCCGAGTTACAAGGTGAAGTCTGGGGATATAATTACCTTGGATGTTCCGGAGAAACCACCGATTCCAGACATAGAACCTGAGAATATTCCACTAAACATAATATACGAAGATAGAGACATCTTAGTAATAAATAAACAGGCCGGTTTAATAACCCATCCAATTCCTTCGCACACAAACGGTACACTTGTTAACGCTGTCCTTTACCACTGCGAAGATCTTCAAGGTGTAGGAGGAGAACTTAGACCTGGGATAGTTCACAGACTTGATAAAGACACAAGTGGTGTAATGGTCATAGCTAAAAATGATTTAGCTCACCAGTCGTTAAGTAAGCAATTCAAAGATAGAGTTACCGAGAAGGTATATATCGCGCTTGTCAAAGGCAAACTTCAAAAAACGGAAGGTCAAATAAGCGTAAGTATTGCAAGAAGTCCAATTTTAAGAACGAAAATGACAGCTTCGGAGGTAGGAAAGGAAGCTTTAACGTATTATAAGCTTGTTCGCACATTTGGAGATTTGGCATCACTTGTTATGTGTTTCCCCAAAACTGGAAGAACACACCAGATAAGAGTCCATATGAAATATATAGGACACCCACTTTTGGGTGATGAACTTTATGGTAAACCTAAGGAAGATTTAGTTTATGGTGTCAACAGACAGATGCTCCACGCACTTATGCTTTCTTTTTATCATCCGAGAACTGGTGAAAAAATGAGATTTATCGCAAGAATTCCTGAAGATTTTGCAAAAACAATAGTAAATTTGTCAAAACTTTCAAGTTGAAAAAAGTCCCTTTCGGGACTTTTATTCTTTTGGCGTGCCCGGCGGGACTTGAACCCACAACCTTCAGATCCGCAGTCTGACGCTCTATCCAGTTGAGCTACGGGCACAATGTTTTTAAAAAATTTGGGAGCTTTCGCTCCCTATTGGCGGAGAGAGAGGGATTCGAACCCTCGGTGGAGAAACCTCCACACTTGCTTAGCAGGCAAGCGCCTTCGACCACTCGGCCATCTCTCCA
>FWWL01001580.1_pt1 | contig 53055 bp, 51 predicted proteins | sample 2228331 | NCBI WGS metagenome assembly FWWL01 (sample SAMEA103939775, study PRJEB20133) | metagenome | reverse complement strand
TCAATCAGCTTGAGGGGCTGGCCGGCGAAATCGAGCGAACCGATCCCGATACCTGAGATGGTCTGGCGGCTGAAGGAACCAGCGTCATCGCATAGATATTGCTGCGGGCGCGTCAGCGCCCGCGCCCTGCCATGGATCGGGGGGCGGGGCAGCGCGCTCCTGCTCAAACAGGAGGAGGCGCCGGAAAACGCGAAGCGCCGCGCGCTCACGCACTGATCTTGTCGGGATCTGCCTTGTCACGGATCAGGAAACCCCGCGCGCCTCGGTACGGTGAGCATGATACGGTGAACGTGACACGGATATAGGTTGCCGGGTCGTAGACTATCGTACACCTAAAGTTGGCATAAGCGTTCACGGGAAAAACGCCTGCCACCAGCGCTGCCAGTTGGGTGGCGGCGGCGGCAACGGCGGCAACGATGGCTGGTCGGCGGGTAATGGAGACGATACGCTGGTGGGTTGGCGTTCGGGCACTATCACTATATCCCCGTCACGAACCAGACCGAGATCGCGCGCCCAGGCTTCAGTTGCCGCATCCGACTGCTCGTAGGCGAGTTGATCAGCCAGCGCCTGATTGGTTGCTGCTAATTCGGACACCGATTGTTGCGCGACCGTCAGTTCGTGATCGAGTTGACGGGCGATGATAATCTGATTAATCAGATGCGAGGATAAACTGACAATCATTGCCAGAATGACGGCGATGATGGCGAGTGAAAAGAGCGCGCGTCCGCCGCTCGGAAACGTCGTCGTCAGCCAGCGCCGCGAGCGCCCGCGCAGCATGGCCCAGCCGCGCCGAAAGCTGGCCACCAGGCGCGGCGGCGCGGAAGATTGGCGGTAACGTGACATACGTGATTGCTTAGCCTGGTTCTGCGCACGCTTTGATTGCGCTCACAGAGACCATATCACGCCGGCTATGACTCATCGGTTAGCCGTTTCTCAGAAGTGCGCGGCGCTTCGAGCAACAACGGTTCTTCGATATTGGTGGTCATGGAACTCTGGCCGCGGAACAGGCCACCCGGCTCAATGTGCAGTGCAGCAGTCGTAATATCGCCCCATACCTTGCCCGTCGGTGAGATCTCCAGTTGTTCGAGCGCCGTAATCTGACCCTTGACTGCGCCCGAGACATGCACATTTCGCGCTTTAATCGTCGCAATCACCCGCCCCGTTTCACCGATGATCAGGTTGCCAACAACCTCAATATCGCCTTCCACTGCGCCATCGATGCGAACATTGCCATCGGCGTTGAGCGTGCCGACAAAACGAGTATTCGCCCCGATCACCGTTTCTGCGCGACCATTCACTACGGTCGGCGTTTGGGCAGGTTTGCGATTTCCTCCAAACATGCGCGCAATCCTCCTCCACATAACCGGCCTCTGTGTGTTGTATTCATAAGCGGCAACCAGGCCGGGAGATAACCCGATGGGATATCGGGGAATCAGTAATTGCCATTATAAACGATAGCGACAGCGCGGGCAACATTATGGCGCCAGCCGTTCCCGCTGCCAGCCATCAGCGGTGCGAGTATAACACAACCGGTCGTGCAGGCGCGAAGGACGACCCTGCCAGAACTCGATCCGCCGGGGAATGACCCGATAGCCGCCCCAAAATGGAGGTCGGGGCGGCGTCTGCGTTGCAAACTGTGCGGCAATCTCGGCTACGCGCCGTTCCAGCTCAGCCCGATTGGCAATCGGCTGGCTCTGGGGCGAAGCCCAGGCCCCGATCTGGCTGCCCTGCGGACGACTGGCATAATACGCATCTGATTCCGCTGCGCTCACCCTGACCACCTCGCCTTCGATACGCACCTGTCGCTCGAGTTCAGGCCAGTAGAACACCAGGGCTGCGAACGGATGCGTCGCCAGCGCGCGCCCTTTGCGGCTTTCATAGTTGGTGAAGAAGACAAACCCGCGCTCATCAAAGTCCTTGAGCAGCACCATGCGCGCCGAGGGACGGCCATCAGGATCAACTGTGGCCAGTGTCATCGCATTTGGCTCGATGAGACCGGCATTGGTCGCATCGGCAAACCAGCGCGCAAACTGCCGGATCGGATCTGGATCGGCCTCAGCTTCGCTAAGACCGTTCTGCGTGTATTCCTTGCGTAGATCAGACAGATTCACCATAGTTCCTCAATGGATGGGCTGCACTGCAAGAATAGCTCTTCATCACTACTAGTTGCGCATGCGCGACGGCTGACATACAATAGCGCCGATGATGAACAACAGCGCCGCCATCTATGTCGCATATCCCGATCATGTCGTCGTTGCCGATGCCCTGCGCGCAATCCTGATGAGCCAGGGCTGGGCGCCGATCGATCTCTCGCCGCATGCGATCAGCGGCATTATCATGATACCCGATAAACCGTATCGTCATTTCTTCATCGCGCCGCCGATGCGTGGATGGGTGGCGATCTGGGAAGATCCGCGCTATTTTGCCGATCGCAATCTGGCTCGCGCGCTGGCCGCGCGTCTCGCCACGCGCAGCGTCTGGATCGAGGTGGGGGGAAATGGCGTGAGCTGGGCGCGCGCTCTCTATGAGCAGACTTCCATCTGCGAAGAGCGGTTTGAAGCTGTTGAGACCATGTTCTACGGCGAGCGTGGAGTTGTGCATCTGACCTTTGATCCTGAAACGCTCCCCGATGAGTGGATCGAACGGCTGGGATTGCCCGACCCCGAACTCCACTATGAAGCCATCCTTGCCGGCGCGCAACCATCGGCGGGGCCGCCGCTGCATCTGGCCGCGCGACGAATCGCTGACGCTGCCACGTCTGCTGCGTCTGATTAGCGCCACGAACTGCCATGCCCTACACTATCTTGATGATCGCCTCGACCAGCTTCTTTTCAGATTATGGCAATCACGTCCGTATTCTGGAAGAAATTCGCGCCCTGCAACGCCGCAACCACCGGGTCGTGCTGGTGACCTACCACAACGGCGACGACATTCCAGGAATCACAATCTACCGTTCGTGGGATGTGCCGTGGATCAAACGCGCTGTAGTAGGTTCCTCGCGGCACAAACTCTACCTCGATGTTGGACTGGCGTGGCGCGCGTTGCGCACAGCGCTCCGTTGTCGGCCCGACATCATCCACACCCACACCCACGAAGCTGCCGCGATTGGGCTGCCCCTGCAGCGTCTGCTGCGCCGACCGTTGATCCTCGACTATCAGGGCAGCATGACGAGCGAGATGCTTGATCACGGGTTCATTAAACGCACCAATCCATTGTTCGTGCCGCTCACCCGGCTTGAGCGCATGCTCAACCGCGCGGCAGATGCGGTGATGACATCCACCCACAATGCTGCCAATCTGTTGCGCCGTGATGGTTCGGTGCCCGCAGACCGCTTGTTCACGATTGCCGATGGGGTTGACACCGAGCGCTTTCGCCCATTTGACGGCTCGCCAGCCTGGGTAACGCAGCGCGCCGAGTTGCGAGCGCAGTTGGGCATTCCCCCCGACCGGCGGATCGTGGTCTATATCGGGTTGCTGGCGCCATATCAGGGCACCAACCTGCTGCTGGAGGTGGCCCGTCAGATGTGCCAAAACCACCCTGACCTGCATTTTTTGATCATGGGCCACCCTGATCCGCAGAGCTATCGCAACCTGGCGGCGAGTCTGGGCATTGCCGATCGCGTCACCCTGCCAGGACGGATCATCTACCGCGATCTGCACAGTTATCTCGCCCTGGGAGAAGTGGCCGTCGCGCCCAAGATGAGTCTGACCGAGGGCAATGGCAAGATTGGCAACTATATGGCGATGGGATTGCCGATCGTCGCCTTCGATACGCCGGTCAACCGCGAGATTCTGGGGCCATACGGCTTCTATGCCCGTCTTGGCAGCGCTGAAGACTTCGCCGCCCAACTGGAACTGGCATTGACCAATCGCGAACTGGCCGCCGAGCGCGCGGCAGGAGCGCGGGCGCGCGCGGTGGCCGAACTGTCGTGGGATCGGGCTGCCAGCGCTATCGAAGCTATCTACGCAGCGGCGCTGGCGCGCTATCAGCAGACTGAAGAAGATGAGGACGTGGGCGAAGCGTGAGCGGCGATCGCAACCTGGCAATCCGCCGAAATACGTTCATGCCACGGCAAGCAATCGCGCGATGATCGCACCACAAAGGCGCCAGGACACAAAGGTCGCGCTGGCTCCTGTTTCGTTTACCCTTTTTGTCCTGGCCATCGGTGACAATCGGTCATCAGCGGCTAGCGGGATGATAGCGCGCGAATCTGACAGAAAGGCATGGCAACGGTGACTATCAAATGTTCGATCTATTGCGGCGCAAGCGTCGATGGGTTTATCGCTCGCCTGGATGGCGATATTGAATGGCTGCATCGACCAGAGTATGCCGATGCCGCGCAGGTGGGATTGACGTATGACGCTTTCATCGCGACCGTCGATGGCATCGTGATGGGTCGCCGCTCGTTTGAAAAGGCGCTTACCTTCCCGCAGTGGCCCTACCAGCTCCCGGTGATCGTTCTGTCAACCACGCTGCGCGAGATACCCTCTCACCTGCGGCAAACGGTGAGACTGGCTGCTGGCGATCCTGCTTCAATCCTCAGTGAACTGGCCAGCCAGGGATATCAGCATCTATACATCGATGGCGGGCTGACGATCCACCGCTTTCTGCAGGCGCGTCTCATCAACGAAATCACTGTGACGTACCTGCCTATTCTGCTAGGCGGAGGAGTGTCGCTGTTCGGTTCGACTGGTGTCGAAACCGCGCTCAAACTGCTGATGACAGCCACATCGCCGAGCGGTGTTGTGCAAGTTCGGTACGAAGTCTCGGCATAGCTCTTGGCGATGAAGGCACAAAGTACATAGCAGGGATTGTGACGGCTGGCAGACCGCTATCACCTGGATCATTGCGAGCGGCGCGGAGCGCGGCGTGGTAATCTCCAGCTTAAACGACCCGATATCGCCCTGCTGTTGGCGGTCGCAAATGCAATTGTGGCCGCTGCAGGTTTCGCGCCGTTGTGTTGCGTTCATCACCCGATGTCGCGCTACCAGACTAATGTCGTCTGGCCGCCGGCGTCAGCGACCGTCGGCCACGCGCCACATGGCGCGAGCGGGGCGGAGCGATCAGCCAGAGCAGCCCGATCATGATGATCGCCGAAAGCAGGCACCACAGACAGGTGGCCCCGATCACAAACGGTTCGAGGAAGGTCAGATAGATTGAGAAGAGTACGCCGACCACCACCAGGCCGACCAGAGCCTGTCGCGACCACCGAGCATTGGTAATGCGGTTTACCAGCCACATCGCCAGCACTGCCAGGTATCCGCCCACTCCGATCACCCCAACCGGGATCCCGGCCAGCCGCGCATAGGGACTCTGATGGACAAGATTGCAATCGCCGACTGGCCCACAAAAGGCCGGTTGCTGTTGCAGTTCAATCCAGGCCAGATACCCGGCCAGCAGGAGACCGATGCTGGCCAGCAGGGGAATATACCGGCTCCGTTGCGCTGACAGCGGCTGCGTGAACGACCAGCGCAAACGCGGGACGGCAATGAAAAGACTGATAACCATCCCGCACAGCGCGAGCAAGGCCAGCGTATTGGCAAGCGGATCGCGGCTGAAAGGAGCGGTCGTCGGCTGCGGCGCCGGTATTGCGCCAGCGTCGATCGGATCGGTGAATGCGCTGAGACCAGGGATGCCCGGCCATGCGTTGCCGCCACCGGCGAGCGCCTGATCGATCAACGTCGGCAGATAGGCCGGAATCTCCCAGCTCCCGACCAGATGACGTTGCCCGAAGAAAAGCGCTGGCACCCCCCAACGATCGCGCGGGATCGCAAAGGTCTCGATCGCCGCCTGATACAGCGCCTGTCCATCTGGTGTCGTGACATCGACGAGCAGGATGCGCAACTGCGCGCCATAGCGCGCCTGAAGCGGCGGCAGTGTTTCGTCAATTACCACGTGGCAATGCGGGCATGATGGCGAGAAAAAGAGTACGGCGCGCGCCACCGCCGGACTGGTCTGCGCTGCTGCTACCGCACCCGTTATGCCTGTCAGCAGCGCAATCGCTGCCAGCCATCGCAAAAGACGATAATATGTCATGGCAACCTCCTCTGGTTTCGCGTCACCATGCATCATATTGGTTGAAGTAGCAAATTGATAGCGTCAACCAACCAACAGATTGGTACGAATAGCGCAACCAAACGAGCGGCTGACGGCGACCGAGCGTGGAACTGTCCCCGGCCCATCATCAGATGGCGCTACGAGAAGGCCGCGTCATCATCAGCCGAGCGCAGTATAGATTGCGCCGCGCGGGGTCAACTGGCTCCGGAAGAGCAGGGGACGATCGCTCTGCCAGCAGAGCGGACGCGGCAACACCGAGGGCAATGCCAGCCGCAGCGCGCGCAGTTCGGCTGGCGTGGCGGCGGGGCGAGCGCGGGCCAGCGTGATGTGAGGAGCAAAGGGTCGCGGATCGACAGGCAGCCTTAGTGACTGAAGAATCTGCCCGATCTGCTGATAGAGTGTGGTCAAACTGACCAGATCGCCACCGAGACCAACCCAGACCACCCGCAGGGAACCGGTTGCCGGGAAGCAGCCCAGACGATCGAGACAGAGCGTGAATGGAGGCGGATCAATCGAGGCCAGCGCCGTGAGCAGGGGCTGTACCATCGCTACGGGCGTCTCACCGAGAAAGTGGAGGGTCAGGTGCATCCCCACCGGATCGCTCCAGCGCACAGCCGGACTGTGCGCGCCCAGCCGCATCTGCACGTCGCGCAATTCCTGGCGAACTTCTTTCGGGAGATCGAGCGCAATAAAGAGGCGATACGCTGATTCAGCAGCAGATTGCTCAGACATGGTTCACATCAGTTGCTTCGCACACTGTTCCTCCTGATCTATTGTACGCCAGGAGTAACAAAGTTTTCAATCGACTGTTGCGAAACCAACGAACTTTCATGTTGTATTATGTCAAATAACACAGCGACAGCGCAACCGCGGGCAGTTTAGGGCAGCAGCTCGCTGATGATAGCGCGCCAAACCTCAATCGGATGCGCGCCGGCCAGCAGCCGATCGTTGATCAGAAAGGTCGGTGTGCCAAAGATACGCAGGGTATGCGCTTCGCTGACACTGCCATCCAGCGCTTCGCTGATAGCAGGGCGTTCCCGGCATGCCTGCAACGCGGCAGCGTCGAGCCCGAGATCGGCAGCGATAGCCGCAATGCGCTGTTGCGCCGTCGTCGCGTCACGCTGCCAGGCATCATCAGCGGCGAAGAGCGCCGCATGCATCTCCCAGTAGCGGCCCTGTTCGCCAGCGCAAAGCGCCGCCGTTGCCGCCAGCGCGCCCTGCGGGCTGGTGACGGGCAGATGTTTGACAACATAGAAGACGAGACCAGAATCGATATACTCGCTGACCAGAGAGGGGAAAGTGAGCAGATGATGACGACGACAGAAGGCGCAGCCAAAATCGGTGAACTCGATCACGGTGATCGGCGCTGCCGGATCGCCGAGCGCGGCGAATGGCTCGGCGGCCAGGCCGAGGCGAGCCATGCTGGCCGTGAGCGCGCCGCGTTCAGTGAGCAGCGGTGTTGGGATCGCCGTGGGTGTCGGTGTCGGCAATGGCGTCGCATTCAGCCGAATGACCCGCATGGTCGGCGAAGGCGCCGGCGCAGGCATGGGGGTGACCGTTGGCAGACGCGGGATGGTCGGCGGCGGCGTGGGCGCTGAACCAACCGCCGCGCAACCAGCCAGCCACCAGCAAAGGATCACGATTAAGAGACGCAGACATGCCTTCAATGGTTCACCTGTACCGGCGCCGGCGCCAGATCGAGCTCGCGCAGCACCTCATCCATGTGCCCGACCAGCACAATCTCCAGTTGCGCTTTTGTTTCGGCAGGCACCTCGCGCAGATCGATTTCATTCTCTTTCGGCAGCAACACTTTGCGCACACCCGCCCGCTGCGCGGCGAGCAACTTCTCTTTCACGCCGCCGATCGGCAGGATTTTACCACGTAACGTCACTTCTCCCGTCATGGCAATCCGCTTATCCACCTCGCGTCTGGTTAGCGCCGAGATGAGCGCGCTGGTGATCGTGATGCCTGCCGATGGGCCGTCCTTGGGCACAGCGCCGGCTGGCACGTGAATGTGAATGTCGCTTTTAGCAAACAGGTCGTTGTCGATCCCCAAATCAGCAGCCCGCGAACGGGAATATGTCAACGCCGCGCGCGCCGACTCTTTCATCACATCACCGAGCTGACCGGTGAGGATCAACTGACCATTCCCCGGTATCACACTCACCTCGACGAAGAGCACATCGCCGCCGGTTGGCGTCCAGGCCAGGCCGGTCACTACGCCGACCTCATTCTCGCCGAGCAGGGTCTCGCTGCGGAAGCGCGGCGGGCCAAGCAGATCATCGAGATCGGCAGCATCGATCTGCGCCGGCAGCTCCTTGCCTTCGGCCAGGCGGGTAGCCATCTTGCGATAGATCGCGCCGATCCGTCGTTCGAGATCACGCACGCCGGCCTCGTGAGTATATTCCCGGATCAGCCGCTGCAATGCCGCTGACGTCAATTCCGGCCCGCGCGTCGCCATCCCCTGCTCGCTGCGCTGGCGCGGAATGAGATAGCGACGGGCAATCTCCAGTTTCTCCTGCTCGGTATAGCCGGCCAGTTCAAGCAACTCCATCCGGTCGAGCAACGCCGGCGGGATGGTATCGGCCCGGTTGGCCGTGCACACAAACAAGACCTTGCTCAGATCGAACGGCACATCGAGATAGCGATCGACGAACGCGACATTTTGCTCTGGATCAAGCACCTCCAGCAGCGCCGCCGCCGGATCGCCCTGGAATCCGATGCTCAGCTTATCAACCTCGTCGAGCAGCACAACCGGATTGTTGCTGCCGGCCCGGCTGATTCCCTGAATAATCCGGCCTGGCAACGCGCCGATATAGGTGCGGCGATGGCCGCGAATTTCGGCCTCATCGCGCACACCGCCCAGCGCGACCCGCACAAATTTGCGTTCAAGCGCGCGCGCAATCGACGCGCCGAGACTGGTTTTGCCCACGCCGGGCGGACCGACAAAGCACAGGATCGGGCCGCGCGCCTCACTGCCGGCGCCCTCTTCCTGACGCAGCTTGCGCACGGCCAGATACTCAACAATCCGCTCCTTGATCCGCTCCAGATCGTAATGATCCTCATCGAGCACCTGCCGCGCCCGCGCCATATCGAGATTATCTTCTGTGCTGGTATGCCACGGCAGATCGAGCAGCCAGTCGAGATAGGTGCGAGCGACAGTGTATTCCGCCGCGCCGGGCGGCATCCGTTCAAGCCGGTTCAGTTCGCGCTCAGCTTCCTGCTGCGCTTCCGCAGGCAAATGAGCCTCTTCGAGGCGGCGTTGTAACTCGGCAATCTCGGCGGCATGATCATCAGTTTCGCCCAGTTCGCGCTTAATCGCCTCGAGCTGCTGGCGCAGCACATACTCGCGCTGGTTCTTCGAGACCGCCTCTTGCGCTTTGCGCCCAATCATCAGAATCTCGCGCTCGCGTTCGAGCAGGCGCAATACGTGTTGCAAGCGCTCGGTGACATCGAGCATGTCGAGCACGGCCTGCTGATCGTCGAGGTTCAGGCTCAGATTGGCCGCGATCAGGTCAGCCAGCATCCCCGGATGGGGCGCGTTGGTCGCCGCAATCGCCAGCTCGTCCGGCAGATTGGGGCTAAGCTCAACGATCTGCTGGAATCCGGCCAGCGCCGCCCGCGCCAGCCCAGTCGTCTCCAACCCCGGCTCGGTCGGATCGGGCAACACCGTCACCCGCGCCTGCGGATACGGCTTGATCGACAACCACTGCTGGACTTGAATGCGCGCCTGTCCCTGCAAGAGCAGTTGCACGCCGCCCTGCGGTAAACGCATCATGCGCACAATCAACGCTGCCGTGCCTGTTTTCGCCAGCATCGATGGCTCAAACTCTTCGCCGCTCTGCACACGCCGGAAAACCGCCAGCATCTTGTTCGCCAGCGCCGCTTCATCAACCAAGCGCACCCAGGCTTCGCCGCTGACCACGAGCGGCAAGAACATGCCAGGAAAGAGCACGGCATTATTGATTGGCAGCACCGGCAAGACCTCCGGTATTTCCGGTGTCGCCGGGCGTTGTGGATTCGTCGCCTGGTTCACGTTCGTTCTCCCTCTAACACCGGAATGACCACCTGCCGCAACGCGCGTCCAGCAAAGGGCAGTCGAATCTCAAGCAGTCCATGCACCGAGCGCGCTGTTGTTCGTTCTGGGTCGACCAGTCGCTCAAACGGCACCTCGATCTGAAACGTGCCGGAGGCGATTTCCATCCGATGCAATCGGCGCAGGCCGGCTGGCAACGTCAATTGACGCGCGCCGGCGACCCGCACGAATTCAGGATACGCCTCGATGTGCAACGTAGCCGGATCAACGCCGGCCAGCTCGATCACCAGCCACATCTCCTGATCAGTCTCAAAGACGTTCAGCGGCGGCGACCATGGCCGACTGTCAAACTGCGCGTAGGGCAACCGGGTTCGCAAAATGCGAATGTGTGTTGAATCACTCATCGGTTCATTCCTTTACGTTTATGGCTCGATCAGAAACGCGCGTTTGAACAGTTCGTAACGCCGTTTCACCTGCCGCACTCGCCAGCCAAGGGCCAGCAACACCATGCCAATAGCGATGAAAAAGGCAGCGGCCAGGATCGCCAGCAATTCCGGCCAGACAATCACCGCCACACCAAGCGCAATCAGGGCAATCCCCTGCGCAAGATATAACCACCAGAGCGCCGACAGCTCGCTGGTCAGATAATCAAAGGGGCGAAAGTCAATCGAATAGATCGTCATCATCCACCTCCAGTGTAAAATTACTCATACCATTCTGCATCGACCCAGGAAGAACTGCGATCGAAAGCGCGTCGATAGGCCAGCTCGGCGCGCAAGCGGGCAATCTCGCGCTGCATTTCGAGCATGCGCCGCCGCATGTGCAGCACCAGATCGATTGCATCGCCCGGCACGCCCAGGTCATCTATCAGACGGCGAATCCGCCGCAACTCATCAAACTCAATCGCCGGCAATTCCGGCACTGGATGCAGATAACCCAGTTCCACCAGTTGCCGGATGACGGCTACCGGCACACCCGTCGCCGCAGCCAGCTCTTCCAGACTCACTCGTCGCACCATCATACCTGCCGCCTCCTAGTAGCTTAATTCGGCCAGGGTGACCGGAATAGTCTGCTCGCGACCATCGCGGATCACCGTCACCTGCACCGTCTCGCCGATCCGGGTTTCAGTTTCCAGATAGACGAGCAACTCCTGGCGACTCGCGATTGGCTGACCATTCAGCGCCACGATGACATCGCCACCCACCGGCAGATTCAAATTCCCCACCCGCGCCAGCCGGTCAGGGCCGCGCAAACCAGCCTGCGCCGCCGGCCCGCCGCTGATCAGCTCGGCGATCAGCAATCCTTGCGTCACCGGAATCTGCATCCCAGCGCGCTCGAACAGGGCTACTCGCTGCGGCGTCAACTCGATCACGCGCACGCCGAGTGAAGGATGCGGGTAACGGCCTTCCCGGATCAACACCGGCACAACCCGCTGCACGGTGCGCGCCGAGATGGCGAAACCGATCCCGGCATTCGCGCCGCTGGGGCTGAGGATGGCCGAATTGACACCAATCACCTGCCCGTTCAGATCGAGCAGCGGCCCGCCGGAGTTGCCCGGATTGATCGCCACATCCGACTGAATCACCTCGCCGATGAAGCGCTGATTCGGACTCTCAATCACCCGACCCAGGGCGCTGACAATTCCAAAGGTCATGGTGCGCTCCAATCCAAACGGATTGCCAATCGCCAGCACGAACTGTCCCACGTACACTTGAGTCGAGTCGCCGATGGGCAGGGGCCGAATCTCGCTTGCCGGCAGATCAACCCGGATTACTGCCAGATCGTTCGACGGATCACTCCCTACTAGCTGCGCCGGCAGGCTGCGACCATCAGCCAGCGTCACCTGCACTTCATTCGCATCGGCAATCACGTGATAGTTGGTCACAATGTGACCAAGCCTGTCGTAGAAGAAGCCGGAACCACTCCCCTGACGCGGGACAGGGTTGAAAAAGAAGTCGTAACTGATCGAACGACTCACGATATTGACCACGCTTGGCCCGGCTTCACGGTACACCGCGGCCATCTGACGCTCAAGATCGGTCGCGCTGAGCGATGCTGCGATCGGCGCCGGCGTCGCCACTGGCGCCAGCGTCGGCGACGGCATCACAGGCATTGCCGCCGGGCGCTGATTGGCCAGCGCCGTCCAGACGAAGGCGCCGGCGATGATGACGAGCAGCGCCAGTTCAAGGATGAGGACGAACGATCGCAATCTCCAGGTGCGCTGTTCCATTGCTTCCTCCCTAGCGCCTAACTCGCCCTCGCATCAGCTCGCGGAGTTTCGCCAGATCGGCGTCACTCAACGGCTCAGGCAACACCAGTTTCACCCGCGCAAAGAGATCGCCGCGCTCCGCTGGATTCTCCAGGCGCGGCATACCCTTGCCGCGCAGCCGAAAAACCTTATCAGCCTGCGTGCGCGGTGGAATCTTGAGCGTGACCGTTCCGTCAATCGTTGGCACGCGCACTTCGCCGCCCACCGCAGCAGTAAATGCATCGACTTCAATCGTGGTCGTCAGATCGTCGCCATCACGCTCATATTGCGGATGCGGCTCAACCTCCACCACCAGGTAGAGATCGCCTGCCGGGGCGCCGCCAATCCCGGCAGCGCCCTGTCCGCTCAGGCGTACCCTCGTCCCGGTGCGCACCCCGCGCGGGATGCGGGCTTCGATCCGGCGATCGCCAACCTGGATCGAGCGCGTTGTGCCGGCAAATGCCTCTTCAAGCGAAACGGTCACCGGCACTTCCAGATCGCGCCCGCGCGTTGGGCGCGACGAGCGGCGAAACTGCGGCTGGCCGAAGATCGAACTGAAGAAATCTGAGAACGGACTATCAGCGCCGAATAAATCCTCCAGATCTTCGGGCGAGACATTGTATGTATAGACCTGCTGACCCGGCGCAGTTTGCCACTGACTCCAGTTGAAATCACCCGCGCCGCCGCGCTGCTGCCAGCGCTGGTAATATGAGCGCAACTCGTCATACTTGCGCCGCCGTTCAGGATCACTCAACGCCTGATAGGCCTCGTTAATCTCTTTGAAGCGCTCTTCGGCCTTTTTATCGCCCGGATTGACATCAGGATGATACTGCCGCGCCAGCTTGCGATAGGCTTGCTTGATTGCCTGTTCGTCAGCATCGGGGCTAAGGCCTAAGATGGCATAATAATCTTTGAATTCCATACGTCATTCCACAATAATATTGTATTAACACACGCTTGCGCGTTCACCAGCGGAGCACGCCTGCCAAACCGCCGAAATCGCGCCGCAGCCGCTCTTCCGCCGATCCGGCGACGAATTCCAACCGGGTCGCAAACGCTGCGCAGGCATCAACCAGCACATCACGCAGCGCCACGAGCTGCGGATCGCTGTCAGGCGCAAGGAGCGCAGCCTGCTCGCGACTGCCAGCCAGCAAACCTGCTCCAGCCATCCAGACCTGGTCAGTCAGCCGCCACGGCGCCACCAGCACACTGAGCCGTCCCTCTTGCAAGGCGTTGAGCGTTGGATCGAGGCCCCAAACACCAGGTTGGCGCGTAATCTGTTCGAGCAGACGCTGCTCGTGAAGCTGTTCGGCCTGTTCGAGCGCGGGCAGCACCTTTGCCAGCACATGAGCGGGCGCTGCCTCAGGATGAGGCAGATCGGCAACATGAGCCACAATCATTGCCTGCACAGTGCGCGGCAAGAGATCGGCGAACTGCTTCGTCGCCTCTTCACGGCCCAGCAGCACCAGTCGGCGAATGCCAATATGCGAGAGCGCGCGCTCGGTCAGGCCGGCCAAGCGCTGAAGATAGCGCGCGGCGATATTCTCCATGCGGCGCGCGAAGCGGTCACGATTGCCCATCGCCTGCGCCCGCAACTGCTCGCGCAGACGACTCGGATCGAACTGCGCGACCTCGCGCCAGAGATCGGATTCAACGCTGCGAAAAACGTCGGTATGCTCGACAATCTCACCCAGAAAGACCTCGAAGAACCGCCATCCCTCGCCACGCAGCCAAACGACTGCCGCGCGCTCATACTGATCGAGCGCATAGATCAGCGGCGCAATGTGCGGCTCGCCCCAGCGCGCCTCGACCCGGCCATTGCTCAGATCGAGCAGCGGCAACGCGATGTGCAACGGCAGACGCGTGATCGCAACGCCTGTCTCCTTGCGTTCATCGCCGAGCGCAGCCGCAAAGAGGGCTAGCATTCGCGCTTCTGGCGCGATCTCGGCCTCGATGGCAGACAAGACCGCCTGCTCAACCGCTGCCGGCGCTCCCAGCGCCTTCACCGCATTGCGGGCGCGCAGCGCCCAGGCGCGCCGCTCGTTGTCAGGCTGAGTCGGATCGACATCGACGTACAACGACACCACCGGCGGCTGCAATGATCCCAGCTCAGCCCGAATCTGTTGCACCATCTCGCGATCGATCATACGCTCATCCCTTTCTGGCCATTATCGCCACCAGCGCGCAAGCAAGTTGGCGATGATGGTCAATACCAGACTGACCACCAGCATCGTGCCAAGTGGAATGAAGATGGTCAGATTGTCACGCTCGATCAGAATATCACCGGGGAGGCGGCCAATCCACGGCAAACGGCCAGCCGCCAGCAATGTCAGACCAATCAAGACCAGAACCACACCCGCACCGATGAACCAACGTCCAAGCTCGGTCATGGGCACACCTCGCCGTGTTATGTCTTCGCTGCTCAGTATTATCATTGTACGGTATTAATCGGCGGTCAACACGGCGCTAATAAATTGTTAGAAGACAGGCAACAACCGTCTGCGCCGATTGAGGGGTGGACGGATCGCAGCGTGGCAACGGTTATGAATGACGTTAGGATGCGTAATTCCCGCCGCCGATCACAGCATAAGCGGAACAAGCAGAGGCTCATTCTGGCGTGTCATTGGCTGGTTGATGCAGTTGAAGCGAGAGAACGAATCACGCTCACAGTATGCATCCCGCTTTCGGGGAGCTAGACTCTCGTATTGCTTTTGGTGAGCGTTCGTGTATCATAGTGTTACGGCTGGCAACCGCACCTGCCCTACCCGTGGCGAGTCCGACCGGCAACGGCGGGCACTGCGGCAGCGCTCGCGCGGTCGTAGGCGGGAAAGTTACGCCTGTCAGAGACGATTCCGGCACGGAATCGGGGCAGGAAGAGAACGGTGCTCACCTTTGAGCACGTTTTCGATAGCAGATGACGGCAGGCGCCGGCAAGGCTGCGCGCCGCTGTCAGTGCAAGTCACGCGGAGCGCGGCGTGACAATCCTCTGCTCAAGCGCAAGGATCACGGTTGTTTACCCTTCAGGGCGGGAAGCCCACCCCATCCCCCCGCTCTGCGGGGGGATTGAGGGGGGGAGCGGTGGGATGAACGCCCCCGCTTCAGCGGCTTCAGCCCACGGTGGTGCGCTGCTTCCGCGTGCCACCATCCGCTCGTTGCGGCACACTTGTTCGTGCGCAAGACACTCCGATGGCACAGCGGAGCAACGGTTCGCGCCGTAGCAACTCAAGGTTGGCGGTTGTGGCAAGGACGTTCCGTTGCCACGTCAAACCTTGACGGGTTGTCCCCATCTGGCAGCCTGTCAGCCTGCCAATGGTCCTCCGTTCCAACCGCGGAGGTTGGCGTCAGGTCAGTGGGTCAACCGATGCTACGAAATCTGGAAGGACAAGCCTAATCCGTTGCGGATTGGGGAGCTGACGCTGCTACCTCTCCGCTAACCTCTTCCGCTATCTTCCCGCTAGCCGCTAATGGGCAGACTACCGCGCGTGATCATTACTGTGAAAGCGCATCACCTCGCCATCCCAATCACAATCCCAACCACCGTGATCAGGCTGACCAGCACTTCCTGCGCGCCAACCAGCGGTGTGGGTATGGTCAGACTGCGCGGCAACAGACCGAACCAGCAACGTAGCAGCAAAATGAAGAAGACGATGAAGACCGGCCAACCAATCCAGCCTACGGCAACCAGTTCTCCCGCCAGCGCCAGCGCGCCAAGATGGAGCAAGAGCGACGGCCCGCGCCGCGCCGGTTCATTCCGGGCCAGCCGTAACCGGGCGCGCACGTAGATGATGGCGGCTACAGCCTGAAGCCCTAGCAAGCCCCACACCAGTAGCGCTGACCATAGCGGCCATCCGGCTGCCAGCATGAGTGCCGGCGCCAAGCCATTGATGGCTATCGCCCCGCTCAGCTCGGCCAGCAATTCCCGACTCTGCCTGCGCAGGTCGTAACTGATTTGCAGCGCAGCGAAAGGCGCGGCCAGAGCGAGCGGCAGCCAGAACGGTGATGTTGCCGTGAGAATGGCGCCGATCAGGCCCAGCAGCGCGATCAGGCTATAGCCGATCGCAAAGCGCTCTGCCCACACAGTGCGCGGGTAGCGTTTTCGGCGCAGGCGATCACCGACAGCCAGCTTCAGTGGTTGTCGCGTCAAAAAAGCGCCGAGCGCCGCCAGGCTCAGCCATCCTCCAGCCGGCGAAGGCGCCAGCCAGAGACCGGTGATCAGCGGCGCGATGAGCAACCCCCACCCGCCATGCTCGACCGGCAATGCGATTGGCCGCAGACGCACTGCCGGTGGCGTGGGCTTGACAACAGGTTCATCACATTGCATCTCCCACTCCGTTCCGCTATCTATCCGCGCGCATGCTTGAGCAGCAAGAGCACCATGATCACCGGCGCGCGCGCCAGAATACTGTGCGGCAGATGCGCTGGCATGTGGATCCACGTGTTTGGGCCGGCTTCGATCACCTCCTGACCAAGAGTGATGCGCGCTTCTCCCTGCACGATGTGAATAATCGCCGGCATTGCTGCGGTATGCTCCGAGAGTTCCTGCCCGGCAGCAAAGCCGAATAACACCGCTTTCACGGTTTCATCCTGGTAGATCGCGCGACTGATCGTGCCATCTTCCGGGATACTGATCTGCTCGATCAGGTTACGCACAGTTGCAAGAGCCATAACTGCCTCCCCATAGAGAAAGTTTCAACAATCGCAGTCCGGGATAAATCCCCCATCATTCCGCGATCGAGATCGAGTATACTGCACATAGGCGTCAATGATGAGAGACAATAGTAAGTGTTCGATTGTCTTGTTCTCCACATAGTCAGAAAGAGTTGTCGTATGAACCAGAATCGCCCAACATATCCATCTCCCCGAATGCAGGCGTGGTCGATGTCCGCCCTGGCCGGGGCGATCATTCTTGTTATGGTCGTTGTCTTTCTGGTCAGCAACGCGGTGACCACCATCGAAGCCGGCACGCGCGGCGTGCTCAAGACCTTCGGCGAGATTACCGGCGTGCTCGATGAAGGTCTGCACTTTCGCATGCCCTTTATCACCTCGGTGACCATCGTCGAAGTTCGCACCCAGCGCTACGAATCCAATTCGAGCGCGGCCTCGCGTGACCTGCAGACGGTCACCACGCAGGTGGTGATCAACTACCGGCCTGACGCTTCGCGGGTCGATCGGCTGGTGCGCGAGATTGGCGTTGACTACGAACGGCGCGTCGTTGATCCGGCCATCCAGGAGGCGATCAAGGCAGCTACCGCCCGTTTCACGGCGGAAGAGCTGATCACCCGTCGACCGGAAGTTTCGGATCTGATCCTGAGCGTCTTGAGCGAGCGGCTTACGCCGCGTGATGTGATCGTTGAAAGTGTCTCGATCACCGATTTCAACTTCAGCCCGGAGTTTGCCCGCGCGATCGAAGCCAAGCAGGTCGCCGAGCAGGATGCGCTGCGCGCATCGCGCGAGCTGGAGCGGGCGCGGATCGAGGCCCAACAGCAGGTGGCGCGCGCCGAAGCGGAAGCTAAGGCCCGGCTGGAGATCGCGCGCGCTGAAGCCGAGTCGCTGCGCCTGCTGGGTGAAGTTGTCTCGCCTCAGTTGTTGCAGTTGCGCTTCATCGAGCGCTGGGATGGCATCCTGCCCCGCTTCCTGGGCGGCGACAATGGCCTGGTGACAATGCTGAGCATTCCTTCCGACGATGTGCTGGGCGATCCGCCTGCCGCCAGTCGCACCCAACCCGCCGCGCCTGAGGGCGAAGTGAGCGCCAGCGGGCAGTAATGAATCTGATGGAAGAACGGCGATACGTCATGTCGCCGTTCGCATTCTTGACGGCTGCGTCGGCGCTCTTGAGCAGCCTCCAGTCGGTGAGCGCTTTCAGGCGAGACGTATACGCGGCGCAGCGCCTGTGCGCGATCGAAAATAGCTGAATCCAGGCCAGATCAAACCCTGTTGACAAACCGGCAAGGCTGTGGTATCCTCATCGCGGATTAGCATTTAGGCAAAGTACACAAATCTATGGCCGTTCACTTTGTAAGCCTTATCCTCCTCGTACTCGCACTCCTCCTTAGCCTTATTGGCGGGTGGAGCAAACGCGCTTAGGGAGGGGAAGGACACAAAGCCCCGGCTCAGGATGTAAGACTGAACCTCCCGCCGCGCGGGAGGTTTTTCGTACTGTGTGAGGATAGGCGATGCGGCACATCCTTACCCTGATCAACCTGTGGCACCGTCAGCCGCGCTTCGCTTTGGCGCCAGTCATCGTGATCTGGCGACGTTAAACGCGCAACCTGTTCACCGCCGTCACGCCAGCGCACTGCCCCGCGTTGGCCTGCTCACATCGCCGTGAGCAGCGGCGTTCGCCCCACTGCTGTGGCCCGTTGGTTGGTTGAATCGGTCGCTCACGATGGTAGATCGCTGCCATCGGCTGGAGAGACTGTGCAGGCACATTGTTCAGATTCTTATTCACTGTCACAGGAGTACGTTCGATGACCAAACCACTCACCGGCGCCCAGATTATGTGTGAGGCCCTGATCCGCGAAGGGGTCGAAGTGATGTTCGGGATTCCCGGCGGCGCGATCATGCCTTTCTACTACGCGATGTGGGATTATCGCGACCGCCTGCGCCATGTGCTCTGTCGCCACGAGCAGGGCGCTGGCCACGCCGCCGAAGGGTACGCCCGCGCTACCGGCAAGATCGGCGTCTGTATCGGCACGAGCGGCCCCGGCGCCACCAACCTCGTTACCCCGATCGCCGATGCCATGATGGATAGCACCCCGCTGCTGGCGATCACCGGTCAGGTTGGCAGCCACGTGCTCGGCAAAGACGCCTTTCAAGAGACCGACATTACCGGCATTACCATGCCGATCACCAAGCACAACTATCTGGTAAAGAACGTTGATGAGCTGCCCTACGTCTTCAAAGAAGCGATCTACATCGCCACCACCGGTCGGCCTGGCCCGGTGCTGATCGACATCACCAAGGATGCAATGCAGAAGACAACGGTGCCGAATTGGGACATCAAACTCAATCTGCCCGGCTACAAACCAACCTATCAGGGCAATCGCCGCCAGATCCGCGAGGCGATCAAGCTGTTGATCAGCGCGAAAAAGCCGCTGATCATCGCCGGCCACGGCATCATTATGTCAGGCGCGCATCGCGAGCTGCAAGAGTTCGCCGAGCGGCTGCGCATCCCGGTAATCACGACCCTGCACGGCATCGGCGCTATCCCGGAAAATCACCCCCTCTGCATCGGCATGCCCGGCATGCACGGATGGGTGCATGTCAACCGCGCCATTCAAGAGTGTGACGTGCTCTTCAATATCGGTGGCCGCTTCGATGACCGGGTGACTGGCAAGGCCAGCACGTTCGCGCCGCACGCGCGCATCATCCACGTTGACATCGATCCATCCGAAATCGGCAAGAATGTGCGGGTTGATGTGCCGATCGTTGGCGATGCGCGGCTGGTGTTGCAGGCGCTGCTCGAAGATCTGCCGCCGCCCAGCGAGCTGGCCGAGCTGCACACCCATGCCTCCGACTGGATGGAGCATATCCGCGAGATGCAGGATAAGCATCAGGGTAAGCAGCAGTACAAGAATCGGGCAGCGACTGCCAACATGGCGCTGCCGCCGCACGATGTTTACGAGGCGCTCAGCCGCACGTTGAATGTGCGCGGCAACTATCGCGTAGTCACCGATGTTGGTCAGCATCAGATGTGGGCTGCGCAACTGATCGACTGGAATCACGGCCCGCGCACGCACATTACCTCAGGCGGTGCCGGCACGATGGGCTTTGCCGTGCCGGCGGCAATGGGGGTCGCCATTGCATGTCCCAACGAGACGGTCTGGGCGATCGTCGGCGATGGCGGCTTCCAGATGACCAACCAGGAGATGGCGACGATCGTGCAAGAGGGGCTGAAAAATGTCAAGGTGGCAGTGATTAACAATGGCTACCTGGGCATGGTGCGTCAGTGGCAAGAGCTGTTCGAGCACAAGCGCTACAGTGGCACGCCCCTGTCTGGGCCTGATTTCGCCAAACTGGCTGAAGCTTACGGCTGGAAGGGGATCACGGTTGAGCGCAGCGACGATGTGCAGGCGGCGATTGATGAGGCGCATGCCACCGATGGGCCGGTGCTGATCGATTTCCGGGTTGAGCGTGAGGTCAACGTCTTCCCGATGGTGCCGCAGAACAAGTCTATCGGCGAGATGATTCTGTCAGAGACGCAGGCGTAAGGGCGCAATCACTGATTCACTGAGGAGAAATCAACCATGAAGAAACATACTATCGTCGCCCTGTTGCAAGATCGGCCCGGCGTGCTGAGCCGTGTGATCGGGCTGATCCGCCGCCGCGGCTACAATATCGAGAGTCTGGCCGTCGGCCACAGCGAGACCCCTGGCGTCAGCCGAATTACTATCGTGGTCGAGTCGGAAGACGTTGAGCAGGTCGTCAAGCAGCTCTACCGCCTGATCGAGGTGCTCAAGGTGAGCGATGTCACCGACGATCCGACTGTCGAGCGCGAAATGACGATGATCAAGCTGCATGCGCCGCCCGCAGCGCGCCACGAGATCATCTCGATGTGCAGCGTCTTCGGCGCGCGGATCGTCGATGTTGGCTCCAACACGATGATCATCGAGATGACCGGCACGCCGGGCAAGGTCGAGAATTTCATCGAGGTGGTGCGTCCCTACGGCATTAAAGAGATGATGCGCACTGGCCGCATTGCCATGGTACGCGGCGCGCGCGGTCACAACGCTGGCGAGTACGTGGAGAGTGCCGCCAACGGCGCCGCAGTACCGGTCTTGAATTAACGAGGAAACAGCGCTGAGACGCCCACACCGGGCGTCTCAGTGGTTTCAGCTATCGCCCGCGGCGAAAATCGCCGCATCAGAGTGAGGAATAACACTATCATGGCAGAGCTGTACTACGACAATCAGGCCGACCTCAACCGTTTGAAGGGCAAACCGATCGCAATCATCGGCTTCGGCAGCCAGGGTCATGCCCATGCCCGCAACCTTGCCGATAGCGGCCTCGATGTGCGGGTGGGTCTCTACCCTGGATCGAAGAGCTGGGCCAGGGTCGAAGCAGCCGGGTTGAAGGTGATGACGGTGGCCGAAGCGGCGCGTGAAGCCCAGATTGTGATGATCCTGACCCCTGACATCGGGCAGGCCGATCTCTACCGCGAGCACATTGCGCCTGCAATGGAACCGGGCAAGACCCTGATGTTCGCCCACGGCTTCAATATTCGCTTTGGCCAGATTGTGCCGCCTCAGGGGATCGATGTCAGCATGGTCGCTCCCAAAGCGCCCGGCCATCGAGTGCGCGAAGTCTTCGTGCAGGGTGGCGGTGTGCCGGCTCTGATCGCGGTCGAGCAGGACGCTTCCGGCGGCGCGTTTGAGGACGCCCTGGCTTATGCTAAGGGCCTCGGCTGCACCCGCGCCGGTGTGCTGCGCACCACCTTTGCCGAAGAGACCGAGACCGATCTGTTTGGCGAGCAGGTGGTGCTCTGCGGCGGCGTCAGTGCCCTGGTCAAGGCCGCGTTTGAAACTCTGGTCGAAGCCGGGTACCAGCCTGAAGTGGCCTACTTCGAGTGTATGCACGAGCTGAAGCTGATCGTTGATCTCTTCTATCAGGGTGGTCTGAACTACATGCGCTACTCGGTCAGCGACACCGCCGAGTGGGGCGACTATACCGCCGGGCCGAAGATCATCACCGATCAGACCCGCGCTGCAATGCGCCAGATCCTGGCCGATATTCAGAGCGGTGCCTTTGCCGAAGACTGGATCGACGAAAATCACAATGGCCGTCCGCGCTTCAATGCGTACCGTCAGGCTGACATCAACCATCCAATCGAGCAGATCGGTCGCGAACTGCGTCGCATGATGCCCTTCGTCAACCCGCGCGAGGTCAAGCCGGGCGAGGGCGGCGCATAAATCCGTTCGTTGCTCCGCCGGGGATACCGTCAGCACTCCCCGGCGGACGATACGTAGAGATCACTCTAGAGGAGAGAGAAGCTATGAGCCACACCACCGACCCCAGCGTAGAATACGTCCGGATCTTTGATACGACCCTGCGCGATGGCGAACAGGCGCCCGGCTGCACCATGACGCTGGAAGAGAAGCTGGAAGTGGCCCGCCAACTGGCGCGCCTGCGCGTCGATATTATCGAGGCGGGCTTCCCGGCGGCATCCCCCGGCGACTGGGCTGCCGTCCACGAAATTGCGCGCGAAATCGGCACTCCCGATGGCCCGATCATTGCGGCGCTGGCCCGCGCCAATCGCGATGATATTGATAAAGCCTGGAGCGCCATCCAGCCGGCGGCGAAAAAGCGCATTCACACTTTTATGTCAACGTCTGACATCCATCTTGAGTATCAGTTCCGCAAAACACGCGCCGAGGCGCTGGAACTGATCCACGAGATGGTAAGCTACGCGCGCTCGTTGTGTGATGATGTGGAGTTTTCGCCGATGGATGCAGGGCGCACCGATCCGCTCTTTCTGCGCGAGGCGGTGGCGGTAGCGGTGGCTGCCGGCGCAACTACGCTCAATATTCCCGATACGGTCGGCTATCTGACCCCGGATGAGTATGGCGCGATGATCCGCGATCTGCGCGAGAATGTGCCGGGAATCGAGAACTGTATCCTCTCGACCCACTGCCACGACGATCTGGGGATGGCGGTAGCCAATTCACTCGCCGGTGTGCGGGCTGGCGCGCGGCAGGTTGAGTGTACGATCAATGGCATTGGCGAACGGGCCGGCAATGCGTCGCTGGAAGAGGTGGTGATGGCGTTGCATACCCGCCAGCAGTATTACGGTCTGCGCACCCAGATCGAGACGCGCGAAATTGCCCGTACCTCGCGCCTGGTGAGCAGCTTCATCGGCGTCCCGGTGCCCCCCAATAAGGCGATTGTCGGCGCGAACGCCTTTGCCCACGAGTCGGGCATCCATCAGGATGGCGTCCTGAAGTATCGCCAGACGTATGAGATTATGAGCGCCGAGACGGTTGGTCTCGACAGCAATACGCTGGTGCTGGGCAAACACTCTGGTCGCCATGCGTTCCGCAAGTACCTCGAAGAGAAGGGGTACCACCTGAACGATGAAGAGTTCCAGCACGTCTTCATGCGGTTCAAGGATCTGTGTGACCGCAAGAAGAAGGTGGATGATCGCGACATCGAGGCGCTGATCGCAGGCGAGATGCAGCACACGCCAGAGTTGTACAAACTCGATCACGTCCAGTACGCATCTGGGGTTGGCATGATCCCAACCGCCACGGTGCGCCTGATCGGGCCTGACGGTCAGGTCAAGGTAGACAGCGCGCAGGGTACCGGCCCGGTCGATGCCGTCTATCAGGCGATCAACCGGATTATCCAGCGCCCGAATGAGCTGATCGAATTCTCGATCAATGCGATTACCGAAGGGCTGGATGCTGTTGCCGAAGTGACGGTGCGTATCCGCGAACAGGGCGCGCCCGGGCGCCTGAGCGAGAGCAGCAGCACGATGACCAGTCTGACCGGACGACGGCAGGCGCAGCAGATCTTCAGCGGCTACGGCGTCAATACCGACACGATCATTGCCGCAGCCCAGGCATACATGGCAGCGCTGAACAAGATGCTGGCCGCCCGTCAGGAGCGGATCAAGGCCGAAGCCATGGCCTATTCAGCCGGCTACAGCGGCGAGACAGGGAACCTTCCGGTCGATATCTTTGGCGGCAGCACCCTGGGCTAGGTCACGCTCGCGCAGAATGCGCCGGTGATCTCGCGCTGCGGCATCCATACTCCCGCGCAGAGACATGCGCCTTGCGGATCGCCAGCCGGTATGCCAGCATCCGCAAGGCGCAGTTGATGAGCCTGCGCCAGCCTGCGAGCCGATGACCTGTCCGTCGAGCGTTGAGTGTGCGTTGCTCCGGCACATCGCGCTGAGATAGTTTTGGTTATGAAACACACGATTGCCTATCTTGGCCCACCCGGCACGTTCAGCGAAGAGGCGGCGCTGGCTTATGCGGCCCGTCGCGATCAGGATGCGTTGCTGCTGCCGCTGGCCAGCATCCCGGCGGTGGTGACCGCGATCGAGACCGAAGCCGCTACCGTTGGCGTGCTGCCGATCGAGAATCTCCTTGAAGGAAGCGTCAGTTATACCCTCGATCTGCTGATCCACGAAACCGATCTGCAAATCGCGGGCGAGATTGTCATACCGATTCGCCAGTATCTGCTGGCGCGTCCCGGCCTGCAACTGAGTGAGATCAAGGTGCTGTACGCGCATCCGCAGTCGCTGGCGCAATGCCGCCGCTTCGTCGAACGCTGCCTGCCCGGCGTGGCAACGGTGGCCTCGCTCAGCAACTCGGCAGCCCCTGCCGAAGCAATGACCGACGAGCGTCCGGCGGCTGCGATCGGCACATTGCGTTCTGCCGAGCTGGTGGGCGCAGCCGTGCTGGCCCGCGACATTGCCGATAGCCCGCACAACGTTACCCGCTTTATCGTGCTGGCGCGGGAAGATGCGCCACCCACCGGCGACGACAAAACGAGCTTTTGTTTTGGCTTTACCCGTGAAGACCGGCCTGGCAGTCTGGTCAGCGCCTTGCAAGAGCTGGCTGCCGAGAATATCAACATGACAAAGCTGGAATCGCGCCCGACGCGCGCGATCCTGGGTCAGTATATCTTTCTGGTTGACATCAACGGCCATCGGTGCGAGCCGCATGTGGCGCGCGCGATGGAGCGGATCCGCCAGCAAACCGGCATGCTCAAGATTTTTGGCAGTTATCCGCGCTGGAATGGCAACCATCACTCTGCGCAGCAAGGAGAGCAGAAATGAGCAAACCGCGAACATTGTTTGAAAAAGTCTGGGAAGCCCATCTGGTGCGACCGGAAACCCCAGAAACGCCGGCAGTGCTCTACATCGACCTCCATCTGATCCACGAAGTAACCTCGCCGCAGGCGTTTACCGAGCTGCGCCAGCGCGGCCTGCGCGTGCGTCGCCCCGACAAGACGCTGGGCACGATGGACCACAGCACGCCGACCACACCCCGCAATCATCTGGGTGTCATCCCGGTGATTGATCCGATGGCGATCAGCCAGCTCGATCAGTTGCGCAAAAACTGCGCCGAGTTTGGCATTCCACTCTTTGAACTCGGCCACGAGAATCAGGGTATCGTTCACGTGATCGGGCCGGAGCAGGGTCTTACCCAGCCGGGCATGACAATTGTGTGTGGCGATAGTCATACCAGCACCCACGGCGCCTTCGGCGCGCTGGCCTTTGGCATCGGCACCTCAGAGGTGGGTCACGTCCTGGCGACACAGTGCCTCTTGCAACGCAAACCAAAGACGTGCGCGGTGCGGATCGATGGCCGCCTGGGGCCGGGAGTGACGGCCAAAGACATCATCCTGGCCCTGATTGCGAAATATGGGGTTGGCGGCGGTACCGGCTACGTCTTCGAGTATATGGGAGAGGCGATCCGCGCCCTCTCGATGGAAGAGCGGATGACGATCTGCAATATGAGCATCGAGGGCGGCGCTCGCGCCGGCATGGTTGCTCCCGATGATACAACCTTTGAGTACATCGCTGGACGGCCATTCGCGCCGAAGGGCGCTGCATTCGAGGCCGCAATGGCGCGCTGGCGAACGTTGCCCACCGATGAGGGAGCTGCATTCGACCACGAGTTGACTCTCTCGGCCAGCGAGTTGAAGCCGATGATTACCTACGGCACAAATCCGGGGATGGGCATTCCAATCGATGCGCCCGTGCCGCGCCCGGAAGACATGCCCGATGCGCGCAGCCGCGCCGCGCTCGACAAAGCGCTGGCTTATATGGGGCTGGAGCCGGGCAAACCACTGCTGGGGCATCCGGTCGATGTTGTCTTTATTGGCTCATGCACCAACTCGCGCCTGTCGGATTTGCGTCAGGCCGCTCAGTTCTTCCGCGGGCGCAAAGTCGCGCCGGGCGTGCGGGTGATGGTGGTGCCCGGTTCACAGCAGGTGAAGCGCGCTGCTGAAGCCGAGGGTCTCGACCGCATCTTCAAAGAGGCTGGCGCTGAGTGGCGGGAAGCCGGATGCAGCGCCTGCCTGGGCATGAACGACGACAAGGTGCCGGCAGGGAAATATGCGGTCAGCACCTCAAACCGCAACTTCGAGGGTCGCCAGGGGCCGGGCGCGCGCACCATGCTGGCCAGTCCGCTCACGGCGGCTGCCGCTGCCGTAACCGGCGTGGTGACCGATCCGCGCGCGTTGCTGAACTAGCCTGAAAGCAGAATAAGGAGTGCGGCATGGAGCCAGTTTCAATCATTACTGGGAAGGCGGTTGCGCTACCGGTTGAGAATATCGACACCGATCAGATTATCCCGGCGCGCTTTCTGAAAGTGACCGACAAGAGCGGTCTCGCTGCCGGTCTTTTTGAGGCCTGGCGTTATCTGCCCGATGGAACGCTCAACCCCGATTTTCCGCTCAACCGGCCAGAAGCGGCTGGCGCGACTATTCTGATCAGTGGTCGCAACTTCGGCTGTGGCAGCTCGCGCGAGCATGCGCCGTGGGCGCTGCAAGACTACGGCTTCCGCGCCGTGATTGCGCCGTCGTTTGCCGACATCTTCCGCAGCAATGCGCTCAAGATTGGCCTGCTGCCGGTCACGGTCGATCAAGCCATCTACGACGAATTGGTGGCGCTGTGCGCCCATGATCCGCAGATGACGCTCACCATCGATCTGGCCGCACAGACCGTAACCCTGCCCGATGGTCGCCAGGCGCAGTTCCCGATCGATGCGTTCAGCAAATATTGCCTGCTGCACGGCGTCGATCAGCTCGGCTTCCTGCTCAATCAGGAAGAGGCTATCGCCGCTTACGAGGCCACTCATCCCCAACCGGTGAAGACGACTGCCTAGCTGCGCTGTTTGTCATGCACAGATCAGGGACAGGCGAAAAACCTGCCCCTGATCTTTTTCACAGCATATTTTTTTTTCGGATTGCCGTGATGTACTGTCACTGCGAGGGCGCGTCAGCACCCGAAGCAATCCTCCGCGAGCGCGGAACGAATCCCTTCCCGCCCGACAATGCCCGCGCAGCGCGCATAGAGGACGATAGTAGATCACACCTGCGGCGCCGGTTTCGCGCAACGGGGCAAGAGCAAAGCTACGGGTTCGCCTCCCTACACCCGCTGCTTCAAGCGCAGCGAATTCGTCACCACAAACACCGATGAGAACGCCATTGCTGCCGCTGCCAGCACCGGGCTGAGTTGCCAGCCAGTCAGCGGATAGAACACGCCAGCCGCCACCGGGATCAAAAGGACGTTGTAGGCAAACGCCCAAAAGAGATTCCAGCGAATGGTGCGCACCGTCGCCCGGCTCAAAGCAATCGCCTGCGCCACACCGCGCGGATCGCTGCGCATCAATGTAATGTCAGCGGTCTCCAGCGCAACATCGGCGCCGCTGCCCATAGCGATGCCCACATCGGCCTGCGCCAGCGCCGGCGCGTCGTTGATGCCATCGCCGACCATGGCGACACGCTGCCGCCCATGCCCATCCTGCCCTTGCTGCAAGCGCGCAATGATCGCTGCCTTTTCAATCGGTTTGACCCCGGCGAAGACTGCATCCGCAGGGATGCCCACTGCGGCAGCGATCGCCTGTGCCGTGCGCTGATTGTCGCCGGTCAGCAGCGCCACCCGTAGCCCGTCGCGCTGCAATGCAGCGACGGCGCTGGCTGCTGCGGGTTTCACGGTGTCGGCCAGCGCAATCACGCCTGCCGCTTCGCCATCGACGGCAACCGCGATGACCGTCTTACCGCTGGCTTGCAGTTGATCAATGGTTGCCTCAAGGGCGGCTACCGCTACACCTCGTTCAGCCAGCCAGCCCGGCGCGCCAATCAAGACCTGCTGACCGTTGATCTCGGCTTCTACCCCGGCCCCGCTGACGGCGCGAAACCGGGTTGGTCGCTCGATAGTCAGGCCGCGCGCCTGCGCTTCGCTCACAATTGCCGCGCCGAGCGGATGCTCGCTGCGACTCTCGGCAGCGGCAGTCAGTTGCAGGAGCGCCAGATCCGCCGGCAAGTCGGCAGCGCCGGCGCCAGCAGCTACCGGTTGCGCCACTGCGACCAGATCGGTCACGGCGGGACGGCCATGGGTAATGGTGCCCGTCTTGTCGAAGACAACCACCTGCAAGGTGGCCGCACGTTCGAGCGCCTCGGCGTTACGGATCAAAATCCCGCGCGTCGCCCCCGCTCCCATGCCCACCATGATCGCAGCGGGCGTCGCTAAGCCGAGCGCGCATGGACAGGCAATGACCAGCACTGCCACCGCGAAGAGCAGGGCCTGGGTGATCCCAACACCGGCCCAGATCCAGCCGATAAAGGTGAGCAATGCAATGACCAGCACCACCGGCACGAAGACGGCTGAAATCCGATCGACCAGCGCCTGCACCGGCGCCTTCGATCCCTGCGCTTCCTGCACGAAGCGCACAATCTGCGCCAGCGCCGAATCCTTGCCGATGCGGGTTGCGCGCATCTGGAAACTCCCGCTCTGGTTGAGCGTCGCGCCAAAGACCGGATCGCCGGCGCGCTTCTCAACCGGCAGACTCTCACCGGTCAGCATGCTCTCGTCAACCGATGACTCGCCAGAGACAATCACGCCATCGACCGGAATCTTCTCGCCGGGACGCACGATCACCATCTCGCCGACCCGCACCTCGGTCAGCGGAACATCAATCTCTTGCCCGGCGCGCAAAACGCGCGCCGTCTTCGGCTGTAAGCCGATCAGCGCCTTAATCGCTGCGCTGGTCTGGCTCTTGGCCCGCGCCTCAAGGTACTTGCCCAACAAGATCAGGGTGATGATCAGCGCTGCCGTCTCGAAGTAGACATGGCCGGGGGCGCCGCTGAAGAGGATGGCCACACTGTAGAAATAGGCCGCTGACGAACCGAGCGCGATCAGGGTATCCATTGTCGCTGTGCGCATGCGCAATGCCCGCCAGGCATAGCGGTAGAAGTCACGACCGGCATAAAATTGCACCGGAGTCGCCAGCGCCAGAAACAGCCAGTTGAGCAGATCGTCACGCGCGGCGATCATCGCCATCATCTCGGCCATTGACGCGCCGGCCATTGCGGTCATCATTGCCGCGCCTTCAACGATCAGCCACGGCGCGATCAGTCCGAAATCGCGTCCCATTGACAACACGAACAACGGCAGGCTCAAGATCACGCTGATCAGCAAACGTCGTCGTCGCGCTGCCATCTCTCGTTCGCGCGCGCGGGTTTCGCTATCGGTCGTTTCGCTCTCATCGGCAGACGGCAGAATCACCCCATACCCGGCCTGCTCGATCGCAGCCACCAGGTCAGCCTGATCGACCATACCGGGCAGATAGCGCACCAGCGCCTGCTCGCTGGCCAGATTGACCTCCGCTGACAGCACGCCCGGCAGCTTGCGCAGCGCCTTCTCGACCCGCGTCGAACAGCTCGCGCAGGTCATGCCGGTCACAGCCAGCGTAACTTCATCGGTCACCACCCCGTAGCCGGCCTGCTCGATCGCGGCCTGCAATGCGGTTGGTTGAGTGTGCGCCGGATCGAATCGCACCAGCGCCTGCTCGCTGGCCAGATTGACCTCTGCCGCCAGCACGCCCGGCAGCTTGCGCAGCGCCTTCTCGACCCGCGTCGAACAGCTCGCGCAGGTCATGCCGGTCACCGGGAGCAGCACTTCACGCTCGGCCATCACCAGCTCCTTCCCAGAAATCAAAGGCGGGGAACGGGCAAACAACCGGCAGCACTGCAAACAACCCATTCCCCGAACCACATGTTGCTAACAGGCAATCCCCAACGGCGTCACGTCATCGTAACCGGCGTCCTTGATCGCCATCACAATCTCGGTGATGTCAACATCATCATCGTGCACAACCGTGACAATCTTCTGGCTCAGATCGACATCCACCTGCGACACGCCAGCCAGCGCGCCAACCTCTTTGCGCACTGCATTGACACAGTGCTGACACGACATCCCCGGAACGCGAAACTGCTCTGTCACCATACGGATTGCCTCCTCTCTTCGTTTTAACGATGCGTACTCTCAAAGACCTGCAACAGCTCGGTGAGCACCCGCTCACGCTCACTGATATTATCACTTTGGATCACAGTCGTGACGCAACTGCGCAAATGACCGGCCAGGATCACCGCATCGAGACGGGCCAGCGCCTGTTGAATGGCGCGCGTCTGATTGAGGATATCGATGCAGTAGGCATCCTGTTCAACCATCCGCTGCACGCCCCGGATATGACCCTCGATCGTCTTGAGCCGGTTGAGGATCTGCTGCTTGTGTTCGGGATCCATCACCTTCTCCTTTCTGGTACCCCTCCCCCAGGGGGAGGGGTATGGAAACAGTATACCACAGCCCGTGACCAGTTTGCAAGCGGTTTTTGATCATCGCAGGCAATGATCTGGCATCTGCGCTGGCGCCCCCAGGTCAAAACCCTGCCATGCGTGTCTGTTAGCGAAAGCTATTTGAGGATGTGGTCATCATCGGCGCGCGCATTGTTGCCAAAACGCAACACCGCGCGCAGTTCGGCTACCAGCCGGTGCAGATGCTCATCATCGCGCAACTCGGCCCGCCGTGGTCGCGGCAAATCGATCGGCACCGAAGCCAGCACCCGTGCCGGTCGCCGGCTCAATACCACCACCCGATCGGCCAGCAATACCGCCTCGGCAAGGTTGTGCGTCACCAGCAGCACGGCTGGTCGCGGAGTCGCGGTTGCCAGCAGATCGAGCAGCTCTTCCTGCAACTGCTCACGGGTCAGTTCATCGAGCGCGCTGAACGGTTCATCGAGCAACAAGACCGGCGGCGCCAGTGCCAGCGCGCGCGCCAGGGCTACTCGTTGCTGCATCCCGCCAGACAACTGTCGCGGTAGTCGCTGCGCAGCATCGCTCAGGCCCATTCGCGCCAGCAACTCACCCACGCGCGCCTCGCGCGCTGCGGACGACCAGCCGGCCAGTTCCAGCGGCAGCGCGATATTTGCCGCCGCATCGCGCCATTCGAGCAACGCTGCCGATTGAAAGGCGATGCCGAAACGATGTTCGCGCCGCGCCAGCGCCGGAGCCATCCCCAACAACTGCACGTCACCGGCATCTGCCGTTTCCAGGCCGGCGATGATCCGCAACAAGGTACTCTTGCCGCAACCGCTCGGCCCAACCAGCGCCACAACCTCACCTGCCGCAACGGCGCAATCGACTCCAGCCAGCGTCGGCACGGCGCCTGCTTTCGTCTGATAACGCTTGACCACGCCGCGTACCACAATCGCAGGCGGCGTGGTCGAATCGAGTTCCTGAACCGGTTCACTGTCTGGAATTGCTAACACCATGCGCGTTGAATACCCGATCCGATTATCGTTGCTCGGGCAGTAACGTGTAATCAGGGAAATTGCCGTACAATCGTTCACCGGGCGCGCCGACCGTCACCGACTCAACGAGATATTTACCGCCGACGAAGCAGCCCTTCCACGAGGCGCCCATGCCGCCAAAGACCTCTTCGCGGTCGCCGCGCGACCGCATCTTGTTGACGCCAACCTTGAAAGCGCGCAGTTCACCTGCAATCATCTGACCCAGCCGCGCATCGTCGGTGGCAATTGATGATACCAGATTGCCATTCGAGATGTTCATCTCGCTGATCAACTCATCAACGCTATCGACGATGACGATGGTATCGATCGGTCCAAACGGTTCATTGTGGTGCAGGCGACAGTTGCGCGGCACGTTCAGCAACGCAATCGGCGCCATGTAGGCTGAAATATCCTGATCGGGCAAAAACAGCTCTGAATTCAGATCGCCTTCATACAGACAGATCGCGCCTGCGCCCAGCGCCTCACTGTACAACACCCGCAGCTCTTCCACCTTCTTTGCGTTGATGAGCGGGCCAAAATCGAGTCGAGGCAGCGGATCGCCTGCGCGATCGACCAGCACCGGATTGCCGATTTGCAGACTCTTGAGCACCGGCAGATACATGTCGAGAAAGCGAGGGAAGAGGCGGCGCTGCACCACGTAGCGGATGTAGGCTGTGCAGCGTTGTTTGCCGTAGGCAAAGCCCTTTTTGATCTGCTGCGCCAGATTGGCCCAGTCAGAAAAATCCCAAATCCCGTAGCAATTGACCCCTTCCATCTCAAGCATATAGCGCTTATTGCGATCGTAAAGTGAAGCGGCAATATCGCGCCCATTCGTCTTGCCGCCGACAAAGGCCAGGCAGGCGACATCGGCATTGCGCACCAGCGCATCGCTCAGCGTTCCGCCTGAACCGCTGACGAGCGACACCGGCAGCCCCGCCCGCCGCGCAATGGCAAAACCGAGGGTGAGCGCGAACAAACCGCCATCAGACGGAGTCTTCGCAATCACAGCATTGCCGGCCAGCGTCTGCACCAGCACAGCGTGCATCAATACCGAATAGGGGTAATTCCAGGAAGCAATATTTGAGATCAGACCAAGCGGACGCCGCCCCTGCATCATCCATTCGATCTGATCGATATACCACTCGACTCCGCTGATACAGCGATCGACATCGTCACAGGCCAGATGATACGGTTTGCCGATTTCCCACATCAGCAAATACGCAATCAGGTCGCGATGCTGGCGCAGACCGGCCAGCGCTTCACTGACTCGCCGCCGCCGCTCATCGAGATCGGTCTGCGCCCAGGTTTCATGCTCATGCGCTGCAAATCGGACAGCGCGCTTGGCGGTTTCCAAATCGATCATGGGCAGCCGCCCCAGTTCGCTGCCGTCAACTGCGGTGCTGTAATGTTTGCCGTGACCTGGCCACCCCCATGTGCCCTCAATCAGGTTCAAAACCTGACCTTCGCTGTTGAATGCATCGGGCACTACAGCGCGCAACTGACTCATCAAATGTGGCCATTCACACTCTGGCGCAATAATCTTAGCCATTGCTTCTCCTCACTCGACACTGTGAGATTTGGAACGATCCCAGTATACCATGGCATTTTGCAACGTCGGTCACAGCAAGGTATATGAGCTGCCGCTGTGCTGAACGCTCAATCGAACTGTCGCCGTCCGCGTTTCATCTATGCTACACTATGAGGCACTATCTTCTGATCAAGAGAGTATCGAGTATGGATCGACGCACCAGCCTGCTCATCCGACCACGACGTATCGAGCGATCCGGCGAACGCGCTGCGCGCTACACTATCGAACTAGAACTTGGCGACGGTCGGCGCTTCGTCTCGATGGAACCGGCGCAGTTCGACCTCGTGCCGCCGGTCACTGTTGATCCTGACACTATTCGCCAGTATGGCCAAGAGCTGTTTCGTCGCCTGTTCCCAGAGCGACTCGGTCATGCATTTCAGGTTGCCAGAACTACGGCTACCATGCACCAGCAGCCGCTGCGCCTGCGCCTCGCGCTCGATCCGTTCGATCCCGTCCTCCACGCCATTCCATGGGAGTTACTCCATCTGCCTGCAACCGACGGGCTGAGTCGCCCTACGCCTCTGGCCACGAATGATCAGATCCTCTTCTCGCGCTATCTCGATAGCGAGCGGTATCCGCTCACCGAGCCGCTCGATCATCGCCCGATTCGGATGTTGCTGGTGTTGAGCGAGCCAACCGATTTGCAAAGCTGGGGGCTCGCGCCGTTTGATCGCCTGGCCACCGAACGCGACCTGCTCCAGCGATTTAAGCCATTTGTCGATAGCGGTCAGTTGGTCTGCGACGCGCTGCCGATAGCCGAGGCAAGCGCATGGCGCAGCGCGCTTGAGCGCGGCGCGCTCCGCAATGAACGCGACCGCGGTTACGACGCTGTGCTGTATATGGGTCATGCCCTCTTTCTTCCTCAACACGGCACCCGATTGCTGCTTGAGCACGGGCCGCAGCGACGCGGTCGCCTCTTCGACGGCGCTGAATTCGTTCGTGTTTGTGAACAATTGCCGGTCAGCCACAAGCCGGCCTTGATCGCGCTGGTGGCCTGCAACAGCGCCACAGTTGACCTCCATGCCCCGCTCAGTAATCTGGCTGCCAGCCTGGTGGTAGAGAGCGGTATCCCGGCAGTGATTGCGATGCAACGACTGGTGGCCATCGATCTGGCGCGGCACTTCACCCAGCATCTGACCGAAATGCTGCTCCGCAACGGGATGATCGATCTGGCGGTGACAACGGCGCGCCGCCGGATCTATCAGGCAGACTCGATCAGTTGGAGCACGCCGGTGCTCTACACCCGGCTGGCCAGCGGGCGATTGTTTCAGCCCAGCATGCTGCTCAGTTATGTTGAGTGGCTCTTGCAACGCGATGAGATCAGGCGCTGGGCAGGCCCAGACTACATCGATGTCAGCGCGATTGTGGTGGCTCATAGCTACGACTGGCAACTGTTACAGCAACGGCCAGAAGATGCGCCCGGCCCCAGCTCTGCCCGCGACACCTTGCTCAGTCTGACTTCTTCGTCAGCCGCAATCAGCGCCAACCCCTTCATCGCGCTGACCGGCTCGCGCCAGTCTGGTCAGACGACGATCCTGCGCCGAGTCTGTCATGATCTGGCCCGGCAGGCGCTGCATGATCCGACGGCGCCGATCGGTGTGTTCATTTCACTCGCCGGTTATGAACAGGCGCGCGGCGAACTGCGTCTCCATCAGCATATTGTCGATCAGGTTCGGCAGCAACATCCGGGTTTCGCCGATCTGCTTGAACGTCTCTTTCGCGGCTCGTTCAGCGGGAGCACCCGTCGCCCGCAGATGGTCTTTCTGCTCGATGATCTCGAACAACTTTCACCGGCCATCTGGAAAGATCTGGTGCGCGATCTAACCGTATCGCGCCAGCGCCTCCCCGATCAGAGCTTCGTGATTGCAGCCATCCAGACCTTTGCGCCGCTGGCTTTTGAGCATAACGCCCGCGTGCTCGTCCTGCAACCGCTCGACGAAGCGGAGATCGTCGCCTACATTCGGCAGCGTTACCACCGCCAGGCGCGCCGTATGATCGAGCAAATACGCGAGAATCGTCTGCAATCGCTGGCCAGTGATTCAGGCATGTTACAACTGATCATCGAGCAGTTAGCAGATAGTGGTCAGCGTGAAATTACGCATCAGCAAGTGCTTGAGGAGTTTCTCGCTCGCGAGTTGCGCGATCTCGACAACCGCTATCACATGAGCGATATTGCGCGTGAGAGTCTGTATCAGATTGCCTGGCAGATGTGTCTGTGCATGCGCGACCAGCTTGCCATCAGCGATCTCTTCGCAGTTCTGGCGCAGGTGCGCGGCAATCGCGATTACAATCTCGAAGATCTCTTTCTCCGCCTGAGCAACACGCAGATCCTGACGATTGTCGGTCAGCGCGCGGTTCGTTTTAGTAATCAGGCAGTGTTTGCCTACTGCGCTGCCCAGGCCCTCTGTCGGGCGCCCGATCGCCAACAACAACTCTTGAATATCGTCGCTATGTGCGCCGATGCCCAACACCAACGCTGGTGGGAGCACATTCTCTACATTCTGGCCGGGTTGCTCGCCGATCCTGCCGAATTGCTCGACCAGCTTGCCCGCTCACTCCGCGCCGGCAACGAGCGGCTGGCGCTGCTGGCAGCGCGTTGCCTGGAGGGACTGCCGGCCCGAAAAGAACGGGCGTTACCACTGTCATTGCGCAACGAGATCATCGACACCTGTCTCATCCATCTCGATGAGCGGCGCGAACCGAGCGCCGAGCGACGCGAACAACTGATTAGTGCGTTGGGCAAACTTGACTACATCCAGGTGCGCCAGCACCTGCGGCATGTTCTGATTAGCAAAGTGCGTCAGACCACCAACGGGCCACGCTACGAATACACCAACGTGCGAATTGCTGCCGCCCGCGCGCTCCGTGATTTGTACGCGCCGGATTTCCGCCGGGTCGCTACTTCCCGATCGCGCGCCGAGCCGTTCGATCGGGCGAGCATTTCGCTCAGGCAGCTTTGCGACGATCGACCGCTGATCGAATTGATGCGTCACTGGTTGAATGGCGAACAGGGTCGCTGCCACTTTCGCGAGCGCATAGTAACCTCTCCCCTGCCTCCCGAACGAGCGCTCGCCGCGTTTGCGCTGGCGGACGTGAGCGCAACGCCTACTCAACAACTGCAAGATATTCGCTTTCTGTTGCGCGTTATTACCAGACCGCTTGACAACGCTCAAACCCGGCTCAGCGACGATTGGATTGACACAATGTGGGCGGCAGCCGATGCCCTCACTCTGTTCGATGCCGAGTATGTGACACCGTTGCTGGTGACGCTTATTCGCCACAAACGCAGCATGCCCAACGCGGCGGCGCAGCAACTGGCCTATCTGGCCGGGCGCTTGCGTATCGATCAACCGGTTGTAATCGATTGGCTCATTGCGTTGCTCATCACCAACCCTGCCCAAAGCGTTAAGGCGCGCGCCCTGCAATCGCTGGCCTGGATCGGTCGCGAAGCATCGGAGCGAACGATTGCGCTTGCCGACAGCCCTAACGATGACTCGCTCACGATCAAACAGCTCATCGAAGAGATTGCGCTCTGGCGGCAGCCCTTCCCGCGCTTCACCATAGGTGAGTTCATACTCGATGGCGCGAGCAATTTCTCGACACCTCTCTACCTGCGCCGCAAAGCGATCGAGGCGTTGGCATGGATTGGCGACCGATCGACCCTGCGCGAATTAGACACCGAATATGCTACCTGGCCGCTGGAATTGCGCGCGTATTGGTACACGACACGTGACACGATTCAGCAGCGCATCAATCATCGACCATCCGGGTGAGACCAGCCGATCCGGCGCGCCGCTGGCGCTGCTATGTCCGCCCGATAATCCGCCGCGCCAGCGCCAGCTCGTCGGCGCCAATGGCGCCGCTCAGCCACAACGCGATCAGATAGACAGGCGGGCCAACGACAATTGCTCCTACACTGCCCATCCATCCCGGCAGCCACAGGATCGGCGCCAGCATCGCGCCTGCCATCGCCAGACATGCCAGCGCCGGCCTCACTATCAGCCGCGTTACACCCGGCGCCAGTCCTTCCTGATGCAAGGTCGGGCGGAAGACGGCATACAACACGACTTCTGAACCGATTGTGATCGCTGCCGCCGCAAGCAAGGCATCTTCAGGCCGCCCAATGCGCATCGCCAGCGGAATCGCAATCAGGTTGGCGGTCAGATTGAACGCTGCGCCCATGAGGAATGCGCGGGTGATAACCGTCTGCCGTTCGATCGCGATCAGCACATACTGCAAGAGACCATTCACGAACGAGAGCGGCAAAAACCAGGCCAGCGCCGCCAGCACGGTCACCGATGGCAGATACTCGGCAAACCGACGACGGGCAAAGATCCAGACCAGATCATCGGCCAGCAGACTCATGCCCATCGCCAGCGGAAAGGCGATCAGCACAAGCAGGTGCAACGTGCGCTGCTGGGCAGCGGCCAGCGCGCTCCGTTCGCCGCCAGCCCGGCGGGCCAGCAACGGGAAGACGGCAAATGTGACCGCAGGCGGCAACACCAGCGCGATGTTGAGCAACTGATACGGCAAAACGTATTGCTGCACAAGCAGATCGGCATTGCTGCCGCCGAACGCGCGAACAATAAACAGATCGAAGCGAAAAAAGATGGCGCTGAGCAGATTGTTGAGCATCAACGGCAGCGCCTGCGGCGCTATGGCGCGCATCGCGCTGCCATCGAAGGCAAGCGTTGGCGCGAAGAAGGCGCGCGTCTGCAAAACGAAAAAGATCATCGCCGTCAGCGAACTGACCAGCACCGCTGCCCAGGCCAGTCCGATCACGCCCAATCCCGACCAGAGCACACCGATCCGGGCCAGAAAGCTCAGCAGCGCCGTCACGACTTCAACTACTGCGGGCACTTCCATGCGTTCGCTGGCGTTGTACAGCGCGGTCACTGCGCCGCTGTACGCTGACGGCGCCAGCGTCAGCAACAGAATCCAGATCGCCAGTTGCCCTTCGGCAGTGAGCGGTTCACTCCATCCCAGCCCGCCAATCAGATGGTAGACCTGAATCACCAGCCAGGCGATCGGCGCCGCTGCCGCCACGATCAAGAGCAGACGCAACGCCAGCGTCACGCCGAATAAGCGCTGGGCCGCATCAGGGTGACGCGCCACTTCGCGCGTTAAGAAAACGCCCAGTCCAAACTCGGTAAACGTGGCCAGATACTGCGCCACCAGCAGCGCAGCAGTGTTGTATGCGCCGAGCGCAGCCGGATCAAGCGCCCCCACCAGCAAGAGCAGAATGATCGTGTCGAGGCCGCGCACGAACAGACGTAAGCCAAAGGTGATTGCGCTGTTTTTGAAGATTCGACGCGCTGCATTAGCAGGATCGTCGCGATAGAATCGTTGCCAAAACCACACGCCTGCGCCTAACGTCGCAAGCGCCGCGCCAATCAGGATCAACACCAGGATCAGACGTTCATTCATTGTGTTTGGGCACTTATGACGGCGCGCCGACCATCGCTGGTCAGGTGGATCGTGCCATCGATCTTCGGATGGTACAGGCGCGGCGCCAGCCGACGTCGTTCATGAAAACTGGCAAGTTCTGGCGCAGCCGCCTCGTAGCCGCGGCTGAAGGCAACCGCCCCGACACGCAGCGCGCTGAGCGCAGGCAATCCAACCGGACGCTGCCAGGGATAGATCAGCAGGTCAATCCGTTGCCCGCCCAACGCGCTCAGCGCGCCATCGCCGGCGCTGCCGCCAGTGTGGATCAGCACGCGCACCGCCTGATGTTCGATGAGCAGGACAGCGCCGCCCTCTTTGCCGTCACTGACTGCCAGTACGCGCAAACGCGCGCCGCCCAGATCAATCTGTTGACCTGCGCGAAGCTGGCGAACCACTGTGGCCTGGTCGCGCGTCAGATCGCGCCATTCGCCTTCAACCAGCGTCGGCGCAAGCGCCATGTGCGCCCGGTAACGGCGCAATACCCCTACCTGCCCCGGCAGGCGCTGGTCATCAACCCGCGTCAGCACTACTGCGGCCAGTTGCCGTTGCCAGAAGGGCATGCGCTGGCCTACTTCCACTGCCAGACCAATCGGATCGCGCCCGCCGTCGATCAGCGTAAACCTGCCGTTGGGTGCCTGGATGAGCAGCGCGTCACCGGCTACCGGCAACAGAAAGACATGCATACGACCATCAGGGCGCTGCCACCAGGCCAGCGTCAGCAGCAGACCGAATACTGCGCCGATCAACCAGAAACGCTGTTGCATCGGTTCCTCCGCGATGAGAACACCTCTTGCAGAATAAACCGCGCAACAGCGTCCGAAGATTCGCGCTAGGCCAGCGCAATCACTTCGATCTCGATCCGGGCATCGCGCGGCAACCGCGCCACCTGCACTGTCGAACGCGCTGGCGGCGCAGCGCCGAAATGCTCGGCGTAAGCGGCATTCATCGCCGCAAAATCGTTCAGATCAGCCAGAAACACGGTCGTCTTCACGATCCGATCGAGCGAACTTCCCGCTGCCTGCAAGATCGCCGCAATATTGGCGAAAATCTGCCGAGTCATCGCGCCAATATCGTCAGTGATCATCTCGCCGGTCGCCGGATTGATCGGCAACTGACCGGAGACAAAAATCAATCCGCCCGCCCGCACTGCTTGCGAATACGGGCCGATCGCCGCCGGAGCGGCATCGGTTGCCACAGGTGTTCGATCCATGCCTGGCTCCTCATCTCATTCAGCGCAGTAAAAAGAATCCAACCATAACTAGCATCTGCCAGAAGACCGGCAGCAGGCCTCCTAACACCGCCTGCGCGCCGTCCCACTCATACAGTTCAACCCACAACGCAGCGGTCGCCCAGTAGGCCAGCGCCAGCGCGATCAGCCAGCAGATCACTGCCAGCCAGGGGAGATTGCCGATCAGGCTGATCAAGGCCAGAATCATTGGCAACAGGCGCGAACGCTGCACCAGCGGGTAAAAAGCGAATGTCCGTATCTGTTCGTGTTCGCTATCGAGCGAACCGTGCAAGATCAGCGCAATCAGCACTACTAATGGCCACTCGATTAGACCGGCCAGCCAAAAGCCGAGACCGCTCAACGCCATGGTCAAACTCGGCCAGCGATCGCCGTCGATCAACAGCGGCAGCGCAAACATCAGCCCCAATGGCGCTGCGGTCAGCATCATTGCCCGTCCTGCCTGCCAGAGCAGCGCGCGCTGCGGTTGATTGGCCAGCTCGAATGCCAGCGCGCCAGTCGTGGCCACCGGTTGCCCAATCAATTGCAGGTTGGGCATAAATGCCGCCGGCTGAAAGCGAGCGCCATCGGCCAATTCCGGCAGGTGGCTCAACCGCTCAGCGCAGCGCTCCAGCAGTTCAGACCATGACGTGAGGCTGTCAATGAGCACAACTGTTGGCCGCCAGCGCCCTTCTACGATCAGACCGGTCAACCCACACAGCCACGGTAACCGCGGTGATTGCGCCAATGCCAGAGAACGACCAAATCCCAGATCAACCACCTTGAATGCGCTGATCTGCGCCCACGGGATAGTGATCCGATAGCGCCGAAAAAAATAGCGCAACACGATTTCATCGCGGTTGGCAGTCACGTTGAAGGGAAAGGTCAGCGTCAACGCCAGACAAAACCCGATCACCAGCAACAGCATCAGGTGCGCTGCAATCACTAACCAGACCGGCGCCGGCAGATCAGGCCGGCCAGCGATCCCGAAGAAGGGCACGCTAACGTCGCGATACGAAGCAAAGATCGCGCTGTACACCGGGATCTCGCTCACCCACAGCAACGACGGCTGCGCGCGGAGACCTGGCACAAGCAAGGCGAGCGCTCGTTCCCAAAAACTGCGATAGTAGAACAGGCCGGCAACCAGAAAGACCAGCGCCGTCCCCCAGGCGATAAGCCGAACGATCGAGAAGCGAGGCGCAGCGGCAATGACTGCTGGCCCGTCCATCGGCGGCAGAGCCGCTGATTCGGGCAGGCTCTCAGCGGCGCCCATCCCGCGCGTGAAGACACCGAACAGCCATGAACGGCGCTGCTCATCGACAACCGCAGGAGATTGCCCCTCGATCCCCCTGATCGCGCGCGCGTTCTCCTGTAAGATGGTTGACAGCAGTTGGTCGAAGTCTTGAATAGCCGAGCTAATCAACAGCGCAGGCCGAACCGTCGTGCCGTACAGCAGCCCGTAGGCGCGATGCCAGCCGGTTAGCCGCTTTGCCTTGCGGCGGGGAACGAGCAGTAAGACAAAACGCAGACCTGCTTCATCGCCGGTTACATCGATGCGCTCGACATCTTCCCAGGCGACCGGCAGCCATCCGCCTGCAAATGCCACCAGCATGCCCCGGTTGCTCACCCGAATCAGCGGGAAGGCATTGAAGACGAGCAGTGCCGCCATTAAACCGAGAGCGGCAACAAGACAGGTGATCAGCGCTTCCGGCGCCCACAATTCTAAGCGGGCAGGCAGAGGCCCCAACCAGTCTAGCAACAGACGCAGCCACGGCACGCGGCGAAGAAACAACGCGACTGGTTCAATGAATGCCGCGACACCGCGCAGAATCTCGCGCCCCGCGCTGAGCAGGCTGAGCAGAACCAGAATACTCCCAATCGCCGATGAAACGAATCGCCAGCGCCATGGGTAGCGATAGACTTTTTCGGCTACCAGGATGCTCATGACTCTTCCTAATCTGCCGGATCGCCGGTGATCTGGCGGATGCGCAATTCGGCAGTATCGAGCAGGCGCTGGCAGGCGGCTGCCAGTTCGGCGCCACGCTCATAGAGACGCAACGCTTCAGCCAGCGACAGTTCACCACGCTCCAGCCGTTCGACCACGCTCTGCAACTCGGCCAGCAATGTCTCGTATTGTTCAACGCTTGATTCATTGCTCATTGGCATGCTCCACAACCACCTGCACTGCGCCGCTCCGCAACGTAAGCTGCAACGGCTCGCCAGGACGCACCTGCGCCGGATCGGTGACTACCTGACCGTCCACCCGTTCGACAATCGCATACCCGCGCGCCAGCGTCGCCTGCGGATTGAGCGTCTCCAGGCGAGCATGCAGATGATGCAGATGAGTCTGAGTCAGTCGCAACCACTGCTCTATCATCCGTCCGCTGCGTTGCGCGAGCAGGTCAACCGTCTGGCGAGCATCATCCAGGCGCCGACGGGGATGATGGCGCTGAAGCAACATTACCTCCTGAGCGACGGCACGCCGTTGCTCGACCAGCCAACGGTCGATCGCTGTCTGTAACCGCGCGCGCGCATCTGCGATCTGCTGCTGAAGTTCGCTCAACGAGGGCGCGGCCAGCTCTGCCGCCGCCGAAGGCGTTGGCGCGCGCGCGTCAGCCGCCGCATCAACCAGCGTTGTATCCGTCTCGTGGCCGACGCCGGTGATGATCGGCACGGGACTGGCAGCTACCGCGCGCACGACCTGCTCATCGTTGAAAGCGGCCAGATCTTCGCTGGCGCCGCCGCCGCGGGCCAGAATGACCAGATCGACCGGCTCGGCATAGATCCGGCGCAGAGCGGCCACAATGCTGGCTGGCGCCAGCTCGCCCTGCACCAGACAGGGCGAGAGCACAACTTCAACCAGCGGGCAGCGCCGCCGCAGAATATGCAACATATCTTGAAGCGCAGCCGCCTGGATTGAGGTCACAATGCCGATCCGACGCGGCAATGCCGGCAACGGACGCTTACGCCGCGGATCGAACAGACCTTCGCTCTCCAGTTGCGCCCGCAACTGCTCGAGCCGGGCATTGAGCAGACCAGACCCTGCGGGAACGATCTGGTCAACCACGAACTGCACTTCGCCGCGCGCCTCGTAAAAACCAACTCGCCCGTGCGCCAGCACCGCCTCGCCGTTGACCGGCAGCATCGCCAGACGATCAGCCGCAGTGCGCCAGATGACGGCGCGAATACTGGCCTGATCATCCTTCAGCGTAAAGTAGCAGTGACCGGAAGGGTAGCGGCGAAACTCGACCACTTCCGCCAGCACCCACAGGTCGAAAAAGAGACCTTCATCTTCCAGATGGGCGCGCAGCGCACTATTGAGATCGGCAACAGTAAACGCGCGCATCAGAGCGGTTCAATCACCATCAACGGCTGACCGTATTCGACCGGCTGGCCATTCTTGACCAGAATCCGCGCCACCCGGCCCGCAACATCGCTTTCGATTTCGTTCATCATCTTCATCGCTTCGATGATGCCAACCGTATCGCCGGCGCGAATTTCGTCACCCTCCTGCACGAAGGGGCGATCTTTGGGTGAGGGCGCAGCGTAGAACGTGCCCACCATCGGCGCGGTAATCGTATGCCCGGCAGGCATCTCGACCGGCGGCCCTTCCGGCGCTGGCGGAGGCTGCACAAACGGCACGACCGGCGTGGTTGGCAACGGCGCAGCGATCGACGCTGGAGGGAGCGAAGCGGGCAGGATTACGCCGCCGGGCTGGCCGCGCTTGATATGCAGCTTGGCATCGCCTCGCTCGATAGTAATCTCGTACACGTCACTCTGGCCGAGCATTTGTAACAACTCGCGCACTGCCGCCAGTCCGAAAGGATCAGTCTGGTCAATGGGCATCTCTGTGGTTTCGTTTTTCATAGCACTCCACAGCATATCCTCGGCGAAACAGCCTTATTGTAGCATAAGAATCGGCTCCGTCTTCATCATCATCACACCGGTAACAATACTGGCTGCCTCACAATACTGATAAGCAATGATCACGATAGGTAGTCATCTCTTCACGAACAAACCGGCGCAAGATCGTTATGCTGAGCACGAGAAACAATTGTATGCAAAGGGAGGATCGTGGCATGTTTTCACGCAATGTTGGCACACTCGATCGCGACATTCGCCTGGTCTTAACAATGACCTTTGGTTTGATTTCACTGTTTGGTCAGGTTTTCTGGCTCCAGGTGATCACCGGTTTTCTGGCGCTGATCATGTTCGCCACTGCCGCTTTTGCGGTTTGCCCGCTGTACTGGCTATTCCGGATTAACACCTGCAAGCGCGAGCAGAAATCGCCAGCCGAACAGAAGCCGCGGTGGCAGGCGTAACCGTCGTTTTGCGCAGATGCTGTACTTCGCCGGGGCGTCCCTGATGGACGCCCCGCGTCGGTGTAGCCGCGTGTCCGTTCACCCATAGCGACGCGCAATCGCATCAACCTGCGCGCCATACCCTTCGCCAAACAGGTTGAGGTGATTGAGCAGATGGTAGAGATTGTAGAGATCGCGCCGTTCGGCGTAGCCGGGATCGAGCGGCCATGCTGCCTGATACGCGGCATAGAAGCGCGCCGGGAAACCGCCGAAGAGTTCAGTGAAAGCCAGCTCCGCTTCGCGGTCGCTGTACGAAATCGCCGGATCGATCAGCGCTGGCGCGCCGCCAGCGCCGGCAACCACATTGCCGCTCCACAGATCGCCGTGAATCAGCGCCGGCCTCCGCGCCACACCGCCCAGCCACTGCTCCAGTCGACTCAGCACGCGCTCAAGTGCCTGCCGACGGCGCGCGGGCAAACGCCCATTCTGCGCTGCCAGCTCGATTTGCGGCGTGAGCCGGCGCTCGCGGAAGAAGGTGATCCAGTCCGCTTCCCAGCCATTGCGCTGCGGCGTGCCGCCGATGAAGTTGTCTTCAGCCAGGCCATAGGCGGGCGCAGTGCAGCGATGGAGGGCGGCCAGTTGCTCACCCAGTCGGGCCGCGTCATACGGACGGCCATCGCCCTCGATCCATTCGCTCACCACAAAGGCCGGTAGTCGCTCATCAGCCGCGCTCGCCAAAACCACCTGCGGCACGCGCACCGTGTTCGTTGCTGCCAGCGCCTGCAATCCGCGCGCTTCCGCAGCCACCATCGCCGCCGGCAGACCGCCCGCAGCCCACTTGAGGGCAAACTGCTGCCCGCCAATCGTCAGCCGGAGCAGCCGCGCGCCAAAACTTCCTCCGAACGACTCAACGCGCGTCACAGGCCGGCCCAACATCGTCGTCAAATGCTCGCGAAGCGCTAATGGTAACGCATGTTCCATCGATTCCTCCAGCAGCATGCTCTGAAGCGGCAAACTACAAAACCGGAGATCGCAGTATGGCAATCTCCGGCTCTCGCCTGGCTACGCTGCCATCAGATCACAGTCAGCGCAGCTTCTGGCCCGTATACGGATCGTACTGCCACTCGCCGGTTGGATCGGCGGCTGGCGGAGTGGGCTGCGGCAGCTCTTCCTTCGGCATGATGATCCAGAGGATAATGTAGATCAGCGGGCTGAGACCGCTCAGTACCGCCAGCACAAACACCAGCCGCACGATAGTGCTGTCGATGCCGAAGTAGCGAGCAAGACCGCCGCACACTCCTCCAAGGATGCTGTCAGTTGCGCTGCGAGTTAATCGGTTCGTCGTCATCCCTCTCCTCCTGTTTGTCTTGCCAGATGTTTCTTCACACTGCCTGTATGACGACAGCCGGCGCGGTTTGTTGCAGCCATCTCCACGATTTGCCCATCGCCTCTTCACAACTTCTTCAACATTTCACGCTAGGATACAGGTGCCGGTCACGTATTCCGGCATCGTCCTTGCTCCACAATCACGTCAGGGAGGAACGTATGAAGAAACGAACACTCGCAACGGGGGTTGCCGGCGCAGCGCTGGCCCTGACCCTGCTCTGGAGTCAGCCGGCCAGCGTCAGCGCGGCCCAGGCGCTGACCACGTATAGCACGCCGGTAGAACTGACGGTTGGGCGCGGCGGCGGCTGGCGCGGGATCGGGAATGTCAATCTCGGCACACTGGTGCAGACGTTGAGCCGCCTAACCGGCCTCGATGTGGCAACAATCCGCGCCGAACTACAGAACGGTCGCAGTCTGGCCCAGATCGCTGCGGCCAATGGCAGTAGCGGCGATGCTCTGGTGCAGGCCGTGGTTGATGACATCAAGAGCCGGCTTGACCAGGCCGTCAGCAATGGACGCCTGACACAGACGCAGGCCGACCAGATGCTGGCCAGCGCGCGCGAACGAGCCACTACTCTGGTCAATGACACGACCCTGGGCGCACAGGCAGCCGCGCAGGCAGCGAAGGCAGTCGAACGCGGAACGCTGCGCTGGCTGCTACAGGCAGCGGCTGACCAGACCGGCCTGGATGTAGGCACGATCCACACTCGCATGCGTAACGGCGAGACGTTACGCGCCATTGTGACTTCAGCCGGCGGCGATCCGCAGAAGGTGATCGATGCCGCCGTTGACGCTTTCCGGCAGGCGGCGACGAGCGCGATGCAATAGATAACACTGTGGGCGGGGCCGGCTTGCCGCCGTGCCCCGCCCGCGGTATCGATGTCATAGTGGTCGTTACACCGGCTCGCCAACCGCAGCTACCAATCGCGGCAACACCTCGCCCGCTTTGCCGTTGATCGTAAACAGCGGCGGGCGCGCTGTAGTCACCTGTTCCAGATTGAGGATGAGCACGGTCGCATTCCGACTCAGCGCCACGCGCGGTAATGAAGCGGCTGGTTCAACCACGCCGGAGGTGCCGATCGACATGAAGACATCGCATTCGATCGCCGCGCTCCACGCCGTCTCTAGCGCAGCGGGCGGCAGCATTTCGCCAAACCAGACCACATCCGGTCGCAGCAAAGCGCCGCAATCCGGACAATGCGGCAGCTCTGCATCGTAATCCCAGGTGTCGTGGATCGAACCGTCTGCGATACAGCGCGCCCGGTGCAGGCTGCCGTGCAATTCGATCACGTCCGGACTGCCGGCGCGTTGATGCAGCCCATCAATATTCTGGGTAATCAGCGTCAATCGCGGCACGCGCCTCGCCAGCTCGGCCAGCGCATAGTGGCCGGGATTGGGCTGAGCCGCGCGGGCTTTGACCCGCCGCTCGGCATACCAGCGCCACACCAGCGCAGGGTTGCGCGCGAAGCCGGCAGGCGAGGCCAATGCTTCTGGATCGAAATGCGACCACAACCCCGTCTGCGCGTCGCGAAACGTCGGGATGCCACTCTCTGCCGAAATGCCGGCTCCGGTCAGCACTGCCACGTGCCGCGCCGCGCGCAACTGACTGGCCAGCGCCCGTAGTGCCGCCTCCAGTGCCTCCATAGCATGCCCTCAAGCGATTGCGCGCCGGCAAATTATCGCCGGCGCGATCACATTCCCCCAGGATCAGGCCGGCTTGAAGACCAGATCAAACCGGCATGCTCGTCGTTCGTTGAAGACCACACGCCAGACACCGCACGTCGGCGCCGGATTGCCACCCTGATAGACGTGACGGCTCAGATCGATCTGATCATGACTCAGTTCGAGCAGCGCAGCCCGAATCGGTGAACCATGGGTAACAATTCCAACCCGCCGATATGGCGAGTCGGCCAGACCGTTTAGCAGCTCGCGCATGCGTTCGCGCACATGCTCGAAGCGCTCGCCCGGCGCATGCTCTTGCGCCAGCGCAGTAAAGGTAACCGGCACGCCAAGCGCATCAACCAGCACTTCAGCCGTCTGCGTGGTGCGGGCAAAAGGCGACACAAAGAGCATCTCCAGTTCTTTATCAGCCAGAAACGCGGCGACATGCCGCGCTTCCATCCGACCGCGTTCCGACAGATCAGGACCAGGCGGGAGCTGGTATGGAATGGACGGGTTGTGGACAGGTTGCCCGTGACGAATGAGATAAAGATCGGAAAGCACTGATTATCCTTACATCTTGATGCAGCAACGCAGATCACGTATCATTCTTATATAGTGTATCATAGCTGATTGACGGGCTGCATTGCAACAGATACAATTTGTGCGGCGTCGCATCAATCAAGACAGGTGACTTCTCCTGCTCAACGACAGACAGGCAAAGGATGCATCATGCGGCTGATCCTCTATCTTGGCAAAGGTGGTGTCGGTAAGACAACAACCTCGGCAGCCACGGCGGTGCGCGCTGCCGAGCTGGGCTATCGCACGCTTGTCGTCAGTACCGATGTGGCTCACAGTCTCGCCGACGCGCTCGACACTCCGCTGGGGTCGCTGCCAACCCAGATTAGCGAGCGATTGTGGGGGCAAGAGATCAATGTGCTCGATGAAGTGCGCGAACACTGGGGCGAGTTGCGCGTTTATCTGAGCAATCTTCTCCGCCGCCGCGGCGTTGATGAAGTAGCCGCCGAAGAGCTGGCGATCATTCCCGGTATGGAAGAGGTGGTCAGCCTGCTGCACATTCGGCGACAGGCGCGCGATGGCAATTTCGATGTGGTGATCGTCGATGCTGCGCCCACCGGTGAGACGGTTCGTCTCCTGACTATGCCCGAAACGTTCCAGTGGTATGCCGCCCGGGTAATGGATTGGGAGCCGACCACGTTGAAAGTTGCCCGCCCGCTGGTCAAACAGTTGGTGCCGGCGACTGACGTCTTCGCTAAACTTGAGCGCCTGACCAAGGGCGTCGAGGCGCTCCGCGCCACGCTGACCGATCCGCAGATCAGTTCGTACCGTCTGGTCGTGAATCCTGAACGCATGGTGATCAAAGAAGCGCAGCGCGCCTCAACGTATTTGGCCCTGTTTGGCTATCCGGTTGATGGCGTCGTGCTCAATCGCGTGCTGCCGCCCGATCAGGTGGAAGGCGCGTTTATGCAGGAACTGGCCCGCATTCAGCAGGGCTATCGCCAGATGGTCTACGATCTCTTCCGCCCGCTGCCGATCTGGGAGAGTCCGTACTATGCCCGCGATCTGGCCGGCCTCAAGGATCTTTCGATGGTCGGGCAGAAGCTGTTCGGTGACGACGATCCGGTCAAGGTGCATTTTATCGGCAAAACGCAAGAGATTATTCACCAGGGCGACGAGTATATCCTCCGCTTGCCGCTGCCGCATGTCGAGATCGGCAAGGTGTCGATGACTAAACGCGGCGATGAGTTGTTCATCGAGATCGGCAACTTCCGCCGCGATATGCTGCTGCCCACCGTGCTCGCGGAACGACCAGCGCGCCGCGCCTACTTCCGCAATGGTGTGCTCGAGGTCTTTTTCGGTCCGCCGGAGACGCTGCCGTTGCAACCCAGAGAAGAGACCGAGGAGTCTACGTCTTCATGACAACACTGCCCACCATTGCCCTGCTCGGTGTTCCGATCGATCTGGGCGCAGGCCGGCGCGGCGTCGATATGGGGCCAAGCGCCATCCGCTACGCTGGCCTGAGCCGTCGCCTCAACGAGATGGGGCGGCAGGTGATCGACTATGGGAACCTGGAGACGCCCATGGTCGAGACATCACCCATACCGCCGGCTGACGCGCGTCTGCGCTACCTCGACCCGATCGCTGAGGTGTGCGCGCGTCTGGCCGGTCGAGTTGAGGAGCTGGCAACCCAGGGGATGCTCCCGCTCATTCTGGGCGGTGATCATAGTCTTGCTATCGGTTCGGCGAGCGGCAGCGCGCGGCGCCGCCGCCTCGGCCTGATCTGGATCGACGCCCACGCCGACTTCAACGATGAGCGCACCACGCCAAGCGGGAATATCCACGGCATGCCGCTGGCGGCGCTCACCGGTCGCGGTCATCCGTTACTCACCCATCTCGCCGGACGGCGCCCGGCCTACGATCCGCGCACCGTCGCGCTGATTGCGGTGCGCGATCTCGATCCGCTCGAACGAGAGGCATTGCGCGAATCGGCGATCACCGTCTTCACCATGCACGACATCGACCGGGGCGGGATGGCAACGGTGATGGAAGCGGCGCTGACAGTGGCCATGCGCGATACCGCCGGGTTTCACCTCAGCTTTGATCTCGATGCGCTCGATCCGCGCGAGGCTCCTGGCGTCGGAACGCCGGTCAGCGGCGGGATTTCGGCGCGCGAAGCCCATCTGGCGCTGGAGCTAATCGCCGAGAGCGGCGGCCTGCGCAGCCTTGATGTCGTCGAGGTCAACCCGATCCTCGATGAGCGCAATGCGACAGCCTCGCTGGCCGTTGAGCTGGCTCTGTCGGCGTTGGGGAAACGGATTTTGTAGCGCTGTTGCGCTCACTATTCAGGCCTGAGCATTGCCCTGTGAGGTTTGTCTCTCGCCGAGGCAAGACGACAACGCGCTGGCAAAAGCGTGCCAGCGCGCGACGTGCCTTGTCGCAACTTCAGCGCAGTGTTACTTCTCAGCCAGCGCGACCGGCGCTTCGAGAAAGAAGCGTCCTTCTGCATCATCATACGCAAAGAGTTCCGCATACCGTCCCCACTCCAGCGCAATATCAAGCTGACGCTCGGCATCGGCAGGCGGAAACTCGCGTTCGAGCGCCGTGAGCAATACTTCCCAGCGTAGTGATTGATTGTCGGCTGCGGCAATCATGCGCACCATCCAGCGGAAGAAGGGCAGGCGCCGCAACCGTGAGGCAAAAATCTCCTTGCGGGCCTGAATGCTGGCTTCGGCAAATGCCTCGCCGAGCGGAGTCAGAATGAGATTGCCGCTCTCGATCCGGGCGAAGCCGAGCAGCTCAGCCGCCTCGATCAACGGCAGCAACTGGTCGAGATCAAGACCCAGCTCGTCTTGCAACTGAGCAATCGGATCGCGCTCGGCATCGGTAGCGTTCGCCTGTTCCAGCAGACCGGCCAGCGCTGTCACCGAGGCTGCCGGCAAGAGCCGAGTTTGCCCGCTTTGTCCTGGCTCGGTGCCATACTCCACCGCCTCTGATTGAGTCTGCCCGGCCAGCACCGCATAGACCCGCGCGACCAGCGCGGCAAAGGCGTCTGATTTGCGATCGCGCGGGTGCGGTAAGTGTACCGGCACCTCAGCAATGATCCGGCCCGGATTTTTATCCATCACTACAATCCGGTCGGCCATAAAGACTGCCTCTTCGATGTTGTGACTGACCATCAGCACTGCCCGAATCTGCAACATCCCGCTCGTCCACAGCTCGAGCACTTCACCGCGCAGGGTTTCGGCACTCAAGACATCGAGCGCGCTAAACGGCTCATCGAGACAGAGCAGTTCCGGATCAACCGCCAGCGCGCGGGCAATCCCCACCTTCTGCCGCATCCCGCCCGATAGCTCACGCGGGTAGGCTTGCTCAAACCCGTCCAGACCAACCAGGTCGATCAGCTCTACCGCGCGTTGATTGGCCTGATCGCTGGCTACACCGCGCGCCTTCAGCGCCACGGCAACATTTTCCTGCACGGTCAACCACGGAAAGAGAGCAAAGGTTTGAAACACGATCGTTGCCCGCGGATTGACGCCGGTCAGCGCCTGACCACGATAGCGCACCAATCCCTCACTGGGGCGATTCAAGCCGGTGATAATCCGCAATAATGTGCTCTTGCCGCAACCCGACGGGCCGAGCAGCGCCACAAATTCACCTTCGCCAATGGTCAGATTGACATCCTGTATCGCGGTGAACTGGCGCTCACCACGCCCGTAGCGCTGGGTCACGCCAATCACTTCGACCAACGGTCGTCCTTGCCGATGCTGCATGATCGCGCTCCTTGCCGCCTATTCCATTCGATACTTCGTCTCGGCCAGCCGATACAGTCGGCGCCAGAACAGCCGGTTGATTCCGACTACTGCCACGATCATGGCCAGCGTCGCCGCAAACAGCGTCGCAAAGTCGCCCGTTGCCGTCGCCGTAGCAATCAGTGAACCAATCCCGATGGTTTGATACGTCTGCTGATTGAACACCACATACTCAGCCACAATGCTGGCGTTCCACGCGCCGCCGCTCGCAGTAATCAACCCGGTGACCAGATACGGGAACAGTCCCGGCAAGATCAGCGTGCGCCAGCGCGCCCATCCCCGAAGCTGCAACAGATCGCTGCTGAAGACGAGTTCGCGCGGAATCGCAGCAGCGCCGGCAATCACATTGAACAGAATGTACCATTGCGTTCCCAGCATCATCAAACCGATTGCGGCCAGATTGAGGCCGCCGGGCCAAGCTAGAAAGGCGAGGATGAGCACAGGAAAGAGGGCTGTCGCCGGGATTGAGGCGGCAATCTGCACAATCGGCTGCAAGACGGCTGACGCGCGTGGCCGAGTGCCAATGTAGACGCCGAGCGGCACTGTCCAAAGCAATGCCAGCGCCATGGCAACCGTGACGCGCAGCAACGTTGCCCCCACGCCCAGCCCAATCGCGCCCCATTGCGCTAGCGGCACCTGGAGCAGCAACGCACCGCCAGCCCAACCACCCCAGCCGATCAGCCCGATCCCAATCATCAGCGTGACCCACCACCAGCGACCGCGCTGCGACGCGCCAAGGATGTACGGATCAGGCGCTGGCTGACGCCCTATCCAGCGCATCATTCCCTGATTGATCAGTTCGGCCAGCGCGTGAAGCCAGCGCGCCAGCGCCGACTGCTGTAGCAAATCATATAGCCACGACGATTGTTCATTGTCACGCTCAACCATCTCCAGCCGAAATTGACTCGCCCAGGCTAGCAGCGGACGCCAGATCAGTTGGTCGAGCAAGATGATCACCAGCAGCAGAGTTAGCAATCCCCAGCCGATCGCCGTCAGATCGCCAGCATCAGCCGCCGTTTGCAAGAAAGCGCCCAGGCCTGGCAGACGAAAATCGCGCTCGCCCAGGGTGAAGATTTCGGCAGCCATGAGGAAAAACCAGCCGCCAGCCCAACTCATCATGCTATTCCAGACCAGCGCCAGCGCGCCAAAGGGAAACTCTAGCGTGGTAAAACGCTGCCAGCGCGAAAAGCGAAAGATGCTGCTCGCTTCACGCAGCTCGCGCGGGATGGTGGTCAACGACTGATACCAGGCAAAGGTCATATTCCAGACCTGACTGGTAAAGATCAGCGCAATGGCGGTCAGCTCTACGGCCAGCGCTTCGGGCAGAATTGCGCTGAGACTGAGCAACACAACCGGCAGAAACGACAGGATCGGCACACTCTGCAACACATCGAGCAGCGGGATGAGCAATCGCTCGGCGCGCGCGTTGTAAGCGGCAACGTAGCCGTACACCATCGAAAAGAGAAACGACAGCGTAT
>FWWL01001579.1_pt1 | contig 53105 bp, 48 predicted proteins | sample 2228331 | NCBI WGS metagenome assembly FWWL01 (sample SAMEA103939775, study PRJEB20133) | metagenome | reverse complement strand
CCGCCCCCGCGCCGCACGGCCCGCAACCGCCGCGCCCGGTCCCGCCGAACCAGCACCGGCCGTCGCAGCGCCCGGCGCAAACCCCTATGCCGACCCCGCCGCGCCCTACAAGGTCGATCGTTCGGCCTCGGGCAAGCTGACCGAACCGCTGCTCAACACACCGCGCACGGTCACGACCATCCCCAAGGAGGTCATCGCCGACAAGGGCGCGACCTCGTTCCGCGATCTCGTCCGGACCACGCCCGGCTTGACTCTCGGCACCGGCGAAGGCGGCAACGCCTATGGCGACCGCGTCACCATCCGCGGCTTCGACGCGCGCAACGACGTCTATGTCGATGGCGTGCGCGACGCCGGCGTCAGCATCCGCGAGAACTTCAACACCGAGCAGGTCGAGGTGCTGAAAGGCCCGTCCGGCACGGTCGGCGGGCGCGGCTCGGCCGGCGGCGCGGTCAATGTCGTGACCAAGGCCCCTTCCTTCGTCAACTTCATGGAAGCCGGCGTCCAGTTCGGCACCGATGCGACGCGGCGCGCCACGGTCGACGGCAACTATGTCGTCCATCCCGACATCGCGGTGCGCGTGAACGGCATGGGCCAGCTTGCGGATGTCGCCGGCCGCGACGAGGTGTTCGACAACCGCTGGGGCGGGGCGATCGCCGTGACCTACCGGCCGCTGCAGAACTTCAAGGTGACGCTGAGCTACTCGCACACCGACATCGACCAGTTGCCGGACTGGGGCGTGCCGTTCAACACGCGCACGCTGCGGCCCTTCACCGAGAACGGCCTGCGCCGCTCGAACTATTACGGGCTGCCCAACCGCGACTTCCAGAAGGCGAGGCAGGACATCGCCTCGGCCAAGCTCGACTGGGACGTCAACCACTGGCTGAACATCACCAACACGACGCGCTACGGCTTCTCGGTGCTCGACTATGTCGCCGGCGCACCCGGCACGCCGGTCACCACCGCCGCCAACCCGGCGCTGTGGACCGTGCCCTCCACCGCCAAGAGCCGCTACCAGGACGTCGAGACCTACGCCAACCAGACGCAGGCGACGATGAAGTTCGACACCTTCGGCTGGAAGCACACGCTGGTCGTGGGCGCGGAATTCAGCCGCGAGGACCTCTCGCGCGACACCTATCTGGCGCTCGCCACCGAGGCCTTCGGCGCGGTCAACATCCCCGGCACCACGCTGAACCTGTGGAACCCGCGCGGGGTCGACATCCCGTTCACCGGAACCTTCGTCAAGACGGGCCGGCCGACCAATGTCGTCGTCGATACGGCGAGCCTCTATGCGCTCGACACGATCAACATCCAGGACAAGCTGTTCCTGACCGGCGGCATCCGGATGGAGCACTACGAAACCAAGGCCTCCTCCACGGCCGCCAACGGCGTCACGACCGTGCTGTCCCGCGACGACACGCTGGTCAACTTCAACCTCGGTGCGACCTACAAGCTGCTGCCGGAACTGGCGATCTACGCCGCCTACGGCACCTCCTCGAACCCGTCGGGCGCGGAGCTCGACGGCGGCGGCAACGACTATGGCGGCCTGACCGCGCAGAACGCCACAGTCGGCCCCGAGAAGAACAAGTCCTACGAGGTCGGCGCGAAATGGGAGGCGTTCGACCGCAAGCTGCTGCTGACAGCCGCGCTGTTCCGCACCGAGAAGACCAATGCCCGCGAGACGCTGGGAGCCAGCATCGTCGGCGGCGGCGAATACAAGGTCGAGGGCGTCGAGTTCAGCGTCGGCGGCAAGGTCTTCGACCGGCTGAGCCTGTTCGGCGGCGCGGTGTTCATGAGTTCCGAGATCACCAAATCGGTCACCGCCGCCAATATCGGGCGCAAGCTCGCCAATGTGGCGCATGAATCCTTCAGCCTGCTCGCCAAATACGACGTCACCGACAAGCTCTCGGTCGGCGCGCAGGCGACCTACACCAGCAAGCAGTTCGGCGGAACGCTGGCCGCCAACAACAACGTCCTGCCCGATGGCTGGCGCTTCGACGCACTCGCCGAATACAAGTTCACGCCCTCGATCTCGGCGAAGATCCAGGTGCTGAACCTGACCAACGAGGTGCTCTACGACGCGTTCTACCGCAGCGGCGCGCCTTATGTGTACCTCGCGCCGGGTCGCTCCGCGCAGTTCTCGCTCGCCTTCAAGTACTGACCGCGACGTTCCGAAACCTTCGGCCGGGACGTCCAAGCGTCGGCCCGGCCGAGATCCGAAAGACCGACAGAAGATGCTGCTCTGCGTGCCAGACGTGCTGACGCCCGAACAGGTCACCCGTTGCCGCCAGGTGATGGCGGGCGCGGCCTGGCAGGACGGGCGCGAGACTGCCGGCCCGCAATCGGCGCAGGTCAAGCTCAACATGCAGTTGCCGGCCGAGTCGAAGGCGGCGCGTGATCTCGGCGACATCGTGCTCGACGCGCTGGCGCGCAGCCCGCTCTTTCTCTCGGCCGCGCTGCCGCTGCGCATCCTGCCGCCGATGTTCAACCGCTACAGCGGCGGCCAGACCTTCGGCGTCCATGTCGACAACGCCATCCGGACGGTGCCGGGCTCTCCGACCCGCATCCGCACCGACCTGTCGGCGACGCTCTTCCTCGCCGATCCCGAAAGCTATGAGGGCGGCGAACTCGTGGTCGAGACGCTCTACGGGACCAACGCCGTCAAGCTGCCGGCCGGCCATCTCGTGCTGTATCCCGCGACCAGCCTGCATTGCGTGACGCCGGTGACGGCGGGCGAGCGCGTCGGCTGCTTCTTCTGGGTGCAGAGCATGATCCGCGACGAGGGCGCGCGCACCATGCTGTTCGACCTCGACCGCACGATCCAGGAACTGCAGGCCGAGCGCGGGCTGGAAGACCCCCAGAGCGTGCGCCTGACCGGCATCTACCACAATCTGATCCGCCACTGGGCCGAGACCTGAGACCATGAAGGCATCTCCGATCCGCTTCGCCGCGTTGGCGACCATGCTGCTGGCTGCTGGTCATGCTCACTCGCAGACCCCTACCGTGCCGCATGACCTGTCCCCCTGGGGCATGTTCATGGCTGCCGACATCGTGGTGAAGGCGGTGATGGTCGGGCTCGCCTTCGCCTCTATCGTGACCTGGACGATCTGGCTCGCCAAATCGCTGGAGCTTGCCGGCGCGCGCCGGCGGCTGCGACAGGCCAGCCGGGCGCTGGCCGGCCAGACCAGCCTGAACGAGGCCGGCATGGCGCTGGGCAAGGGCCACCGGTTGGGGAAGCTGATGGTCACCGCGGCGCAGGAGGAAATCCGGGCGTCCGTGCAGGCCTATGACAAGGACGGCATCAAGGAGCGCGTCGTCTCGCGGCTGAACCGGATCGAACTCGCAGCCGGGCGCGACATCGCGCGCGGTACGGGCTGGCTCGCCACGATCGGCTCGACCGCGCCTTTCGTCGGCCTGTTCGGCACCGTGTGGGGCATCATGAATTCCTTCATCGGCATCTCGAAGGCGCAGACCACCAACCTTGCCGTGGTCGCGCCGGGCATCGCCGAGGCGCTGCTGGCGACCGCGATCGGCCTCGTCGCCGCCATCCCGGCCGTGATCGTCTACAATCTGTTCAGCCGCACTATCGCGGGCTATCGCGCCGAGGTCGGCGATGCGGCGGCAAGCGTCGCGCGGCTGGTCTCGCGCGACCTCGACAGGGGTCGCGGCGGCCTGCCGCGGGCGGCGGAGTAGGCGCATGGCCGGCGGCATCAACCAGGGCAACGGCTTCGGGGCCGACGATCTCGCGGAGAACAGCGAGATCAACGTCACGCCCTTCATCGACGTCATCCTCGTGCTGCTGATCATCTTCATGGTCGCAGCCCCGCTCTCGACGGTGGACGCCCCGGTCGAGCTGCCGGTCTCGACCGCCAAGCCGCAGCCGCGCCCCGACAAGCCGGTGTTCCTGACGCTGAAGGCCGATCTCTCGATCCTGATCGGCGAGCAGCCGGTCTCCGTCGCGCAGCTCGCGTCAGTGCTCGACGTCCAGACGAAGCTCGACCGCGAGCAGCGCATCTTCGTGCGCGCCGACCAGGCCGTGTCCTATGGCGAGGTCGTGCGCCTGATGAACGCGCTGCGGGCGGCGGGATATCTCAAGATCGCGCTGGTCGGGCTCGAAGGCGGTGCGGCTTCGCCGGCTGAGCCCGCGCCGAAGCCGGCAGCGCCATGAGCGATTTCGCCCCCCTGCATGAGAGCGGCCGCTCAAACGCGCTGCGGCTCGTCGTGGCCGCCTGCGTGATCCTCGGGCTGCATGTCGGTGGCGTCGCGCTGGCGCTGGTGACGGGCAAGCAGCCCGAGCAGTCGATGGAGGATGTCGGCGCGCCGATGGTGGTCGAGTTCGACACCATGGCGGTCGCGCCCGAGACCGAGCAGGCCGAGGTGACGCCGGCCGAGGACGCGCAGGCGGCGGCAGCCGCGCCCGAGGTCACCGAGAAGCTCTCGGCGAAACAGGACAACGACCTGCCGACGGCCGAGGCCTCGCCCTATCAGGCGCCGCCCGATCTCCAGCTTTCTCAGCAGAAGACCGACAAGAAGCAGGACGAGGCCGAGGATGGCCAGCCGACCGAGGCGATGGACGCCCGCGAGCAGGAGGCCGCGCCGAGCCAGGCAGCCGCAGCTTCCGTCGCTGCGGCACCCACGACCATGGCGCTGGACGAACGGGCCGCGGCTCCCGCCGAGGGCAGCGTCAGCGAGGCGCAGGCGCTGCCGCCGGGCTGGCAGAAGGCCGTGATGGCGCATCTCGGCCGCCACAAGCGCTATCCGGTGGAGGCGCGGATCAAGCATGTCGAGGGCGAGGTGCTGCTGCGCTTCACGATGGACCGCACCGGCAAGGTCCGCAGCGCCAGCCTCACCAAAGGCTCCGGCGCGCCCATGCTCGACGCCGAGGCGCTGGCCATGCTGGTGCGGGCGCAGCCGCTGCCGCCACTGCCGACGCAGGTGCGGGCTGAACAGGTCGAGCTCGTGGTGCCGATCAACTACCGGCTGAAATGAGCGCCGCGTTGCAACGACCGCCGAGGCTGGAGCGCATCCCGCGCGAGATCGCCTGCGCGAGCGATTACGAAACCTTCGCGCAGGCCCGGCTCGACGACAACGCCTGGTCCTATCTAGCCGGCGGAGCCGGCGACGGCGTGACGCAAGCCGCCAACCGGGCGGCGTTCGATTCGCTCTCGCTAATGCCACGCGTCATGCGCGGCAGCGCCGGGGCCTCGACAAGGGTCTCCCTGCTGGGACACGATCTCGCCCATCCGGTGCTGCTCGCCCCGCTTGCCTATCAGCGGCTGTTCCATCCAGACGGCGAGGCCGCGACCGCCATGGCCGCCTCGGCGGTCGATGCGCTGATGGTCGCGGCCACGCTGTCGAGCCTGCCGATGGAGATGATCGCGGCGCAGGCGCAAGGCTCACCGCAATGGTTCCAGCTTTATCTGCAGCCGGATCGCGGCTTAACGCGCGCGCTCCTCCAGCGGGCCGAGGCGGCGGGTTTCTCCGCCATTGTCCTGACGGTGGACGCACCCGTCAGCGGCATCCGCAACGCCGAGCAGCGCGCAGGCTTTCACCTGCCGCCCGATATCGTCGCGGCCAATTTCGCAGGCCTGCCTGAGCCTGTGCTCCTGCGCGAGGGCCACCCGGTCTTCGACATCGCCATGGCGCATGCGCCGAGCTTCGCCGATCTCGCCTGGCTTGTGGCGCAGACGGCGCTGCCGGTGATCGTCAAGGGCGTGCTGCATGCCGCGGATGCGCGCGAGGCGCTGGCGCAGGGCGCGCAGGGCATCATCGTCTCCAACCATGGCGGGCGCACGCTCGATACCCTCGTGCCCGCCATCACCGCCCTGCCCCGAATCGCCGACGCGGTCGGCGACGATGCGCCGCTGCTGCTCGACGGCGGCGTCAGGCGCGGCACCGACGTGCTGAAGGCGCTGGCGCTTGGCGCGCGCGCCGTGCTGGTCGGGCGGCCCTATGCCATGGCGCTGGCGGCGGCGGGGCCGCTCGGCGTGGCGCATTGCATCAGGCTGCTCGTCGAGGAACTGGCTGTCGCGATGGCGCTGACCGGGACGCGGTCTCCGACAGCGGTCGACGGCGACCTGATCTGGCGCTGACAGGCCGGACCTGCCGCCTCAAGGCATCGGGTATGGCGTTGCGACCGGGTCGGTGTCTGGGCAGCTCGACAGGAAGTGCCTTGCAATATCCGCGCGCGAAGCGATCCATGCCGCGCCCGAGCCGGCGACATGGGCAAGGATGCGATCGAGCGCGGCCATCCGGCCGGGCCGGCCGATCATCCGCAGATGCAGCCCGACCGAGAGCATTTTTGGCGCACGTTCGCCTTCCTTCGCCAGCCAGTCGAAGGCGCCGATCACATAATCGGCGAAATCATCGCCGCTGAAGCGGTTGGTGTGGAAGAAGTGCATGTCGTTGGTATCGAAGGCATAAGGCATCACCAGATGCCGCTTGCCTGAGACCGTGACCCGGTAGGGCAGATCGTCGTTATAGGCGTCGCTGTCGTAGAGAAACCCGCCCTCCTCCACCAGGAGCCGGCGCGTGTTGGGCGTGGTCGCCGAGCGCGTATGCCAGCCGAGGGGCCGCTGTCCGGCGATCTCCGCGATCGTTGCCACCGTGCGGGCGATTGCGGCCCGCTCCTCGGCTTCTGCCATGCCGGCATGGCTCTGCCAGCGCCAGCCATGGGCCGAGATTTCGTGGCCGCGCGCCACGGCGTCCCGCGCCAGTTCGGGGTTGCGCAGCACGGCGAGCCCGCAGGCGCTGACCGTCGTCTTGACGTCATGGGCGTCGAGCGCGTCCATCACCCGCCACCAGCCGGCCCGCGTCCCGTATTCGAAATGGCTCTCGATGCAGGGGTCAGGGCCGTCGAGCCTGTGATCGACCTCGTAGATGCCCTCGTTGCGACCATCGCCCCCGGAGACGGTGAACTCGGCGCCCTCCTCGAAATTGACCACGAAGGAGACCGCGACCCTGGCGCCGCCCGGCCAGTTCGGATGTGGGGGTCTGCCGCGATAGCCGGCGAAGTTGCGTTGCGGCAGGGTCGTGTCGGTCTCGCTGCTCATGGCGTCAGGTCGTCGGCTTTCGTCTGTTCCGGCTCGTCAGAAGATTATGACACAGGAAAGTCCCGCGCCTCAGCCGAGATCGACCTCGTCGACGGGACGCAGAACGCCGGCGTGGAAGAGCAGGGGTTTGTGCTCGCGGGTGCGGATCGAGACAACCTCGCCGACGAGGATCATGTGGTCGCCGCCGTCGTGACGCGCCCAGACCCGGCATTCCAGCAGCGGCTCGACGCCAGCCAGCACCGGCGCACCGGTGATGCCCGGCCCGTGATCGAGCCCGGCGAACTTGTCATCGATCCGGCTCGCGAAGCGCATCGCCAGATCGCGCTGGTCGGCGTTGAGGAAATGCACTGCATAGGCGTCAGCCGCCATGAAGCCGGCGAAGCTCGCGGTCGCCTTCGCCACGCTCCAGAGCACCAGCGGCGGATCGAGCGAGACCGAGGCGAAGGAGTTCACCGTCATGCCGACGAGTCTGTCCGCCCCCGCCGCCGTGACGATGGTGACGCCGGTCGGAAACTGGCCGAGCGCTTCGCGGAAGGCGGCGGCGGTGGGAGGCCTGGCCGGTCCGGGCTGGGGGGGCTTGGTTTGCGGCATGCTTCTGGCGGTCTTGACCGTCCGGCGATTTTGGCCTGCGGAGATACGCGGGCGCTGGCGGGTGCGTCTCATAGACGAATCGAGGCTCGCGTCATAGCAAGCACTTGCGGCCTCGCGGTCGCAGGACGGCGTCGCGGACGACGCGACGGAGCCAGCGTTCTCGATGCACAGCCCTATCGCGCCAGCACCGGCCCCGATCGGCACAGCGCAGCAGCACGCCACCCGCGTCGCCTTCTTCATCGCGGGCTTCGCGATCGCCGCCTGGGCGCCGCTCGTGCCCTTCGTGCAGGCGCAGCTCGGGCTCGATGCCCGGGGGCTGGGCCTCGTGCTGCTCTGCCTCGGGATGGGCTCGATGCTGGCGATGCCGCTGGCTGGCGCGCTGACCGCCCGCTTCGGCTGCCGACAGGTGCTCGTCGCCTCGACGCTGGTCGCCTGCCTCGCCTTTCCATTTCTGGTCGTCGTCGAGAACCATCTCGCGCTGGCGCTGGCGCTGTTCATCTTCGGCGCTGGCATTGGCTGCCTCGACTGCGCCATCAACATCCAGGCGATCATCGTCGAGCGGGCGGCACGGCGCCCGATGATGTCGGGCTTCCACGGGCTGTTCAGCGTCGGCGGCATCGCCGGCGCAGGCGGCGTCAGCCTGATGCTGCTGATGGGCCTTACGCCGTTGCCGGCGGCGCTCGTCGTAGTTGGGCTCATCCTGCTCGCGCTAGCTCTGAGCATGCGCCATTTCCTCGGCGAAGGCGGAGAAGGCTCGCAGAGCGGCTTCGCCTGGCCGCGCGGCGTCGTGCTGCTGATCGGCGCACTCTGCTTTGTGCTGTTCTTGGCCGAAGGCGCGCTGCTCGACTGGAGCGCCGTCTTCCTGACCAGCGTGCGCGGCGTCGATCCAGCGCAGGCCGGCTTCGGCTACGCCGCCTTTGCCGCCGCGATGACGCTCGGTCGTCTTTTGGGCGACCGCGTCGTCGGCTCTGTCGGGGCCGGGCGCATCATCGTGCTCGGCTGCCTGATCGCAGGGTCCGGCTTCCTGCTCGCCACGCTTTTGGCCGACTGGTGTCTTGTGCTCTGCGCCTATGCGCTCGTCGGCCTCGGCTGCTCGAATGTCGTGCCGGTGCTGTATTCGGCGACCGGCCGCCAGCGCGTCATGCCCGGCAACCACGCCGTTTCGGCTGTGACGACGCTCGGCTATTCCGGCATCCTGCTCGGGCCGGCGGCGATCGGATTCGTGGCCCAGGCGACAAGCCTGCCGATCGCGTTTTGCGGCATCGCGATGCTGCTCGCTCTGGCGGCGCTGGCCGGCACACGGCTGCGCGCATAAGCGCAGCCTAGGCCTTTCGCGCGCGAGCCGTGATCAGGAACAAAATTCTCCAGCGTGGCAGCAGGAGAGACCATTCTCCTTTTCTGACCTTCGCAACCTGTGCGCGATTGAAATTTTCCTCTCCCAACCGCCATGTGTGCAATGCAACAGGGCCTGCGCGGATCGCCGTGGCGGCCCGGTTGCGCCGGTTCTGCACCTGCGCTGAACTCAGGCGGTCTGCCAGCTCCGCTTACCCAAAAGGCGCGTCATGCCGCTCAAGCATATTCTCGGTCTCGACCATGTCGTCGTCACGGTGCGCGATCTCGATGCCGCGGCGGAGCAATGGCGGCGGCTTGGCTTCACCGTCTCGCCGCGCGGCACGCATTCTCCGCATCTGGGCACCGGCAACTACACCATCATGTTCGGGGAGGATTATCTCGAACTGCTCGGCGTGCTGACGCCGACCGACCAGAACGCCCCGACCCGCGACTACCTCGCCAAACGCGAGGGGCTGGAGCGCGCCGCCTTCACCACGGATGACGCGGCGGCGGGAGCCGACGAGCTCAGGGCGCAGGGGCTCGTGCCGCTGGGCCCGGTGCATTTCGGCCGGCCGGTCGATCTGCCCGGCGGTGGCACCGGCGAGGCGAAATTCAACGTCTTCCGCTGGCCGCTCGACCAGAACCCCGGCGGCATGCGGATTTTCGCCTGCCAGCACCTGACCCGCGAGACGGTCTGGATCCCCGAACTCCAGCGCCATGCCAACGGCGCGGCCTGGATCATCCGTGTCGAGGTGCTGGCGGCTGATCCGCAGGCATCCGCCGCGCATCTCTCCAGCCTGATCAAGGAGGCCGCCAGCCGGGATGGCGATGGCTGGCTCGTCCCCTCGGGCGGGCGGCGCGCCGATTTCCTGTTTTACGACGCGGCGGGTTTTGCGGCGCGCTACCCTGATGCGGTGCGGGACGGCGGAGCCAGCGAAGGCGCGGCGGCGGTCGTTCTGGCGACGACTGACATCGCAGGAGCGAAGGCTGCTCTCGGAGGCAAGGCCGTCAGTCACGGCGCGTCGCTGAGCGTGCCGGCCAGCGCCGCCAACGGCGTCGTTCTCAGCTTTCTGCCGCTCTGACGGATATGCCTCTCTGAAAGGCCTGCCGCCGTCCATTTGAGCAAGGCCCGTGTTTACGCCTCCCCCGCCTTGACGCATCGTCAGAGGGCGTCCCTTCCATCAGGAGACCGATCATGCAGATGACCCGCCGCGCCGCGCTTCTGACCAGCGCCGCCATCGCCGCCAACGTGCTCGATCCAACGCGCGCCTTTGCTCAGACGCAGCCGCGCAAAGGCGGCGTCTTCAGCGTGCATTACGGGGCCGAGCAGCGCCAGCTCAACCCGAGCCTGCAGGCCTCGACCGGCGTCTACATCATCGGCGGCAAGATCCAGGAGCAGCTCGTCGACCTCGACGCGTCGGGCAAGCCGGTCGGCGTGCTGGCCGAGAGCTGGGAGGCCGCGCCCGACGGCAAGACCATCACCTTCAGGCTGCGCAAGGGCGTGACCTGGCATGACGGCAAGGACTTCACCTCGGCGGACGTGCAGTTCACCGCCATGGAGATGTGGAAGAAGATCCTGAACTACGGCACGACGCTGCAGCTCTTCCTCACCGCCGTCGATACGCCCGACCCGCTGACGGCGGTCTTCCGCTACGAGCGGCCGATGCCGCTCAACCTGCTGCTGCGGGCGCTGCCGGACCTCGGCTACGTCTCGCCGCGCCATCTCTACGAGGGCAAGGGCGACATCCGCCAGAACCCGCTCAATCTCGCGCCGGTCGGCACCGGCCCGTTCAAGTTCGTGCAGTACGAGCGCGGCCAGTTCGTCATCGCCGACCGCAACCCGAGCTACTGGCGCGAGAACGCGCCTTTTCTCGACCGCATCGTCTGGCGCGTCGTCACCGACCGCGCCGCGGCGGCAGCCCAGATGGAAGCCGGCCAGATCCATTACAGCCCGTTCTCGGGGCTGACGATCTCGGATTCGGCGCGCCTGGCCAAGGATCCGAAATTCATCGTCTCGACCAAGGGCAACGAGGGCAACGCCCGCACCAACACGGTCGAATTCAATTTCCGCCGCAGGGAGCTGGCCGACATCAGGGTGCGCCGCGCCATCGCGCATGCGCTCGACATCCCATTCTTCATCGAGAACTTTTTGGGCGATTTCGCCAAGCGCGGCACCGGGCCGGTGCCGTCCGTCTCGACGGATTTCTATCCTGCCGACAACGGCCCGCAATATCCCTTCGACAAGGCGCTGGCAGTCAAGCTGCTCGACGAGGCGGGCTTCAGAGCCACGGGCGGAACGCGCTTCAGCCTGCGGCTCCTGCCCGCGCCCTGGGGCGAGGACATCTCGCTCTTCGCGACCTTCATCCAGCAGTCGCTCGCCGATGTCGGCATCAGGGTCGAGATCGTCCGCAACGATGGCGGCGGCTTCCTGAAGCAGGTCTATGACGAGCACGCCTTCGATCTGGCCACGGGCTGGCACCAGTACCGCAACGACCCGGCCGTCTCGACCACGGTCTGGTACCGCTCGGGCCAGCCCAAAGGTGCCCCCTGGACCAACCAATGGGGCTGGGCGGACCCCGCGATCGACAAGATCATCGACGACGCGGCGACCGAGGTCGATCCGGTCAAGCGCAAGGCGCTCTATGGCGAGTTCGTGCGCGGCGTGAACACGCAGCTGCCGATCTGGACGCCGATCGAGCAGATTTTCCTGACCGCGATCAGCGCCAAGGCGCGCAACCACTCCAATACTCCGCGCTGGGGCTCGAGCTCCTGGCACGATCTGTGGCTGGCGGAGTGAGCGTGCGCGACAATAGCGGCAAGCAGCCATGCGCGTCTTGAGCCTCGCGGGGCGGCGTCTGGCCGCCTCGATCCCGACCCTGATCCTGATCCTGATCGGCATCTTCCTTTTGCTCCAGCTCGCGCCGGGCGACACGGTCGATGCGATGATGGCGCAGATGGGCGGGGGCGACGCTGCGACCGCAAAGCAACTGCGCCAGTTCTACGGCCTCGACCTCTCGGTCTGGGCGCAGCTCGGCAATTATCTCTGGCGGCTGGTGCGGTTCGATCTCGGCTTCTCGGCGATCTACGGCAAGCCGGTCGCAACCGTGATCGCCGAGCGGCTGCCCGCCACCATCCTGCTGATGACGGCCTCGCTCTCGCTCGCCTTTTTCTTCGGGCTGCTCCTCGGCGTCGTCGCCGCGCGTCGGGTGAACCGCTGGCAGGATACGCTGATCTCGACGCTCGGGCTCGTGTTCTACGCCATGCCGACCTTCTGGTTCGGGCTGATGGCGATCGTCGTCTTCGCGATCTACTTGCAATGGCTGCCGGCAGGCGGCTTCGAGGACATCACGGTCGGCTTGACCGGCATTGCGCGCACGCTCGACATCGCGCGTCATCTGGTGCTGCCGGTCACGACGCTCGGGCTGTTCTACATGGCGATCTATCTGCGCATCATGCGCGGCTCGATGCTGGAGGTCCTGAACCTCGATTTCGTCCGCACCGCCCGCGCCAAGGGGCTCGACGAGACGAAAATCGTCTCGCGCCATGTGCTGCGCAACGCGCTCCTGCCGATGGTGACGCTGATCGGCCTGCAGGCCGGCACGATGCTGGGCGGCTCCGTCGTGGTCGAAAGCGTATTCTCGCTGCCGGGTCTGGGGCGGCTGGCCTATGAATCGGTCGTGCAGCGCGATCTCAACACGCTGCTCGGCATCGTCTTCGTCTCGGCTTTGCTGGTGATCGCGGTCAACTTCATCGTCGATCTTCTCTACGCCCGGCTCGACCCGCGCATCACGACGGGGGCTTGAGGATGCGCACCTTCTTGAAGCTCTATTTCCGCAGCCCGCCAGCCGTGATCGGCCTCGTGCTTCTGCTGCTCGTTCTGGCGGCTGCGCTGAGCGCCGGGTATTTCTATCCGCGCGACCCGCTGGCGCTGGCGGGGCGGCCGCTGATCTGGCCGTTCAGCAATCCGCGTTTTCTGCTCGGCACCGACAATTCCGGCCGCGACATCGCAGCCCAGATCGTCCACGGCGCGCGCATCTCGCTGTTGATCGGCGTGGTCGCGACCACGATCTCGATCATGATCGGCATCACCGTCGGCGCGCTCGCCGGCTACTATGGCGACTGGGTGGACACCGCGCTGATGCGCGTCACCGAGGCTTTCCAGACGCTGCCAAACTTCCTCTTGCTGCTGGTGCTGGTCGCCGTCTTCGGCTCGACCATCACCACTGTGACGATCGCGATCGGCATCGTCTCATGGCCGGCCTCGGCGCGCTTGACGCGGGCCGAGTTCCTGTCTCTGCGCAACCGCGAATTCGTTCAGGCGGGGCGCACGCTCGGTCTGAAGGACATGAAGCTCATCTTCGGCGAGATCCTGCCCAACGCCCTGCCGCCTGTCATTGTCTATGCCAGCGTCGTGATGGCGATCGCGATTCTGCTGGAGAGCGCGCTCGCCTTCCTCAAGCTGTCGGACCCCAACGTCGCCTCCTGGGGCAACCTGATCGGGGCCGGGCGCGACGTGCTGCGGGTGCAATGGTATGTCTCCGCCATTCCCGGCGTCGCGATCCTGATCACGGTTCTCGCCGTCTCGCTGGTCGGGCAGGGGCTCAACGACGCGCTCAATCCGCGGCTGAAAGGCCGCTCATGAGCGCCGTCCTCACGCTCGAATCGGTCAGCGTCAGCCTGCCGAAAGGGGCAGACCGGCCGCATGCGATGAGTGAGGTTTCGCTGTCGGTCGCGGCCAACGAAATCCTCTGCGTCGTCGGCGAATCGGGCTCGGGCAAGTCGATGACGGCCAACGCGATCATGCGGCTTCTGCCAGAGGGCGTGGCCATCGATGGCGGCCGCATCCTGTTCGAGGGCCGCGATCTCGCCAGGCTCGGCGAGGCGGAGATGCGCAAGGTGCGCGGCGCGGGGATCGCGATGATCTTCCAGGAGCCGATGACGGCGCTGAACCCGCTGCGCACAATAGGCGACCAGATCGGCGAGATGTTTTCGATCCATACCGATCTTGGGAAATCCGAGATCAAGGCAAAGGTGCTCTCGCTGCTGGAGGAGGTCCGGATTCCGGACCCGGCGCGCTCGGCAAAGGCCTATCCGCACGAGCTCTCGGGCGGACAGCGCCAGCGCGCCATGATCGCGATGGCGTTGGCGCTCGACCCGAAAGTGCTGATCGCCGACGAGCCGACGACGGCGCTGGACGTGACGACGCAGGCGCAGATTCTCGCGCTGATCCGCGACATGCAGATGCGCAAGGGCACGGCCGTCCTGTTCATCACCCATGATTTCGGCGTCGTCGCCGAGATCGCGACCCGAGTCGCGGTGATGAGCCAGGGCCGCGTGGTCGAGCAGGGGCCGGTGGCGGAGGTGCTGGACAATCCGCAGCACGCCTACACCCGCCAGTTGATCGCCGCCGTGCCGCCGCTGAAAGCGCCGCCGCCGCGCGCGCTGTCGGCTGAGCCGATCATGGCGATTGAGCATGTCTCCAAGACCTACCGCACCGGCGGATTCCTGGGGCGCGGCCAGCGCGTGACGCATGCGGTAAAGGACGTCTCGCTCGTCCTGCCGAAGGGCGGCACGCTCGGCATCGTCGGCGAATCGGGCTCGGGCAAATCGACGCTGGCGCGCTGCCTCGTCAGGCTGATCGACCCCGACAGCGGCGCGATCAGGCTGAACGGGCGCGACCTCGCGAGCCTGACCCGCGAGGAGATGCGCGCCGAGACGCGCCATATCCAGATGGTGTTCCAGGACCCGTTCGCCTCGCTCAATCCGCGCCGAAAGGCCGGAGAACTGGTGGCGCAGGGGCCGATCGTCCATGGCGTGCCGCGCGCGCGGGCGCTTGCGAAGGCGAAGGAACTCTTCGCACTGGTCGGGCTCGATCCGGCCGCGACCGAACGCTATCCGCACGAATTCTCCGGCGGACAGCGCCAGCGCATCGGGCTGGCGCGGGCGCTGGCGCTCGAACCCGCCGTGCTGGTCGCCGACGAGCCGGTCTCGGCGCTCGACGTCTCTGTGCAGGCGCAGGTGCTGAAGCTGCTGGCCGAACTGCGCCAGCGCCTGAACCTCTCGATCGTTTTCATCACGCACGATCTGCGCGTCGCGGCGCAGGTCTGCGACCTCGTCGCGGTGATGAAGGATGGCGAGGTTGTCGAGGCCGGGCCGATCGGCGCGGTGTTCGGCGCACCGAGCCATGCCTACACCAAGGCGCTTCTCGACTCGATTCCGGGGCGGGATTTCGGGCTACGGCCGGTTTTGGTCAGCGTCTGACGGCCTGCCGTCATTGCGAGCGCAGCGGAGCAATCCAGGAGGGCGTAGAGCGTGACGCCGGATTGCTTCGCTACGCTCGCAATGACGAGACGGTAGGCCTGCTCACACCGCTAGCGCCATGCCGTCCTTGCGATGGTCGGAAGCGCCGTACATCACGCCGCGCTCGCGATCGAGCTGGACCGCCTGGCAGCCGCCGAGCGGCGATTCCAGATACTGGATCGCGTGGCCGCGCGCCGCCAGATCGTCGGCGACGCTCTTGGGGATCGTCGTCTCGAGCTGCAGCACGCCGTCGATCGCGAAACTGCGCGGAACGTCGGAGGCCTGCTGCAGGTCGAGCCCGCGATCGACGAGGCCCGAGAGGAACTGCGCGTGGCCGGTCGCCTGATACTGCCCGCCCATGACGCCGAAGGCGATGACGGGTTTACCGCCCTGCTCGATCAGGCCGGGGATGATGGTGTGCATCGGCCGCTTGCCCGGCGCGATGGCGTTGGGGTGGCCCTCGATCAGGCGGAAACCCGTTCCGCGATTCTGCAGCAGAACGCCCGATTTCGGCGCATAAATGCCGCTTCCGAAGGCGTGGAACAGCGAGTTGATGAAGGAGACCATGTTGCCGTCGCGATCGACGACGCAGAGATAGACCGTGTCGCGATGCACCGGCATGTCGAAGGCGGACGCCGCGCTCGCCTGCGTCAGGCTGATTCTGGCTCGCAGCGCCGATACGGTCGCGTCCGACAGCAGCGCCTCGACATCGAGCGGGCTGAAGGCCGGGTCTGCGACCAGCGCATCGCGCTTGCGATAGGCCGCCTTGCTCGCCTCGGCGAGCAGGTGGATGCGGTCGGCATCGCTGAGCTTGGCGTCGGAGAGGTCGAAGCCCGACAGGATGCGCGCGATCAGCAGCGCCGCGACCCCTTGCCCGTTGGGCGGGCATTCGACGAGGCGGTGGCCGCGATAATCGGTCCCGATCGGATCGCCATAATCGGACTTCGTCTTCGCGAGGTCCTCGGGCTCCATCAGCCCGCCCAGCGCCTTCAGCGTGGCGGAAATCTCGTCGGCGACAGCGCCCTCGTAGAAAGCGGTCCGACCCTCCTTAGCGACACGGCGCAAAGTCGCGCCCAGCGCCGGATGGACCATCTTCGCGCCGACGGTCGGCGCGACGCCGCCGGGCATGTAGACGGGCGCGCCCGCACCCTGACGCAGGATGCGAGCGCCGTTGCGGCCCCAATCGAAGGCGACGCGCGGCGTCACCACGAAGCCTTCCTCGGCGGCGCGGATGGCGGGCTGCAGCACCTCGTCCAGACCTTTCCGGCCATGATCGGCGGAGAGCCGGCACCAGGCGTCGATCGCGCCCGGCACGGTGACGGCATGGGGCGATTCGAGCCCGATCGTCTCGATGCCTTGCGCCTTGAACCAGCTCACTTCGGCCTTCGCCGGCGCGCGGCCCGAGCCGTTGATCGCGACGGGCTTGCCGGAAGCGGGCGCGTAGAGAGCGAAGCAGTCGCCGCCGATGCCGGTCATCAGCGGATCGACGACGCATTGCACGGCAACCGCCGCGATCGCCGCGTCGATCGCGTTGCCGCCCGCGCGCAGAATGTCGACGGCTGCCAAGGTCGCCGCGGGATGCGAGGTCGCCGCGATGCCGCGGTCACCCACCACGAGCGAGCGCCCCGGCGCCATGTAGTCGCGTGATCCCCAGGCCATGTCCGTCTCCAAATGCCGATGGTCCCATGTGGCACAAAGTTTGGGCTGCGTCATGCCGGGGGGCGGGTGACGATCTTGCGAGGACCGCATGCACATCCCGGCCATCTCCTTTGCCGGTTGCACACCGCGCCCATCGCGCCTAACCTCCCTCCCGTTCCGAGGGGTGCTCGCAAGAGCTGAGATGGCAGTCCAAGCCGAACCCGTCGAACCTGATCCGGGTCATACCGGCGGAGGGACTGGAACGCGGTGTGCCCCGAGCCTGCCGCAGACAGCGCTAAACCGCTTCGACGCCGGATCTCCTGAACCTTGGACCAAGGAGGAGATCCCCATGAACGCCCACACCAAAACGCCGAAGAACGGCGTCAAGGCCGCCCCCCAGACTGTCACCACCGGCCCGATCATCGGCTCGCGCAAAATCTATGTGCCGACGCCCGAGGATGCCTCGATCCGCGTGCCGTTCCGCGAGGTTGCGCTCACGACCGATTCCGAGCCGGCCGTGCGCATCTACGATCCTTCGGGTCCGTTCACCGAGACCAACGCCAGGATCGACCTCAATTCCGGCCTGCCGCAGGTCCGGCGGGCCTGGCTCGACGCGCGCGGCTTCGAGACCATTCCCGGCCGCGCCGTGACCGACGCCGACAACGGCAACATCTCCGCCGATGCGCTGGTGCCGGCCTGTCCCGCCGAGCGCCCGGTTCTCACCGGCCGCGACGGCCAGATGGCGACGCAGTTCGAGTTCGCGCGCGCCGGCATCGTCACCCCAGAGATGATCTATGTCGCGCATCGCGAGAATCTCGGCCGCGCCGCCATCCTGGAGGGCGCGAAGGAGCGCCATGCCGATGGCGAGAGTTTTGGCGCCAGCGTGCCGGAATTCGTCACGCCCGAATTCGTCCGCTCCGAGATTGCGCGCGGGCGGGCGATCATTCCCGCCAACATCAACCACCCCGAGCTGGAGCCGATGGCGATCGGCCGGAATTTCCTGGTCAAGATCAACGCCAATATCGGCAACTCCGCAGTCACCTCGGGCGCTGCCGAAGAGGTCGAGAAGCTGGTCTGGGCGATCCGCTGGGGCGCCGACACCGTCATGGACCTGTCGACGGGCCGCAACATCCACAACATCCGCTCCTGGATCCTGCGGAACTCGCCGGTGCCGATCGGGACCGTGCCGATCTATCAGGCGCTGGAGAAGGTCGGCGGCGATCCGATCAAGCTCGACTGGGAGGTGTTCAAGGACACCCTGATCGAGCAGGCCGAGCAGGGCGTCGACTATTTCACCATCCATGCCGGCGTCAGGCTGCCTTACGTCCCGCTGACGGCCTCGCGCGTCACCGGCATCGTCTCGCGCGGCGGCTCGATCATGGCGCGCTGGTGCCTGGCGCATCACAAGGAGAGTTTTCTCTACGAGCGCTTCGACGAGATCTGCGACCTGATGCGCAAATACGACGTCTCGTTCTCGCTCGGCGACGGCCTGCGACCGGGCTCGATCGCCGACGCCAACGACCGCGCCCAGTTCGCCGAACTCGAGACGCTGGGCGAGCTGACCAAGGTCGCCTGGGACAAGGGCTGCCAGGTCATGATCGAGGGCCCCGGCCACGTGCCGATGCACAAGATCAAGGAGAACATGGACAAGCAGCTCAGAGAGTGCGGCGAGGCCCCGTTCTACACGCTCGGGCCGCTGACGACCGACATCGCGCCGGGCTATGACCATATCACCTCGGGGATCGGCGCGGCGATGATCGGCTGGTATGGCTGCGCCATGCTCTGCTACGTCACGCCCAAGGAGCATCTCGGCCTGCCCAACCGCGACGACGTCAAGACCGGCGTGATCACCTACAAGATCGCGGCCCACGCCGCCGATCTCGCCAAGGGCCACCCGGCTGCAAAGCTCAGGGACGACGCGCTCAGCCGCGCACGCTTCGACTTCCGCTGGGAGGACCAGTTCAACCTGGGTCTCGATCCCGACACGGCGCGCGCCTATCACGACGAGACGCTGCCCAAGGACGTCCACAAGGTCGCGCATTTCTGCTCGATGTGCGGGCCGAAATTCTGCTCGATGAAGATCACCCAGGATCTGCGCGCCGAGGTGCTGGCGATGGGCGACAATGAGCGCGCGGCGCTGGAGGGCATGGCCGCGAAGTCGAAGGAGTTCCTCGACAAGGGCGGCAAACTCTACCTGCCGGCGGCGGAATGAGCACGGCGCTGGCTAAGGGCCGCCTCGACGCTGCCAGCGTCGCGGCCGTTCTGGCGCGCGTGGCGGCGGCCCGCCCGCGCGTGCAGTGCCTGACCAACACGGTGGCGCAGAACCTCACGGCCAACATGCTGCTCGCTTTCGGCGCGATCCCGTCGATGGCGATCCATGTCGACGAGGTCGCAGCGATGGCGGACGGGGCCGGCGCGATCCTGATCAATATCGGCACGATCAATGCCGAGAGCGAACTTGCCATTCCCAAGCTGCTGGAGGCCGCGCGCGACAGGAACAAGCCGCTCGTCTTCGACCCGGTCTTCGTCGAGCTTTCGCCGCTGCGCCAGCATGTGGCGCGCGAGGTGCTGCGGCTGAAGGACATCGTCGTGCGCGGCAACGCGACGGAGATGGCGGCCATCGCGCCTGCGATCGAAGCCGCATCGGACCATAACCTGACGCTGGTGACGACAGGCAAGGTCGATCGCATCGGCGGGCCGGGCGGCGATTTCTCGGTCGCGCACGGACATCCGCTGATGACCAAGGTCACCGGTGTCGGCTGCGCGGCCGGCGCTCTGATCGCGGCCTGCTGCGCGGTGGAGAGCAACTTCTCGGTGGCGTCGGCCGCCGCGCTCACCGCCTACGGCATCGCCGGCGAGATCGCGGCCGAGCGCTGCCAGGGGCCGGGAAGCTTCGAGTGGGGGCTGATCGACGCCCTGGCGGGAATCGACGAGGCGACATTGCGCTCGCGGATAAAGTCATGACCCTCAACATCCTGCTTTATGGCATCGTCGATCCGCAGATCGCGCGTGGGCGCTCGCTCGCCGATCTCGCGGCGGCGGCGGCCAAGGGCGGCGCGACGCTGATCCAGTACCGCGCCAAGGAGGCCTCGACCCGCGCGATGGTGCGCGAGGCGAAGACGATCCACGCCGCCCTCGCCGGCACGGGCGTTCCGCTGCTGATCAACGACCGCATCGATGTCGCGCTGGCGGCGGGAGCCGAAGGCGTCCATCTCGGGGCCGACGACATGGAGCTTGCCGACGCCCGCCGGCTTCTCGGCGAGGACGCGATCATCGGCGCGACGCTGAAGCAGGCGGGCGAACTGGCCTATCTGGCCTCCGCCCGCATCGATTATGCCTGCATCGGCGGCGTCTTCGCCACGCAGCACAAGGACAATCCCGATGTGCCGCTCGGGCTCGAGGGGTATCGCGCGCTGCGTGAAGCGGCACGCGCCGCGCTGGGCGACCTGCCCATCGGCGCGATCGCCGGCATCACGACCGGGAACGCGGCCTCGGTGATGGCGGCGGGCGCGGACGGCGTCGCGGTCATTGGCGCGATGTTCGCAAGCGACGATGTCGAGCGGGCGACGCGGGCCTTGCGCACGGCGTTGCGGCCAAGCTGACCCTTACTGCGTCGGCGCGAGCGGTAACGGGGCCGGCCTTGGCGTGGCCGGCCTCGGCCTCGCGGCAGGCTTGGGCGCGTCCGTGATGCCGAGCCGCGCCCTGATCGAGGCGGCGCGGGCCTCGGTGATGCGCGCGCCGCAGAAGCCGATCTGGCCCTCGCGCTGGAAATCGCGGCAGATCAATTCGCGCTCGGCCGAGAAGCCGGCCTGCTCGCGCGCGATCGAGCGCTGGTCGACCGCGTCGGCTTTGGCCGTCAGCACCCGATAGCCTTCGCGGACGGCGCGCTCGGCCGCGCCGCGCGCCGCCTCGATCTCCTTCGCGCGCGGCGGCAGCGTCCGTGAGTCGGGGCCCCAGAGGCCGCGCGGGTCGATGCGGCATTGCGCGGCCTCGACGAGGCAGGGCTGCGTCGGCTCGACCACGAGGAAGGCGCCGTCCAGCACGTCGAAGACGATCGGGCAAGCTGCAGCCTCGAGCTTGTAGCGCGGCACGCCGGCCGGGCGGCCCATGGCCGTCACGGGCACGGGTGTCTCGCCGAAGGAGACCGCGCAGGGCTCGGTCAAATTCTCGGACTGGAAGCCCTGCACGTTGAGTTTGAGGCCGTGGCCGGTCGCGGTCTTCTCGAAGGTCGCTTCGCCGAGCCCGCCATTGCGCCGCAGCGTGCGCCCGAGGATCGCCTCCTCGCCCGCCACCCTGATCGCCGGCATGGAGGGCGGCCGCGGCGTCGACGGTCCCGCTGCAGCGCCGGGCGGCGCACTCTGCTGGGCGCCGGCCGGGTTGAAGGGCTGGGCTCCAGGCAGTTGCAGCGGCTGGGCCGAGGCACGCATCGCCTGGCCGACGAAGGCCAGCACGGCGAGGCCGAGAGCCAGGCAAGTTATTCGACGCAGCGAGCGGTTCAAGACGCGACCCTGAACAGGGGATGTTCGCCCTTGCATGAAATGTCATGCATCCGCGCGCAAGGGCACAGACGCAACACAACATAAGGAATGCGCCGGAGACGGCGCCGGGCCCGGGCGAACCTTCAGGCCGATTCTTAATCGGCTTGAATGTCTTGCCCTGAATGTCTTGCAAGGGGGGGAACCCCCTCCCTATATACGCGCCAAGCGGCGGCCCGACCGGCCGCCAGACGTGGAATGCCGGTTTCGCTCGCCGCTTCGTGGGTGCGGGCCGGTCCATGGGCCGGAAGGCGGCGAGTCAGCCGCCGGCCGGCGATCTGCTCAACTCAAAGGGATCCCCTCCATGGGTAAAGTCATCGGTATCGACCTCGGCACGACCAATTCCTGCGTTGCGGTGATGGAAGGCTCCACGCCCAAGGTCATCGAAAATTCGGAAGGCGCGCGCACCACGCCCTCCATCGTCGCCATCACGGATGACGGCGAGCGTCTCGTCGGCCAGCCGGCCAAGCGCCAGGCCGTCACCAACCCCGAGCGCACCTTCTTCGCAATCAAGCGCCTCATCGGCCGGACCTTCGAGGATCCGATGACGCAGAAGGACATGAAGCTCGTCCCCTACAAGATCAAGAAATCCTCCTCGGGCGACGCCTGGGTCGAGGCCGACGGCACGGATTATTCGCCGTCGCAGATCTCGGCCTTCACGTTGACCAAGATGAAGGAGACGGCCGAAGCCTATCTCGGCCAGAAGGTCGATCAGGCCGTCATCACCGTTCCGGCCTATTTCAACGACGCGCAGCGCCAGGCGACCAAGGATGCCGGCCGGATCGCCGGCCTTGAGGTCCTGCGCATCATCAACGAGCCGACGGCGGCAGCCCTCGCCTATGGCCTGGACAAGAAGCAGGCCGGCGTGATCGCGGTCTACGACCTCGGCGGCGGCACCTTCGACGTCTCGATCCTCGAGATCGGCGACGGCGTCTTCGAGGTGAAGTCGACCAATGGCGATACCTTCCTCGGCGGTGAAGACTTCGACATGCGTCTGGTCGAGTACCTGGCCGAAGAGTTCAAGCGCGAGCAGGGCATTGACCTCAAGAAGGACAAGCTCGCGCTCCAGCGCCTGAAGGAAGCAGCCGAGAAGGCCAAGATCGAGCTTTCGACGACGGCCCAGACCGAGATCAACCTGCCCTACATCACGGCGGACGCCTCGGGCCCCAAGCACCTCGCCATCAAGCTCTCCCGCGCCAAGTTCGAGAGCCTGGTCGATGATCTCGTCCAGCGCACCATCGAGCCCTGCAAGAAGGCGCTGAAGGATGCCGGCCTGTCGGCGGGCCAGATCGACGAGGTCGTGCTCGTCGGCGGCATGACCCGCATGCCCAAGGTGCAGGAGGTGGTGAAACAGTTCTTCGGCAAGGAGCCGCACAAGGGCGTCAATCCCGACGAGGTCGTCGCCATCGGCGCTGCGATCCAGGCCGGCGTGCTGCAGGGCGACGTCAAGGACGTGCTGCTGCTCGACGTGACCCCGCTTTCGCTCGGAATCGAGACGCTGGGCGGCGTGTTCACGCGCCTGATCGACCGCAACACCACGATCCCGACCAAGAAGAGCCAGGTCTTCTCGACCGCCGAAGACAACCAGCAGGCGGTGACGATCCGGGTCTTCCAGGGCGAGCGGGAGATGGCGGCCGACAACAAGGCGCTTGGTCAGTTCGACCTGATGGGCATTCCGCCCTCCCCGCGCGGCATGCCGCAGATCGAGGTGACCTTCGACATCGACGCCAACGGCATCGTCTCGGTGACGGCGAAGGACAAGGCCACAAACAAGGAGCAGCAGATCCGCATCCAGGCGTCGGGCGGTCTCTCGGAGGCCGACATCCAAAAGATGGTCAAGGACGCCGAGGCCAACGCCACGGAAGACAAGAAGCGCCGCGAACTCGTCGAGGCGAAGAACCAGGGCGAGAGTCTGGTGCATTCGACCGAGAAGTCGCTGAAGGACTATGGCGACAAGGTCTCCGAGGCCGACAAGGCCGCGATCGAGACCGCGGTGGACGCGCTGAAGGCGGCTTTGGCCGAGGACAATGCCGAGACGATCACGGCCCGCACCACCGACCTGATGCAGGCCTCGATGAAGCTCGGCGAGGCGATGTATGCCGCCAGCCAGGCCGAAGGCGCGGCAGCAGAGGCCGGTGAACAGCCGACCGGCGCCAAGAAGGACGACGTCATCGACGCCGACTTCAAGGACGTCAGCGACGACAAGAAGAAGAGCGCCTGAGAGCGCTCTGCCTAAACCGACGACGTCATGGCCGGGCTTGACCCGGCCATTGCGTTACGGGATGGCGTCGTAATCCAAGATTCTCGTTCTCCTGCACAGGATCGCCGGGTATCCCCGACGATGGCGCGGGACGGGCGAAGGGGCTGTTTGATGTCCAAGCGCGACTATTACGAAATCCTCGGCGTCGCCAAGACGGCCAGCGATGCGGAGCTCAAGAGCGCCTTCCGCAAGCTCGCCATGACCTGCCACCCCGACCGGAACCCCGGCGACAAGGCGGCCGAGGCCAAGTTCAAGGAGTTGAACGAGGCCTATCAGGTGCTGTCGGACGGGCAGAAGCGCGGGGCCTATGACCGCTATGGCCATCAGGCCTTCGAGCAGGGCGGCGGCCAGCAGGGGCCGGAATTCTCCGATTTCATGTCGGACATCTTCGATTCGTTCTTCGGCGACGCGCGCGGGCGCGGGCCGCGCGCCGCCAACGGGCGCGAGCGCGGAGCCGACCTGCGCTACAATCTCGAGATCGGACTGGAGGAGGCCTATGCCGGCAAGAGCGCCTCGATCCGCGTGCCGACCTCAGTCTCCTGCGAAACCTGCTCAGGCTCGGGTGCGAAGCCCGGCTCGAAATCGCGCGGCTGCCCGACCTGCGGCGGCCATGGCCGGGTCCGCGCCAATCAGGGCTTCTTTTCGATCGAGCGGACCTGCCCGAGCTGCAACGGCCGCGGCGAGATCATCGACGACCCGTGCAAGACCTGCTCGGGCGCGGGCCGCGTCACGCGCGAGCGGACGCTCTCGGTGACGATCCCCGCCGGCGTCGAGGACGGCACGCGGATCAGGCTCGCCGGCGAGGGCGAGGCGGGATTGCGCGGCGGTCCGGCCGGCGATCTCTACATCTTCCTCTCGATCAAGCCGCACGCGATCTTCCAGCGCGACGGGGCCGATCTGTTCTGCCGCGTGCCGCTTGGACTGACCGCGGCCGCGCTCGGCGGCGAGATCGAGGTGCCGACGCTGACCGGCGAGCAGGCGCGGGTGAAGATCCCGGAAGGCACGCAGACCGGCAAGCAGTTCCGGCTGAAGGGCAAGGGCATGAGCGTGCTGCGCTCGCGCGAATTCGGCGATCTCTACATCCAGGTGCTGATCGAGACGCCGCAGAAGCTCACCGCCCGGCAGCGCGAACTGCTGCTGGAATTCGAGCGGGAAAGCTCGCATTCGACCCATCCGGAATCGGCGGGGTTCTTTGGCCGGGTGAAGGACTTTCTGGGCGGGCTGGGCGGAGCGGCGTGAGGCAAGGCGCTGGGCCATCTAGCTTATCCCGGACAAGCGGCCGAAGGCCGTGCCGCTCCGGGATGATGTCGTGTTTCCGTGCCAAACAAAAAAGCGGGCCGCCTTTCGGCGACCCGCTTCTTGATCGAAGCTCTGACCGAAATCAGGCCTTGTCGATCACCTTCTTGACGGCGTCCTTGCCCTTGCCGACCATCTGCTGGGCCTCGCCCTTGCGCTCCTGCGCGATGCCTTCGGCCTCGAGACCGGGCTTGTTCAGGGCCTTGCCGGCGGCCTGCTTGACGTTGCCGGCGGCCTCATTGGCCAGACCCTTGACCTTGTCCATCGTGCTGCCCATCGGAGCTATCCCTTCCTTGAATTTCGCGCCGCCCTTGCGGCTGGTGCCCGAACAACCGGATCGCCCGGCGAAAGTTCCCGGCTGTTCCGACCCCCGGCGCAAAAATCCGCCATCCGGTTTTCCTAACCCCGCACATGGCCGATCGGGCCTGTGGCGCGAGCCATGTCCAGCCTGTATCGTCAGGTCGGTGAGGCGCATGCGGCAAGGCACGACACGATGGATCTGGCGGGACTTCTGGTTTTCGCAGGCGTCTATTTCCTCGCCGTGGCCTCGCCGGGGCCGGCTGTCGCGGCGCTGGCCGCGCGCGCGCTGTCGGGCGGATTCCGGCGCTCGCTGCCCTTCGCGGCGGGCATCGTCTTTGGCGACCTGATCTGGTTCTCCTGCACGGCGCTTGGGCTGGCCGTGCTGATGCAGGGCTTCCACGGCCTCTTCGTCGCGATCAAATATGCCGGCTGCGCCTATCTGCTCTACCTTGCCTGGAAGCTCTGGACCGCGCCTGCGGAAGCGCTGCGCGAGGCCCCGCAGGCGAAGGGGGACGGCGTCCGGCTCTTCATCGGCGGCGTCGCGCTGACGCTCGGCAACCCGAAGGTGATGGTGTTCTTCCTGTCGATTCTGCCGCTGGTGGTCGATCTCGACGTGGTGACGCCGCTGGTCTTCGTCGAGATCGCGCTGCTGCTGACTGTGATCATCGGCTCGACCATGCTGGCCTACGCCTACTTGGCAGACCGGGCGCGCAGGCTGGTCGCGAGCCCACGCGCGATGCGCCGGATCAACCGCCTGACGGGCGGGGTGATGGCGGGCGCGGCGGCGGCGATCGCGGCGCGAGGATAGGCGGTGCTTTCAGACCCGCGCGTATGGTTTGCAGCTTTGTTGCTGGCGGTTGCGATCGCCCTGATCGGGCATGGAGCCAATCTGATCCGCGATGAGAACGCCTTTCATGCAAACTCGAATCTCGCCGTTGCGCAGATCACGTCGACGTTCCAGAGGGGCAGAGGATCACTGTGGAATGTAACATACAGGTTCTCTGCGCCAGAAAATGCCGACCGCATCTATACCGGACCAACGCGGATGGCGGAGGATGACCAATATTTCTCCAAGCCTGACGTCGGTAGCGCGGTCCAGATCCGCTATCTCCGCACCGACCCGGCCCAGAACGCAGTCGCGTCGTATAATGCTTTACACTGGCCGGCCTATCTGAGGTTTGCCTGCGGCCTCCTTGTGCTGTGGGCAGCTTTTGCGAGATTCAAGGCAATCCTCAGCTCTCGGCGGTAGTCAACTGACGACGGATACGGCAAACCCTCGCCATGCCGTCACCCCGCGAATCAGACGCCCGCGCGATCCTCAAATCCGTCTTCGGCTATGACGATTTCCGCCCCGGGCAATGGGAGGTGATCAAGGCCGCGCTTGCTGGCCGCGACGTCTTCGCCGTGATGCCGACGGGCTCGGGCAAGTCGATGTGCTACCAGCTTCCGGCGCTGGTCGCGGGCGGGCTGACGCTGGTCGTCTCGCCGCTGATCGCCTTGATGCGCGACCAGGTCGGGCAGTTGACGCGGGCCGGCGTCGCGGCGGCCTCGCTGAATTCGATGAACAGCGAGAGCGAGGCGACGGAGGCCTGGGACAGGCTCAACGCCGGCGATCTCAGGCTGCTTTTCGTCTCGCCCGAGCGGCTTTCGGGCGAGGGGCTGGTCGGCCGCCTGCGCCGGCTCGGCGTGACGCGGCTCGCCATCGACGAGGCGCATTGCGTCTCGCAATGGGGCCATGATTTCCGGCCCGAGTACCGGCTGCTCGCCAAAACACGCGAGGCGCTGGGCGGCGTGCCGGTGACGGCGCTGACTGCGACCGCCGACCGGCAGACGCAGGCCGACATCGCCCAGCAGCTTTTTCCGCAGCCGCCGCACCTCGTGGTGCATTCCTTCGACCGGCCCAATCTCAAGCTCGCCTTCGCACCAAAAGACCAGCCGCGCCGGCAGATCGCCGATTTCCTGACCCGGCATCGCGGCGGCTCAGGGATCGTCTACTGCTCCTCGCGCGGGCGCACCGAGCGGCTGGCCGAAGGTTTGCGCGAGAAGGGATACAACGCCCTGCCCTATCACGCCGGCATGGAGCAGGGGGTGCGCAACCGCAACCAGGACGTCTTCCTGCAGGAGGACGGCGTCGTGGTCTGCGCCACGATCGCCTTCGGCATGGGCATCAACAAACCCGATGTCCGTTTCGTCGTCCATGCCGACATGCCGGGCTCGATCGAGAGCTACTATCAGGAGATCGGCCGCGCCGGACGGGACGGGCTGCCCGCCGACACGCTGACGCTTTACGGCATCGAGGACATGGCGCTGCGCCGCCGCCAGATCGACGAGAAGGCGATCGACGACGAGCGCCGGCGCATCGAGCACAGGCGGCTCAACGCCATGATCGATCTGTGCGAATCGGCGCTCTGCCGCAGGAGCGCGCTGCTCTCCTATTTTGGCGAGGAAACCGAAAGCTGCAAACACGGAAACGCGCCGCTTCGCTGCGACCTCTGCGGCGGCGACACCCAACTCACCGACGCGACGCTCGATGCGCGAAAGCTGCTCTCGGCCGTGGCGCGCTCGGGCCAGCGTTTCGGGGCGGCCCATCTCGCCGACATCCTGACCGGAACGGTGACCGACGCGATCCGCCGCCAGAACCATGACGGCCTGAAAACCTTCGGCGTCGGAAAGGACAAACCCAAAAGCGCCTGGACCACGCTGGCGCGAAAACTCTTCGCGGCGGGCGCGCTGGCCGAGGCCAGCGTCGAGCATGGCGGCTTCTGCCTCACCGAAAAAGGCGACGAGATTCTGCTCGGCCGTGAGCCGATCGCGCTCAGGGCCGATCCGCATGCCGGCATCAGGATGCGCCGCGCGATGCGCGAGGCCGCCCGCGCCGACGGGCTCGACGAGGGCACGGCCGGGATGTTCGAGCATCTTCGGCGCTTACGCTTACAGATCGCTCGGGAGGAAGGCGTCGCGGCCTATATCATCTTCACCGACCGCACGCTGATCGCGATGGCGCGCGAGCGGCCGATGGCGCTCGACGCGATGCGCGCGATCGAGGGCGTCGGCGAGCGCAAGCTCGCGCAATATGGCGAGGCGTTTCTGGAAGCGATCGCGGGGTTTGAGGGGTAGGAGCCTCTTCCCGTCTTTGCGAGCGAAGCGAAGCAATCCAGAGGTTCGCGCTACCTTTGGATTGCTTCGCTACGCTCGCAAAGACGACGTCACGCCTTCATGTAGTCGTGGATTTTCCGCCCGAAGGGCAGGGTCAGGTCGGCGATGAAGTGGTGCGCGCCGAGCACCCGGCGCACCGGCAAATCGGCGACGGGTGCGTTGACATGCGGGACCAGATGGAGCCGGCCCGGCCCGATCCACGAGCCTTTCACCGTGATGTCGGTCAGGTTCAACGCGACGAGCTGGCAGATCTCCGGCTCGCCATCGACGCCGGGGATGATCTTGAGGTTGACTTGAGTCTTCGAGAGCATGGCGGTGGTCTTCACGCCGTTGCCGGCCAGGCTCTCATGCTTGTAGCCCATCGTGCCCATGGCGACCTGCTGACCGGCATATTCGAGCGTGCCCGTCAGCGTGTCCTTCACCGTCTCCAGTTTGGGATGGGCGTATTTCTTGGGGAACCCCCAGATCTCTCGCCCGGCCGAGATGGGCGGCTCGATGTCGAGATACATCTGCGAGACGAAATTGACCTCCTCCTCGCCGAACAGGCAGGGGATGACGATGCCGGTCTCGGTATAGCTGCCGAAGCCCGATGAATCGGGCATCTTGATCCATTCATAATGCACCACCGGCTGCGCGATCGGCATCAGCGGCTCGGGAAGGTGATGGCGGATCAACTCCGGGTCGGTCTCGTAGCTGATGATCATGTATTCGCGGTCGATGAAGCGGTACGGCCCGGCCGGATAGCTTGGGCCGGCGAGCGGCATCGAGGGCAGATCGAGGATGTCCTTGCGGTTCATGGCGCTTCTCCCGTCACTGCGCGGTCCAGCCGCCATCGATCGGCAGGATCACCCCGGTGATCGACTTCGCCGCGTCCGAGGCCAGAAACACCGCCAGCGCCGCCACCTCGTCGGATGTGACGAACTGCTTGGTCGGCTGGGCGTGCAGCAGCACGTCCTCGATGACCTGTTCCCTGGTGAGCCCGCGCGCCGCCATGGTCTCGGGAACCTGCTTCTCGACCAATGGTGTCCAGACATAGCCGGGGCAGATGGCGTTGACCGTCACGCCGAAGGTCGCGGCTTCCAGCGCCACCGTCTTGGTCAGGCCGGCGATGCCGTGCTTGGCGGCGACGTAAGCCGACTTGAACGGCGAGGCGACCAGCGCATGCGCGGAGGCCGTATTGATGATGCGGCCGAACTTCCGCGCTTTCATGCCCGGCAACGCGGCACGGATCGAATGGAAGGCAGCCGAGAGATTGATCGCGATGATCGCGTCCCATTTCTCGACCGGGAACTCCTCGATGGCCGCGACGAACTGGATGCCGGCGTTGTTGACCAGAATGTCGACCGAGCCGAACTCGCTCTCGGCCTGTTCGATCATGGCCGCGATCGCGCCGCCATGGGCCATGTCGGCGGAGCTGTAGCGGGCGATCACGCCGAAATCGGCCTCGATGCCAGCGCGCTCGGCTTCGATCTCGTCTGGCTTGCCGAAGCCGTTGATGACGATGTTGGCGCCCTCGCTGGCATAAGCGCGCGCAATGGCGAGCCCGATGCCGGAGGTCGAGCCCGTGACGACGGCCGTCTTGCCTTGCAACATCCCGATCTACTCCCGAACCGACGCGCGGAACGCCCCGTTGCGGCAAGTGCTGAGCCAGCATGCTGACAGAGCGATGACCCTTGCCTGACATGGCGATGACGCATCGCAGCAAGAGACCGCGACGTCATACGGGTGTCACCGGAAAACACGCAGAAATGAGCGCTTTCTTGCCGTTGTTTCGAGGAGCGCTGCAGCATGAACGCGTCCATAGGCCTCGATCTCGCGGAAAGCCGTTATCTCGGCTGGCGTCCCGAACGCTGCGACCGGGTCGCGCTCGTGCTGCAGGGCGGCGGCGCACTCGGAGCCTACCAGGCCGGCGTCTACCAGGCGCTGCACGAGGCCGATATCGAGCCCGACTGGGTCTCCGGGGTCTCGATCGGCGCGATCAACTCGGCGATCATCGCCGGCAATCCGCGCGAGCGCAGGCTGGAGCGGCTGGAAACCTTCTGGAATCGCATCACCGACCGCAAGGTCTGGTGGTTCACACCGGAGGGCGACGTCTTCCGCCAAGCCCGCAACGCGACGTCCTCACTTCTGACCACGATCCTAGGCCAGCCCGGTTTCTTCGAGCCGCGTCGCACCAGCGCCTGGCTCGCGCCGGCCGGCGCGCCCGACGCGACGAGCTTCTACGACACTTCTCCTCTGCGCGAGACGCTGCTGGAACTGGTCGATTTCGACCTGATCAACACCAAGGCGGTGCATTTCTCGGTCGGCGCGGTCAACGCGCTGTCGGGCAATTTCGTCTATTTCGACAATACGCAGGACGCGATCACACCCGAGCATGTGATGGCTTCTGGCGCGCTGCCGCCGGCCTTCCCGACCGTGCAGATCGGCACCGAGCATTACTGGGACGGCGGCATCGTCTCCAACACGCCGCTCCAGCACCTGCTCAACCAGGAGGACACGCTCAACTCGCTGATCTTCCAGGTCGACCTGTTCTCGTCACGCGGCCCGATGCCGCGCACGATGCAGGACGTGATGGGACGGCACAAGGACATCATGTACTCCTCGCGCACGCGCTACACGACCGACCTCTTTCAGCAATTGCAGGGCTGGAAGAAGCAGGCGCACAAGGCGCTGACGCATATTCCCGACGCCAGCCTGAGCGAGGAGGACCGCACCCTGCGCGACGCGCTGGCGCTGATCCCGGAGCACACCATCCTGCAACTGATCTACCAGCAGAAATCCTATGAGAGCCATGCCAAGGACCACGAGTTCTCGCGCACTTCGATGAAGGAGCACTGGCATTCCGGCTATGAGGACACCCGACAGACGCTGACCCGCAAGGACTGGCTGGTGATACCGCCGGACGGCGAAGGCATCGTCACCCATGATGTCCATCGGGATTTCGAGCGGCGCTGAAAGCGCAGTCCGCGAACGGGTTTGCAGTCGAAACCGCACGGCCTCGCGCACGCACGCGCATGCGCGTGAAAAAGCCGCACTGAACGTCTATATTCGTGATACGAATCAAGACGATCGCGGCTGCATGCGCGCCCGCCGAAGGACCCCGACATGAACGAAGCTGCCCGCGACCTTGAAGACGCCGCCTATGGCGCCGATTCCATCAAGGTTCTCAAAGGCCTGGACGCGGTGCGCAAGCGGCCGGGCATGTATATCGGCGACACCGATGACGGCTCGGGCCTGCACCACATGGTCTATGAGGTGGTCGACAACGCCATCGACGAGGCACTCGCCGGCCATGCCGATCTCGTCACGGTGACGCTGAACGCCGACGGATCGGTTACCGTGACCGATAACGGCCGCGGCATCCCGACCAATATCCACAGCGAGGAAGGCATCTCGGCGGCCGAGGTCATCATGACCCAGCTCCATGCCGGCGGAAAATTCGACCAGAATTCCTACAAGGTTTCGGGCGGCCTGCACGGCGTCGGCGTCTCGGTCGTCAACGCGCTCTCGGTCTCGCTGAAGCTGCGCATCTGGCGCGGCGGCCAGGAGCATTTCATGGAGTTCCGCCACGGCGATGCGATCGCGCCGCTGGCCGTCGTCGGTCCGGCGGGCGACAAGCGCGGCACGGAGGTGACCTTCACCCCGTCGCAAGACACCTTCACGATGATCGAGTTCGACTACAAGACGCTCGAACACCGCCTGCGCGAACTCGCCTTCCTCAATTCCGGCGTCCGCATCGTCCTGACCGACGCCCGTCATGCCGAGGTGGTGCGCGAGGAGCTGATGTATGAGGGCGGCGTCGAAGCATTCGTGCGCTATCTCGACCGCGCCAAGAGCCCGATCATCTCGAAGCCGCTGATGCTGACCAATGAGAAGGACGGCATCACCGTCGACGTCTCGCTGTGGTGGAACGACAGCTACCACGAGAACGTGCTCTGCTTCACCAACAACATCCCGCAGCGCGACGGCGGAACGCATCTCGCCGGCTTCCGCGCCGCGCTGACGCGCCAGATCACCGGCTATGCCGAAAGCTCCGGCATCCTGAAGAAGGAGAAGGTGACGCTCACCGGCGACGATTGCCGCGAGGGCCTGACCGCGATCGTCTCGGTCAAGGTGCCGGATCCGAAATTCTCCTCGCAGACCAAGGACAAGCTGGTCTCCTCCGAGGTGCGTCCCGTCGTCGAGAACGTCGTCAACCAGGCGCTGGCGACATGGCTGGAGGAAAACCCCAACGAGGCGAAGCTGATCGTCGGCAAGGTGGCTGAAGCTGCCGCCGCGCGCGAGGCCGCCCGCAAGGCGCGCGACCTGACGCGGCGCAAGGGCGCGCTCGATATCGCCTCGCTGCCGGGCAAGCTCGCCGACTGCCAGGAGCGCGATCCGGCCAAATCCGAACTCTTCATCGTCGAGGGTGATTCCGCCGGCGGCTCGGCCAAGCAGGGTCGTGCGCGGGAGTATCAGGCGGTGCTGCCGTTGCGCGGCAAGATTCTCAACGTCGAGCGGGCGCGCTTCGACAAGATGCTGTCTTCCGAGCAGGTCGGCACGCTGATCACGGCGCTGGGCGCCGGTATCGGCCGCGAGGAGTTCAACATCGAGAAGCTGCGCTACCACAAGATCATCATCATGACCGACGCGGACGTGGACGGCTCCCACATTCGCACGCTGCTTTTGACCTTCTTCTACCGGCAGATGCCGGAGGTGATCGAGCGTGGGCATCTCTTCATCGCCCAGCCGCCGCTCTACAAGGCGGCGCGCGGCAAGAGCCATGTCTACTTGAAGGACGAGCGCGCGCTGGAGGACTACCTGGTCGAGACGGCGCTGGACGGCGCGGTCTTCAAGACCAGCGACGGCTCGGAGCGCGGCGGGGCCGACCTGCGCGTCCTGATCGAGGAGGCGCGCGGCGTCCGTCACACGCTCTCGCAACTGCATTCGCGCTACGACCGGCGCGTCGTCGAGCAGATGGCTATCGCCGGCGCGCTGCATCCGCTCGCCAGCGACAGCGATGCGGAGGCCGCCGCAAAGGCGACCGCCGTGGCGGCGCGGCTCGACGCGATCTCCGACGATCTGGAGCGCGGCTGGGAGGGGCGGATCGCCGATGGCGGCTTCCTGTTCTCGCGCATGGTGCGCGGCGTGAAGCAGGTCGCGGGCCTGGACGCCGGCCTGCTCGCCAGCGCCGAGGCCCGCAAGCTCGACGCTGCGGCAGCCTCGCTGCAGGAAGCCTACTCGAAGCCCGGCGTGCTGAGCCGCAAGGGCGACGACCATGTCGTCAACGGCCCGACCGACCTCTTCGAAGCGGTCTCCGCCATCGGCAAGAAGGGCGTCTCGCTGCAGCGCTACAAGGGGCTCGGCGAAATGAACCCCGACCAGCTCTGGGAGACGACGCTCGACCGCGACGCCCGCTCGCTGCTGCGCGTCCGCAATGACCAGAACGACGAGGCCGACGACCTCTTCGTCAAGCTGATGGGCGACGTGGTCGAGCCAAGGCGCGAGTTCATCCAGAGCAACGCGCTGAATGCGACGGTGGATACCTGAAAGCGGCCGGGGCTCCGGACTCGCTCCAGCCGATCAGCCGGAGCCGAAGACCGACCACCCCGTCGCCTCGGCCAGACGCTCCAGCGCCTGCGTGCCCAGCATCGAGTTGCCGTTGGCGTTCAGCCCCGGGGACCAGACCGCTATCGATGCTTTCCCCGGCGCAATCGCGAGGATGCCGCCGCCGACGCCGGATTTTCCCGGCAAACCAACCTTGAAGGCGAAATCGCCCGAGGCGTCGTAGTGGCCGCAGGTCAGCATCAACGCGTTGATGCGGCGCGCTCGTTGGCCCGAGACAACGCGCGGGCCGCCCGGCTCCAGCAGCCCGCCATGCATCAGGTAACGCCCGGCCATGGCGAGTTGGCGGCAGCTCATGGCGATGGCGCATTGGTGGAAATAGACCCCGAGCGTCAGCTCCGGCGCGTGCTGGATGTTGCCGAACGCCTTCATGTAGTTCGCCAGCGCAACGTTGCGGAAGCCGGTCTGCTGCTCGGCGCGGGCGACATGTTCGTCGATGGTGATCGCATCGTCATCGCCGAGATAGCGCACGAAGCGCAACAACTCGCCGATGGCGACGCGCGGCTCGTGGCCAGCGAGGTTGACGTCGGCGACGACGAGCGCGCCGGCGTTGATGAAGGGATTGCGCGGAATGCCCTGCTCGCGCTCGAGCTGGACGATGGAGTTGAAGGCCGTGCCCGACGGCTCCCGGCCTACGCGCCGCCAGAGCGTGTCGCCGATCTTGCCAAGTGCCTGCGTCAACGCGAAAACCTTCGAGACGCTCTGGATCGAGAAGGGCTCGTCGGCGTCGCCGGCGGCATGGGCCGTCCCGTCCGCCAGAACGACGCAGATGCCGAAGCGGCCGGGATCGACCTTCGCGAGCGGCGGAATATAGGTCGCGACCTCACCGCGTTCCGGCGTGATGGCCATTGCGTCGGCAATGTCGCGGACGAGCCGCGCGATATCGGTCACGTCCAGAAGTCCTCTCGCCCGCGAATGGGGGCAAGAGGACGGCCTCGCTTCGGCCAGGTCAAGCGAGACGGTGCAAAAACAAACGACCCCGGCCCGAGGCCGGGGTCGTTGGATGCCGGTCAGTGCGATCCGCCGATCTCAGATCGACGCGCGCAGGCGTCCCGAGGTCAGCGTGGGATCGACGGCGCCACGACGGCCGCCGAACCAGGCCGCCATGGCGCCGAGCGCCAGCGCGATCACGGCCAAAAGCGAGCCGCGCGAAACCGCCTTGGCGGTGATCTCGGCAGCCTGCGAGGCCTGACGCTTGGCCTCTTCCACGGTCTGGCGATACTGCGCCTCATACTGACCGACGCGGGTGCGGGCCTCCTCGATCGAAATGTTCTGTGCCCGTGCCAGCGCCTGTGCGGCGCGCTCGCGCGCCTCCTGTTGCTGGGCCGCGTCGCCCGTCATCGCGGCGCGCATCGCAGAGACGGCCGTGTCACGCAGTGCGGCGGGATCATTGCCGCCCGTCGCGTCGCGCACCGAGCGCTCGATCGAGGCGAACGGGTCGGTCGCCTGCGAAAGCGCCGGCACCGCGCTCTGGGCGACGGTTGCAGCGCCACGGCCAAGGCCGCCCACGGCGCTGCTGAGGCCGGCATAGGCCCCTCCGACGATGCTGCCGACGGCGGTGGTCAGAAGATAGAAGATCAAGATCGTCGTCATCGCCCACGAGGTCAGCCCATGCCAGCCGGCCGTGCTTTCGACAGGCTTTCCGGCCAGACGACCTGCGACATAGCCGCCCGCGAGCGAGGAGAGCAGGGCTGCCACGGTCCACCATGCGGCCGCACCGATCGAGAACGAGGCGGCTGTCGGGTTGTCGCCGGAGACGGGGTTGAGGGTCGCAGCACCCATCCCGACGCCAAGCAGGTTGAGCAGAATGTTCAGAACCAGCGCGACCGCGACGCCGGCCAGAACCGCACCCCAAGAAATCTGATTCAACAGAACAGTGCGCGCGTCCTCGGACGGCAGGGCGGGCGAAAGATGCGGCGCATCGGCGTCGCCGAGCGAGCGGGGGGTGTAGGTATCGGCCATGTCGGTCTCCAGAGTTGATGCTGGTAGACGCCCGACCCGACGATTCTGTTCCTTGGCGATTCGTTATGGAAAGCAGCGCTGCGTCAATGCGATACGCGCGCGCGACAGAGAGAGAGCGCAGAGGCGGTTTGACATGCGCTTGCGAGTAAAGCCCGGCTTCAGTTCGCGCGACGGTAGACCCAGACGCGAGCCGGCGGGATGTTGCGCAGGACCCAGTCGGAGACGAAGGCCTTCAGCCCCGAGCCCTTGCGCGGCACCGGCGAGATCACCGAATAGGTGAACTGGATCAGCGGCGCGCCCTCGGCCAGCAAGGTGAAGGCGTCGCGGGCGAAGGCGCTGCGCATCGCGGGCGGCCGAGAGAACAGCGGCAGGCTGGACACGACGGCGACCGCCTTGCCTTCGAGATGACCGGCCAAGGTCGTCGACAGGGCATAGGCATCGCCCTCGATTACGGTGGCGCGCGGAAAGCGCTGGCGCAGCAACGTGCAGAATTCAGCGCTGTATTCGACCAGGATCAGGCGCGCCTCGTCGATGCCGCGCTCGACGAGCGCTTCCGTGACCGGGCCGGTACCCGGGCCGATCTCGATCACCGGGCCCGGAATGTCGGGATCCACGAAGGACGCCATGCGGCGCGCAAGGGCCGGCCCCGAGGGCGTCACCGAGCCGGTGCGCATCGGCGCGTCGAGCCAGGAGCGGATGAAGCGGGCCTCGTCGCCGAGCTTGTTCTTCGCCTCGCCCGCAGCCTTACTGACGCGCGTCTTGAGGCGGCCCGCCGTATGGCGGACCTCGTCCTCGACCTTGTAGCGCACGGCCGCGACCTTCAGCCTGACCTCGGCGACGCTGTCGACGAGGTCGGCCGCAGTGACGCGCACCTCGTCCTCGATGCGCGTGGCCATGCTCGACTGGCCGATCCGCGCCGAGAGCGAGAGCGGGCGCGCGCGCCCCTGCCGGACAAGTTGAGACATCTGACCCCTGACGCTGCTGCGACGGGCAGCAACAATGACGGAAACATGACGTTACCGACCTGTCATATGGGGTCAAGACGCTTTCAGGTCCAGTAAGTTCCTTGCAGGTCCGGTCAATTCCTCAGCGGATGCGCGCCTGCGCGTCAGATCAGCGGGCGCGGCCGGAATTCCTGCTCGAAGAGCGAGGCCATCCGCGCCGTCAGCCGCGGATTGATGAGCGTCAGCCGGCCGCCGGCGATCGAGAACAGCCCGGCCCGGCGCAGCCGCGACCAGGTCTTGCTGGTGTGGACGAGCGACAGGCCGAGCGCGTCGGCAAGCTGCTGCTGCGACAACGGAAACGCAAAGCTGCCATCGACCACGAGGCCGAGCGCATCGGCGCGGCGATAGAGCGAGATCACCATGGCGGCGATCCGCTCGCTGGCGCTGCGCTGGCCGACCGAGGTCAGGTTCTCGTCGATCAGGCTCTCCTCGCGCGAACCGAGCCAGGCGATCTCGTAGGACAGGCTCGGCATGCGCACGAACAAATCCCAGACGCGCTTGCGCGGAAACACGCAAAGCTCGACATCGGTCAGCGCCTCGATGCCGTGCTGGGCGGCGCTGAGCAGCGAGGCCTGCAGGCCCACAAGGTCTCCGGGAAGCAGGAAGTTCAGGATCTGGCGGCGACCATCCGGCAGCGACTTGTAGCGGAAAGCCCAGCCGGAGAAGAGCGTGTAGAGTTCGGCGTCCTCCTGACCCGGATGGATGATGTCGCCGCCGGCCTGAACCAGGCGGTGATCGACCTTCATCGCCTGGATGAAACGGACCTCGTCGTCGGGCTTGTCCTTGAAAGCCGGCTTCAGCCGCAGCGGGCAGGCCAGGCACGGCACGCCGAGACGGCTCTCCTTCGCGCTCACCGCCATACCTCGACGCCCTTCCCCCGAACCGCCCGGCAGATTGCCAGCCTTCCGGCATCGGGCTCAAGGTCAAATGACGTAGTCTCGAGACTTGTGCATTGCAACATTATGCTGGCATGCAGGGGCTTTACAAAGGAACCTATGGCGGCGTTGCGCGGTTCTGATCGCGCGTCTGACGCCGCCGCCACGATCCGCGCCGTCATGACTTCTGGAGCCCCGCGCGCATGACCGACCAGCCAAGCCTCCCGGCGCGCTCGCGGATGCGCCGTTTCTTCGCGGTCGCGCTGCCGTTCTGGAGCGGGCCAACGCGCTGGCGGGCCTGGTTCCTGACGCTGACGGTGCTGGCCTTCGTCGCCGCGCAGATCGCGACCGCTGTCGGCGTCAATACCTGGAACCGACTGTTCTTCGACGCGCTCGAGACGCGCAACGCCGCGACCGTCTGGAGCGTGGTCGCCTGGCTGCCGCTGCTGGTCGTCGTGTCGTCGCTGACGCTGTCGGCGCTGGTGATCAGCCGGATGCTGCTGCAGACGCGCTGGCGCGAGTACATGACGCGGCGGCTGGCGGGCTGGTGGATCGCCGACCAGCGCTATTATCGGCTGCAATTCATCGCCAGGGAACAAACCGCGCCCGAATACCGCATCGCCGACGATGTCCGGCTGGCGATCGAGCCGCTGGTCGAGTTCGCGATCGGGCTGATCAGCGCGGCCGTCACAGCCGCGACTTTCGCCGCGATCTTGTGGCACGTCGCGGGCTCGGCCTCGTTCACGCTCGGCGGCGTCGCGATCGTGATCCCGAGCTACATGGCGCTCGCGGCGATTCTCTACGCCGTCATCGCCTCGCTCGCCGCCTATTTCGCCGGTCGGCCGCTTGTCGGGAAGATTTCGGCCAAGAACGAGGCCGAAGCGCAGTTCCGGGCCGAGATGACGCGCTTGCGCGAGAACGCCGAGAGCATCGCACTGATCAAAGGCGACGCGGACGAGCGCGCCTCGGTTGGCGAAAACTATGGGCGCGTCGTCGCCGCATGGCTGAGGGTCATCCGTCAGCAGGGCGTGATCGCGCTGGTGCTCAACACCAACGGCGCGCTCTTCCCGATCGTGCCGCTGCTGCTGATCGCGCCGAAATATCTGTCGGGCGAGGTGACGCTCGGCGCAGTGATGCAGGTCGTCGCCGCGTTCAGCGCCGTGCAGGCGGCGCTGATCTGGTTCGTCGACAATTTCGTCAGGCTGGCGGAGTGGTTCGCCTCGGTCAGCCGCGTCGATGAATTGCAGGAGGCGCTCGAAGCGCTTGATCTCGGCACGATCATGGAAGGCGACACCCGGATCCAGCTCGGCGAAAGCGAGGACGGCGCGATCCATCTGGAGAACCTCTCGATCGCCCACAGCAACGGCCGGGCCGTGATCACCGACGCCTCGACCGTGATCGGGCTCGGCGAGAAGGTGCTGATCGTCGGCGAGAGCGGCACCGGCAAGAGCACGCTGATCCGGGCGCTGGCGGGCCTTTGGCCCTGGGGCTCGGGCTCGATCACCGTACCCCGCGGCAAGTCCATGGCCTTCGTGCCGCAGAAACCCTATCTGCCGATCGGCTCGCTGCGCACGGTGCTGCTCTATCCGGAGGCCGAACTGCCGGTGAAGGACGAGGTCATCGTCGCCGCGCTGAAGCGTTGCGGCCTGGGCTATATGGCCAAGCGCCTCGACGAGACCGACGCGTGGGACCGCATCCTCTCGGGCGGCGAACGCCAGCGCGTCGCCTTCGCCAGGCTCGTGATCCAGCGGCCCGACATCATCATCATGGACGAGGCGACCTCGGCGCTCGATGAGGACAGCCAGAACTCGCTCCTGGGACTTCTCGAGGCCGAACTGGCGCATGCGACCGTGATCAGCGTCGGCCACAGGCCGGGTCTTGAAGAGTATCACGACCGCAAGATCACGCTGGAGAAACGGCTTGCAGGGGCGCAGCTAACCTCGCGACGGCTCGGCAAATCCCTGTGGCGCCTGTTCCGGACGAAGCAGGCCGCCAATGACGCGGCGACCTGAGCCCCGGCAGCGCAAACGGGGCGATATTCACGAAACCGGCATTTCCAGGGCGTCTATGCCCCGAAACGGAACCTATGCTTGGGAACGACGTTAACTCCCCATGAAACCGGCCTTTGGCGGCCGGTCACGGCGACGGGAGAGACAGATGTTGACCAACAGCCTTGCCCCCATCAAGCGCGCCGCCCTTTTCTTCGGCTTCATGGGCATTGAGCCTGCCCCCGATGCTGGACCGGCCTGCTGGCCGCTTCCAGGGGGTAAAACGGTCACCGCGGGCTGCATGCCGGTGGCCGATTGACGAGCGATATCGGGGTCTTGTTCCCGATCGCGCTATGAGGTCGTAGCTCGTTGTACTCCCTTCGCCAAGCCTCCACTTTCTCCCGGGCATCGGGCAGGCTCATGAACCAGTGGGCGTTGAGGCATTCGGTCCGAAACTTCCCGTTGAACGACTCGATGAAGGCATTGTCCGTCGGCTTGCCCGGGCGGGAGAAGTCGAGGGTGACGCTGCGCTGATAGGCCCACAGGTCGAGGTCGCGACTGACGAACTCGGTACCTTGGTCGACCCGGATACTGGCCGGGAAGCCATGGGCCGCGCCGACCTGCTCCAGCACCTCGACGACGTCGGCGCCGCGGAAGTTGAAGCGAACGTCCAGCCCCGGCGAGAACCGGCTGAAGGTGTCGACGATGGTCAGAACCCGCAGCTTGCGGCCGGTGGCGAGCTGGTCGTGGACGAAGTCCATGGCCCAGATCTCATTCGTCCGTGTCGCCGGACGACGATCGTCGCGCAGCTTCGCCTTGACCCTGCGCTTGGGCGTCTTGTTCCGGAGCTGGAGGCCCAACTCCTTGTAAAGTCTGTAGATCCGCTTTGGATTGACATTCCAGCCCTCCCGCTTGAGCAGCACATGAATCCGGCGATAGCCGTAACGCATGCGCGTCTCGGCGATCTCCTTGATCCGTTTGATGAGGCCGGCCTGCCCGGTCCGTCGGGAGCGGTAGTGATAAGTCGAGCGCTCGACTGGCAGAGCGCGGCAAGCACGACGGATGCTCACCTGCCAGGACGCGCGCACATGATCGACCATCGACCGCTTGCGGGCAGGCCTTAGAGCTTTCGCTTGATGACGTCCTGCAGCATCTCCTTGTCGAGCGAGAGGTCTGCGACGATCCGCTTCAGTCGGGCATTCTCTTCCTCAAGCTGTCGCAGCCGCTTCATCTCCGAGGGCATCAACCCGGCGTACTTCTTGCGCCAATTGTAGAAGGTCGCATCGCTGATGCCTGCCTTCCGGCAGACCTCCGGAACCGGCGTCCCTTCCTCAGCCTGGCGCAGGATGAAGGCGATCTGCGCCTCCGTGAACTTCGACTTCTTCATGCCGAAAACTCCGTCCGCAGCCCGTGCTGCTAAACTGGAATTTTCCAGCTTTGAACGGTCCAGGAAACCGGAGGCAGGTCAATTGAGAGGACGAGGGCCACTCTCCTCGACCGGATCACATTCTGGTCACAGGAGGTTTTGCGCGACCCCACCGACATGTTAGCGCTTCGTCATGCTGAGGATGACAATCCGACGATTGAGCGCGTTTGCTTTGGCTTTCGGTCTCATAATGGGACTGGCGCTTCAGGGCGTTCAAGCTGCGCAGATGCGGGCAGCCATGGCTGCGGGCGCGATGTCCATGGCGATGCCAGATGGCTGTGACGGTTGCGATCTGGACGGCATGAGCGCTGCCTCCTGCAGCGCCATGTGCGCGGTCATATTGGCTGAATTTCAGGCTGATGGAGCTATTGAGGCCGTGGCACTGGTGCCCAGCTATACGGCCATGGTCGTCCGAGGCGCGGACCTTCGTCGTCCACCTGATCCCTTTCCGCCGAAATCCATAGTTCTGATTTAGGCGCGCCGTCGGCGGGAGCGCCTGAATTCGCGCATCCGGCACGAGGCCGTGGCGCGAATGCGCGCTGGAAGCCTTCGCAATGCGAAGACCTCCGACCACCACCGCTATTCAGGACTACGACAATGTCACGATTTTCACGGCGTATGCTCAGCCGTCGGTCATTCATGGCCGGCAGCATGATCCTTTGTCGGCGACTGCCGAGCCGCGTCAGGCCGATGCGCTTGCACCTGCAATCAGGGAGTTTCGCCTTGTTGCCGCGCCGGGCCAGAGCTCGCTCGTCGGCGCACCTTCATCGCCACACCTTTCGCGTGCTGAGCCGCAACGGCCTGCCGACGCGCCATCGCGAATGGCAAGACACCGTTCTCGTCCGCCCCCGCGAGACGGTTGAGATCGCGTTCGTCGCCGACAATCCTGGCGACTGGATGTTCCACTGCCACGTCTTGGAGCATCAGGCTGGGGGAATGATTGGAACAATCCGTGTCGCCTGACCAGACAGACAAACCAGAGGAGAACTCCATGCGCAAGCTCAACACCGCCGTCGCCGCCCTCGGCCTGATGCTGGCTGGCCCCGTGCTGGCTCAGACAGCAAAGCAGGCTACGCTCTATAAGAGCCCGCAATGCAGTTGCTGCGAGGAATACGCCAAATACCTGCGCGAGAACGGGTTCGAGGTGAAGGTCGTGGCGTCGCACGACCTGCCCTTGATGAAGAAGCAGCACGGCATATCCGGTGAGCTCGAGGGCTGCCACACCACGGTCATCGACAACTACGTTGTCGAGGGGCACGTGCCGGTCATGACCCTGAACAAGCTGCTTACGGAGCGCCCGGCCATCAAGGGCGTCTCGCTGCCGGGCATGCCGGCCGGCTCCCCCGGCATGACGGGCAAAAAGCGCGAACCTTTCACGATGTTCGAGATTTCAGGCGACGCGAAGCCCAAGATCTACGCGGTCGAGTGAGGGCGGATGATGCACGACATGATGAGCGCCGGCATGATCTGGGGTATGGGGCTGACCGGGCTCCTCCTGGTCCTCACGATCCTTGCATTGGGCAGGGGCCTGTTCAGGAGGGGGCCATGAGGTCGCTTGTGCTTGCCCTCTGGCTCGCGGCAGCGCCACTCGCTGCGACCGAACGAACTGCCAACTTCGCCCTGCATGACGAGGCGCGGCCAGCGCCCGAGATCGCCTTCATCGACGGCGAAGCCCGCACGCGCACCCTCGCCGACTTCAGGGGCCAAGCTGTGCTGATGAACCTGTGGGCGACCTGGTGCGCGCCATGCCGCAAGGAGATGCCGGCACTGGACCGCCTGCAAGCGGCGCTCGGCGGCCCGGATTTCGAGGTGGTCGCGCTGTCCCTCGATCGCGCCGGAGTCGAACCCGTGCGCCGGTTCTACCGCGAGACCGGCGTGAAGGAGATCGCGATCTACCTTGATGCGTCTGGAAAGGCCTTGCGGGATCTCAAGGTAACAGGCTTGCCCACCACGCTCCTGATCGATAGGGAGGGGCGCGAGTTGGGTCGGCTGATTGGCCCAGCGGAATGGGATGCGCCCGAGATGGTCGCGTTTCTGCGGGCGCGCATCGGCCTATCTGCACAGCGACGCCGACCATGAGGAGCCAGTTTGCGGATCGCAACGGTGACCCTTGCTCGAAGCCCATCAGGAATGTAACCCGACTGCCAAAATCCGCGAACTCATGGATGAGCGCAGATGTCGTCGCGTGAAGTCGAGTTGCGGGCGCTGATGATGGCGAGCCTCGATGGCGAGGCGAAGGCGCATCGGGTGCTGCTCGAGCGGCTGAGCCGGCATCTGCGGGCCTATTACAAGAACAAGTTGGAGCGTATTGGGCGCAGTGCTGAGGAGGCGGAGGAGCTGATGCAGGACGCGCTGATGGCAATACACACGCGCCGCGATTCCTATGACCCCGAGCAGCTCTTCACGCCATGGGTGCATGCCATCGCGCGCTACAAGCTGATCGACCACCTGCGCAAGACGAAATCATCGATGACGGATGTGCCGCTGGAGGAAGCAAACGAGGTCATGGCGCAGGATGATCACACCGCCACCGAAAGCGCGCTCGACCTCAATCGGATGCTGGCGGCGCTTCCGGACAAGATGCGGCGGGCGATCCAGTACGTGAAGCTCGACGGCTTGAGCGTGAGCGAGGCCGCTACGCGTTGCGGCATGTCGGAGTCAGCCATCAAGGTCAGCGTGCACCGGGGCTTGAATGCCATGGCGGCGGCGATCTCTCGAGGACAGAGAACATGAAAACCGAGCAACTGATCGACATGCTGAATATGAACGTCGAGCCAGTCGACCGTCGGCTGTTCGCCCGCAAGCTGCGCATCGCGCTGGGTGCCGGAGCCTTTGTCGCACTCATTGCGGCGCTGCTCATCCTCGGGGTTCGCCCAGACTTGAAGAGCGCCGATGCGCTGGGCTTTTTGCTTTTGAAACTTACTTTCGCGGTGAGCGTCGTCGGCATCGCTTCGCTTTACCTCATGAAGGTTGTCAGACCCGGCGGAGAGCAGAAGACGCATTCTCTCCTGGTCTTGGCGCCGTTTGGCATCATCACTGTCCTCGCGGCCTTGAGTCTCGGCAACGCCCCGAGTTCCCATTGGAGGACGATGGTGGTCGGCGACATGTGGCTCGAATGTCTCTTGTCGATCCCGATCATCGCCACGCTTCCCTTCGCTGTGATTGTCTGGTCGGTACGCCGGTTCGCCACCCCAACCGATCTCCCCCGAACCGGCGCCTTTGTCGGTCTAGTCGCCGGTGGCGTGAGCGCGATGGGTTATGCCCTACACTGCATGGACGACTCGCTCCCGTTTGTTGCGCTTTGGTATGGTGGAACGATTGTGTTGTGCACACTCGCCGGCGCTTTGCTTGGACCGCGGCTGCTGCGTTGGTGACCAATGCAGCGCTTGCCGCTTTGTGAATCGAAGCCGCGCGCCCACGCGATCGTCGCGCCGCCACCGGGCAACGGGCTCGTTTGAGTTCGGCAGAGGTCCGAAAGGCGCCTGACTCGTTGGAGGGACGCCATTCCTGGGCGAACGAGATTATCTGCTCGCATATATGTAACCGCTCCAGAAGCAGTTCCGAACTCACCAATGCCCCTGCATCACGTAGTGGCCATTTTCGGAATCGCGCAGGAGAACAACCGTGATCGACAGCCCCAAATCAGCGCGTTTGCGCCGACTCTCCCTCAATGCGGCCCTGTTTGTCGCTCTCGCTTCCGGTCCGCTCATCGTCGGTCCGGTATTCGCCCAAGGCAGTCACGGCAAAGACGCGATGAAGGATATGCCCGGCATGAGCAGTGCCAAGCCCGCTGGGGCGACGAGCGCGTCGGCCGTCGGCACGGTCGAGGCCATCGACGCCCAGAATCGAAAGATCAAGCTGAAACATGAGCCCATCGCAGCGTTCGGCTGGCCGTCGATGTCGATGGAAATGACCGCCGCCCCGTCGGTCGACCTCGCCAAGGTCAAGCCTGGCAGCAAGGTGAACTTTACGCTCAGCAAGGGCGCGAACGACACCTACACCGTCGACGCGCTCAGCGTACAGTAGTTGGACTTATGGGCGGGCTCCCTAGTGGCCCGTCCTCAGTCTTCGCGGGTCTCCATACTGCCATCAATCTGACAGGGTGTGCGGTGGCTGTCCTGACACGGTCACCAAAAGAGCCTTCGATCGCTGACTGCACGCAGGCGAATTCGAGAGGTTCACCGCGGCGGTGAACGGCCCCCCGGGGAAAATGGCGCTCTCGGAGCGAAAATTTGTAACGCTCCGAGCGATCGACCCGAACTCATGATCAGAAGCGCACGAGCAGCTTCACTTCGGCCCTCCGTTGGACGGACCCCGAGCTGGCCGGGTTTGAGGAGAATGTCATGAATGCAAGCATCAAGTCCCCAGGCGCAGGCATGTCGACTGCGGCAGCCCGGCTAGGGTCATCGTGGCTTGGACGCCGCCGGACCTGGCTGGCCGTTGCCGCAGCCGCGCTGGTCAGTGGCGCCGCGTTGAACTGGGGCTGGCTGGTCGCAGTCGGCGCCGCGCCTCTTCTGCTGGCGCTCGCACCCTGTGCCGCGATGTGCGCCCTCGGCCTCTGCATGAAGCGGGGCGGCGACGGCTGCAAGAAGCAGGATGCGGTCGTTGGCCCAACGGCAGCGCCGGCTTCAGCCGAAGCCGGCGAACGCAGTCGCGCTTGAACATGCAAGCGCGACGCTCCGAAACCACACTCTCACCTTAGGAGATACAGACATGAGCACGATCAAGAAGATGACCCTTGCCGGCCTCGCTCTTGGCGCAGGTATGGCTCTGGCGCCTTTCGTTCATGCGCAGGACACCTCCGGCGCGAACCAGCCGAAGAAGCCTGACATCATGGATCATGGGGCGATGAAAAGCGGCGGCGACATGAGCGCCATGATGAAGATGATGGAGAACTGCAACCGCATGATGCAGAGCATGAATAGTCACTCTCCGCAGGACCCGTCGGCGCCTGCCACCCCCGGCAAGGGGGGCTAGGCGAGCGCGATGGCGCGACCGCCGGGGCCTCCTCGCGACCCCGGCGGTCGCATTCTTTCTCGCACTTTGACGATCCAGCGACAACGAACCGATCGACGTCCATGGAGTTCGGTCGGAGCCGAGTTGGCTCCGCAGATTTTGGGCCATGGTTTCGAATACGAGCTTCCTTGCTTCGCAGATCCATGCGCCCTTCGGCGACAATCTGGGACGGGTCATAGTAAGGAGATCAGAGGAACCTCAATCCCGCTGAACGTCGATGACGTTCCCGTCGCCGGAAGCCGCCACCGCAAGCAGGATCGCCAGGGAGAAAATGAAGGCGCGCTGATGCCAGCACAGGTCGCACGGAGCTTGTGCCGACGACTTCGCCGAAGAAGTACGGGTCCAGGCTCGCTGCGAGGGCGATGATCCAGGCGATGAAGAGGTATAGCCAGCGGTCGTTCCCGCTGGCAGCGGGAACGCTATAGGTCATGTGTCAAACGGCACGCAATATTGCCCCATCCGCCTCTTTAATGCGTAAATCAAGAATTATGCACAAAGCTCTCGACGTCGCGATATCAGCAGCTTACGCTGTGCAAATTATATGTGCGCAATGCGAGCTTGATTCATGCCCTTCACCTATGGCTATGCCCGGGTCTCGACCGACGGTCAGACGCTCGACGCTCAGGTCGCGCAACTCGAGGCCGCCGGCGCGACGCGGCTGTTCAAGGAGAAGGCGTCTGGAGCCAAGCGCGATCGCGTCCAGCTCGACAAGATGCTGTCCGCTCTGAACGCCGGCGACGTCGTGATCGTGACGCGTCTCGACCGCTTGGCGCGATCGACGCGGGACCTTCTCAACATCCTCGGCGTCGTCGCAGACAAGGGCGCAGCGTTCCGCTCTTTGGGCGATGGCTGGGCAGACACCACGACCGCTCACGGCCGGCTGATGCTGACGGTGCTGGCTGGCCTGGCGGAATTCGAGCGCGAGCTGATCCGCTCCCGCACCGGCGAAGGACGCGCTCGCGCTAAGGCGCGAGGCGTGAAGCTCGGCCGACGATTCAAACTGACGCCCCACCAGCGAAGTGAGGCTGTCCGTCGCCGCGATGCCGGAGAGGAATCGATGACCGAGATCGCACGAAGCTACAACGTGTCGCACTCGACCATCTCAAGATTGGAGCGCAACGATCGATTTAACAGCGGACCGTCGGTCCGTTGAAAACGGTAGGATTTTAACGAGAGATCGTGGCCAGGGCAGCGATATTCAACGACATGACAGAGAATTCCGCCCCGCCATCCCTTCCATCGTTCGATGTAGGCGACCTTGATCACGTTACAGGCCGCCCGACGCGGCAGCGCTTTGTCAAGGATTGTGAAGCCGGAAAACACCATCGCGCTCAGAGCATCGTGCTGATCACACTCTCCGATGCCCGGCAGTTCAATGAGTTGCTCAGGGCCCTGGGGCATGACTGCGCCGACGATTTCGTCCGTGCGGGCGCTGCCTTGATCGCTGGCGTGATTGGTCCCCAAGTGAAGCTGTACCATGTGAGCGTGCTGAGTTTCGCTATCCTGATCGACCTGCACGCCGGGCAAGCCGCTCCTCCCTTGGCCAAGGAAATTCAGAGAGCATTTGCTGAGCCGGTTTTGGTGCAGACCATCCCTGTCAAGACTCGCCTTGGTATTGGCATCGCCGTCAGGGAGGTTGGATCAAAACCGGGGGAGGCTCTGCGGGCGGCACTGGCTGCGGCCCAAGACAGCCGTATTAGCCAAGAGGGATATGCGTTTTACGATCCCAAGTCCGACAATGCGCACCGTCGCGCCTTTCGACTGCTACGTGATCTCGAGGGTGCATTGCAGAACGGGGAACAGCTCTCACTGCATTATCAGCCCCGGCTGGAGCTGGTGTCGCAGCGCTGCTTCAGCGCCGAGGCCTTGCTCCGCTGGACGCACCCGGAATTTGGTCCCATTTCGCCGGGCGAATTTGTTCCGCTGGCTGAGGCGACCGCGTTGATCAGTCCCCTGACGGACTGGGTCCTTTCAGAGGCAATCAGACAAAGCGCAGAGTTTGCGCGCATTGGCCGCGCGATCAGAATTTCGGCCAATGTGTCACCGCTTAATTTGCTGGATCGTAATTTTGTTGCAAAACTCGAGGAGTCGCTGGTCGGCCATAGACTCGACCCGGGCGGCATCGAAATCGAAATCACCGAGGGGGCAATCGCCACGGGCGACGATCAGCTCAAGCGGCAGATGAACGCAATTCGCGATTGCGGGATATCAATCGCGATCGACGATTTTGGAACGGGCTATAGCAGCCTGAGCTATCTCGTCGATGTGCCGGCAGATATGCTCAAGCTCGATCGATCGTTTCTCCGTTCAATCCGACAGGACGAGCGCCGCCGCCTGTTGTTCGCGTCGATCATCGACTTGGCTCACGCGCTCGGCTTGCGTGTCGTCGCAGAGGGCGTGGAGGATCTCGAAACGATGCGCCTTGTGGAAAATCTTGGCTGCGACGAAGTACAGGGTTTTTATGTCGGCCGGCCGATGACGCCAGAAGTTTTCTCGGAGTATATTCAACAAGATCGCGTTTAGTATTGAGCGCGTTATCGCGAATGACGCATATAAATTCTATATCATGTCAGTTCTACGTATCCATCGATATGGCGCGGTTGGTTGACTTACTGCTGGCGTCGCTAGATGGTATTACTTCTATTGATCTCAATATCCGCAGCAATCACCAGCCCTAACCTCTTCTCAGAAAGATCATTAATGTCAGCCGCACTCGACATATCAGATGGCAAAAACAAGCGGATCGGCCTCCTTATTGCCGTTCTGGCCTTATTGCTCGCGTTCTCAGAGATCGGCGGTAAAAACGCCGAACAAGACGCGCTCGCAAAGAATGTTGAGGCGTCGAATCTCTGGGCCTTTTTCCAGGCAAAGACGATCCGTGGCACGACGCTGCGGACGGCCGCCGAAGCGATGGAGATCGAATTGGCGGGCGTGACCGATCCCGCAGCGCGCGAGCGCATGCAAAAGCGCATCGATAGCTGGAAAGCCACGGTCGCGCGCTACGAATCGGAACCCGAAACCAATGATGGCCGCAAGGAATTGATGGCGCGGGCAAAGGCCGCGGAGGCCCAGCGGGACATCTCGTCGGCCCGGGACGACAAATATGATGTCGTCTCGGGTCTGTTCCAGATCGCCATAGTCGTCTCATCTGCGGCGATCATAACCGGCGTTGCCTTTCTGGCCTTCACCGGCGTCGGCCTGGGGCTGCTCGGCGTCCTCCTGATGGCTGTCGCGCAATTCGCCCCGACCGCATTGTTTTGAGGCACTAGAGCCTTTCGTTGGCGGCTGTTTCAATGTTGGACGACGTGATCGCTGTCAGAGAGCGTCGCAGCCGAGGATCCTGGAGCTTAAAAGTGGATAAAATCGACGCCGTTGCAGCGAGCGGAATGGTTTCGTCATCAGTGCTGGCCGCTCTCATTCAGATGTTGTTTGCGAAGGGTGCGCTCTCGCTCGAAGAAGTTCAGTAGGTCAATGAAACCGCTTTGTTCATTCTCGAAAAGCAGCAGGCGGGAGTCAAGCCAGAAATCGCTAAGGTGTTCAACGCCGCACGTTTGGTGATCGACGAGATGGTACGTCGCGAGCTGAGTAGCATTTGAGGCTATCGGAACAAGCTCGGCGCAGGGCCGTTCTTTGTGTCAAAGAGGAGGTCCACATGCGAGTTTTGATCTTCGTTTGCACAATGACCGCGATTATTGGCGCAAGCACCGAAACTGCGTTGGCTCAACATGCTCTTCGTGAAAGCAGCCGGCAGGCCGCTCCGCTGTATGGGGAAAGTAAAGATCGGTATCGGATTGATATCGACTGGGGTTACAGCCGTCGCCTATCTGGGAACGCACACGCGCTTTTCAAATCGGAGCATCCCAGTTCTCAATCCGCTGCCATTAGCGGCGGTATGGTGCAAGGTGGACAAGTTCTTGAGCGCGATACGAAGGCGTGTGATCCGCTAATCGGTGCAATTAGCTCACCGATGACACCGTGAGTAAATTAAGTACTATGCACGAAAATAAGCTCTGTGCGCCAGGGTATCCTTCCATCGTTCGGCAGGCTATCTGATGAATTCCGAGTGACTAGTGCCAAGTTGCGAGGAGAGATTCATCTGCCAAAGAAACTGATATAGCCTATAGAGCCCAACATTGTCGCGGCAGTTAACGTGAAAATAAATAGAGATATTGGCATCGTCTGAACAAGCCCGCGTTAGTGGTTCTGCATGCACACATATGGCATTGGCAGAACGAACGGCGAGGACGCATAGTTCCGTGTGGAACCGAGAGCGCACACAAAAAACGGGTACCAGGCCGAAAATGTTCCTCCAACCGGTCTGTCTCGGTGCGGCTGGAGATCACGCCAGAAGGATAGTAGTCGGAGTAGATAGTGAATATTCGTTCATGTAAAGAGGATGACCTCGATCGTGAATAAATATTCATTACACAGAGTACTATTCACAAAGCCGTGTAGACACGATTGAATGCAACTAACGGCCATATTTGAGCGTTCTCATATTGTCGTAGTCCACGCCGTCCAAATCCGGATTGTCGCTGGTATTACGTTCATGGCAAAAACTCGCCAAAACGTGGAGCTGTCCTATGAAACAATCTGGAACTGCCGCGATCTGCGCGGCGCTGGGCCTGTTTGCCGTCGCAGCCGGACCGCTGGCGCTGCCGGCTCGCGCCCAGGCGCCGGTGACCGTCGGCGGCGCGCCGATGTTGCCGACGAAGAACATCATCGAGAACGCGGTGAACTCGAAGGACCACACCACGCTGGTTGCGGCCGTCAAGGCGGCCGGTCTTGTCGAGACATTGTCGGGCACCGGACCGTTCACGGTCTTCGCGCCGGTGAACGCTGCCTTCGAAAAACTGCCGAAGGGCACTGTCGAGACGCTGCTGAAGCCTGAGAGCAAGGCGACCCTGACCTCGGTTCTGACCCATCACGTCGTCGCAGGCAAAATGTCGGCAGCCGATCTGATGGCGGCGGCGAAGGCCGGCGGCTCCAAGGCGATGCTCAAGACTGTCCAGGGTGGGACCCTGACGGTGGCGACAGTCGGCAACAAGGTGGAAATCACCGACGCCAAGGGCGGAAAATCCATGGTGACCATTGCCGACGTGAACCAGAGCAACGGTGTCATCCACGTCGTCGACACCGTCTTGATGCCCAAGTAAATAACAATAAGCCGGGCCGACAGAAAATATTGCGGTCCGGCTTATATCACGTAGTACATTATAATCGAGGCGTTTATCAACCGTCTGATATGAGATATTCATGGGCCGTGCATCTAAATTCAAGTGAGTTTCAATGAATGTTAAGCTCTCGAATCTTAATTGTGACGGCCGAACACAGGCGTAGCTGAATATAACTGACACATCGTCTCTCTAGGCAAGGAGATAAACCAATGTTACGCAAAATCCTGACGGCGTCCGCTTTGGTCGGCGCATCGCTGCTGAGTATCCCGGCCCAAGCTCAGGTCAACCTGGAATTCGGGTTTGGTCCGCAGCCTCGCTATGGCTCACCCTATGACTATGAGCCGCGCGGCTTTCGGCAGTTCGACGACCGGCCACGGTATCGCGGGCGAAGAGCAATTGCCGAATTTGATGGCGGCGATTGTCGGATTATCGTCCGCCGTCGTGTCAATCGCTTCGGCGAATATGTCGTAAGGCGAATTCGCGTGTGCGATTGAACTGATAGCCCCTCTCTCCGCGTGGTTCAGACAGATACGACACGTTACGGCGTTGAGTAGGCTTGTCGAATGATCAGGCTGAACTGTGCCGAGCTCGCCGACGGCGACGGGCGTGGCAAAGCGCGTTGAGGGTGCAGTGACGCGCTTTCGCCCTTAAGGCTGGTCGCTCTCGATTGCGCGTGTTTGCTGAGTTCGGCGTTTCGGGCCGTCGAGGTTGACGGATAACAGCACTGCGCCAGAATGAGACCCAGCCCGCAACGTTTCCTCCGAGACGCGGGTCAGCCGCCGGCAACCTGGAATCCACGCAGGTCGCCGGCGGCGTCAAGATGGCAGACGGGGTCGGAAATATGCTGGCGATCGTTACATTGGTATTCAGCGCACTCGTCACGATGACCAGTGCCCAGGCGCAGTACTATGGGTACCCACCGTACGGGTATCGTCCGCCGCCGCCCCTCTTGTACGGCTTCGGCCCGCCGATCGTGGAGTTTGATTATCCCCCGCCGCGTCTTTACGCGCCCAGGCCCGTCCAGGACATGAGCAACGTCTGCGAGACACCGCGTGGAGGATGTGAGATCACGCTCGCCCCACGAGGCTCCAGTTGCCGCTGCTTCTTCAAGGGCTCTGGACCAAAAGCCGGCGTGGTCGACTGATCAAATTGGCTTTCGATCGAGCACTGTCGCACTGCTTCTACGCAGAAACATAAATGCGCCGACCCACGAGAACAAATGACAATAGGCCATGTTATGCATCGTTCGACGGCCTGGGTGATCATCAGTATACCGATACCGGTTATCCTTATACTGTGGTTTCTTCTCCGTTAAGGCGTTTCCGATCACGCAGCGTCGGATCTTGTGGCGTTAGGAAGTTACCCTGTTGCTGAGGCGGCTGACGGTGCCCCTAGCCGTGGAGCTTCGCTCCACGGCCTTTCGCAGACGGGCCTTGAGCTTCTGATGTGTCAGTTTGCGGGGATCAGATCACGTCGAGAAGGCGTTATCGATCGGGTTAAATCCGAGCTGGACGCCCGCAAAAACCTCGCCGAATTGACCGCTTCATGATTCACTCGGCTTGTCTTGATTTGGAGGCAGGTCGATGGAACAGCGGT
>FWWL01001468.1_pt1 | contig 53180 bp, 38 predicted proteins | sample 2228331 | NCBI WGS metagenome assembly FWWL01 (sample SAMEA103939775, study PRJEB20133) | metagenome | reverse complement strand
TCCCGCGCAGGCGCAGATCGAAATGCGTGTCGCGCCGCCGCCGATTGAGTGGTAGTCATCCGCAAGAGCGCCGCATGTTCCCGCGCGCTGCTCCAGGCAGCGTAGCAATCTCCAGAGTATGCTAATAGATGTTGCTCACGGCATGCCGCGCGCGGCGAGCGCTGCGCATCCACGCCGTGATACAGGGTGATGGAGCTTTGCCCGGTTGCCTGATCTGCGCCTATCGGTAAACGAATCTTCACAAATCGATACAATGTATCTATAATGTGAGAGAATATAATAGGCGTAGTTCTCGCAGCAGAGCAAGGAGACCGGCTATGCGCTTCGTGTTTATGTGTATCGAAGCCAACAATGCCCCCGCGTTGCGAAAGGCCGCCGGGGAGATCGAACGCGAGTATGGCCTGCGGCTGGCGATCGACTACTTCACGCCCCCCAATATGCGCAGCGCGGAAGATTGGGAGCGACTGGCGGCAGCAGTCGCCAAAGCCGATGTTGTCTTCGGCTCGATGCTCTACGGCGAAGAGTATGTGCGCCCGCTGAACGACATCCTGTCGGCTGCCGATTGCCCGGTCTGCATGATTATGTGCAGTCCTTCCCTGATCAAACAGACCCGGATCGGGAAGTTCGATCTGCGTCCGAAGCCGGAAGCCGAGCAGAGCGCCTTTCGGCAGTGGCTGCGCAATTTCCAGCCCAAACACGGCCATGGCGAGATCAAGCGGCAGATGGCGCTGGTGCGCGGCCTGAGCAAGATGCTCAAGTACCTGCCCGGCAAGGCGCGCGATCTGCACACCTACGTGATGGCGCACCAGTTCTGGGCAGCCAGCTCGCCGGAAAATCTGCGGCGGTTGCTGTTGTTGCTGATCGAGCGCTATGTGCCGGGCTACAAAGGCAAGCTGCCGGTGTATGACCCACAGGATATTCCGGAGATGGGTATCTTCCACCCCGATGCGCCGGAGCTATTCGCCGATCTGGCGGCGTATCGCGCGTGGCGGCGGAAGCAGCGCCGGAAGCTGGATGCGGGCGCCGTTGGCCTGCTCACGATGCGCCCGTTTGCGTTGTCGGGCAATCGCTCCCATCTCGATCTCCTGATCAGGGCGCTGGAAGCGCGCGGCATCGAGGCGCGCGCCGCCTACAGCCCCACGCTCGACGCCCGTCCCACGGTCGAACGGTTCTTTACCGATGCCGGTCGCGCCCGGCGTCACGAGTCGGCGCCGACTGACATCGATCTGCTGGTAAATACGACCGGCTTTGCCCTGGTGGGCGGGCCGGCCAGTACCGATCCAGAGCAGGCGAGCGCCATGCTCGATCGGCTCGACACGCCGATGCTCGATCTCTTCCCGCTCGTTTTCCAGCACGTTGAACAATGGCAAAATGACGATCGCGGGATTGCGCCGTTCCAACTGGCGCTCAATGTCTCGCTGCCCGAACTCGATGGCGCAACCGATCCGCTTGTCTTTGGCGGGATGCTGCGGGGCCGCGAGGAGATTGCGCCCTTGCCCGCCGAGATCGAGCTGGCGGCTGAGCGGATCGCTGGTCGCGTGACGCTGCGCCGCACGCCGCCCGCCGAGCGCCGCATCGCCATCACGCTGTTCAATTTCCCGCCCAATCTGGGCAATGCCGGCACCGCCGCCTACCTCGATGTCTTTACCAGCGTGTTTCGCCTGATGCAGGCGTTGCGCGCTGCCGGATATACGGTCGAATTGCCGCCCAGCGCTGACGATCTGCGTCGCCTGGTGGTTGAGGGTAACGCGCTGCTCTACGGCACAGACGGCAACGTCGCCGATTCGCTGCCGGTCGAAGAGTACCGCCGACTCTTCCCCGATTATGTCGATATTGAACCCTATTGGGGGCCGGCGCCGGGGCAGTTGCTCTCTGATGGCAAACGATTACACATTTTGGGTCGGCGCTTCGGCAATGTCTTCGTTGGTCTCCAGCCGAGCTTCGGCTATGAGCGCGACCCAATCCGGCTGCTGATGAGCAAGGATGCAGCCCCGCATCACGGCTTTGCTGCCTACTACACCTGGCTGCGCCATGTCTTCAAGGCGCACGCGGTGCTCCATTTCGGCACGCACGGCGCGCTGGAGTTCATGCCGGGCAAGCAGGCCGGTCTGAGCGCCAAATGCTGGCCGTTGCGACTGTTGGGCGGCCTGCCCAACTTCTACTACTACTGCGTCAACAACCCCAGCGAGGGCAGCATTGCTCGCCGCCGCGGCATGGCGACGCTGGTGAGCTATCTGGTGCCGCCGGTACAACAGGCCGGTCTCTACAAAGGCTTGCGGGCGCTCAAAGACAGCATCGACCGCTATCGCGCCCATCCCGATCCGGCGCTGATCGAGGATCTGCGCGCGCAGGCGGCAACGCTGAATATTGCGGTCAGCGGAGAAGGTGATGAATATGTGGCAGCGCTGGGGCACGAGCTGTTGCAGGTTGAGCAGCGCATGATCCCGGTCGGTTTGCACGTGCTGGGCGAGCCGCCGCAGGCCGGCGAGCAGATCGATGTGCTGAGCCTGATCGCCAGCTTTGCCCGGGCGCCGCGCGGCCACCAGCAGCCGCCGCTCGAACCCTTGCCGCATATCGTTGCCCGCGCGCTGGGCGTGGATTATGGCGCTATTACCGGTCGGTTGCGCCACGATCCCGCTGCGCAGGAACGTTACCGCCAGATCGAGGCCATCTGTCGGGCAGCGGTGACCGCGCTGGTTGAGCGCGGCAACGGCCAGGCCGCCGATGCTGAACTGGCCCGTCATGTCAGGCTGCAAAGCGGTCTGCTGACGCCGCTGTGGGATTATCTGCTCGACATTCAGCGGCGCATGACCACCGAGCGCGAGCTGAGCAGTCTGCTCCGCGCGCTCAACGGCGGCTACGTGCTGCCTTCGGCAGGGAACGACGTGGTGCGCAACCCCTCGGTCGTGCCAACCGGACGCAACATTCATGCCTTTGATCCGTTCCATGTGCCGGCGCCTGCCGCCGCCGCCGCCGGGATGGCCGTCGCCAACGAGCTGCTCGAGCGGATGCGCGCCGAGCAGGGCAGTTACCCGGAGACGGTGGCAATGGTGCTGTGGGGCACCGACAACATCAAGACCGAAGGCGAAGGGATTGCGCAGGCGCTGGCGTTGATCGGCGCGCGCGCCGTCGCTGACGAACTGGGCCGGATTACGACCGTCGAGCTGATTCCACTCGCCGAACTCGGTCGACCCCGGATCGACGTGGTGCTCACCGTCAGCGGCATCTTCCGCGATCTCTTCGCCGCTCAGGCTGCGCTCCTCGATCGCGCAATTCGCATGGCAGCACTCGCTGACGAACCACCTACCCAGAACTACGTCCGCGCCCATGCGCTTGCCCAGGCTGCCGAACTGGGGGTGAGCGTGGCAGCGGCAGCGACCCGCGTCTTCTCGAATGCCTCCGGCAGCTACGGTGCCAACGTCAACCATCTGGTCGAGAGTAGCGCCTGGGAAGAAGACAATCAGTTGGCCGAAACCTTTATCAATCGCAAGAGCTTTGCCCTCCAGCCGGGCGGCGACTGGGCCGAGGCGCGCGCGGTGATGGAGAAGGCGCTGGCCACAGTCAGCGTCACCTTCCAGAATGTCGATAGCGTCGAGAACGGGATCAGCGACATTGACCACTACTACGAATATCTGGGCGGTCTGACCAAGAGCGTCGAAAAGGTGCGCGGCGCCCGGCCAACCGCGCTGATGGGTGAAGTTGCCGAGCTAGTGACTCCCGGAGCCAGCCGGGTGCGCTCGCTCGAGCAAATGGTGCGGATCGAGAGTCGGGCTAAACTGCTTAACCCGAAGTGGTACGAAGGCATGCTCAAACATGGCTATGAGGGCGTCCACGAGATCGAGATTCGGGTGAGCAACACCTTTGGCTGGAGCGCTACCGCCACCGCCGTGGAAGACTGGGTCTACCAGGGGGTCGCCGAGACCTACCTGCTCGATCCGGAGATGCGCGAGCGGCTGGCCAGCCTCAACCCACACGCCACGGCAGGGATCGCTGGTCGCCTGCTCGAAGCGCACAATCGCGGCTTCTGGCAGACCAACGAAGCCACGCTCGAACAGTTACGCGAGATCTACGCCGATCTGGAAGACCGGCTGGAAGGGGTGAAGTAGCGCCGCGCGCTCCTCAGTTTGCGCGCGGGGAATCGCTGTCGCGCTCCAAATGCGTGATACACGTTCACGGCCTATCCTTATCCATCAGCCACCGGTGATCGCACCACAAAGACACGGAGGTCACAAAGGCCATGCTGATGGATCGCAGATCGCGCGCAGTGATATGAGGCGCGCGGAATGGCAAGGGCGACCGTCGGGTCGCCCCTCCATTATCACCCGCAATCCAGGTCATTCCGCGCGTATGACAATCTGCCAGTTCCATCCTGCGCGCAACCCAGATAGCTCTTCCACGGGCAATCTGCAACTGATGGCTGGTGAGAAGGATATTCCGTGAACACCCGTGAAAGAACTGCCTTGAGCGCGATCCATCCGCCCGAACAGGAGATTGCCGCGCCGCGCTCCGCGCGGCTCGCAATGACGTAGGGTGAGGGCGCGCCAGCGCCCGACGCCATCCCCTGTAGCGCAGGATGCATGCCTCACCGCTCTAGCTTTGCGCATAAGGTGAGGATTGCCGCCCCGCTGACTCAGGTCAGCGCTATCAAGCGACTCAAAGACCAAAACTGTGCTACGATTCCCGTAGATATTCGCCGATCAATCCCTGCTGGATGGACGCATGCCTCAGTCACTGCGTGGTCTCTGGATGATGAGTCGGCCCCTGATCCTGCCCAGCGGAGTGCTGGCCTATTGCGTGGGGGTAGCGATAGCGGCAAGCGTTGATTGGCCGCTGGTTTGGGAGCGACAGATCATTGGCCTGACCCTGACGATGATGGCCAATCTGGCGGCGCATTATGCAGATGAATACGCCGATGCCGACACCGATGCGCTGGCTCGCCATACCGGCATTTCAGGGGGCAGCGGAGCAATCGCCGCCGGTCTGGCAACCCGCCAGTTGGCCTTGCAGGCAGCGCTGGTGGTAAGCGGCCTGACCGCGCTCGGCGGTGTGTGGGCAGTCGCGAGCGGGTGGCTGCCGCTGGCTGCCGGTGTCATCCTGCTGATCGGACTGGCCGGCGGATGGGCCTACTCAGTGCCGCCGCTGGCGCTTGAACGGCGCGGCTGGGGCGAAATCACCAATGCGCTGCTGGGCGGCCTGTTGATGCCGTTGATGGCCTACGCCTCAGCCCATGGCGCGCCGCCGCTGACGGTCTACCTGCAACTGCTGCCCATTGTGGCGGCGGCGATGACCTGCATCATCGGCGTACACTGGTCTGACCGCGTCGCTGATGGCCTGGTGGGCAAGCGCACGCTCTCGGTCATACTCGGCCAGCGCGTGCGCTGGGTCTGGTGGGGCTGGATTGCGCTCGCCTACCTGCTGCCCTGGCTATGGCCGCAGGCCATTCCCTCGACGGTGGCATGGGCCACGCTGACAACCCTGCCGTTGGGCCTGTTCGTGGCTGCGCGCGCCGCGCGCACCGAGTCGGCGTGGCCGGGCGGCCTGCTGATGGGCGCGCTGATGCTGGCGCATATCATCGGTTACAGCATCGCATAGATCGCCGCAACAAGACGATCAGGCGGAGTGTACTTCTCGTCATTGAAATCGAACTGTCTGTTAATCCCAATCACCGAAGCGAGACACATGACGCTCAAACTCATCCTGAAACTGCTGACCATCGCCGCCTTTGGCTACGTCTTGCTGTGCATGTTCATCTACTTCGTTCAGGAACGGTTCATCTTCTTCCCAGAGATCGATCTGCCCGGAACCAGCTACGCGGTCGGCATACCTGTCACAGAGGTTTTCATTCCAGTCGAAGATGCCAGGCTGCATGCCCTCTGGTTCACAACACCTGCCCCGCTCGGCGTCATTCTCTACTTCCACGGCAACGGCGGCAGCCTGCGAAGCTGGGTCAGCGTTGCGCCCGATCTGGTCGAACGCGGTTACGACGTAGTGCTGGTAGATTATCGCGGCTACGGGCAGAGCAGTGGCCAGATCAGCAGCGAGCGCCAGTTCCTCGCCGATGCTGAAGCGGTCTTTCAGTGGGTAACAGAGCGTTACCCGGTCGATCAGGTGGTTATCTACGGCGTCTCACTCGGCGCCAGTGTAGCCAGTTGGCTGGCGGCCCGCCATCAGCCGCGCTTGCTCATCCTGGAAAGCCCATTCTACAGCCTGGAAGAGCTGGCCCGGCGCCAGTTCGCCTGGGTTCCACCCTTTCTGCTCAAGTATCCGCTGCGCAGCTCGTCGTGGATCGAACACGCGCGCAGTCCGGTGGTCATCATTCACGGCACTGCCGACAGGCTCATCCCAATCGGCGACGCCGAGCGCCTGGCAGCGCTGGTCACTGCGCCGCTTCAGTTCTACCGGATCGAGGGGGGCGGGCATAGCAATCTGGTGACATTCGCCGCCTATCATGACGTGATGGATGCAGTGCTGGCGCGGTGAGACGAGCGCCTGCGCGCGTCGCTGTCCAGTTCGGGCTTTGGACAGGCGCGTTGGGCACAGGTGTTGTATACTCTTCCACAGTTTGCCAATCGCGCGAGTTTGCGCTTGTGTCGGATGCGCGCAAGCAATAGCGCAAACTATCATCACTTGTTGGCGTTAGCGACAAGATTGACGTTGTGAAAGCGCCGCACATGCATCAACCTGCGATAGTGATGACGCGCGACAACGTGGTAGAATGCCAGTGCCCGAACATGTTCAGGAAAAGTGTGAACAGTTCTCATGGTGATCATTCTGCCGATGCGGCACACACTTCGGAGGCGTAGCCTTGGCAACCCAACTTACGCTCAATTTTGACCCGCTGCGCATCGAACCCAGCGAAACATCAGCCACCCCATTTCGCGACTCAGCTTTCGAGCAGAACAAGCGTGATGCTATTCATCGCTGGGTGCCCTGGATTGCTGGCTTTTCCGCCGGTTTTGTCGCAGACGCATTACGATATTACGCGCCTTCCGGATCATCCGGCCATGTGCTCGATCCTTTCGCCGGAGTCGGCACAACCCTGGTTGAAAGCCTGCGTCGGGGATATCGCGTGACCGGATTTGAAATCAATCCTTTTGCTGCGCTTGTGTCACGAGTAAAATGCTCGGCAGGTTCGATTCAACCTCACGAATTGTGGGAAGCTATCCTCTCCTTTGAAGATACCGCCCGTCGGCGCGTGGCAACCATTGATGCGGCGTTCGCGCGTGGCGATGATATCGCGCGCTGTCTGCCAGAACCGGTATCACGACCGCCTGCGCACTTTCGCTCACGCATTCCCTTTTTCAGTCCAGCGGTTGAGCGAAAGATACTGCACTGTCTCGACATCATTCGCGAGCTGGCTCAACCAAACATTCGGGATGTGGCTCTGGTAGCGCTGGGCGCTATCCTGGTGCAGGTTTCCAACTACTCGTATGAACCAAGCCTCGGATCGCGAATCGCCGCAGGAAAACCGAATGTGCTGAACGCCGATGTAGTTGGCCTTGTTGCCGAGAAACTGCGAGCAATGCATGATGATATTGCGCTCTTCCGAAATGAGATGACGCAGTGGAGGCCTGCTCCAACGGCTGATGTGTTTCTTGAGAGCGCGCTCAATCTCAATCAGGTTCTGTCGCCAGAGTCCGTCGATATTGTGATCACATCGCCGCCGTATCTGAACAACTATCACTACATTCGGAATACGCGACCACATTTGTTTTGGCTTGACTTTGTAGCGACACCTGCCGAACTGAAACACCTGGAGCGCGCCAATTTCGGCAAGTACTGGCAAACCGTTCGCGACGCGCAACTGGCGCAACTCGAGTTCAGAATGCCGTTCCTGGAAGAGATCATCGCCACCATTGCGGAACGAAATCCAGAAAGAGGCGCCTACGGTGGAAGAGGCTGGGCGAACTATGCCGTCGCCTATTTTAATGATTGTCATCGAATATGCTGGAACCTGCGCTACGTATTGAAACCCGGCGCAGTAGCTGTTTTCGTGCTTGGTAATTCAATCATGCAAGGCGTGCATCTTCCAACCGATCAGATTTTCGGCGAGATTGGCAAATTGTGTGGATTACAGCTCGAAGCTATTCACATGCTGCGCGAAAAACGTGTTGGCAATAGCATCATCAATTCTTCGATTCGCAATGGAACGACAATGCCTATCACGCTGTACGAAACAGCCGTCGTGCTGCGCAAGCCGCTATCGTGATGAGAGCGTGAATGCATGAAACCGTTCAATCCTCTGGACAAGAAAAATCTAGCGATGAGCGTTGCCAAAGAACTGTTAGCGCGACCGCTCGAAGCATTGCCGACCCAACCATTTATCGGCGCTGGCGTGTACGCAATCTATTACACCGGCAAACATCGACCGTATCCTCTCTACCAATCGATTGCGGTTAATAATCCATACGATCAAGATGCTGAACCTATCTACGTGGGCAAGGCTATGCCGCCGGGAGCAAGAACAGGCGGCTTTGGACTGGACACCAATCCAGGCGCAGCGCTTTTTCATCGCTTGCGCGAGCACGCAATGTCGATCCAGCAAGCTAAGAATCTCAGTCTGGACGACTTTCTATGCCGCTACCTGATTGTCGATGATATTTGGATTCCTTTGGCCGAGGCGCTGCTGATTGACATGTTTGCGCCTGTATGGAATACGGTCATCCCTGGCTTCGGCAATCACGATCCAGGTCGAGGGCGCCACAAACAGCAGCGCTCGTCCTGGGATACGCTCCATCCAGGGCGACCCTGGGCTGCGATGCTGCAACCAAATGCCAAAAGCGCAGCAGAAATCGAATCTTCTGCGCGACAGGAGCTGCTCCGTCGGCGAAGCAATGCCGGCTCTGCGCTTCTTAGCGCTCAGGAACAAACAGATTTGGAAGGTTAATACCAGCTTTAGATAGATCGTCACGAATGGGTCAGCCACGCGCGCCCTGTCACGCCCCGAACACCTGCGGGATGCGCTTGCAGATAGCGACACCGCTCAACCAAGCGCTCTTGCGCCGCCTCCGGTCTGGGGACGCGCGCATTGGTCACCGTTTCCCGCAGCAAAGGAACGACCGGGGACGGCGGCAGCCGCAGGAGCGCCATCCCCTGAAGCGCGCGCCGAGCCGATGGCAATGACAAATCGCTGATCAGCGGCAGCGGGTTGAAAATAGCAAACCTCGCCAGCATGGCTGGCGAGGCGAAGAGCGATGGGTGGAGCGGGCGACCGGACTCGAACCGGCGACATTCTGCTTGGAAGGCAGATGCTCTACCAACTGAGCTACACCCGCGCGCCTTCTAATGTAGCACAATCCGGGCAGTTCTGCAACTGGGTCACGCGCCAGCATCCGCAGCCATCTCCGCTGCCGCCGATCGTTGACTCGCGATTCCGCCCCTGCTCACGAGCACGAGATTGTCACGGCGCAGGAGGTGGATGCATGCTGTGAGCGTATTCCATGCGCCTGAGCAGAAGATGGCTGCGCCGTCATCATCCGTGTCATGGCGAGGTGGCACAGCGCCCGCAGCCATCCGCCTCGATCACGAAACGAATTGTTTCATCACCCAATCCGCTCGCGTCAGGTAGATGGTCACGTCACACTTCGCGACTGCTGCTGGAGGTGGCCGAGATGAAGTATGCAGGAACGAACGAACCGTGATCGACGATCTATCAACGTGATCTCTCTGTGGCGCGATCTTCACCCGAACGCGCGCTGATGGATGCGCGTCTTCCCTTGCTTGCGCTCAAAGCAGGGTTGCCGTGAACATATCTGAGCGAGCATCGCCTCATCGCTGTGGTCGTCTTTCTTTCCCTCGCAATCCGGGGATTTTTCCCGCAAACCCCCTTGCTTTTTAGGGCAAAATCAGTGCATACTATGAACAAGGATGTGACGCCACGGTCACGCTGCGCCAGTGTCGGCGCTCGGCTACCCAACCTCATCACACGAATCTAAGGAGTGCGCTGCATGGAGGTGCTACTGCAACTGCTGGTTGCGGGGGTGTGGACGTTGACCTTTGTGAATGGGCTGCGCCGCCTGGTGCGCCTGGCCCGCGTCTCTCATCTGCAACGCTGGAATGCTGATGTGCGCGTCCGATCTGGCCTGAGCCGAATCTGGTGGTGGCTGGGCCAGGAGGAGTTTTGGAAAGAAACGCGTTACGATGCGGCGCAGGCGTTGCAGGTTTCGCTGCTGGTCTTCTTCTTCGTCTGGCACATGACTCATTGATGCGGTATCATGCGCTCCCGGAGACCTGTCTCGCCGGGGAGATGGCATGAATATTCGCTGGACGGCGGTTATTACCGGGTTTATGGCCGACGTGGCGCTGACCGTGCTTTTGCAGATGGTGATTGTTGCCATCGGTCAGAGCGCGGTGTTCACTGCGCCATCGTTGCAAAATCCGTGGCACGTCGGTCTGATTGCGCTTGGCGCCGGCCTGACCGGCATTGGCGGCTTTGTCGCTGGCTGGCTGGCAACCGAAGCCTTCGCCATGCACGGATTTCTGGTCGGCGTGGTTGGGATTCTGGTGGCGGCACTGGCGAATGTCGGGGTGACGGTGCCGCCGTTGCTACTGTTAGGGCAGGCCCTTGGCTGCGGATGCGGCGCGCTCGGCGGGATGCTGGCCGGCTGGCTGCGCCAGTCGCCGCGCGTTGGGTAGTCAACCGCCGACCAGTCGGTTCAACACGGCTATCATCTGCGCTGGCGGCGGGCAGAAGAGCCTGAGCGGACGGCCAGCGCCAGGATGGGGCAGCGTGAGGCTGGCGGCATGTAGCAGCGGGTACGCAACGGCGCAACCGGCCAGAGTGGTCGGACCGCCGTAGCGCTCGTCGCCGAGCAACGGACAGCCGAGCGCGGCCAGATGGAGTCGAATTTGGTGCGTGCGTCCGGTGAGCGGAATCACCCAAACCAGCGCCGCATCGGCAAACTGTTCGCGCGTAATCACGCAGGTATGAGCCAGTTTCACCCGACTCCCATCCGGCAATTTCCGCCCGATCTCAGCCTGATCGTAGAGTCGCCAGCGCCCGCCCGCTGCGCGCCCGTGGCCGGTGACGACATCGATGCGCGCTGGCGGCTGACCGACGCAGACGGCCAGATAGCCCTTCTGAGCCTGCCCGCTGGCGAAAGCGGCCTGTAACGGCGCATTGGCCCGTGGATGCTTGCTGAGCGCCAGCAAGCCTGAAGTGCCGACATCAAGCTGGTGCGCGAGATGAAGGGTGGCGGGAACGCCGTCGCGCGCGGTCAACAGACGCCGGAGCGTCGCCAGCACGCTGCCCTGCGTGTCCCACGGCGTTGCGCCCACGTAGGCGCCTGCCGGTTTGTTGACGACCAGCAGATCATCGTCTTCGTAAACCAGATCATTGAGGGTCAGCGCGGCGTCGCAATAGCCGCCGGCGGGCGGCAACCGCACCTGGAGCGTTGCCCCCGCTACCGCGATCGTGTCGGCTGCCGCCCGCCGCCCGTTCAGCCAGAGACCGCCCCGCGCCGCAGCCAGCCGCCCCGCCTCGCCGAGTCGCGCTGCGGCCAGTGCGCCCAGCGTCTGCCCAGCTTCCGCCGCTGTCAATGGAATCTCAATTGTTGAGGGAGGCATACGGCTATCGCTTCCTGTCCGACATCTGGCCGCGCGCAGAGGCAACCCCGCTCTCACCCCCGCGCTTGACAGAACCGCCCTGCCGCAGCTCCTCACTGCTGCAACCGGCTGAGCAGTTCCTGCTTCAGATCCCAGAGCGGCTGGCTCAACGAGACGTGGTAGATGTGCGGATTCATAATCCGGCGCACTCCCAGATCGAGACGCTCGACATCAGCGTTGCGACGCGCCCGCATCTGCTCAAGCGGTTCGGGCGCCATCACCCGCCGACCACCAATCATCGCCGGTTCCAGCAACGGCTCGATGCCGGTCAAATCGGCGCGTCGCACCACGCGCTGGCGCGTGTGATCGCTAGGATGACGCAGCCGAATCTGCTCGGCGCTGGTCGGATCTTCGTCTTCGAGCGCGATCAGATCGGCAGTCGCCTTGCCGCGTTCGTCGTACAGCCGCCACACTCGCTTCAACCCCGGATTGGTCAGTTTGGCCGCGTGTTCGGCCACCTTGATCGCCGGTCGCCACACCTGCCCATCGTGCAGCGCAACCAGCTTGTAGACCCCGCCCAACGCTCCCTCGCCGTGCGAAGTGACCAGCCGCGTGCCCACACCGTAGACCAGACGGCGAATGATCGCATCGGCATCGGCATTGTAACGGGGCGCTTCCTGCGCAATCTGGCTCTGAATCTGCCAGATCACCAGCTCATCGAGATCGTTCGAGAGCACGATCACCGTATCGGGGAAGCCAGCCCGATCCAGCATCAGCGCGGTCTGAATCGCCAGATAGGCAAGATCGCCAGAGTCGAGACGCACCCCGACCGGCCTGTGCCCTTTGGCGCGCAACTCCTCGAAGACCCGGATCGCGTTCGGCACCCCGCTGTGCAGCGTATCGATGGTATCGACCAGCAGTAGGCAGTCGTCAGGGTAGACCTCGGCATAGGCGCGAAAAGCGTCAAGCTCGCTCATGCCAAGAGCGAGAAACGACTGCACCATAGCGTGGGCATGCGTGCCCCGCGCTGTCTGGCCGATAGCGTGGGCCAGGCCAACATTCGAGGTAAAATCAGCGCCGCCGATCAGGGCAGCGCGTGTGCCGGCATTGGCGCCCAAACCCTGTCCACGGCGCAGGCCAAACTCGAGCACGACGCTCGCGCCGCTGACTTCGCGGATACGGCTGGCCTTGGTGGCAACCAGCGTCTGATAGTTGAGATGATTGAGCAGCGCCGTCTCCAGGATCTGCGCCATCAGCAACGGCCCGCGCGCGATGGTCATTGGGGCCTGAGCATGCACCACCCGTCCCTCAGGCGCTGCCCACAGCGTGATCCCGCTAAAATCGCCGTGATTGCGCAGGTAGGCCAGGAAATCGTCGCCAAAGATCGGATTGCCGACCCGATTGCGCTGACCGCGCAACACTTCTATTTCAGCCGGGCCGAAATGCGCTGTCTCCATCCAGTCGAGCAGCCACTCCAGCCCGGCAGCGACACAATACCCGGCGGCGTGCAGCCCGTAATTAGGGGGCTGCCGAAAGAAATGATCGAACTGCGCAGTATGCTCGTGAATGCCCATGCGGAAGTAGAGCTGGGCCATCGTCAACTGATACTGATCGGTGAAGAGGATGCCGGTCGCGGTTCGATGCTGGTCGCCATTCATACACGCCTCGCTATGATTAGTGTAAATTGAACACTAATATACCAGCCTGCCGCGCTTCTGTCAATGCTCTGGTGGAAGATACCCCCTGTCAGCGAAAGAACTGCCGTGAGCGCGATCCAGCCGCCTGAGCAGGAGCGTGCCGCGCCGCGCGAAGCGCGGCGCGCAATGACAGCGGGAGGTCAGGAGCGCGCTAGCGCCCACAGCCATCCCCTGCGTCAGCGGGTAGTATGCCTCAGCGCTCACTTCTGTTCTCCCCGCTCCCAGCGGGAGCGGGGCAGGGGGTGAGGGCGAGCAGGAGCGTGCCACGCCGCGCTCCGCGCGGCGCGCAATGGTCGGTCGCACCCTGTCTCGCCACTTTCACACAAATGCTGACATACCGGTAATCGCCCGCCCCACGATCAGCGTGTTCATCTCGTGGGTGCCTTCGTAGGAGTAGAGCGCCTCGGCATCGGCAAAGAAGCGGGCCACGCCGTAATCGAGCAAAATCCCGTTCCCGCCCAGCACTGCGCGCGCCAGCGCCACCGTCTCGCGCATCTTCTCACCGCAAAAGACTTTCGCCAGCGACGCCTGCTCCTGGCTGATCTTGCCTTCGCGCGCGGCGAGCTGGCTCAGGCGCAGACAGAGCGTCTGCATCGCGGTCACGTTGGCCAGCATCTGCACCAGGCTGTTTTGCACGAGCTGGAAGCCGCCGATCGGGCGACCAAACTGGATCCGCTCCTGAGCGTAGGCCAGCGCCCGTTCATACGCGCCCATAGCCACGCCGGTCATTGCCCAGGCCACCGCAGCGCGGGTGATGCCGAGCTGACGGGCTACGCCGCGGAACCCGTTCACGTTGGGCAGACGGTTGGCTTCGGGCACCCGGCATCTGGTCAGGCGAATGTGCGCATTTTGCACTGTGCGCAAGGCGATCTTGCCTTCCAGCCGCTCGACGTGATAGCCGGGGGTGTCACGCTCGACAATGAAGCCCTGCACCTGATTGTTGCTTACGTCGCGCGCCCAGATGATATTGATCCCGGCAATCGGCGCGTTGCCGCTCCACTTCTTCTCGCCGTCGAGCACCCAGTAGCCCCGCTCGAAGCGAGCGGTGGTGGTCAGACCGGCAGCCGTCGCCGAACCGACCTCCGGCTCGGTTAGCGCCCACGAGCCGATCAACTCGAACCGTTGCAGCCGTGGCAGCCAGCGCTGCTTCTGCTCGGGCGACCCGAACAGATCGATGGAACCCATGCACAATCCCCAGTGGACGCCGAAGAAGGTGTAGATGGATGGGTCAACCCGCGCCATCTCCATGCAGGCTACACCGGTCAAGACCGGCCCCAGCGCATCGATTGCGTAGGGTCGCGTCCCGAAGGTCTCGGCCACCAGACGGGCAAAGCCAGGCACGATCTCGTGCGGGAATTCGCCGCGTTCCCAATAGCTGTTGGCCAGAGGACGCACGCAATCTTCCATGTACGAGCGAATTTTTTGCTGAAACAGTCGCTCTTCAGGGGAAAGCTCGGCCAGAATATTGTAGAAATCGCTATTGATCGGCGGCACGCGCTTTGGCCGTCGTTTCGCAGTGATGCTTTTGAGCAATAACCCGATCTCTTGCGGGGTAACACTGCGCAAGGCGCGCAAGGTGTCGGCTAATGGTACCTGCTGAAACATGCGGGTGAGGCTAGCCGGAAGGGTTACGAGCGCCATAGGAGCCTCCTGTTCATCATCGAGTTCTGCGCAACCTCATTGTTGCCGGATATGGCTTCAAGTGGGGAAAGGAATGACGCAGCGCGTCAATACGAGTGTAACATAACAAAGCGCCCGCTGTCAATACCTGTTCCGCCTGATTCCCGACAGCCGCCGCGCCGTCACCGGCTATCGCCCCTGTGATGCCTGCGCTGCGTCTTGCCGGATATTCTACGCGCATCAGATGACATCGAGCAGCAGATAGGCTGGTCACTGGATAACAAGATTGTCAAGACTGCCGCGATATGCAGCAAAACTCCGCGCCGACGCCCATGATCCGTCCAGTCGCCAAATGAAAAACGATAACTGCATTCACTCAGTCTGTGGAGTGCGCGGAAACGCTTCCTGCGCTTTACATTTCCTCTGGTTGACGGTCACTATCACTATCGACTACAATAGCCAGAGGAAGAGCTCATGTGTGTTAAGGTTTATCGCGTTACACCCGCAGCAACATCCATGAAAAAGTTAACCGCCGCCCAAATTCGCGAAACATTTCTCTCGTTTTTTATTCGTCACGGCCATACCCACGTTCCCAGTTCGTCGCTGGTTGTGGCCGATGACCCCACCCTCCTGTTCGCCAACTCAGGAATGGTGCAGTTCAAAGATGTCTTTCTGGGCCGCGAGCAGCGACCGTACCGCCGCGCAGTGACTGCACAGAAGTGCCTGCGGGTCAGCGGAAAGCATAACGATCTTGAAGAGGTCGGACCGTCGCCGCGTCACCATACCTTTTTTGAGATGCTGGGCAACTTTTCGTTCGGCGACTATTTCAAGGCCGAGGCGATTGCAATGGCCTGGAAGCTGCTGATCGAAGAGTTTGAGCTGCCGGTCGAACGGCTCTGGTTTACCGTCTTTGCCGGCGATGATGAAGTGCCGCCTGACGACGAGGCTGCCGCGTTGTGGATCGCGCAGGGCGCCGATCCATCGCGGGTGCTGCGCTTCGGGCGCAAAGACAATTTCTGGGTGATGGGTGATACCGGTCCCTGCGGCCCATGCTCTGAAATTACTATCTACATCGGCGATGACCTCAGTCAGATGCGCGCTGAGGGGGTCAATTCCGATGATCCTAATTATGTCGAAATCTGGAATAACGTGTTCATGCAGTACGACCGCGCCACCATGCAGCCGCTGCCGCGTCCTTCGGTTGATACCGGCATGGGCCTGGAGCGAATGGCAATGGTGATGCAGGGCGTCCATAGCACGTATGAGACCGATCTGTTTGTGACGATTATCAACCGGATTATTGCGGCGCGCGGCAGCGATAATGATCACTATCATGCTCATCGCAGCGCCTATCGGGCGATCGCCGATCATGCCCGCGCGATTGCGTTTCTGATCGCCGATGGCGTACTGCCGGGCAATCTGGGCCGTTCGTATGTGCTGCGGCGCATCTTGCGGCGGGCGGCGTACCAGGGGAAGACGATCGGCTTCGAGCGCCCGTTCCTGGCTGAAGTGATCACCACCGTGATCGACGAGATGGGCGATGCCTATCCTGAGTTGATCCGGCGGCGCGAGTTGATTCTGGCGGCGACCGATCAGGAAGAGCGCCAGTTCTTGCGCACCCTGAACGGCGGTGTCGCCCGTCTGACCAGCGTGATCGAGCAGGTGCGCGCGCGCGGCGAGACGGTCATTCCCGGTCAGGACGCCTTTGTGCTGAAGGATACTTACGGCTTTCCCCTCGATCTGACGCAGAAAATTGCCGGCGAGCAGGGTCTGACGGTCGATGAAGCGGGGTACGAGGCGGCCATGAACGAACAGCGCGCCCGCTCACGGGCCGCAGCAGCAAGCAAGCGGGCTGGCGATGCCGAACTGTGGGACGAACTCGATCTGCCGGCATCGCACTTCACCGGCTATGAGCGGCTGAGCGACCGGGCCACGGTCATTGGGATGCTGGTCAACGGCGATGCGGTGACGCGCGCCAGCCGCGGGCAGGCAGTGCAGATCGTGCTCAACACCACGCCGTTCTACGCCGAGAGCGGCGGTCAGGTAGGCGATACCGGCATCCTGGTCGGGCCAGAGGGTTCCGTGCAGGTTGAAGACACCCGTCGCCCATTGCCCGGCCTGATCGTCCACTACGGTCGCGTGGTTGATGGTCAGATCAGCGTTGGCGATCCGGTGCAGGCGATCGTCGATGTGGTGCGTCGCGCCGATATTCAGCGCAATCACACCGCCACCCACATGCTGCAACGCGCGTTGCGTGATGTGGTTGGTGAACACGCGGCGCAGGCCGGTTCGCTGGTGGCGCCTGATCGGTTGCGATTTGACTTCACGCACACCAAAGCGCTCGAACCCGATGAACTGCGCGAGATCGAGCGCCGCCTGAATGCGTGGGTGCGCGCCAATACTACCGTGCGCTGGGAGATTACCGGCTATCAAGACGCGCTGGCCCGCGGCGCGATTGCGCTCTTCGGCGAGAAATATGGCGATACGGTGCGGGTGGTGACGATCGAACGCGGGCTTGGCAACGGGAACGGTGAGTTTGCCTCGCGCGATAGTCTCGAACTGTGCGGCGGCACTCACGTGGCGCAGACGGGGGAAATCGGCTTTGTGCGGCTGGTTGCCGAGGGCAGCATCGGCAGCGGGATTCGCCGCGTCGAGGCGCTGACCGGTCGCGGCGCTGAAATCTGGATCGAACAACAGGCGCAGATGCTGCGCGATCTGGCCGCCCGGATCAATGCCCAGCCGGCTCAACTGAGCGAGCGCATCGAGACGCTGCTGGCCGAGAACCGCCAGCGCCGACAAGAGCTGGAAGCGCTGCGCAGTCAGATGGCCCGCGAGATGCTCAATACGCTGTTGAACCGGACGCAAACCGTTGCCGGCATCACGCTGCTGGCCGCCGAGGTTGAGGCCGACTCGCTCGACCGGTTGCGCGAGATGGGCGAGTACCTGCGCGATAAACTGGGCAGCGCAGTGATCGTGTTGGGCGCGCAGGTTAACGGGAAACCGCAACTGCTGGTGATGGTAACGCCCGATCTGGTCAGGCGCGGGTTGAATGCAGCGCAGATGGTGAAACCGCTGGCCGCGCTCATGGGCGGCGGCGGCGGTGGTCGGCCTGAAGTTGCGCAGGCAGGCGGGCGCAATCCCGAACAACTCGCTCAGGTGATTGCCAGCGCCCGCGCTGTGCTGGCGGAACAGGCCGGATAGACGATGTGTGTGACCGGGAGGGGCTATGATCACCGATGAGACGGCGCTCATCATTGCGCTACCCGACGATACCGCCGATTCGCTGATGGCGCGGGCGCGCGCTGCGCATGCTGCCAATGTGCAGATCTTAGCTCCGGAAGGCGCCAGCTTTCTGCAACGGGTGAGCGGGACGGATGCGTTACGCGAACTGGCCACTGCCGCCGGGATCTCGTTAACGATTATTAGCTCTGACCCGGCTATTCTCAAGGCAGCGCGCCAGAGCCAGATTCCAACCCTCGAAGTGACCGGTGCGCATGTGCAGGCGCCGGTTGCGCCGTCGCCAACGAACGAGGATCTGCCGCCTGAAGATTTGGAGTTGTTGGCTGCGCTCGATGATCTGGCTGCGGTAACGCCATCCCCAGCCGATACGATCCCGATGGCTGCGCCGAAAACTCAGCCCATCCCAACCACTGCGTCTGGCCCGGCTGTGCCTGCGCGATCGGTGATGGATGATGATGATCTGGAGTTTTTCGACGCGCTCGACGATCTGGCCGCCGCCTACGAGCAGGAACGCGGGGGCGCGCCGCCGCCGCCGATGTCCCCGCCGCGTGAGGCGCCTGCGGCAGCGCCCAGAGTGCGCCCTGAAGACATTCAACTATCGGAGGCCGAAGTCGCGCGGGCCAGCCAGATCAGTCAGCGCCGTGAAGCGACGCCGCCATCGCCCCGTCCCGAACCGCCATCACCCCCATCGCGCCGTGAATACGCTCCCGCCGCGCCGTCACCCGCAGCATCACGCCCTGCTCGCCGCCGGATCAGCCCGCTGGCGCTGGGGCTGATCGCGCTGCTGATCGTGTTGATTGCGCTATTTGGCGTCTTCATGGCAGTGACGCAGAGTGTTACGGTCGTCGTTCGGTTGCCGGTGCGCAATCCGGTCGCCGTAGAGGGCGTGGCCATCCCGCTGGCCGCCGTCGGCGCCGGCCCAAGCGCCGGCGCCGTTACCGCCGAACCGCTCAGTACCACCGTGGCGATCAGCGCGCGCGGCGAAGTGACCGAAGGGGTCTTGACACCGGTCAATAGCGCCAGCGGTCGGGTGACTCTGCGCAATCTGAACACCCAACCGGTCACGATTCCTGCCGGGAGTGAATTTGTCGCTTTTGGCGCGAACAATCAGCCCATTCCGTTCCTCAGCCAGGAAGAGGTGACTATTCCGGGCGCCGTAACGAGGAATCTCGGCAATCAGATCGTCACCACGCTCGGCGAAGCTCAGATACCAATTGTCGCGCGCTCACCCGGCAGCGGTTCAAACATTCCGGCCAACTCAATCCGTGAGCTGCGCATTCCGGCTGGTCCGACGATCAATCTCACGAGTGGCCTGCTGACCATCGTGCACGATGCGATCGGCGGCGGCACCGATGAAGAGCGCCGCGTTGTCAAAGAGAGCGATGTGCGCCGCTACCTGGCCGAAGCGCTCACCCAGCTCGATCAGGAGGCGCGCCGCCAGCTCGATGGACTGGCGCTGGCGCGCAATCTGCGCCTTGAGCCAACGACCGTCTCGCCGCGACGGTCTGAACTCGAGCAACTGGCCGGCTTCGAGCTGCTGGTCGATCCGCCGATTGGCACGTCACTGCTCCCTGATAATCCCTTCTTCACCATTACCGTTCAGTCACGGTACAGTGGCCTCGCCATCAACGGCGACTCAACCACGTTCCAGCGCCAGCTTGCCGATGCCTTCAATACCCAATTGATTCAGGCCGGACAGTTGCGAGCCGGCGATTGCCGGGCAGCGATCATTCGCGACTGGCGCTGGGATGGCGCAACCCTGCGCGTTGATGGCGCGATTGGGCCAGACCCGGCGTGCGGTAACGGCCTCGATCCGGCCACGCGCGCCGCCGTGCAAGGCGCCATTCTCGGTCGCAGCCGCGCCGAAGCTGAGGCGGCGTTACAGGAGCTGGTCGCCAGTGGCCGCCTGGCCGGATTTGAACTGCCGGCCAATATCGATCGCTTTCCATCCTGGAGCTGGCAGGTGCGCATCCGTGAGCAATGAGCAGACCATTCTCGGCCTGGATATTGGCGAGCGGCGCATCGGCGTTGCGATCAGCGATGTCACTGCCCGCATCGCCGCGCCGCTGACTACCATCGCCGCCCATCCGCCTGAGCGGGCGATTGCCCAAATCGCGCGTCTGGTGGCCGAACGCGGCGTGCAACAGGTAGTGGCCGGGCTGCCGCTCACCATGCGCGGTGAGCGCGGCCCGCAGGCTGCCGCCGTGCAACGTTTTGTCGATGCGCTCGCCGCCGCATTGCCCTGCCCGGTGATCATGTTCGATGAGCGCCTGACCAGCGCGGCTGCCGAGCAGATGCTGCGCAATCTGGGTCTCAAACCGGCCAAGATCAAAGCGCAGATCGATCAGGTCGCGGCATCGATCATCCTGCAAGATTACCTCGATGCCCAACGCAGGACGACGCTCAACCAGGAGGAAGCATGAAGCCAGCGCCTTTGCACCGCATCCGTCCCATCAGCGCTGCCGATACTCGCCCGCTCCGCCAGCAGATTCTGCGCCCGCACCAGACGATCAGCGAGCTGGTCTATCCCGGTGACGATCATCCGCTCGCGCTCCACCTGGGCGCGTTCGCCGACGAGCGCCTGGTTGGGATCGCCTCGTTTACCCCCGAAGCCTGCCCAGAAGTCAGCGCACGCGCAGCCTGGCGCCTGCGCGGGATGGCAGTCGCGCCCAATGCGCGCTATCAGGGCTACGGCACGGCGCTGCTGCGCGCCGGCATTGCCTACATCCGCGCGCAGCGCGGCGATCTGCTCTGGTGCCACGGACGTACCAGCGCGCTGCCCTTCTATCGCGGCTGCGGCTTCGTTACCCACGGTGCCGAGTTTATCGCGCCGCACACCGGGCCGCACTATCTTTTGCTCTACTGGATCGATGGCGCAAACGAGCGCGCGCAGCAATGAAATATCGCCTGGCGATTGCGCCCATTCGCGCTCGTTGCGCCTGCGCAGGCGCCGGTTCATAATCGAGAGTATGGGCATCGCCCCGTCATCAGGCATCGCCGACAGGATGACATTCGCGCGCGTCACAAGAGGCCGCCCCGCCCGACGCGCACATGCCAGGGGCACGCCACTTCTCGATGTTAGAGAATGTAACCGCGCCGACGAGCCACCTCTTCTTTGTGCTTGCGGAAGAGAATATCGCGCTCGGTGCCCTTTATCTCTCGACTGTAGGTTGCCAGAATCCGCTCAACCTCCGCGTCAATCTCTTCCTCAATCTTCAGATCGGCCACAATCGCATCGTACAGCGCCTTCACCCGCAACGCGCGCCCATCGCTCGGTCGCTGACCCGGTTGATCGCGGTAGGTCAGCAGACCACGCTCGGCCAGTTCATCGTGCAGACGCTCAGCAATCCGTCGAATCTTGTCTTCGCTCAAGCGCATAGTTCACCTCAGTGACAAACTTCTCCCCACATTCTACATCAGAATGCAGGCGGCCTGTCACGCGCCGGCGGGAGAACGACGACCAACGCCGTCGTCTGTTCACAGCGCGGCCAACATGTGGTATGCTATAGTCATTACGCAGTGCGTCATAGCATGAAGAACGGAGGAGGCGACCAATGACGATCGCAAGCGAGCGCGGAATCGATCTTTTCCACTTCGATGATCTGCTCACGCCGCGCGAGCGGGCTTTGCGCGACAAAGTGCGCGCATTCTGCAATGAGTACGTCGTGCCAATCATTAACGATTACTGGGAACGCGCCGAGTTTCCCTTCGAGTTGATTCCGCGCATCGCCGAACTGGGCATTGTCGGCGGCACCATTCAGGGCTACGGCTGTCCCGGCTTTTCCAGCGTAGAAGTGGGCCTGATCGCGGCTGAGCTGGCCCGCGGTGATGGCAGTGTCGGCACCTTTGTCGGCGTAACCAGCGGGCTGGCGATGGGCGCGATTGCCGCCTGCGGTTCGGAAGAACAGAAACAGCGCTGGTTGCCGGCAATGGCGCGCCTTGAGAAGATCGGCGCCTTTGCCCTCACCGAACCATACGTCGGCTCTGATGCGGCGCACATTCGCACCACCGCTCGCCGGGTCAGCGGTGGTTATCTGCTCAACGGCGCCAAGCGCTGGATCGGCAATGCCACCTTCGCCGATGTGATCGTCGTCTGGGCGCAAGACGAAGAGAGCGGACGAGTCGGCGGTTTTCTGGTCGAGAAAGGCACACCCGGCTACCATGCCACCAAGATCGAAGGCAAGATTGCCAAGCGCTCGGTGATTAATGCCGACATCACGCTTGACAATGTCTTTGTGCCGGAAGAAAACCGCTTGCCGCTGGCGCGTTCTTTCCGCGATACGGCAACGATCTTGAAGAACACCCGCTATGGAGTGGCCTGGGAAGCAGTTGGTCACGCCCAGGCGGCCTACGAGCTGGCGCGCGAGTATACGCTACAGCGCGAACAGTTTGGCCGTCCAATCGCGGGTTTCCAGTTGGTGCAGCAGAAGCTGGTGCAGATGCTCGGCGAACTGACTGCCATCCAGCTCGTGGCATGGCGACTGAGCAAACTGCGCGACGAGAACGAGCAGCAGGTGACCGAAGGGATGGCGTCGCTAGCCAAGCAGTACTGCGCAGCAAAGGCGCGCCAGGTGGTAGCGCTGGGCCGCGAAGTGCTCGGCGGCAACGGCATCCTGCTCGATCGCCACATCGCCCGCCATTTCGCTGATATTGAGGCTGTCTATACTTACGAAGGCACCAACGAGATCAACACGCTGGTTGTCGGGCGCGAGATTACCGGCATCGCGGCGTTTGTGTAAGCGATGCTGCAATTGAGTGCAGTGAAGCGCGATCCACGCGCCTGATCAGGGAATTGCCACGCCGCGCGGAATGCGGCGTGGCAATGACGAGAGCGGTGGCAAGCGAGCGCGTCACCGCCGCCCGCCAGGCGCTTGCGCGCCCGCAGCAATCCCTGGTGTGTAGCGCGCAGTATGCCTTGGGCAATGACCTGAAGGGTGCAAGGGTGATCCGCTCCTGTCCCTCTGGTTCAGCTCCCGGCGGCAGCGTGTCACCCGCCGGCGCCAGTTTATTGCTCAAGCAGCGACCGGTAGAGATCGACCGTTTGGCGGGCAATCGCATCCCAGCTAAACACCTGCTCGACCCGCCGCCGACCAGCCTGCCCGAAGCGAGCGCGCAGATCGGGATCGGCCAGGAGCCGGTTGATCGCTGCGGCCAGTTCTGCCGAGAACGCCGCCGGATCGATCGGATCGAAACTATTCGGTTTCAGATTGGGATCGACCAGTAATCCCGTCTCTTCCGGCACCACAACCTCTTTGATCCCGCCGACTGCCGAGGCAACCACAGCAGTTTCACAGGCCATTGCTTCGAGATTGATGATTCCAAACGGTTCGTACACGCTGGGACAACAGAAGACAGCCGCATGCGAATAGAACTGAATCACGTCTGGCCGCGACAGCATCTCGCGGATCCAGATCACACCCGGACGCTGCGCGCTGACCGCAGCGACCCGCTCTTCCATCTCGATCCCGATCTCTTTGGTGTCTGGCGCGCCGGCGCACAAGACGATCTGCGCCGCCGGATCGATCTGCGGAATGGCGTTGACCAGATGAATGATCCCTTTCTGGCGCGTGATCCGACCGACAAACAGCACGAATGGCCGACTCGGATCGACCCCGTACCGCATCAGCGCATCGGTGGCGGTCGTCTTGCGATACTCGCGCAGATCGATGCCGTTGTAGATCACATGCACGCGCGCCGGATCAACATTGAACAGGCGCAAAATGTCGGCCCGCGTCTCTTTCGAGACGGCGACCACAGCATTAGCCTGCTCGATCGCCGTGCGCTCAATCCACGAACTGAGATGATAGGCATTGCCAAGCTGCTCAACCTTCCACGGGCGCAACGGTTCGAGCGAGTGAATGGTCAGCACATAGGGGATACCCCACAACTTGCTGGCAAACAGGCCGGCCAGATCGGTGTACCAGGTATGACAATGGACGACACTGGCATCGAGAGTATCTTTAGCCATCGCCAGCGAGCGGGCCACAGCATCGACTGCGCTGGCAAAGCGCGGATCGGTATTCTGGCGCGCCTCTTCCCAGCGCGGATAGCCACGGATCGTCAGATTGGGCGCATCGACGCGCTGATCGCCGAAACAGCGCACTTCAACCGGCACAATACGGGCCAGCGCCTGACTCAGATATTCCACGTGAACACCGGCGCCGCCATAGATATACGGCGGATACTCATTGGTAAAGATGGCAACACGGCGCAGTTCGGGCATAGCAAGCCTCTTTGGTTGGCGATAATCCACAGTGCCTTCAGTATACACAGATTTGCCGCGCCCGGATCAAACACTATTCGCGTATAATACGCCGAAACGAAAGGAGTCATGTGCTGGAATTGTTTGCGCGCGGGATAATGTTTGGGCTGGCGATCGCAGCGCCGGTGGGGCCGATTGGCGTGCTCTGCATCAGGCGCACGATTGCCGATGGTCGGCTCACCGGTTTCGTGAGCGGACTGGGCGCTGCCACTGCCGATGCCCTCTACGGGATGATTGCCGCGCTCGGCTTACAGGCGCTGAGCGCACTGTTATTGCACGTCAGTCCAGTCTTGCGGTTCGTCGGCGGGCTGGCGCTGCTCTGGATCGGACTGACAACCATGCTGGCCCGACCAACGGCTGTGCCTGATCAGGCGGTAGTGACGCGGCAAAGTCTGTTGAGCGCGTATCTGTCCACACTCCTGCTCACGTTGACCAACCCGGCCACCATCCTGATCTTTACCGTCATTTTTGCCGGGCTGGGTTTGAGCGCCAGCGCCAGCAGTATAGCCGGCCTGGCGCTGGTGGCCGGGGTCGCCAGCGGTTCCGCGCTCTGGTGGACAATCCTGAGCAGCGGGGTCGGCGCGCTGCGCGGACGAGTCACGCCGCCAATGCTGCGCGCCATCAATCTCATGTCAGGTCTCGTCATCGCCGGATTTGGCGTAGCCGCCCTGATCGTGTAACTGCGAACAATGGATGTGGTCATTGTTGCCAATGCGCCCGGCATCGATCTGGCGCCCTACCAGACACTGCTGACCAGCGCCCGTCTGCTGATTGCGGCAGACGGCGGCGGGACAGCGCTGTTTGCCTTCGGTTATACTCCCCACCTGCTGATCGGCGATCTCGACTCGATCGATCCGGCTGCGCTGGCAGCCTATCAAGCGCGCGGCGTCACAATCGAGCGCCATCGTCCCGACAAAGATGAAACCGATCTGGAGCTGGCATTGCTTGCCGCAGTGCGGATGGGCGCGAGCCGGATCGACGTGATCGGAGCGTTGGGAGGCCGCTGGGATCAATCGCTGGCCAATGTCGCCCTGCTCGGCATGGCCGAACTACGGGATTGCCGGGTGCGCCTGATCGACGAGCCGCAACAGATCTGGCTGGTCACAGACGAGAGTCTCATACCCGGCGCAGTCGGCGATACCGTCTCGCTGTTGCCCTTCGGCGGCGACGCGCATGGCATTACGACTGCGGGTCTGGCCTATCCGCTGCAAGATGGCAGTCTCTTCTACGATCGCGCGCGGGGAGTGAGCAACGTCATCACCGACTCCCCGGCGCGGGTGCAGGTGCGCCAGGGGCGCCTGCTGGTCGTCTGGACGCGCCAGACGATTTCATGACGGCGCAATGACCGCTAACGCAGCCTGCACCTGATCAGACAGATCGAGCGGATTATCGCCAGCGCGAATGATCGCCCGCGCGCCAGCCTCGCGAGCAATCGCCGCCGCCTCCTCGCTGGCAACCAGCGCGATCAGAGGCGTGCTGTGATTCAGACTCTGCCATAGTTCCACACTCTCGCGATCGCAGACATCGGCCACTACCAGGCTGGGATGCGGATGACTGGCAAGCAACCCCTGCGCAGCGATTACGGTGTCGGCAATCAACAGCCGATAGCCGCGCACATTCAAGGTGGCGACAATTGCCGCCCGCGCCACCTGATCGCGACAGATGATCAGCGCCTCGGACGAATAGCCGCTGCGCCGATCGTTTAACGGGCTAACCAGACTATCCTCGCTGCGTCGATCGATCTTATAACTGCTGCCAGAGATCTGCTTGGCGGCGTGTTTGAGTTCAGCCGCCACCCGACTCATCTGATCCACATTGCTGAACGAACGCTGGTAGGTGGTAACCACTGCAATCGAGAGGCTGATGATCCCGAACTGGCGCGGCACCCCATACCGATCGGTCGCAACCAGATAGCCGCGTTGCAGGTCTGCTTCATCATAGAGGGCGCGGATTTGCTGATCGAAGACACGGATGATGCGCTGACAGAGCGTTTCGGGATCGCTGCCAAAGTGGATGATCACAAAATCATCACCGCCAATATGACCAACGAAATCGTTTGGCTCAACCTGCTCTTGCAAGATGTTGCTCAGCAGGTAGATCGCGCGATCGCCGCGCGCAAAGCCGTAGACATCGTTGAATGCCTTGAAGTTATCGAGATCAATGTACATCAGGGCAAACTTCGTCCCCTGCTCAAGATGACGGTTGATCTCTTCCTGAATAATCGTATTGCCGGGCAAGCCGGTCAACGGGTTGCGGGCCGGCAATTGCGCAGCCCGGCGCAATTGCGAGCGCACGCGGGCCAGCAGCACGGCTCGATCATACGGCTTGACGATATAATCATCAGCGCCCGTCTCCAGCCCTTCAACGACGCGCGCCGAGGCATCGAGCGCAGTGAGGATCAGCATCGGCAGATGCGCCGTGCGCGTATCGTTGCGTAACTGGCGGATAGCCTCCAGCCCATCGACAACCGGCATGAGCAGGTCGGCAATGATCAGGTCTGGCGGCTGTTCCTGGGCGCGCCGCACCAACTGATCGCCATTGGTGACAAGTTCAACTTCATATCCCTCACTGATCAGAATCTCACGCAGGAGCATTCCGACATCAGTCTCGTCCTCGGCAATCAAAATGCGGGCCGGTGTGGTCATTACACGCTCCCAGCAGCTTGCGATAGGATTGGCATCTGATAGTAGATGCCTGGCAGTGACTCGCGCATACATTCGCATATAGCATACCATCTTCGTTGCGGTACGTGAAGAGCTGAGCAGACAAGTTCCGTCAACGCGCAGCAATCTGCATCAGACCTGCATACCCGTCGCGCAGGCTGATGTTCGACTGAATTGACTCATGCGTAGACGGCATGGGGAAGAAGAGAGCGATTGCGTGAAGGAAAAGCCCGATCGTTGATCAAGGCGTTGCGGCGAAAAAGCATAAGCGAAAAGCGCAGGATCCATGATACCCTCATCGATGGTGGTCATCGCCAGCCGACAACAGATTCGATACACAGATCAACGCATCCTTAACCTGACACGTTGACACGACCATCTCGTCGATTGCGCCTGACGAAGTACGCTTAAAAGTGCCTTGTTTCCAGACCCTGTGTTCAGCTATTTATAATAGTAACACTTGTAACTAACGAGTTTCCGGAAACGGCAAGTCATGCCAATAGATAGTCACGTATCGGTCAGCCTCGCCAATGCTCCCTCGGCGAGCAGGATGAGGCGGGAGCGCTACAGAGCGCGGTTGCTGGGGCAGAGCATATTGCACACCCAACGTTGGTATGATCTGGATAGCGGCGGTGTGGCCACCTCCTGCTCGCCCTCACCCCCGCGCCCGCTCCCGTTGGGAGCGGGGAGCAGCACCGGGCGCTGAGGCGCGCTTCCCGCTGCAGGAGGGGATTGCTTCGGGCGCTGACATGAATCGGAGCGGCGCGGCACCCTCCCGCGTTCCTCATGTCAGCGCAAGCCGCGCTACGCGCAGCATGCCAATCTCCGGCGCAATCGCCCCGATCACGCCCACAGCCTGACTCCCGCCGTCGTGAAAGATTGCGGCAAGCGCGCCCGCCACAATTCTGCTCTGCTGTTGGCAGACAGAAGAGAAGGAAGATTCGCGCAAGGGTATCAGTTCATCAACCGGCGCAGAGAAACGTCGTGCGCGATACCGGCGCTGCCGCAACGACAGGTATTGCTCAATCAAGCCACGTTGCCCATTCCAACGCACTGCGGTATACTGCTATACGGTGCCGTCTTCTGATAGAGGAGTAGCCCCCTATGAGCAGCGCAATGATCGGTGTGATCGGTGGCAGCGGTCTGTATGCGATGCCTGATCTGAAGAATCCGGAGGAGGTGCGCCTGACCACGCCGTTTGGCGATCCGAGCGATGCTTTCATTATCGGTGAGTTAGAGGGGCGGCGGGTGGCCTTCTTGCCCCGCCACGGTCGCGGTCATTATCTCAATCCCAGTGAAGTGCCGGCGCGGGCCAATATTTACGCCTTCAAACAGCTTGGCGTCAAAGCGCTGATTTCGGTCAGCGCCGTTGGGTCGCTGCGCGATGATTATGCGCCCGGCCACGCAGTTATTCCCGATCAACTCTTTGACCGCACCAAAGGCATCCGTCCGGCGACCTTCTTCGAGGGCGGGGTAGTGGCGCACATTGCGTTTGACCGCCCATTCTGCCCGAATCTGAGCGCGATCCTGCTCCACGCAGCGCAGGCAGCGGGCGCGGTGGTTCATCAGGGCGGCACGCTGGTGGTCATGGAAGGGCCACAGTTTTCGACCAAAGCCGAAAGCGAGGAGAATCGCCGTCGCGGCCATAGCCTGATCGGAATGACTGCGCTGCCCGAAGCAAAGCTGGCCCGCGAAGCCGAAATTGCCTACGCCACGCTGGCAATGGTCACCGATTACGATGTCTGGCACCCAGAGCACGATGCCGTCACCGCCGATCAGGTCATCAAGGTGCTAACCGCTAATGTCGCGCTGTCGCAACAAATCGTGCGTCTGGCCGTCGCCCAGATCGACGAGACCTTTACCAGTCCGGCTCACGATGCATTGCGCAACGCGATTATCACCAATCCCAATTATATTCCGCCTGCGGTCAAAGAGCGTCTGGCGCTCATCGCAGGCCGCTACTGGTCATAAGCGCCTATGCACGATGCCATCACGATCCTCCCCCTGCGCGGTATCGGCGAAGTGCGGCCAGGAGACGATCTGGCCGCACTGCTGGCTGATACAATCACTGCTGCTGGCGGACTGCTCGCCGGCGATATTCTGGTCGTTACCCAGAAGATCGTCTCGAAGGCCGAAGGGCGGATCATCGATCCGGTTGACATCGAGCCATCAGCGTTTGCCCATCAGATTGCCCGTACTGCAAAGAAAGACGCCCATTATCAAGAGGTGGTGCTGCGCGAGAGCGCCCGGATCGTCAAGATGGCTAACGGCGTGCTAATTACCGAGACCCATCACGGTTTCATCTGCGCAAACAGCGGCGTCGATGAGTCGAACGTCGATGGCGGACGGCGGCTGGCGCTGTTGCCCATCGACCCCGATGCGAGCGCAGCCGCGCTGCGGGCAGCGCTTGCGGCGCGGTTCGGCCATGCGCCCGCCGTGATCATTACCGACACCTTTGGGCGACCGTGGCGCGAGGGACAGGTCAATGTCGCGATCGGCGTGGCCGGCATCGAGCCGCTGCGTGATTTCAAAGGAATCGCTGATTCCTACGGCTACACCATGCAGGCAACGTTGATTGCCATCGCCGATGAGCTGGCATCCGCCGCCGAGCTGGTGATGGGCAAGATCGACCGGGTGCCGGCGGCCATCGTGCGTGGCTACGTGTATCAGCCGAGTGAAACTGCCAGCGCCCGTAGCTTGATCCGTGATCCCCGGCTTGATCTGTTCCGCTGAGGAACGACCACACACGACAGGAACGGCATGGATTTCTTTACCCTGGCTCAGACCCGCCGCACCACGCGGGTGTTTCACCCTGATCCGCCGCCGCGCGCCGCCATCGAACAGATCCTCACCGCGGCAAGCTGGGCGCCGTCGCCGCATGGGCGCCAGCCATGGCGCTTCGTTGTGGTTGAGGCGGCGGCGCGTAAGGAAGCGCTGGCCACGGCAATGGGAGCGGCGTGGCGCCGCCACCTGACGCTCGACGGCCACGATCCGGCGACTGTTGAGCTGCGTCTGCAACGATCACGCGAACGAGTGCTGAATGCGCCGGTGATCATCATTCCCTGTCTGTATCTCAACGATCTCGATACGTACCCCGATCCGGAACGGCAGGCTGCTGAGACCACAATGGCCATCCAGAGTCTGGGGTGCGCAGTGCAAAACATGCTGCTGGCGGCATTTGCCCTGGGATTGGCCGCAGGATGGATGTGCGCGCCCTTGTTCGCGCCAGCCGCAGTGCGGGCAGCGCTCGATCTCGCCGACGATCTGCATCCGCAGGCCTTGATCCCGATCGGCTATCGGGCCCAAGAACCGAAACGTCGTCCACGTCGTTCGCTGGATGAACTGATCGCGCAGTGGATGTAGCGACTGACATGCTGGGATGAGAGCGTTGTCATCGCTTGATCTCAGCCTGCGCCTGAGGAGGAGACGCGCTTGCAGACCTTGATCTATCTGGTCAGCTTTGGCCTGATTTGCCTCGCTTCGCACCGTGTCGGGTTATGGTTTTCGCACTTGCGGCTGCCCTACATAACCGGCTATCTCTTCACCGGCGTATTGGTTGGCACTTTCGGCCTGCAACTGATTCCGTCCTCCGCAACTGAGGAATTGCGCTTTATCGACCAGATTGCGCTGGCGGTAATCGTGTTTGTTGCCGGCAACGAACTGTACTACAAAGATCTGCTCAGTCGCCTGCGCTCGATTCTCGCAGTTGTCGGATCGATCATTGTCGTGGCGCTGGCGCTGATCGGCATTGCGCTCTTCGCGCTGCTCGATGTGATTCCGTTCACGCAGGGCTTTGCTACCAGCGAGAAATTCGCCATCGCGCTGATCGGCTCGACGATCTTGCTGGCGCTCTCGCCGCCTTCGACGATTGCGGTGATCAAAGAGCTGCGCGCGCGCGGCCCGGCCACCCGCCTCATTCTGGGATCGACGATCACGATGGATGTGGCGATCATCGCGCTCTTTGCGATCAGCGCGACGCTGGCCAGCGGCTTGCTCGGCGGCAGCAACATCAACCTGGCGTTCCTTGGCCTGCTGGTCGTCGATCTGGCGCTCTCGATCGTGATCGGGATCGGAGTCGCTGCCGCCCTCCGCTTCGGGCTGGCGCAAGCCTGGTCACGCTGGGCGAAGCTTGCGCTGATTATCGCGCTCGGCTACGGCATCTTTGCCGGCGCTGCATGGCTAAAAGCATTTTCAGCCGACCATTGGCCGGTTAAGATTGTGCTCGAACCACTATTGATCGCCTTGACCGGAAGTTTTCTCATCACCAACTTCTCGCCCTATCGTGACGAATTCGCCGAACTGCTGCACGACATCGGGCCAGTAGTCTATGTTGCCTTTTTCACTATCACTGGTCTGGGCCTAAAACTCGACATTCTGCTGACCGCGATCATCTTTGCCATCATCCTCTTCCTGGCACGAGCGCTGGCGATCCTGATCGGCAGCGGGATCGGCCTCACCATTGCAGGCGAACCAGCTCGCTTCCGGCGAACACTCTGGCTCGGCCTGATCACGCAGGCCGGCATTGCGCTCGGTCTGACGCGCGAAGCGGCCACCTCCCTACCGGCGCTCGGTGATGCATTTGCCACTCTGATCATCGCGGTGATCGTGTTGAACGAGATCTTCGGCCCGCTCACCCTCCGCTTTGCGCTCCAGCGCCTCGGCGAGGCCAATCTGCCTGAGCCGGGCATTCGCGACGATGTGCGCGATGTGCTGATTCTGGGCGTTGAGCAACAATCGATCGCGCTTGCCCGCCAGTTAAGCGCGCGGGGCTGGCGGGTGCGCGTGGCCGATACCGATGCCGAACAGGTACGACGACTCGCCGCCGAAGATGTCGATGAACGCCATATCCCCGAAATCAGTCTGGCGACGTTATCCGGGCTGATCAATCATTCGACAGATGCGGTAGTCGCGCTGCTGGAAAAGGATGAAGACAATTTGCGCGCCTGCCAGATTGCGCTGGAAAAGTTCGGCGTGCCGCGCCTCATTGCCCGACCAAACCGTTCAGATCTGCGCGAACAATTCCGCGAGCTGGGCGTGATCTTGATCGATCCGGCCACGGCAATGGTCAATCTGCTGGAACAGGCGGTGCGCGCGCCGCAGTCACTCTCGCTGTTGCTGCATACCGATCCGGTGTACGACGTGGTGCAGATGACGGTCACCAACCGCGAGATTGATGGTCGGCTGGTGCGCGATCTGCGCCTACCCGCGGATGTGCTCCTGCTTGAGATCAGTCGTGAGGGGCAGGCTATCGTGCCACACGGCTACACCCGGATTCGCTACGGTGATGAGATTACCGTGGTCGGCAAACCTGACAGTCTGCGCGAAGTCGAGCTGCAAATCGGCTGAACGACGGAACATCCAGGCGCGGAGTCGTCCTCTCCGCCGCTCGGCCACCAACAAACTGAACCGGAATTGCCAGACTCGCCATCCCCTATCAGCGCGCTAACGCTGAAACGATCGCCTCGCAGCGCAATCACTGCGAGCCGCCGATGTCTTGCCGGTTCAGCGCGCGATAAGCGCTGTAGGCAAAGAGCGCGCTGTAGACCGCAATGACGATCAGCGCCTGCCACTGCGGCGGCAACAGGCTGAGATCGAGCGCCGTGGTCAGCACACTCGGATCGAGACCGAACATCAGACTGTTTTCCACGACCAGCCGATTGATATTTGGTTGCAACAGCAAGTTGACCAGCGCGCGGATGAGCGGATCGACAGCGCCGATAGTGTTGAGCGAACCGGCGCTAACATCGAAGGCCAGAAAGATCAGACCGCCGCCAACGCCGGCAATCACCGAACGCCCGATGATAGCGCTGGCGCCGGCAATCAGGATGTAGGGCAGCATCACCACCAACGCGCGCAGCATGCCCACCGGCAACAACGCGATGTCGAGCAAACCCACCGCCTGCGGCAGACCAAGCGCTGCCGCGAAGATCACTGCCAGCAGCGTTCCGGTCAGCAGCGTGATCACCATCGCCACCAACAGCGCCAGTTGCAGCGCGATGAGCTTAGCCAGCAGATAGGCGCCGCGGCTGGGGGCGCGGGTGAGCATGATCCGCAGCGTGCCCCAGTTGAAATCGCTGCCGAAGACGCCGGCGGTGAGAATGATCGCCAGGATGCCGCCAGTGCCATTGATTGCGCTTAACATCGCGCCGAAAACGCCGGGCAGACTCAGTTGTCGTTTAATCTGCTCGATAGCAGCCGGGCTAAGCAGGTTGAAAGTCACGTTGCCGCCGCTGAAGACCCCCTCTTGCAACGCCACCACCAGAAACCAGAGCGTTTGCTGCACTACGGTCAGAAAGAGAAAGATGCCCAGCAACAGCAATGCCATTGGTCGGCGAGAGATCTTCAGCCATTCGGCAGCCAGCAGATTGGACACCATCGCGCGCGCATCCATACTACTCTGCCTTTGTCACTGTCAGAAAGAACTCTTCCAACGAGCTATTGATTGCGCCAATCTCGGCCACGACAATCCCGGCCCGCACCAGCAGCGCATTCAACTCGGCAGCGCGGTCAGCAGGCGCATCGAGAATGATGGTATCGGCCTGCACCGTCACACTCTTCACCCAATCAAGCGCGCGCAACAGACTCACCGCCGCTCCGGGATCGCCCTGGATGCGCGCGCGCACTCCCTGCCCGCGACGGAGCAGCGTGGCCACTTCGCCCGCAGCGATCAACCGCCCCTCTTTCAGAATGGCCACCCGCTGACAGAGCTGTTCGACCTCGTGCAACAGGTGGCTACAGAGGAGAATCGTGCGTCCGCTGGCGGCAAGATCGCGAATGAGCGCGCGAATCTCGACCGTCCCGGCGGGATCGAGGCCATTGGTCGGTTCATCGAGCATGATCAGCTCTGGATCAGGAAGCAACGCCGCCGCAATCGCCAGCCGCTGTTTCATGCCCTGCGAGTAGGTAGCGACTTTATCGCGCGCCCGTTCGCGCAGGTCAACCGCAGCTAGCGCCTGCTCGACCCGCGCCAGCGGGATGCCGCCCGCCCGCGCCAGCACGCGCAGGTTGTCGGCGCCGCTCAGATAGGGGTAGAAAGCGGGCGCCTCGATCATGGCCCCCACCCGCCGCAACGCTGCTGCTGGCTCGCGTTGCATGTCGTGGCCGAGCACAATCGCCTGCCCCTCGCTCGGTCGCACCAACCCCAGCAGCATGGCGATGGTAGTCGTCTTGCCGGCGCCATTGGGGCCGAGAAAGCCAAACACTTCGCCGCTCTCAACGGTCAGATTGAGATGATCAACCGCCAGCCGCTTACCATAGCGCTTGGTGAGATTAATGGTCTCGATGGCATGCATATCAGGCGTCCTGCGCATTCACGTCTTCAGGCCAATAATAACACAGGCGCGCGATATGAGAAGAACGACACAAGCATGCTGACTGTCAGGGACGCTCAAACGGTTGCCCCAGCGCCGCCGGCGCAGTTGCCCGCAATCGTTCGAGCGCGGCCAGCAGTGGTCGCTGCCAGCGCGCCGGCAGCTCAGCCACCCGACGAAGCGCAGCCGGTGATGAAGCCAGATTGACCAGCGCCAGCACGAAGATCATCAAGACGAAGGGCGCAACCTGAATGATCTGGGTTGGGATGTTCGGCAGCGCGCTCTGTGAACGGGTGGCAACGATTTCGAGCGCCGCAAACAGATAACAGCCCATCGCCACTCGCCACGGACGCCAGCCGCCGAAAATGACGATTGCCAGCACGATCCAGCCCGCCCCAAAGGTATGGCGATAGCTCCAGCCCTGCTTCAGGTCGAGCGAAAAGGCGGCGCCGGCGATGCCAACCAGCGCGCCGCCTAGCAACAACATCGCATAGCGCCAGCGGGTAACATTCACTCCCCGCGCATAGACGGTCGCCGGTCGCTCGCCGAGCGCGCGCACGATCAGACCAAAGCGCGTGCCGTAGAGCAGCAACGCCGTGAGGGGCACGATCAGAAAGCTGATATAGATGACCAGATCGTGGCGGAAGAAGACCGGGCCGATGATTGGCAGATCGGCCAGCCATGGGATCGGCATGAAGGGCACTGCCGGGCCGGGCACGCGCACATAAGGCGCGCCAAGAAACGATGAGAGATCGGTGCAGAGCAAGGCCAGCACAAAGCCAACCGCCGTCTGCGACTGGCCAAGGGTCAGACTGAAGAAGCCCAGCACTGCGGCCACAGCCACGCCGACCAGCGCAGCCGCCGCAAAGCCGAGCGCCAGATTGTCGGTGACAAGCGTGACCGCAAAACCGGTCATCGCCGCCAGCAGCATCGTGCCATCGAGCGAGAGATTGATCACGCCGGCCCGCTCACTGATCGTCTCGCCCATCGCGGCAATCACCAGCGGCGAAGCAGCGGCCAGCACTGCGGCCAGATCGATCCAGAGTTGATCCATCGTTCCCCTACCTGCGCGTGCGCGCCGCCAGCGCAAAGAGCACCAGCGCTCCCTGCAGCACGCCGGCGATAGCGCTATCGATGCCGAGCGTGAGCGGCAATTGAATGCTTCCCACCGTGAACGTCGCAAAGGCCACCGCAACCGGCAAGAGCCAGCGCGGATCGGCTCGCGCCAGTAGCGCGGCCAGCAAGCCCAGTAACCCGATCCCGCTTGAGATATTGGGAATGAGTGCGTGATGCACGGCCACGACCTGAATCATGCCGGCAAGGCCGGCCAGCGCGCCACAGGCCGCCAGCGACTCGGCCATCCGGCGCGTAGCGGCAACCCCCAGCCGGTCAGCGGCAACCGGATTCAGCCCCACTGCGCGCACTTCCAACCCCCAGCGCGAGCGGGTCAGCGCCCACCAGACCACGGCCAGGGCAATCAGGGCAATCACCGGCGCAGCGGGCGCCAGCCGCAACCGATCGATGGTCGGCAGCCAGAGCGCTGTCGGCAGCAGATCGGTGCCTGAGAGCGAGGCTGAGGTTTGGCGGCGCCAGGGGCCAAGCACCATGTACATCGCCAGACCACTAGCGAGAAAATTCATGCCCAGACCGGCGAAGATCTCGCTCACCCCGGCGTAGCGACGTAACCCGCCGATCACGAGCGCCCACAGCGCGCCCCCGGCAGCGCCACTGATACCGGCCAGCGCCCAGAGCAGCAGCGGCGACCATTCCGGCCAAAGCCGAAGTGGGATCATTGCCGCAATGGCGCCAACAATCATCTGCCCCTCGACGCCCAGATTGTAGAGACCCCCGGCAAACGTAACACTCAGCCCAACCGCGCAGAGCAACAGCGGCGTCGCCAGCATGATCATATCGCTCAGGCGAACCGGTGTGCTGTATGCGCCGAAGAGCACCAGCCGATACGCCTCAAGCGGCGCCACGCCAGCGCTTAACAGCGCCAGCGTGGTCAGGCCAAACGCTGCCGCCAACGCCAGCGCCGGTCGAGTCAGCGCTGCTACTTTACCCATGCCGCCTCCACCAGCGCATCAAAGCCAACACCACCGATCAATTCGGCCAACCGACTGGCCGAGAGCAACGAGCGCGGGATCGGCGGCCCGATCCGGCCTGCAAAACAGACGATCACCTCATCGCTGTATTCCATAATCTCGTCGAGATCAGGGGAAGCAAAGATAATGCAACAACCATCATCGCGCCGGGCCTGCAAGCGCTGCCAGATCGCGCGCGCCGACGCCACATCGAGACCGCGGGTTGGCTGTTCGGCCAGAATGCCGCGCGCCGTCGGCGGAATGAGCGCCAGCATCGCCCGTTGCTGATTGCCGCCAGAGAGCGCGGCCAGCGGCGTGACCGGGGTCGCCTTGATCTGGTACGCGGCAATCGCCTGTCTGGCTGCTTCCTCAGCGGCCCGGCGGTCAACCAACACCCCCTTCCCCTGCAGGAGGGCAAAGTGATCGGCCAGCGAAAGCGCGCCGATCAGGCCATCGTGCAGACGATCGGCTGGCAAAAACTCGACGCCGGCCTGCCGAAAAGCCAGCGTGCCTGCGCCGCTCAGATCACGCCCATTGACCAGCACTTGCCCACGTTCCGGCGCGATCTGGCCGGCCAGCAAGCGCAACAGCACCTGCTGCCCGCTGCCATCAAGGCCAGCCAGGCCCACGATGCGGCCAGGGACGAAGCGATGGTTGAGATCGACGAGCAGCATCGCGCCGCTGCGCGCCGACACTTCGCGCAACTCCCACACTGGCGGTTCATCGATGGTCGGCAGCGGTCGATAGAGCGGCGGCGCTGAACCGATCGCGCCAAACATCAGCTCCAGCAGGCGTTCCTGCGGCTGCGGCATGGGCAACTGACCGGGAGGCGCCACCTGACCGTCGCGCAACACCGTCACGGTATGACAGAGTTCGGCGACTTCCTCCAGTTTATGCGACACAAACAGCACCGTCCGCCCTTCGGCAGCAATCTGGCGCAACGCCGCGAAGAGCGCCCGCGCCTGGGCCGCTGTGATGCCGGTGGTTGGTTCGTCGAGGATCAGCACCTGCGCACCGCACAAAAGCAGACGGATCAATTCGACCTGCTGGCGCTGGCCAACCGTCAACTGGCCAAGCCGCGCCGCCGGATCAACGCGAAACCCCAGGCGATCCGCCAGTTCCAGAAACGCAGTCAGCGCTGCCCGGCGCGAGCGAAAGACTCCCGGCGGCGCAGCGCAGAGCAGGTTCTCCAGCACGGTAAATGCGGGAATATCGAGCGGTTCTTGATGCACCATGCCCACTCCGGCGGCCAGCGCATCACCCGGCCCGCGTAACCGTCGCGGCACATTATCAAAGAGAATGCGCCCTTCATCGGGTTGGAGGTACCCGGCCAGCAGCTTCATCAGCGTGCTCTTGCCGGCCCCGTTTTCGCCCAACACGCCGTGGATCTGCCCGGCGGCAAAGGCGATGCTGAGCCGATCGTTGGCGCGCACCTGCCCGAATCGCTTGGTAAGTTGTTCAACCGCAATCTGCATGATGAGTCAACATGTATGCGGCGAGAGGGCAGATCGCCATCTCGCCGCAGACCAGTGTCGATCAGGGAGCGCTCTGACCTTCAATCCCGGCCAGAAGCTGCTCGGTGTACCAGATCGTCCTGTCATCGGCAACCTGACCCTCCGGCACGAAAACGCTGCCATCCTGGTAGAAGAGCGGGCCGGTGAAGAGATTAAGACTGCCATCTGCCAGCTTCGCGATAAACTCATCGAGCTTCGCCGCATTCTCGACGCTGAGGGCCGGCCCCTTCACAAAACCGATCATGCTCGAGTCGTGATCGTTCAGATTGCTCCAGTTCGGCCCGATCCACTCCCAGGCCGGCTCCCACGCGCCAGCCCGGGCCAGCTCAACCAGCCGCTTGTAGTCTGGCCCCCAGTTGAAATAGGGCACGCCCAGACAGACCGCCTCGCCCTGCGCACAGGCGCCCTCGAAATCGTAAGGCACCGCGAAGACCCGCTTGCCGGCCTGCGTCGCCTTGTTCGCCTCCACCAGCGCCTCGGTCGTATCGATACCAGAGAGGATCACATCATAGCCATCGTTGATAAAATCGTTGGCCACTTTGGTCGGATCAAGGGTCACCCCGGGAATGTTGAACCAGAACCCGATCCAGGTAACCTTGAAGGCCAGTTCATCAGCCGGTCGGCCACGGTAGGTTTCCCAGCAATAGCGCGCGCCGAGATAGGTTGAGTTAACCAGGCGGCGCGTCTCCGGATCGATCAGCGGACCAAGGTAGGCCAGCCGACCGGTTTCGGTCGTCAGCGCTGCGGCGCAACCGGCGATCATCTTGCCATACTCCATGCGCCCCATAATGTTGCGCACATTGGCAGGCGCCTCACCGGTGAGCACCTTGTCGCCGGAGGCATGCACAAAAGCGACTTCAGGGTGGGCCGCAGCGGCAATATTGGTGCCATCGGCAAACTCCGCCGAGTTGGTAATCACCATGCGCGCCCCCTGCCCGATCAGCTCCTCGATTGCCTGCTCAACCTTGACATTGGGCCGATCAGCCGGGTTCACCTTGTCGATGTAGACAAACTTCACGCCGGGGAGATTCTTCACCACGTACTGGGCCGCTTCGTAGTGAGCCTGATTCCAGCCGCCATCGTTGATCGGACCCACCAGCACCATGCCGAAGGTAAACTCTTCGGCAGCCGGCGCAGCAGTGGACGCGGCGGGTGCAGCGGTGGGCTGAGCCGCAGGCTGCGTTCCACAGGCGGTCAACACCAGCATCAGCAGAACGAACAGCGACAACGGCCAGCGCGCAACTCGAACATTCATCGGTCGACTCCTTGTGACATCTGCTTCTCCGACACTAACAACGAAGCGGCGCAACCGATGGCACATTGTGCGCCATCGTCGCGCCGGGAAGGTAGTGCGCAGATCAAAACCTCAGACGGGGAGGTCATCCCTGCCGGCTTCATTGCCGATCAGGACGCTATCGCGGAGCGCCCGAATTGATGTGAGGGAGTATAGCCGAGGCAGCCCGGCCTGTCAACCGCCGTGGCCTGGGCGAGCGCAGGGGATCGCTGCGGGAGTGGGGTGATGACAACCCCTTGCGCTATGTGATATAATTAAAAACTAGATGACTGTAAGCCCATCAGAGGAACCGCGTATGTTTCAGCGGATCACATTGATTGTGGCTTGCCTCGCGACATTCATTGCATTCCCCTCACCAGTGCAGGCCACTGAACCAATTTGCTTTGACCGCATTCCCCACTGTGTTGATGAGCAGTTTGCTGCGTTCTGGCAGCGCAATGATAGCCATGCCATCAGCGGGCAAACCGGCAATGCGCTGCGACTCTTCGGCCACCCAATCGGGCCAGCCCGGATTCAATCGGCTGATGGGGTTGCTGTGGTGGCGCAGCCCTTCACCAACGTCATTCTGCAGCAGCCACTGGGCAATACCGATCCAGCCAGAGTCACCCTGCAACCGGTTGGGCTGGAGCGATTGAATCAGCTTGGTCGCGCTCCTGCTTTACCGGCTACACCGCCCAAAACAGTGCCTATCGGGTGCCGACTGTTTCTTGAAACAGGCTATACCCTCTGCAACGAGTTCCGCACTTTTTGGGAAAGCAATGGCCTCAACCTCGACAACCAGCGCGGCTACACCGATAGTGAACGCCTCGCCCTCTGGGGAATGCCGGTGAGTGACGTCAAGCGCGAACTAGCGGCCAATAGCAGCAATAAATACTACCTGACTCAGTGGTTCGAGCGCGCGCGCTTCCAGATCGACGGCGCGACTCGCCAGATCATCGTCACCCCCCTTGGTCGCGAAGTGATGGATCACCGCCCAGATCTGCCGCCGCTGCCCCGCAACAGCGGCGTGTTGCTCTCAGCGACGGCAATTGCCCCCGGCAGCGTTGTTGCGGCGCGCGCGAGCGGCTTCACGAATGACAGCAGCGTCTCGATAACGATCTTTCGCGCCGACGGCAGGAGCATTCCAGCCGCAGATCAGCATAGCATCAGCGCCGGCGGCGTCACCGACATTTTCTGCGCTTCCATTCCTGATGATGCCCTGCACGGAATATGGGCGATCGCCTTCGACGGGATGGAGAGCAGACGGCAGGCAATTGGATTCTTCCGGGTCACCAGCGCCGAAAAACAGCGCCGCGATTGCGTTGATCCGATTCCCGCCGCGCCCCTCAATCGTTAAACCTTCACCATCTGTTGCCAGAGTGAAACAGATTGATTGCATTTGCAACGGTATGCTACAATACCAGTCAATGATTGCAGACAGGTATTGAGGCACCGTTATGGAACTTTCACGCGCGAGTGGGATTCTGCTTCACCCCTCATCGCTGCCCGGCCCATGGGGAATAGGCGATCTGGGGCCGATGGCGTACCGGTTTGTCGATTTTCTGGTTGCTGCCGGACAATCGCTCTGGCAGGTGTTGCCGCTTGGCCCGACCGGTTACGGCGACTCGCCGTATCAATGCTTTTCAGCGTTTGCGGGCAATCCGTTACTGATCAGTATCGATGATTTGATCGCGCAGGAACTGCTCTTGCCCGATGAAGCGAGCGCAGCGCTCGGCCAGCTTCCCGCCGATCGCGTGGATTTCGGCGCGCTCATTCCGGCCAAACAGGCGCTGCTCCGCCGCAGCTTCGAGCGCTTCCGCAGTCAACGCGGCACTCCGCTTCATCAGGCATACACTCGCTTCTGTATCGATAACGCTGAATGGCTGGCCGACTATGCGCTGTTTATGGCCGTCAAAGAGGAACAGGGCGGCGGGAGCTGGCACGAGTGGCAGCCCGAACTGCGCGATCGTCAGCCCGCGGCGCTGGCCCAGGCCCGGCGGCGGCTGGCCGCAACGATTGACTACCACCAGTTTCTGCAATTCCTCTTCTTCCGGCAGTGGCAGGCGCTGAAAGAGTACGCGAATCAGCGCGGCGTGCTGATCATCGGCGACGCGCCGATCTTCGTTGCCGATGATAGCGCCGATGTTTGGGCCAACCGTGATCTCTTTTTTGTTGATGAAAGCGGTATGCCGACTGTTGTTGCCGGCGTGCCGCCGGATTATTTCAGCGCCACCGGCCAGCGCTGGGGCAACCCGCTCTATCGCTGGCAGGCAATGGCTGCCACGGGCTATCGCTGGTGGATTGCGCGGATGCGTCAGGCATTCGCCCTCTACGACATCCTGCGGCTCGATCATTTCCGCGGTTTTGAAGCCTACTGGGAAGTGCCGGCCAGCGCGCCGACCGCAGTTGATGGGCGCTGGGTGAAAGGGCCGGGCGCCGACCTGTTTGAGCGTCTGCGCGCCGAGCTGGGAAAACTGCCGATCATCGCCGAAGACCTTGGCCTGATCACGCCAGAAGTCGATGAGCTGCGGCTGGCTTTTCACCTGCCCGGCATGAAAGTGCTCCAGTTCGCCTTCGGCGATGATCCTTCCAATCCCTACCTGCCGCACAACTACACCGAACAGTACGTCGTCTACACCGGCACCCACGACAACGACACTACAATTGGCTGGTTCGCCGGTCTCGATCAGGCGACGCGCGCTGCGGTGTTGACCTATCTCGGTCGTGATGAGCAGACCGTAGACATCGCCTGGGATCTGATCCGGCTGGCGCTCATGTCGGTGGCGAAACTGGCGATCACGCCGCTGCAAGACTTGCTGCGGCTCGATTCTGCGGCGCGGATGAACACACCAGGGCGACTGGGCGGCAACTGGGCCTGGCGCTATCCGGCTGACGCGCTCACCGAAGAGTTAGCCCTTCAATTACGTCAACTTACACGCGCTTACGGACGGCTTCAACCGGCAAAGACCTGACCGTCTTCGACCCGAAACCGGCGCGCGGCGGCGAGAAAATCGGCGCTGAAGTCGCTCAGATCGGTCGCGGTGAGCAGGGTTTGCTGGCCGGGACGCTGAATCAGCGCAAGCAGATGGGCGCGGCGCTGCGCGTCGAGTTCGCTGAGCACATCATCGAGCAGCAACACCGGCGCATCACCGCCGCGCTGGCGCATCAATTCGGCCTCTGCAATCTTGAGCGCCAGCGCAATCGAACGTTGCTGGCCGCGCGAACCGTAACGACCGAGATCGACGCCGCCCACGCGAAAGATCAGGTCATCTCGTTGCGGGCCACAGAGAGTCTGCCCGCGCGCCAGTTCCTCGTTGCGCAACGCAGCAAACGCAAGCCGCAGGCGTTCGGCCAGCGCGCCGGCATCGCGAGCTTCGTTTAGTTCGCAACTGGCCTGATACTCGATCTGCAATGCATCGTCGCCGCCGCTAATCGCCCGAAAGAGCGGGCCGGCCAGCGCCGAAAGCTCAGCCGTGGCCCGCAATCGTTCGGCCAGCAGATAGCCGCCCGCCGCCGCCAGCTCCTGATCCCAGTAGGCCAGTTCAGCGTTGACATTGCGCAGCGGACGCCGCTGCTCGCGCCAGGCGCGCAGCAGACTGTTGCGTTGCAGCAGGATCTTCTGGTAGTGAGCCAGCGTGCGCACGTAGTGCGGATCGAGCTGCGAGAGCGTAATGTCGAGGTAGCGACGCCGTTCGGCAGGTGAGCCGTCAACCAGAGTCAGATCGGCGGGGGTGAAGAGCACCACACGCAACTGCCCGATCAGATCGATGGCCCGCGCAGGGCGTTTATCGATTCGCACCAGCTTTTGCGCGCCGTTGATCGGCTGGCCTCCATCGTCGGTGCGACGCTGCACGATCACCTCGAGTCGCACCGGCCCAATCCGGCGCTCCACCTCAGCGGCAATGCGGGCAAACGGCGGCGCGCCGGCCTCACCGATCGCATCCCAGCGCACCAGTTCGCGGTCATTGCTCAGGCGAGGCGAGCGCGTCGTAGCGAGATAAAACACCGCTTCGAGCAGGCTGGTCTTGCCGGCAGCATTGGGGCCGTAGAAGAGGATGGTCGTCGGCGCTAAGGCCAGTTCCTGCCGCCGATAGTTACGCACATCGCGCAGGGAGAGATGATGAACATACATAGGCAGGCTATCGCCGACTACGAACGAGCGCCGAGCCGGAGATCGCGCAGCTCGCGTAGATTGGCGCAGCCGCTGCAGAACATCGCCACGCGCAACTCGCGAATGAAGGCGCTCAGGCCCTCGACCACCGCCTCAGCGCCGCGCTCGTTGATCGCATCGAAGAGCGCAGGTCGCGCAGTGCCGGCCAGATCGGCGCCAAGCGCAATCGCCTTGGCCACATCGACGCCGCTGCGCACCCCGCCCGATGCGATCAACGTCACATCGGGCAGCGCTGCGCGCACTTCGCGAATACATTCGGTCGTTGGCAGCCCCCAATCGGCAAACGCGCCGGCCACCCGCCGCCCCGTATCATTGGGCTGGCGGAAGCGCTCGACTTCACTCCAACTGGTGCCGCCCGCGCCCGCCACATCGATGATACGCACGCCTGCCTCGTAGAGCCGGATTGCATCGGCAGCGCCGATCCCGTTACCGACCTCTTTGACAATGACCGGCACTTCCAGACGACGGCAGACCTCTTCAATTCGGGCCAGCAGACCTTTGAAATTGACATCGCCTTCGGGCTGCACTGCCTCTTGCAGCGGATTGAGATGAAGGATCAGCGCATCGGCTTCGATCATCTCAACTGCGCGCCGACAATGATCGACCGTGAAACCGTAGTTCAGTTGCACAGCGCCGACATTGGCCAGCAGCGGAATGCGCGGCGCCACCCGCCGCACCTGATACGTGCTGGCCAGACGCGGATCCATCACGGCGGCTCGCTGTGAACCAACCCCCATCGGCAACCCCAAATGCTCAGCCGCTTCCGCCAGCGCCAGATTGATCTTCTCGGCGCTGGCCGTGCCGCCGGTCATCGAGCTGATCAGCAGCGGCGCGGCAATCGGTTTGCCAAGAAAGGTTGCGCGGGTATCGACTTCGTTGAGATCAAGCTCTGGCAACGCCCGGTGGGGAAGACGGTAAGCGGCAAAACCGGTGACGACACCCTTCGCTGCGACATCTTCATTCAACACAATCCGAATATGATCCACTTTGCGCGACTCTGTGCGATCGTCACCGGGCATAGATCACTCCTGCGGCAACCAGGGGGAAGAACCGCTTGATGCCCCCTTTCTGAGGATCATACCAACAAAAGGGGAAAGAAGTCAAACGGGCGAATGTTCAACGGTTTAAGATTGAGATATGGGCGTCAGGCACCCACGCAATCCCGGTCGGGGAAAAGCGGCGTGACAATCTCCTGCTCGCCCTCACCCCCAGCCCCTCTCCCGCCGGGAGAGGGGAGCAGAAGCGGGCATTGAGGCACGACTCTCGCTGACGCAGGGGATTGCTGCGGGCGCTACCGCGCCCCTGCTCTCCACGGTCATTGCGCGCAGCGCGCAGCGCGGCGTGGCAATCTCCATCTCACGCGCAAGGAATGGGCGACGAGGCATGCCTCCCGCTAAAGCGGGGGAGTGCTGCGGGCGCTACCGCGCCCCTGCTCTCCACGGTCATTGCGCGCAGCGCGCAGCGCGGCGTGGCAATCTCCTGCTCAGGCTGTTGGATGTTGGTCACGGTATGCCTTCTGCTGCGGAGACGCGGTTTTAGAGCGATAACCCTTGCTGGCGACTGAAAGGGAAAGATAATTTGTGAAATGGTATGTTAGTTACTGGAAAGCTATCCAGTTGCAGCCATCAGCTCACTAATATCACTCTCTGAAACACCCAATAGGTTCCCGACCTGCTTAATATACAACTGTTCGGCAATATGAAACTTGCCGTCTAATCTTGCAAGGGTAACCATGTCCATCAACAAACTGATAGTATTTTCTGGTGAAACTGAAAAAGACGTGAAATCAGCATTAAACCTGACACTATTGTTCAGAGCATTGCCAATTTCAGCGGCTTCTTCAGGAGTTAGATTGGCAGCCACTATCATCTTTTCAACAAACTCTCGCTCTTCAGGCTGAACGGTTCCATCAATGTGTATCAAGTTGACAAGCACTTGCAATCGCAGGAAATCCTGGCAAACTGGCGCAGTTTTCTGTGACGACTTATCTTCTTCATCAAGAGTAGGATCCTCGCACTCACCATCATCAGTCATTCTAATGTCTTTCTCAAAGCTAATGTCTTTCTCAAAGATTTCCACTGCTTTTTTGCCGATGCTGCAAGTCCAGTGCTTGCTCCAAAGCGCCATGAATGCCACACCAACAACAGGCAACCATTTGCTGATAGTGACTTTCAAAGCCTGCTGAGTGATCTTTCCACCGAGGAATGCGACAATCCGCTGAAAAACGCGAAGGCTTACTCTTCTGACCAGTACCTGCCTGCCCCGTATAATCAACCATGAACCAGTGCATGCTCCCATGGCAGTAAGCAATATACCAGCAACAATCTCTTTCGTTACCACCTTATCTTTACCATAAGCTGCGCTAATATCGCAAATGAGATCGATTTGATTTCTGATCACCATCACGATTTCTGGTAGAACGGCCAGCATGCCCCAGGGGCCAGGAACCAAATTTGCACAGGCCGAAATAGCGGCATTCTTCAAAGCGTATGAGTCGATCAGGGTTGCAACAGATTGCTTGTTTGGCACTCTTTCTGGATTATCTGCAAAATATCTTTTTCGATCAGATACCACTTGATCCAATAAATCCATCAGTTTTTCTGAGAGCTGAGCCTGAAACTGTGCTGCCAATTCTTGATACCCGGCTTCTTTTTCGGAAAAGATTACACTCGTCATTGTTATCCTCCATGAATTGTGAAAACCACTCTACCCTAACGACTCGTCGGCGCGCATCGATCCCCATAGATACAATCGTAGTGACAACTGCGAACGCAAGCATTGTTTTGCGCTGATCACTACGAAAGCTCACGGAGTAATCAAGATGAATTGTAAAGTTACAATTTCTTACAGACAATAGTACCTTGCGGCAATAAAACAAAACAGTTTGTACTGGCAAAACATAGCATAAAAGTACTAGTAAAAATTTTTGTTCTTTAATCAACTATTTAATCGACTGATTAACGCTCCAGTTCACGCCAAGAATGGCGATGGACGTTACCTCGCATGTCCTTGCGCGCCGCGCGCAGCGCGGCGTGGCAATCTCCCTGCTCAGACGGATGTGACGACGAGGCATGCCTCCCGCTAAAGCAGGAGAATGCTGCGGGCGCTCCCGCGCCCCTGCTCCCCACGGTTATTGCGCGCCGCGCGCAGCGCGGCGCGGCAATCTCCCTGCTCAGACGGATGTGGCGACGCGGCACGACTCCCGCTGATACGGGGGATGGCTGTGGCGCGCAATGATATAGATGACGACGGCGCGGCACGCTCCTGCTCAGGCGTGTGGATCAAGAGCAACCGGTATTATTCTTTCACCTCTAACACGCCATCGCGATAGATTTCAATGACCAGATCGTGCTCAATTCGCCCTGCGCAACGACTGGTTTGCACTGTTGGCGCCTGATCGCCAATCGTCTCAGTGGTAACGGTGATATTCAAATCAATATCGGTATAGGCATTCGCGCTCGTGCTGATCCGCCAGAGCGGTTGACCCAGAGTCTCGCCTTTCCCGACATATTCCAGTTTATCGAGCGCATACCGGGTATCGATACTGCCACTAATCGTGATCCCCACACAGCCGGCCAGCGCGACGCTCAAACCGAGCATGCAGCACAGAAATGCAATCCGGCGACGGGCACGCCATGCCAGCGCGCTGGGCGGCAGAAAGATCAGCCATAGCCATGCCGGATGAGCCTGATGGGCTTCAGGCTGCGGTATCTCAATCCGCATCATACCCTGAATATTATCCGGGCCGATCATCGCCAGCGCAGTAAACTGCGACGGATCGTCGGCTTCGCCGGTCACCGATGAAGGTCCCGCCTCGAAGGCAAAGGTCAGCTCGTTGAGATCACTCCACTGATAAGAGCCGCGCTGAGCAACCAGAACTGACAACCCCTGCGTTAACTGGATCAGCTCTTCGGCATCGCTGACATCATCGGCGGCGGCGTCGCCCGTGCAGGTATACGAATTGCTATTGACGCGCCGACTGACCAGCATCCAGTCACCGCTCAGGTCAACGATAGCGACAGCAGCTTTGAACACCACTGCTTCGGTCGGGGCCAGCGCTACGATGCGCGCGCTCTCATAGCCCAGCGAACGATGGATAGGACCAAGAACCAGCGCAGTTGCGCCATCATGATACGCGACAGCCTCTTCATTCAACCGGTAGAGCAGGGGCACACCCGGTTCGATCGTCACCATCACCGGCCAGCCCGGTCTACCCGTGCCGTTGCTCCCGCCGCTGATCACGCTCAAAGGATAGACACCACCTGGTTCGATCGCAGCCTGAATGCGGTATTCCGGTGGGCGCTGAGCCGGCGTCTCTTTCTGGATCTGCGGCGGTGTAGAACTGGTCTCCAGCTCAAACATGCTCGCGCGCCCGCTTTTGACCCAGATCACATCACCGAACTGACCCGGCTTCTGCGTCGCTTCCGGTAACGTCAGCGCCGGATTCGCGCGCAGGGGAGGGCTGCCGAGCAGATAGCGCGCATAGTCATCAAGGTTCGACCGCAACAGCGAGAGCGCAGCCTCGTCGGCAAAAGGATAGACGCCATCATTGATCGCAGCGATCATCGACGCTTCGCTGAGCGGACACGCGCTGCTCGCGCAGAGATTGACTTTGAGCAACTGGGCATGGATGTAGCGCGCTTCTTCCCCGCTCGACCATGTAAGCGGCGCTGCCTGAAAGCCCAGCGTCGCGCCTTTCACTGTCGTCTGGCCATACTGAGTCAAGTTTTGCGACTGCGCCGCCGGATCGATTAAAAACACGGCATTCTCGGCGGTCATCTCTAGCCACCACGTTCTCGCTTCAACCAGCGCAGCAATCGTCATAGCATAGGTTTTGTCCTGAATCCAGTGGAACAGCTCGTGGATCAGTTCGTGCTGTCCGTCAGGACTGGCAATGGTTTGCGCGCTGTCAACCGGCAGAGAGAGAATGCCGCTTATCGGACTGTATGCCGGCGCAGTGAGCGATGGATTGATCACGATGAAGAGATAGTGCTTGTTTGCGGCGGCCTTCACGTTCCTGGCGGCAAAGGCGTTCAGGATCGTTTCCACCTGATTGATCACCGCATCTGCTTGCGCGGTCGTCACCTGTGTGCCCAGCCGCCACGTGACATAGATCCAGCCATTCGTGCGACACATGCTGCTGGTCGTCCAGGTAAGGCACGAATCATACCGGTCAGCCGCAGCAACGACAGGCGGCGCGATTGCAGCCCAGATTGCCGGATGGTCGGTCGCTGATGCAGCCGGACGAGCAACAAAATAGTGAATGGAGCCATCGCGCCCGCGGCCAGGAGTTTGTGGCGGCGCCTCTTTTGGAGTTGCCCACACATCCACCTGCAATCGGCCCTGCTGCGGTTCTTGAGCGAGCACAGCCAGAAATTCATTATTGATCAACGCCACCAGTCGCGACTCAGGACTGGCCGCCGGCAATGACAGCATGATCCGATCGCGGCTGTCGTGGAGTGCGGTAATCGCGTACAGGGGCGTTTCGATCACAGCCTGCTCCTGGAGCGCAGCAGCCAGTGGGCCGCCCAGATTGCTTACGGTGACGCTCAGCATATCGGTTTCTGCAAATGCATCGGCAGCAGCAATAATCTGGCCGCCATATTCGTCACGGTGAGCTTGCCCATCGGGCTGGATTTCGATCGTCGCAACAGGCTGAGGTTGCATCAGCAATGGCGCCGGGGTTGGCGAAGCCGCAAGGCTTGCAGTTGGTTGCGCAGCTTCTGGAGCAGCAGGTAACGGCTGATCGCCACAGGCCGCCAGGAGAGCGCTGCCCGCGATGAGCGCCACGATCACCCAGGACGATAGCGAGCGTGAGAGATGTTTGACAGACAGCGAACGATGGGAATGGGGGGCGTGCCGGTGGGGAGAGGAGGATGGCATAGCGGTGCTCCTGTTCTCTTGAATGGCGCAAAAGGCGCCTTTTCTCTGGTTATATCGCGTCTGCCGTCAATTGTCAGGCCATGAAATCTGCACAATTTGTTGTGATTAGATAACATTTTTCAATTTTGTTAAATAAAGAACAAGGAAAACGATCAATAAAAACAACGACAAACTTGTTTTTACGAAAAATAAACATGATATTCGGCACTGAGACCGCTGCCAGGAGTAATTTTGCGGTATCGAGAGGACGCGCCAGCGCCCGCAGCAATCTCTCATGATCGCGGCAGGCAGACCGTGAGCATCATCCGGGCGCCTAAGCCAGGCACTGCCACACTGCGCAGCGCACAATGACATTGATGTGCCGAGACACGCCAGCATCCGCCTTTCGCGCGGAAAAAGAGGTGCGGAAAAGAACGCCCGTCGTCATGCCAGCTATGCCCGTTGGCGTCTCTCGGTGTTATCCTCCCTACACTGCGCAGGCGAGAGGATCGGATTGAGAACTAATACGCGACCCAGAAGCCGGCCCGTTCTTCGCCATCAAGGGCCATGAAACTCATCTGCTCGCTATTCCCCACAAACGCACTGTGCCATCGAACAGCCCGATGACCAGGAACGCGCCATCAGAACTGAAGGCCAGACTGGATGGCCCGCTCACGAACGATATAGCGGCAAAATCTAACGTGTGCAGGAGAGTGCCATCGCTCACCTGCCACAATTCTATTGTGCCGTTTTCTTCTGTCACGACGGCAAGAAGCTGCCCATCAGGACTAAAGGCCACCTGCTTCACCCAGGATGGGCTATCGAGCACATGCAGTAATGCGCCATCAGCAACCCGCCAGAGACTGATGGTATCGGCTACTCCGCATGCAAGAAGCTGTCCGTCAGGACTAAACGTGACATTTCCGATAATATTCGCATGCTGAAGTTCGCGCATAAGCGAGCCATCACGCACTTGCCAGAGACTCGCTGTCTGGTTCGACCCTGTCGCAAGGATCTGCCCATCGGGACTAAACGCAACACCCATTCCCCAACCACTGTCGAGCGTTTGCGCGAGCGCACCCTCACGCCAACGCCACAATTTCACCGCGCCATCAGCCGATCTGGAAGCGAGTATCTCGCCATCAGGACTAAATGCCACACCAACGATTGGCCCGGCGTGACCTGTCAGAGTATACGCGAGGCTTCCATCAGACACACGCCACAGCTTGACAGTGTTGTCAACCGATCCAGTAGCGATCATCTCGCTGTCAGGACTGAACGCCACCGTCATTGTCCAGTTCGCAGACACTTCCCATTCCTGGAGAAGATGGGCATCGGACATCTGCCATAACTGAATCGAAGACATGGTTACAGTAGCAAGAATCTGGTTATCAGGACTGATGGCCACGCTTATGACCGGTCCGCTAAATCCCTCAAGCCTGCCCAGCAGTCTGCCATCGGTGAACTGTCGTATCACAACAATGCCATCAGGGAACATTACGTGCCCAAGAATCTGGATGTCAGGGCTGAAGACAGTGTATGAACCGCTGAAAGAACTGCCACCTTCAACCCCTGGTAGTTCATTCAACAGCACGCCATCGCTTACTCGCCAGAGATGCACTCTACCAGTGAACGTTGCCGCTGCCAGGGTTTGGCCATCAGCACTGAACGCCAACCCTGTCACATCTTCATCCGATCCTGTAAGTTTACTCAGCAGCGTGCCATTGCTTGCCCGCCATAGCTCTACTGTATCCTTCCGTGACGACAAGGCAAGGATTTGCCCGTCTGGACTGAAGATCATACTGGTCGGAGGCAAGACAAACCCTTTCAGCGTTTGTAACAGTGCCCCATCACTCACCCGCCACAAATGCACGATGCGGTCAGCCCCTGCTGAGGCAAGCATCTGACCATCGGGGCTAAACGCTACCTGTGACACCCAACTGGTATGCCTGTCGAGCGTGTACAGCAAGGTCTGGTCACTTATCTGCCAGAGAGTCACGACATTACCCTTCCAGGCAGCAAGTGTCTTTCCATCAGGACTGAACGCGATGTCAGACATGCCACGCAGATCTTCTATCGTGTCGAGCAAGACGCCATCACTCACTCGCCACAGAGTTACCGTTGTATCCTGCTGAGACTGGCTCAGGGAAACAAGAAGCTGTCCGTCAGGGCTGAATGCTGCTCTGGTTACTGGACCGTTAGCAGCAAAAAACTGCTGCCTAGTCAAGGTTTGTCGATCATAAAGGGCGATACCGTTCGACGATCCGACGGCAATAAGTGAACTGTCTGGGGCGAAGGCAATGGTGAGCGCTATTCCCTTGCCCAACACGGCCAGTTCTGTAATTTGCGAGACGTTATGAGGAGCAATAGCCTGCCCTGGAAGTAATAGTGACGACTCGGTAATAGCTGGTGAAGGAACAGCCTCAGGAGCAAATGACGATCCAGCACACCCGGCAAGAGCCCACCATAGCGCACCGACGACAATCAGCGTGAGGTTTGTTGGTCCCTGTGATAACATCTTCTGCATACATTTCTCTCCCGTGCGATGAAGCGGGACGGGATAGCAGGTTCTTCCACATCTATCGCTTATCGCTGCCGTTGATTGGATAGCAACACCAGCCTGGTTTTGCCAGAACGGAACAGCATGCTACGGCAGAGGTTCCATTCGTACCACGTGATGGGGGAACGTTGCGTTTGCGCGTGGTTTATTTGTCACTTCCTTGTTGAGGATCATACCTGCCATTCTTTAATTGATATTTAAATGAGTGTGAGATTGTTATTAAGCATCGCTCATTTGTCAGGATTCGGGTGTCCGCACAAGCCAACCGGTTATCAACACTGCGTTGCACGTTACCGGCGAGGTAACAGAATCCATCATCTTCATCCCTACATTCCATGCTTCTGAAAGATCAGGATGGGATAGTGGCAGCAATAACAGCCAGCCCATTCAGCTACGTTCGCTTCCAGGCACCATACTAATGCGCTAAAGTTCATGAGTTGACAACCATCCGGGAGTCCGGCTAAATCCCGATGCTCACCGTACACTCTACCCCGCAAAACCATTATCGCTTCGAACGTTCCCTCGGCAAAGGCGGCACGGGCAGTGTCTACCACAGCTTGCCGGAACATACTGGTCGGATAAACAGTGCGGCATTCAGCCCTGACGGCCAGATACTGGCCTCGGTATCAAGTGACAGCACTGTGAAACTGTGGTAGACGAGCGACGGTAGTCTGCTGCACGATCTACAAGGGCATACAATGTCCTTCAGCAGTATTGCGTTCAGTCCCGATGGACAGACGCTGGCTTCAGGTTCCAGCAATAGCACAGTGAAGCTGCGGCAAGTGAGCAATGGCCGTCTTTGCGTGATCTGATACCAACTTTAGATAGATGGTCACGTATTGGGCAGCCACGCCAACGCTGCCTCAGCGAGCAGGATGCGGCGGGAGCGCTCCGGAGAGCGGTTGCTGGGGCAGCACCGATCGCGCGCCGAACGCTGGTATGACCGGGATGGCGACGACGTGGCCATCTCCTGCGCGCCCTCACTCCCGCCCCGCTCCCACTGGGAGAGCGGAGACCCTCCCCCCCCGTCCCCTCTCCCGCTGGAAGAGGGAAGAGCAGCAGCGGGCGCTGCGGAGCGCTTCCCGCTGACGCGGGGGATTGCTGCGGGCGCTGACGCGCCCTCGCACTGACATGGATCGGGACGGCGCCACACGCTCCTGACCAGATCGCAGGATGGCACGGGCGCGCGGGAAGCGCCGCGCGCTGATCTGATACCAACTTTAGGTGTATACTAAGGCATGGCACAAAAACCGATCCCTCTCCATCCCCACCTGAGTGTGGCGGAACTCGAACAACGGTACCGTCGCTGCACCGATGCCAAGGAGAAGACCCGCTGGCAGGTGATCTGGTTGTATGCCCAGCAGATGGAGGCAAACTGCC
>FWWL01001571.1_pt1 | contig 53274 bp, 49 predicted proteins | sample 2228331 | NCBI WGS metagenome assembly FWWL01 (sample SAMEA103939775, study PRJEB20133) | metagenome | reverse complement strand
GCACGGCGGTGTTTGCGGTGACGGTGGACAATCCCTTGCCTGCCGGGGTGGTGCAGATCGCCAACACGGTGGGGATTGCGGATGACGGCGCAAATGGTGCAGACCCAACGCCTGAAAACAACACGAGCAGTGACGACACGCCGGTGGATGCGGTGCCGGATCTGACGGTGAGCAAGACAGATGGTGGGGTGACGGCGGCGCCCGGGGATGTGGTGTCGTACACGATCACGTATGCGAATGTGGGCAATCAGGCGGCGACGAACGTGGCGCTGACGGAGACGGTACCGGCGAACAGCGTGTTCAATGCTGGAGAGAGCACGAGTGGGTGGGTGTGTATTCCGAACAACAATGCGGGGAGCGCCTGCACACTGACGTTAGGAACAGTACCGGGAGGAGCCAGCGGCACGGCGGTGTTTGCGGTGACGGTGGACAATCCCTTGCCTGCCGGGGTGGTGCAGATCGCCAACACGGTGGGGATTGCGGATGACGGCGCGAACGGGTCAGACCCGACGCCTGGGAACAACACGAGCAGTGACGACACGCCGGTGGAGGCGGTGCCGGATCTGACGGTGAGCAAGACGGATGGTGGAGTGACGGCGGCGCCCGGGGATGTGGTGTCGTACACGATCACATATGCGAATGTGGGCAATCAGGCGGCGACGAATGTGGTACTGACGGAGACGGTGCCTGCGAACAGCGTGTTCAACGCGGGCGCGAGCACGAGTGGGTGGGTGTGTAGCCCGGACAACAATGCGGGGAGCGCCTGCACACTGAGTCTGGGAACGCTGGCGGGAGGAGCCAGCGGCACGGCGGTGTTTGCGGTGACGGTGGATAATCCCTTACCTGCCGGGGTTCATAACCTGAACAACACGGTGGGGATTGCGGATGACGGGACGAACGGGTCAGACCCGACGCCTGAAAACAACACCAGCACGGATACAACGCCGTTAGGGGCGGTACCCGATTTGACCCTTGAAAAGAGCGATGGTGTGGATCTGGTCTCACCGGGTGAGACTCTGGTGTACACGCTGACGGTGCGCAATGTGGGCAATCAGGACGCCACTGGGGTGGTGATTGAGGAAACGGTCCCGAGCGCCACAACTTTCGTGCCTGATTCCAGTACCACAGGGTGGACCTGCACGCCGGACAACACCGCTGGCAGTGTATGCACCCTGAATGTGGGAACGCTGGCGGCAGGTGCAACCTTCACGGCGCAGTTTGCTGTGGTGGTGGATGACCCGCTGAACCCGGAAATTCTGCGCATCTGGAACACCGCCACCGTCCGCGATGACGGTCAAAACGGCGACGATCCCACGCCCGATAACAACACTTCCACGGATATGGATGAAATTGGGGTGAGCGCCAAACGGCTGGTGGAAACCAATCAGGACTTTACCACAGACCCGGAAGTGGCTGTGGGTGAAGTGCTGACTTATGAGATTTCGCTGGATATTCCTTCTGGTGCCGTTCAGAATCTGGTGCTGACCGATACGCTGGATCGAGGACTTGCCTTCATCGGATGCGAGTCGATTACCGCTGATCCCGCCATCACGGCTTCAGCGGGTCCGCTGACGGCGATTTGCAACACAGCCAGCATCGCTACCGAACCGGCAGGAAGCACCAATCCCGCAGATGCCGGGCGCAGGATGGTGCTGAACTTTGGCAATGTTGCCAACACCTCCCCCGAGCCATTGATGCTGGTCGTGCGTTACCGGGTGGTTGTGCTCAACACGGCTGAAAACGTGAGCGGAGTCACGCTCAACAACTCTGCCCGGTGGACCTGGGTAGGTGGAACACTGGAAGCGGAAGCCGAATCGGTGCGCATCATTGAACCGAAACTGATGGTAGAAAAGACAGTCACCCCGCGCGAGGCGCTGGAGGGGCAGGAGGTCACCTACACCATCACCCTTTCCCGCCATCCCGATAACGAGGGTCCTGCCTACAATGTAGTGTTGAGCGATGTGGTACCTTATGGTTTGACCTATGTACCCGGTTCATGGCAGTGGATCAGTGGTTTGGCGCCCACCACTCTGGTGGATAGCGGTGCGCCGACGCTGGTAGCGACGTGGGATGTCTTCCCAGCCGATGCTCCGGCAACGGTGCTGCAGTTCCGCGCCCGGGTGACGGGAATCAAACCCGGCAACAGCGTGACGAATGTGGCGCAGGTGGTTTGGAGCAGTCTGCCGGGCAATGTTGGAGCGCCGCAATCGCCCTACAATACCCGTTCGACCGAACGTTCTTACGTCCCCGGTTCGTCGGTGGATATGTATGGCGCTTCGGGAGATGTCTCTCTGCTGGTGCCTGAGGTGATTCTACCCAAGACCGGCTTTGCCCCCGCACAGGTAACCCGTCTGCCGGAGCAACCGCAAGAAAAGCAATATTCCGATCAGGGCATGGTGCTGGAAATTCCCTCGCTGGGGGTGAAAGCGCCCATCATGGGCGTGCCGTTGACCGCCGAAGGCTGGGATTTGACCTGGCTCTCTCATCAGGTGGGTTATCTGGAGGGCACTGCCTTCCCGACCTGGAAGGGCAACAGCGGTTTGACCGCGCATGTCTATGGTCCTGATGGCAAACCTGGTCCCTTTGTGAATCTGGGCAAACTCAAGTGGGGCGATACCATCATCATCCGTTATGCTGGACAGGAGTACCGCTATGCGGTGCGGGTAGTCAAGCGTGTCCAGCCTGCCGATCTGAGTGTGCTCAGCCATCAAGAGCGAGCATGGCTAACCCTCATCACCTGCCAGGGGTATGATGAACGTGCCAATGACTATACCTCCAGGGTAGTGGTTCAGGCGGTCTTGATGGAAGTAAAGTAAAAGTCCCAGCATTGCCTTGAGATGTTTCTGACATCCCTGTTGTGAACCATCATGTAGAACGCCCCCCGCATTTGCGGGGGGCGTAACATCAGGCGGGTTGAGCCGCCTGTTGGGAACGGCTTTCCAGTTCTTTGACTGCCTGAACGATGAGGTGAGCCGCCTGCTCCAGCGAGAGTTTGCCCGTATTCAGCACCATGTGATAAAGCATGGGATCTGCCCAGTTGGCTTCGTAGAAGCGTTTGATGTAATCCGCCGAAGCCGCGTCGCGTTCTTCGATCAGATTTTGTGCCTGACGGCGGGGTTGAATATCGGCAAAACCGCGATGATTCTGTTCACGAATTTGCTGTTTGACGCGCAGGATGCGGTCTTCCAGCGGGGCTTCGATGCGCACATGCAGGGTATTGGGTTCGTTTTGCAGGATCACCTGTCCGCCACGTCCCACAATCACCACATTGCCCTGGGCATGGGCGCTCTGGACGGCTTTCTGCACCAGTCGCAGAGCGGTTTCTTCGCTCAACTCTTGCTCCAGCAGATGCACACTGTACGGCTCTTCGATGACCCCGTAGGTGATGGAGATGGGAGCGGTGCGAGCAAATAATCTCTCCAGAAAGCCGCGCACCCGATAGTTGTCTTCGCTAAAGTCAATGATTTCCTGATCGGAAAGCCCGCTTTCTTTTGCCGCATTCAGAATCATCCATTTATCAAACATGCGGTAATTCAGCATGTCTGCAACCATGCGGGCAATTTCATCTCCACCACTCCCAAACTGACGTGAAATGGTGATTGTTGCCATACCACACCTCCATTTGAGTCACTTCTCATGAACCCAAGAGGAAGGCGGGGGCTATTGATAAATCAGGCTTGACGCTGATTCTCCGCCCGACTTTGTAGCCGTATGATGTTGGGGAATTGTCTATACATAGCATAGCATATTCAGGGAAGAGATTCAATGCATTAAGGGGAGGTTTTCGGGTTGATGTAACGAAATTTAGACAGATGAATCTAATTTAGAAAAAACACTTGGAGGTATTTATGAAACTGGCTTTTCCCACACAGGATGGTGAAACGATTTATCCTCATTTCGGACAGGCGCGCTTTTTCAAAGTGCTTGAAGTAGAGGATGGAATTGTGGTGAGTGGGGAATTACGAGAAAAGGAAGTCCACCAGCACCATGAGTCTGAGCATCATCCTCACGAACATGGCGGGCATCATGCCCATGCCATGTTCGACTTGCTCAAAGATTGCCAGGTATTGATTGCTGGTGGGATGGGTACTCCTGCCTTTAGCCGTGCGCAGGAACAGGGTCTGGAAGTCATTTTGACGGGGGAGCGCTCTATTGAAAAGGCACTGCAGGCGTATCTGCAAGGCGCTCTTCATTCGGATCTGCGCCGCGTTCATGCGCACTGATGGTTATTCGGTACGGGTGACTTTATAAATCGTGCGCGGACTGTCGGGGTTGTACCCTTTGGCGAGCGTGAGGTAAAAAGTGAAAAGTTGGGCGGGGATGATGCTTACCAGAGGCGAAAGCCATTCTGGCACACCCTCGGGGATGGGCAGGGCGGTGGTTGCCTGATTCAGGGCTTGAGGATCGTTGGAGATGACCACCGTCTCTGCCCTCAGACGTTGCAGTTGCTGAAAGGTTTGCCAAACCGAAGGAAAGATTTTTCCCTGCGGGGCAACAATCAATACGGGAAAGCCCTCCTGAACCATGGCGATGGGTCCGTGCAGGAAATCTGCAGAAGAATAGGGTTCTGCCGCCACATAAGTCAGTTCTTTGAGTTTCAATGCCCACTCAAATGCCGTGGCGTAGTTAAATCCACGTCCCAACACCGCACAGCGCTCCATATAGCGATAGCGCTGAACCGCCTGCGCTATTTCTTTCTCGTTTTGGAAGACATTCTTTGTCCAATCGGGCAGATGATGTAAGTCATCCCAGAGGGCAGGCTCATTAGCAAGCGCGGCAGAAAGCATGGCAATCGCCATCAACTGGGCTGTGTAGGTTTTGGTTGCGGCAACGGCTTTCTCTTCCCCTGCTTGAATGTAGAAGTGGTATTCTGCTGTTTGTGCCAGAGGGGAATCAGGGGCATTGGTCATTGCCAGCGTCAGGCATCCCTGCCGTTTTCCTTCTTCGATGACCTGTACGATATCAGGAGATTGTCCTGATTGGGAAATGCCCACGACCAGCGCGCCCTGCATTTTGGGCGGAGTTTGATAGTACGTGAAGAGAGAGGGAGTTGCCAGAGCCACTGGCAGGGAATTCAATGCTCCCCAGAGGTAAGTGGCATATCGGGCGGCATTGTCAGAGGTGCCCCGTGCGGCAATGACCACATACTGAATTCCCCGCTCCCGAATGGCTTGCGCAATTTCCTGTGCAGGCTCGCGCTGGAAATCCAGCAGATTCTTGAGATGTTCGGGTTGCTCCAGAATTTCGTCTCGCAAGATCATGCGTCCATGTCCCTTTCCATTTACCCTTTCAATCCAGATACCACTACACCCTCAAGGATGAAGCGTTGGGAGAAGAAGAATACCACCATAAGCGGGACGGTGGTCAGCACGGCTGCTGCCATAATGGTGGGCCATTGCTGAACGGTCAGGTTGATATTGTACAGCGTGGAGACGTACACTGGCAGGGTGTAGAGGTCTACCGTTTGCAGGTACATCAGCGGGGTAAGCAGATTGTTCCAGAAACCCACAAACAGAAACGTGGCAACGGTTGCCAGCGGGGTTTTCATCAACGGCATGACGATTTCCCACCAGATTTGCAGATGACTGGCGCCATCCACAAATGCGGCTTCATCCAACTCTTTCGGAATTTGCGCCATGGCTTGCCGAAGTAAAAACACCATTGCCGCACCCCCTGCAAAGAAACCTGGGATGATCAGCGGTTTGAACGATCCAATCCAGCCCAGTTTGTTGAAGAAGACGTATTGAGGCACGATCAGGGCTTGCGGGGGGATCATCATGGTGGAGAGCATGAGGAAGAACACCAGATTCTTTCCGGGCCAGTCCACCCGACTGAAGGCATACGCCACAAACGCAATCGAGATCAAGGTGCCGGTGAGCGCCAGCGCGGTGTAGAACACCGTATTGAAGTATGCGCGCAGGAAGTCACTGTTCTGGAAGAGGCGCAGGTATGCCTGAAAAGTAGGGTGCGCAGGGATCCAGATGATGCCCGGCGCGTTGGTCTCTTCCAGAGTCTTCAGGGAGGAAGAGATCATCCACAGGAGCGGGAAACTCATCAGCACGGTCATGCCGGTGAGCAGGAAGTACAACAAAATTCGCTGGAGGATATGGGTAGAGGTACGCATGCGCACTCCCTCAGTACAGTTCATAGGTCACCCAGCGGTTTTGCAGGCGGAATTGGATCAGGGTGACAATGAGGATGAGAATCATGATGAGCCATGAGATGGCAGATCCCATGCCAATCTCAAAATGGCGGAAACTGACCTGCCAGAGGTAGTACACCATGGAGATGGCAGAGGATACCAGAGGCTGGTTATCGCGATACAGCACGTAAATAGGCTCGAAAATTTGCAGCGTGTTGATTGTGCCCACCACGAGATTGTAGAAGATATACGGGGTCAGCAGGGGGAAGGTGATCTTCCAGAAGCGCTGGTAACGATTGGCGCCATCCACTTCAGCCGCTTCATGCAGTTCTTTGGGGATGTTATTCAACCCTGCCAGAAAAATCATCATCATGGCGCCGCATCCCCAAATCATCAACAGGATCACCGAGGTTTTTGACCACAGCGGGCTTTGAATCCACAGAGGCACCCGGTTAGGGGGTGGAAATCCGGCTTCCCAGATTTTCATCAACAGGTTGAATTTTCCACTGCCGATTCCAAGAAATACCGCACTGATGAGTTCCTGAACAAAGATGCCTGCCCTCAGAAGATAATCGAAAGGTGGAAAAGCGTTACTCAATGCGCGTAAGATTTGATTGATGATGCCCGTCCCCGTGTTGAGCATGAGTCGCCAGCACAGCAGAACTGCGGCGTTAAAACCGAGAATGACCGGCAGATAGAATGCCATTCGGAAGATTTTCTCACCGCGCGCCTTCTGGTTCAGAATGACCGCCAGAAACAGGGCAACGGCAATTTGCAGCGGCAGACCAACCACTACCAGGAACAGGGTGTTTATGATGGAGGCTCGAAAATTGGTGTCTTTCAACAGCAACCGGGCATAGTTGCTGAACCCAACCCATTGAGGGCTGGTTCCGGAGGCGATGCGAAAATCGGTGAATGACCAGTAAAGCGAAGCCAGCAAGGGGAAAACCACGAAGATCAAAAAGCCGGTGATCCATGGGGCAGAAAACAGGTAACCGGCAAAGGTGTCCTGCTGAACTTTGGGGGATGCGCCGCGCCAGCGTTGAATTTGCCGCGCCAGCGCCGCCAGTCCGTAACTGGTCAGGATGATGAAAGCCACGGTTAATCCCGCAGCCATCAGTGTATCCAGGTAAGGGTTTTTCATCCTAGATCAAGCCTCCCTGTAGGGTCAAAAATCCGGTGGGAACAGTGTTACCTGCTCCCACCGGATCAGGTACATGCGTCTATTTCCCCAATGCGGCGGAGTATTCTTCCTGAATCTTCGCCACCACTTCCTCTGGGGTCAATTCTTCTGTGATCAGTTTACCCAGCGCATCCTGCATGATGGTGGACAACTTTGCCGATTCCAGAATTCCGGCAAACCCTACCCCGTATTGCGATGCCAGTTCGGCTTCCCGCTTCAATTGCGGTGTGTCGGTAACGTAGCCATAGTGCGCATCGTTGCGGGCGGGGATCAAGCCCATGGTCTCATTCCACTTGTGGTTGGCTTCTTTGGTGAAAGCCAGTTTCAGCCAATCTGCAGCCAGTTCCTTGTTGGGGCTGTATTCCGGCACTGCCAGCCAGTCGTTGAATGCCAGTACCACCGGCTTGCTCTTGGGGAAGTTGGCAGGATCGCCGAAGAATGGATCGATGCTGATCTTCTCCCAGATTGGGCGGTTGAACGGAGGCGCTGCCCAGCCGGAATGTGCCAGACACACCGCGCCGTTATCCTTTCCGGTCTCATCGTTGACGTCAATGACGGAACCCTGACCGGTGGGCAGGGAACCCACAGCATTGGCGTACGGACCATAAGTTGCCTGGCGCATTTCCAGCATCCATTGCGTGGTTGCCAGCGCTTCCGGTGAGTCGAAGTTCGGGGTGCCGTCGGCTTTGTACAGTTCTCCGCCCAGTGAGAAGAATACTAACAGCCACCACTGCCAGTCTGCCATTGAGCCGGCATCTACCGGCACAAGGGCTTGCTGCACCAGCGAGTTGGTTGCCGGGTCAATGATGGTGGCTTTTTTGGCGAAGTCAATCCATTCCGCAAAATTCTTGGGGGTGCCCGTCGTCCAACCGGCTTTTTCCATCAGGTCGGTGCGGCAGAAGACATAGCGGGGAGCGGTGAAGATGGGCAAACCGCGCAGTTTCCCCTTGTACTTTGCGTTTTCCAGCGCCGGTCCAAAGTTCTTGATCTCGGGCCAGGCGGCTTCGCCCAGATAGGGTTCCATATCGGCAAGGCTTTCGCCGTAGAGGGTGTTCATCTCCGAGCCGAGATTGATGATGTCAGGTCCCTGACCGGCGGCAAAGAAACCGCTGAAGGTGGTATCCCAGCCGGACCAGGAGCCTTCGGTGATTTCCACTTTTACACCCGGATGTGCGGCTTCAAAGGCGGGGTTGATCTCGCTCTTCAGCCATGCAATGGTGTCTGGGGTGTAATCCAGCAGATAAATTTTCAGCGTGACTTCCGACGCGGGTTTCTCTGGCGGTTTGGTGGGTTCTGCCGCCTTGGTGGGTTCGGCGGGCTTTTCAACAGGTTGTTCTGCCTGCGTGGGAGTGGCAGGCGTTCCGCAGGCGCTGAGCAACAGGCTCAACAGCACCAGCAGAGTGAGTACGATACTCAAATGCTTTTTCATGGTTCCTTCTCCTTCTGAATTTCGTTCAACAGGTGAAAGTATGGGATAACTTTAGACGGATCGTTTCAATGAAGTCTGGTATGGATCACCTCCTTTCAGGGGATGGAATTTCTCCCAGCCTTTGCAGGCGCTTCAGCACGTCTTCCTGAAAGTGCTGGATGAGCGTAAGCGCCAGTTCGGTGGGAGACAACTGAGGTTGATGCAATAATGGGGTGAGATCCATGGCAAAGGATATGCCCGTGGACTGATCCACCCCATGCGATTCAAAATAGGTGGCATTGGCGCGGCGGCGTCCCATGGTGGCGAGGTCGTAGCGTTTCCCCCCGGCTATTTGAGAGTCGAACACGCCTAAGAGGGCGTATTGCAGGTTTTCGTGCTCCGATACATCCAGCACGACCTTGTCGTGATCTTCCATCCAGTCCAGCCCGCGCCAGACCTCGCATCCCAGCACCCGTTGAGGGTGCTGATCGGCGGGTAAACGCCGCAGGGCGGATAGAGTTCGTAAGGCTACCGCAACATGGGTGTCGTGTTTATCGGTCAGGTTATGGGTGTACACCTGTTGAGGGCGTGTGGCTTGCAGGATCGCAAGCAAATCGGCAATGACTGCATCCTGATTGCTGTCCTTAACGGCTTTACTGGGATAATCGAGAAAGATCAAAGCAGAGTATTCTCCCACCACTGCCGCCTTGCGCTGTTCCTTGAAACGAATGAGGCGCATCTCCTCATCGCTGGTGTGGGCATACATGCCATCGCGCGGTGAACCGCGCCCATCGGTGACGATGACGGCAGTGAACCACTGATCGGCGCGCTGAAAACAGGACAAAATGGGTTCCGCCGCCATGATTTCCACGTCATCCTGATGCGCGGCAATGCACAAATGGGTGGTGCGGGCGAGCGCTTCTTCCACCGATGTGCCATCGGGGATAAAAATCTCTGCCGACGGTTGATGCAACTTCATGCTTTGTCCTCCTTGATGAGTTCAGGTAAACTGGCGGCGGCAACGGATTGTCCCACCCGGCGAATTTTTTCATCGGGTAAATGCACCTGGATGGAATCCAGCAGGTGCGGGAACTCCGCCTGCCACACCCTGTGGACGCCTTCCATCAGCAGGTTGCCTCCTTCGCCTGAGGTACAGCGTCCAAGGATGAGTACGTGCTTGATCTCATAAAAATCGGCATAATGTGCCAGCGCATATCCCAAATAAATGCCCATGGTCTGCCAGATGCGAATGGCTCCTTCATGCCCTTCGTGAAGGTGCTTCTGAGCCAGCGCAAGGCGCTCAGCATCGGGAATATCCGGAGGGAGGGCAATTCCGACCTGCGGAGCAAGACGAAATACACACTGCTGGGATAAATAACTGGCACCACACCCCCGGTCGCCCGACCATTCTTCGACAGGCGCTGAAGGGCTGTAATCCATGGGAGCAAATGCCAGTTCGTTGAGCCATCCTGTAATGGCTCCTTGCGGATCCACATATCCGGCGGCTTCGCTGGAACCCAGCGCAATCCCCAGCACGGCGTTCTCGCCAATTGCCATGGAGCCTGCCAGCGCGGTCACGTCGCCATCGTTGATCACTTCCAGCGGGACGCCCATTTCTGCCTGAAGCCGTTCAAAGAGCGTATGAATCTCCCCAAAACGTTCTTCGGGCACACTCCGAAAGAGAGATGCCACCCGTGGACGGTTGTGGATATAAATGCCCGCCGCGCTTCCCCCTATGGCATCCACACGCGGCATTTTGCTGGCAGCGGTTTTCAATGCGGTGAGGATTTCGCGGTAGTGATAGTCTGGGTCGGCGTGTTTGCGCGGTTCCCAGATCACTTCTTCGCTATACACGGGCACGCCATCCACCACTGCGCTGACTTTACGATCAGAGGCGCCCAGGTCAAATCCGATGCGGCACCCTTCCAGATGTCTGCCCAGGGCTTTGCGGGTTTCCCGGCTGGGGGGCACTTCCTCAAAGGTGCAGGATTGCAGACGGAAAGGTTGAGCATAGACTTTCTCCCCCAGGAATCGAGCATCGAAATGCCGTAATCCGTTGACGCCGTATGTCTGGGCAAGTTCCTGTGCAAGAGAAGGATTGCCCCCGAGATAAACCGTATGGGCTCCTCTTTGCCACAGCAAAAATTTCAACAATCGTTCCACATAGAAAAAGTTCTGCCCGGCAAGAGGATGGCTGTCGGGGAAAACGCGGGTTTCAAACCGTGAAATCTGCCCATCTTCCCGCTCCAGCGCAATTGCCAGCGGCACCCCTGCTCCGTTCAGTCGTTTCCGGAAAGCATGGTTTGCCAGCACAGCCGGTCGGAAGGCTGGATCCAGCGGTGGTTTAACCAGTGGCTCCGGAAGAGGCAGGGCAGAATTCATCTTCTCAACGCTCCTGTAAGAACAAAAGATCGTAATTTTCCAGCACCATGAACGCCGCCGCTCCTAATATGCAGGCGCGGTAATCCAGCGTGCCAATTTCCAGGCAGGTGTCCTGCACCAGTGGATGGAAAGCAGTCTTCTGCATGGATTGACGGACGGTATCCAGCCAGGCTTCGCCAAAACGGGTCATTTCGCCCGTCAGCACAATGCAGTGAATGTTCAACGCACCCACCAGATGCGCCAGGGCTTCTCCAAGCGCGTTGCCTGCCTCGGTAATGATGGACTGCAGGGCAGGATCTCCATGCTCCCATCGTTCCAGTGCTTCAGATAGGGAGGTTGTCCCCGTCCGACGGATGACCGCTCCCGCGCTGGCAATTGTTTCCAGACAGCCGCGCTTGCCGCATCGGCAGACCTCCCCATCGGGACGAACCACCACATGACCGATTTCCCCCGCCGCACTGCCATCGCCCTGAAACAGTCGCCCGTTGATGAGAATCCCCGCGCCGATGCCGTGGCGGATGTTGACCACAACCAGATTGGAGCGCGAGGGTTGTTTTCCGTACACAAATTCTCCAATCGCGGTTGCCTGGCTGTCGTTGAGGATGGACACGGGCAGGTGAAAGCGCTCTTCCAGCAGATGCGCCAGTGGAAAATTTTCCCAGTCGAGGTTGACCGCCCGCAACACGATCCCCTGTCGGGTGTGAATCAAACCAGGCGCGCCAATCCCAATCCCCACAATTGGACGCCAGTTGTTTGCCAGCAGTCTTTCCAGCATATCAATCACCAGCGCCAGCGTCTCTTCGGGATTGTGGCGCAGCGCAGGAACCTGAACGGTCTCTTTGATCTCCCCCCGTAAGTTCACCACCGAGGCGATGAAGTGATCTTGTGCCAGATTGACCCCGATGAGAAAGCGCGAATCGGGTACCAGACTGAGCAGGATGGGCGATTTTCCCCCGATGGAAGCCCCTGTGCCTACTTCCTCAACAATGCCTTCAGCCAGCAGTTCGTTCACCAGTTCCGAGACTGTGGCGCGGGTTAACTGCGTTTTACGTGCAATCTCGGCGCGGCTGATCGAATCGTGTTCAAAGATGGTTTTGAGCACCAGATTGCGGTTGTGAACTTTGGTTTGCTGATGGGTGGCTTTTTCCATAGGAGGGAGATTAATGTTTGTTTATTGAACTTACAAAGTCATTGTATAAAAAATACAAAGAAAAGTCAATAGGTTTTTTGAAAAATCCCTTTTTCTTTCTTCCGAATAGAAGAGCAAGTATAATCACCTTTATATTCCCATAGCAGAAAGGCACGGATATGGAATCCATTCGTTTTAACCTTCATGGCGATGCTCAGCCGTTGGATCGGTATTTTCAGAATTGTATTGGTTCCTGTCACGCTTACCTGACTTTGAGAGAAGACTGGCGCGAACACGCGCGTACCATTCAACGAGAAATTGGTTTCAGGGCGGTGCGGTCGCATGCGATTTTCCATGATCTGGTGGGCATTTACCAGATTCCCTGGGGGGGAGAGCGTGTTTTCAATTTCCAGAATCTGGATAAAATCTACGACTTCTGGCTCTCCATTGGTTTGAAGCCCTTTGTGGAACTCAGTTTTACACCGCGGGCGCTGGCAAGCGGTGATCATACGGTATTCCATTACGGCGCCAATGTGACCCCACCCAAAGATCGCGGCGAGTGGGAACTGTTAATCCGTACCTTTGCCACCCATTTGATCGACCGTTATGGGTTGGAAGAGGTGCAGACGTGGTATTTTGAGGTTTGGAATGAGCCTGACCTGCAGGGGATTTTTTGGACCGGGAGCATGGAGGACTACTTTGAACTGTACGCCCTGACCGCCAGAACCTTGAAAGAGGTGCATCCTTCGCTCAAAGTGGGTGGACCGGCAACTTCGCGCAACCTGTGGGTAACAGAGATGCTCGATTACTGCGCCGCTCATCAGGTGCCGATTGATTTCATCTCCACCCATCATTATTGTGCAGATGCCGCCTTTGAGATGGGGGAATTTTCCGGCGTACACTGGCGGGGACAGAAAGCCATGCTCCGCGATGTTCAGCGGACCGTGCAGGCGGTGCGCCAGTCGGCTTTCCCTCATCTTCCCGTCTTCTACACCGAGTGGAACGTCTCTCCCATACATGAAGATGTTTACGGCAAGGATTCTGAATTTACTGCCGCGTTTGTCCTGCAAACCCTGAAAGACCTGAGCGGCGTGCTGGATGTGTATTCCTACTGGGCAATTTCCGATGTCTTCGAGGAATCCGGTCCGGGACTGACGCCGTTCAGCGGGAAATATGGGCTGGTCAACCTGCATGGCATCAAGAAACCCGTGTATCATGCTTTCCGCTTCCTCAGCCAGTTGTATGATGAAGAACTGGTGAGCGACGCGCCTTCTGTGCGGGTTACCCGTTCTCCTGAGGGAAATGTGCGGGTGTTGACCTGGAATTTTGTCGAACCGATCAACCCGGATTTCCACTCCGATTATCCTCTTTCTGGTGGGGATCGCGAAGAAGAAATTGTTGTGGAAGGTTTACAGGGCGAGTTTGAAATCATCGGGTATCGAGTGGATCGAGACCATGGCAATGCCTTCCGTGCCTGGCAGGCGATGGGTTCACCGCAGTATTTGACACCGTTGCAGGTGGAGCGATTAAAGCAAGCCGCCGAGCCAGATGTTTGCTTCCATCAACGTATGGTTCTGGATGGCACCCTGCGCCTGTCTCATGTGCTGCCCCCCTGCGGCGTTCGCTTTTATGATATCCGTCGGGTAGCGTAATCTTGCCAGAGAGGCAGGAGGGTGGGTAGATGGAATCTTCCTCTGAAGCGGAAATCCGTCCGACCGTTCAGCGTTATACTGCGCCTGTATTCATCCTTGGCACATTTTTATTCGCCTGGAGTTTCTGGCTGCTGCCGCGCTGGTTGAATCTGCAGGATGCCGTTGCGCTGCGTCACTGGGTGGCGTTCGGGTCGTTTGCGCCGGCTTTGATGGCTCTGGCGCTCCGCTTCATGGATCGGCAAGCCCGTCAGCGTTGGATACAGGGCAGGTGGCTGGAGGATCTCCTTCTCAGCATCCTTGCGGTCGCCGCCCTGTATTTCATCTGTTTGCCTTATGCTTCCAGCACGCCTTTTCAGGTTTCCATGTTGGGCTGGGGGGCGCGGGTATTGCTCTTTGTGGCTGGCGGCGCTGTGCTATGGATGGTTCTTCGCCGGGTGACCTTGCCGCAGACGGTTCAGGGCTGGCTTATCTGGATTGTTGCCGCTCTGGCATATCCTCTCTTGATGCTGGCGGGATGGGGTATTTGGACGCTGTGGACGGATTCCGCGCAAATCCACTTTCCTGAGGGCGGAGCAGGGAATTTCGGGTTAACCCTGCTGGCTTCCTTTGTGTATCTCTTCCTGTTTGGAGGGGCGTTGGGAAGCGAACCCGGCTGGCGCGGCTGGTACTTTTCACACCTGTTGAAACATCACCCCTTTTGGGCGGCAGTCCTGATTACAGGGGGACTGGAAGCCCTGTGGATGGCGCCGCTGGTTTTCAACGGGGTGAATCCTGCGGTTGGCTCCCTGTGGCAGGAACTGGCTGTTCGCAGTTTGACGATTCTCACGCATGCAGTGTTGCTGGGTTGGGTGTACGTGCGTTTTCAGGGTAATCTTTTCCCGGTGATGTTGCTCCGCGCTGGAATGCTGATGACGCCCCTGTTCATCGATGTTACACCGGTCAGTTTAGGACTGCTTGTAGTTTTAGCCGCAGGATTGACTGTGAGCACTCGACGCATTCCCGGGTTTCAGCCAGAATAAGTCCTGACAACTTTTTTGCCCGGGAAGATATTGGCGGTTTCGTCGCCAGTTGGGGTAGTTCTGTGGGGATATAGAAAAAGAGCGGAGCCGTTTCGCTTGTGCTCCGCTCTCTTGTTTGGGAACAGTATCTTTTTACAGGTAAATTTTCTTCCAGCGGGCGATGATTTCATCCTCCCACTTCAAAGAATCCGAGTTGGGGATGCGTCCTTCGCGCTCCATGGCTTCAAACACCTGTGCCATTCCTTCTTCCAGAGGAATGCGCGGCTGAAACTCTGGCACATCACGGAAGAGTTTTTCGGCGCTGTAAATGACGTGATGGGCAAAAATTTCCTCGCAGATGCCAAATTCGGGGACGTTCATGCGTTTTAAATCGGCAAAGGGGATTCCCACCAGTTCAATTTCTCTTCCAAACACTCTGGCGGCGGTGCGGTGAAATTCCGCCCAGGTGGTGAACCCCCGTGCGACCATGTTGTACACCTGCCCCAGGCATCGTTCTCGCCCCAGTACATACACAAATGCTGGAGCGGCATCATCCACATGCAGGAACTGATGCAGGGCATTGCCATCGCCGCACACTACGATGGGCTTGCCTTTGCGAGTGCGGTCAATCCACGAAAAATCCCATGCAATTTGCCGCGGCAGTCCCATGATCGGTCCGTAAGTGGTGGACGGCTTGATGATGGTCACGGGAAATCCCTCACGGTGGTAGGCTTCCAGAAAGACATGATCGGCTTCCACTTTGCCGCGCCCATAGGGTGTGATGGGGCGGAGCGGGTGATCCTCGCTCACGGGGAGCCAGTCGTAATCAATCCCGTAAGTGCATACCGTGGAGCACTGGACAAAGTGGCTCACCCCTCGGAAGGCACGCACGCTACTCTCGGCGTCCTCTCGGGTAAAACACATCATGTCAATTGCGGCATCAAAGCGGTAGGATTGCATCAGTTTTTCAAAGGTTTCGCGGTCGTTGCGGTCGCCGATAATCGTTTTTGCTCCTTCAGGGACGGGGCGGCTCTTCCCGCGGTTGAAACAGTATACTTCATGCCCCAGCGAGACCAGCAAGCGCACAATGCTGGTGCTGATGTTCCCGCTTCCTCCTACTACGCAAACTTTCATGGTATCCCTCCAGACCCAAATATTACGAATGGTTCCAACCAATGCTGGAATGATATTCCATGCTAGCACATTTTTCCAAACCCATACTCAGAAAAGATCAATAAATTTTGGGGGACCTTTAGGAGAAAACAAAACACCCCGCTTGAGGGCGGGGTGTTGGTTCCGTTTTGGAAGGTTCGTCTTAGCGAACTACGACCTGAGAAGCCTGCAGACCCTTGGGTCCTTTTTCGACCTTGAATTCTACGGTCTGACCCTCGTTGAGGGAGCGGTAGCCATTGCCTTCAATGGCGCTGTAGTGGACGAAGACGTCGGGTCCGTTTTCACGGGAAATGAAGCCATAGCCTTTTTCGCTGTTGAACCACTTGACGGTACCGAGGATACGTTCTGACATTGTTTTTGTCTCCCTTATGACATAAAAAATTTTTGGGTGATGCTTATTGTGTTCCATCGGTACTGCCTTCTTACATAAAAAAAAGCCCGAGGACATGAACTGCCCTCGAACCGCCTGCTTTCCCAACGCGAACGAACCAGCATCTGTCTGAACTGTATTCTAAACTATCCCTGCCATTAAGTCAAGGGAATTTGAGAAATTGGTGTCAAATTCGCCAAATTCCTTCTACAACTTTCGGGTCGCAAGACCGTTCCACTGCCAGGTGTTCATTTCTGGAATGAAGTGAAAAGCGGTTAGATCCAGTTGCAGTGGCGTTACGCTGACATACCCCTCATGGATGGCGCCAATATCGGTGCCGCGTTCGGGTACGCCGGTGGGACTGCTCCCAATCGTCCAGTAGTACGGGCGTCCCCGCGGGTCCAGTCGTCGATCCAGTTGATCATGATAGACCCGCAGTCCCATACGGGTAATTTGCACACCGCGAATCTCATGAAAGGGCAGATAAGGGATATTCACGTTCAACAATAAATGAGGGGGTAACCCGTACTGAAGGGTTGCAGCGACGATTTCCCGGGCAACCCGCGCCGCTGTGGAGAAATCGGGTGGCGTTTCCAGAGTTTCTGGAATATCGAGACTGAAAGCAATGGCTGGAATGCCCCAGATGGCGGCTTCCATGGCGGCAGTGACCGTTCCGGAGTAGGTTACGTCGTGCCCCAGATTGGCGGAAGAATTAATGCCCGAAATGACCAGATTGACTTTCTCGTCAAAGAATCCCGCGTTGGCAAGCGCAACACAATCGGAAGGGGCGCCGTCACAGGCAAAACCAACCAGTTCGGGATTCATCTGCACGGTCTTGACCCGTAAAGGGCGATCCAGAGTGCGTACGTGTCCGGAAGACGACCAGTTCCGTTCGGGGGCAAGCACGCTCACCTGTCCCAGCGATTTCATGGCGTTTGCCAGCGCCACTAAGCCGGGGGCGTTGATACCGTCGTCATTTGTAACCATGATGTGCATAGCAATTCCTCAATGATTTTGTTTCCTTTAGTGTATTGTTTTCCTGTTAACAAAAATTGAAGAGTGGGTTATCAATGGGTAAAAAATTCCTGTAAAAATGACCCTTTTTCCCTCTTGACGATCTTTTCAGAGACGCTATACTTGGGTTCAATATGTTCCCAATTGTCTGGTTCTGTCTGACTGCCGACAAGCGCGCCAAGCGCATCTCCCCCACCCCTTCGGGCGAGTGGGTTAGCGGCGTTTAAGCAGACCAGCAGGAAACTTTCTTTTTACGCCGAAAACTCCCCAAGCCCGGGGAGTTTTTTGATTTTCTCGCCAAGGAGGAACCGAGATGGTGGAAATTCTGGACAGTACATTGAGAGAAGGAGAGCAGACCCCTTACGTCAACTTCACCGTTGAGGAAAAGGTCGAAATTGCTCGCTGGCTCGACCGGGTGGGGGTTGAGATGATCGAGGCAGGCGATCCAAGCGTTTCTCCCAGTGTGTTTGAAGCCGTGCGCAGAATCGCTTCGCTGGGGTTGCGCGCGGAAATTGTAGCCCACTCTCTGGCAACCCGTTCGGGTATCGAAAAAGCCCATGCCTGTGGGGTTCAGCGGGTGGTGGTGTTTTACCCGACTTCGCGCATTCATCTGGAAGCCAAGATGGGCAAGGGTGAGGAGGAGGCGCTTCATGCCATTGTGGAACATGTGCGCTTTGCCCGCAGTCTGGGGTTGAAGGTGCGTTACACGCCGGAAGATGCTTCCCGCACCGATTTTGAATTTCTCGTGCGCGCCTGCAACAGCGCCATTGAAGCCGGCGCAGACCGCATCAGTTTTGCCGATACTCTGGGGATTCTTCGTCCACATGAAATGTACGAACGCATCATGGCGCTGAGACAGCGCCTGCTTCCCTGCAAGATTGATTTACACTGTCATAACGATTACGGGCTGGCGCTTGCCAATGCTCTGGAGGGCATTCGTGCCGGTGCGGACTGCATCCATACCACAGTGAACGGCATGGGGGAACGCACCGGCATCCCTGATCTGGCGGAAACCGTCCTTGCCCTGCACAATTTGATGGGCGTTCAGCGCTACGATGTGCGGGCTTTGCCTCACCTTTCAGCCTACGTCGAGCGGGTGTCGGGTTTTTTCCTTGCTCCTAACAAACCAATTACCGGTTTGAATGCCTTTTCGCATAAATCGGGTGTGCATACCAACGGCGTGTTGAAAGACCCCCGCACCTACGAGAGCATTGATCCGGCGCTTCTGGGGCGTGAACGGCGCATTGTCATTGATAAATATACGGGAAAACGGGCGGTTGCGGCGCGGCTGGCGGAGTATGGAGTGGAGGTGGACAACGAATCTCTGGAACAGATTGTTGAAGAGATCAAGCGGGTGGGGGATGAGCGCAAAATCCTTCACGATGCCGACATCGTCGAAATTGCCGAACAGGTGACCGGCAAACGTCTCGATATCTTCCCCCGAGATATTCATGCCATTGTCATGATTTCCGTGGAATCCCACGTGTACACGGGGACGGTCGTCCGCCGTCTCAAAAATCTCAAATATGTGTCCAGCGTATATGAAATTACCGGCGAGCAGGACATTGCCGCCTATATCAAGGTGCCAAACACGCTGGAACTCAACAACTTTATTGAAGAATTGCGCGCCATGTCGGGGGTCAAACAAACCGAGACGCGGGTGGTGCTGAAAAAACATGCCGAAAACGGTTTCGCTTAGGAGGTATTGTCATGGGAACGTTAGTGGAAGAAATTTTCTCCCGTCGCGCGGGTCGGTCGGTTCAAGCCGGTGAAATTGTCTTGCTGGATGTGGACTACATCATGAGCCACGACAACACCACTCCGCTGGCAATCAAAGCCTTTCGGGAGATTGGGAAGCCAATCCGCAATATCGATCAAATCGTCATCCACTTTGATCATGCCTACCCGGCGCCCAATCTGCTGGCTGCCGAAAATCAGCAAAAGATATTGCGTTTCATCCGGGAGCAGGGAATTCGCCACTTTTATCATCGGGGGGTTTGCCATCAGGTCATGATTGAAGAGGGTTTTGTCCGTCCGGGTGGAGTAGTGATTGGGGCGGATTCGCACACGGTAACGTATGGAGCCCTGGGTTGTTTTTCAACAGGGTTGGGTTCCAGTGAGATCGGCGCGGCATGGATTACCGGTAAGTGCTGGTTCCGCACTCCCGAGACCGTCTTGATTCGCCTGGAGGGGCAGACTGCGCCCGGGGTGTACAGCAAAGACGTCATGCTTTATCTGGCTGGCTTGCTGGGCATGGATGGCGCTACTTATCGAGCGCTGGAGTTTGAAGGTTCGTATGTTCGTTCTCTCCCCATGCACGAGCGTCTGGTGTTTTCCAATATGTCGGTAGAGTTGGGGGCAAAATGTGGGTTGATTACACCCGATGAGGTTACCCTGCAGTATCTGATGCGCGAGACTCGCGCCCATCCTCCCTTTGATCTCTTTGCCGCCGAAAACCCCCGTTATGAACGAGTGGTGGAACTGGATGTCAGCGCATTGGAGCCGCAGGTTGCCTGTCATCCCGATGTGGATCAGGTCAAACCCTTGCGCGAGGTAGAGGGCTTGCCTATTGATGAAGTGTACATTGGCACCTGTACCAACGCCCGATATGAGGATCTGGAAATTGCCGCCCGGATTTTGCGCGGTAAACAGGTTCATCGTTTGACCCGCGTGCTGGTAACCCCTGCCAGTCAGACGATTTATGAAAAAGCCATGGCAAACGGTCTCATCGAGGTGTTTTTACAAGCCGGTTGCACGGTCAATGCCCCGGGGTGTGGTGCCTGTCTGGGCAGGCATGGCGGGGTACTTGCGCCGGGGGAGCGGGCATTTACTACCATGAATCGCAACTTCATCGGGCGCATGGGCAGTCCGGAGGCAGAAATTTATCTAGGCAGTCCCGCCGCGGCGGCGGCAACTGCACTGGAAGGGCGCATTGCGGATCCCCGCAGATATTTGTAATGGAGGTAGAGATGGGAAGAGTGTGGAAATTTGGCGAAAACCTGAATACCGATGAAATCATCCCGGCGCGCTTTAACATCACCATTGACGAGCGTGAACTGGCGGCGAAAGCCTTTTGTGAAATTCGCCCGGATTTTGCCCCGCAAGTTCAGCCGGGAGATGTCATCGTGGCGGGAGGTAACTTTGGTTGCGGCTCGTCCCGCGAACATGCCGCAGTTGCCATTCGCGGCACCGGGGTTCAATGCGTCATTGCCTCTTCGTTTGCACGGATTTTCTTCCGCAATGCGATCAATATCGGTTTGCCTATTCTGGAGTGCCCGCAGGCAACCGAGATTGAGGAAGGTGATGAGGTGGAGGTAGATTTGAGCCGGGGAGAGATCCGTAATCTCACTCAGGGGAAGGTGTACCACGCCAACCCCTTACCGGAGTTTGTGCTCAAAATTGTCCGTGCGGGTGGACTGGTGCGCTTTCTTCGAGACCACGATCTGGAGGACCTGACCGCATGAATACTTATCGGATTGCTCTATTGGGTGGGGATGGGATTGGTCCCGAGGTGATCCATGCCGCCCGGCAGGTGTTGGAGGCGCTTCCCATTCGCTGGGAATGGCTGGAGGGTGAGATAGGCTGGCATGCGTATCAGCAATGGGGGGATCCTCTGCCTGCAGAGACGCTCAACTGCATTTGTCGGGCAGACGCTACCCTGTTTGGCGCCGTAACCACACCACCCGATATCCCCAATTATCGCTCGCCGGTGTTGCGCCTGCGTCAGGAACTGGATTTGTTTGCCAACTTACGTCCATGTCGCTCCATTCCTCATCCCGTTTCCCGCCCCAATGTCGATTTGCTGGTGGTGCGCGAAAACACCGAAGACCTGTATGTCGGACGGGAACGCATCGAGGAGAGTGGGGAGATGGCTGTGGCAGAGATGGTGATCACCCGCCGAGCATCAGAGCGGATCATGCGCGTAGCCTGTGAGCAGGCGCGGCGGCGCAATCTGCATCGCGTGACGGTGGTTCATAAAGCCAATGTCCTGCGGCAGACCAGCGGATTGTTTCGCCGGGTAGCCCTGGAGGTCGGCAGGGAGTACCCTGACCTTCAGGTGGATGAGATGCTGGTTGACACCTGTGCCATGGAGTTCATTCGCGCTCCCCAGTCTTTCGGCGTGGTTGTAACCACCAATCTCTTTGGCGATATTCTCAGCGACGAAGCCTCCATGCTGGTGGGCGGTTTGGGCGTGGCGTGCTCTGCCAATATAGGAGAACATACAGCCGTGTTTGAGCCCGTCCATGGCAGCGCTCCCGCCCTTGCAGGGAAGGAACAAGCCAATCCGCTGGCGGCAATTGGCAGCGCCGCGATGATGCTGGAATACCTTGGCGAAGATATGTGGGCGCAACGTCTCGAAACAGCCATGAACCGGGTGATTGCAGCCCGTCAGGTCACGCCCGATTTGGGTGGGGCATTGGGAACGCAAGCGGTGGCTGAGGCGGTGATCCAGCAACTGCTACTGGAAGAAGGGGTGAAGGAATGATCAGAGTGGGATTTTTATACACGCGTTTGCGGGTGGAAGAAAAATACCTGCTGGAGGAACTTGCACGCCGATCCGATGTGGAAGCCATCCCAATCAATGATGGGGATTTGTACTTCGATATTGCCCATCTCCCGATGGCGGTGGATGTGTTGTTTGAACGCTCGGTTTCCTATTCCCGGGGGTTGTACATCTCCCGCATTTTCGCTGCCCACGGAACGCCGGTGGTCAATCCCCCTGAGATCGCCGAGCGGTGCGGTGATAAATACGTGACCAGCCAGATTCTGGTGCAGGCGGGTATCCCTACCCCAAGGGTGCTGATGGCTTTCTCGGAGGAATCCGCTCTGGCGGCGTGTGAGGCAATCGGATACCCCTGTGTGCTGAAGCCCGTGGTAGGTTCGTGGGGCAGGTTGCTGGCAAAAGTGAATGACCGCTCTTCGGCGGAAGCCTTTATCGAGCATAAAGCCACACTCGGCGGGGTCAACCATCAAATTTTCTACATTCAGGAATACATCGAGAAACCCGGCAGGGATATCCGCGCCTTTGTGGTGGGAGAGGAGACCATTGGCGCCATTTACCGGCATTCGGAAAACTGGATCACCAACACCGCCCGCGGTGGTCAGGCTTCCAATTGCCCGGTGACCCCAGAACTGGCAGAGATGTGTGCTCGGGTGGCTCATGCCATCGGGAAGGGCTTGCTGGCAATTGACCTGTTTGAAACCCCACAGGGCTTGATGGTCAACGAGGTCAACCACACCATGGAATTTCGCAACAGCATTGCTACCACCGGGGTGGATATTCCCGCCCGCATGGTCGATTACGTGCTTTCTCAGGTGCGGTCGGCTTAAGCCAGGGCTTGAGGTTCTGTTTTGGGTGGGAACAAAACCTTGCGGTTACCTGCGGTGAACAGGATGAGCGCCAGCACGCAGATGCCTGCCAGCAACCCATAAACGGGATTAGCCCCAAGAGTGTCGTACAAGCCACCGGTCAGCAGAGCGCTGGCAACGGATGCCAGATTCATGGTGGAGACCAGAATGCCCTGCGCGGTGGCTTTGAGGTTTTCCGGGGCATTTTGATTGTTGAATTGTAAGGCGGCATTCCAGTACAGCACATAAGAAACCCCGTTCAGCCCATTGACCGCAATTGCCCATTCCGGGGTGGGAATGACCGTGTACAGGAACACCCGGGCAATATAGCCGATGATGGCAAACCAGAGGGTGCGAGGAATACCCAAGCGGCGCATGATGTTGCCGGAATAGAGCATGAACGGAATTTCAAATATTGCCGCCGCTGAGGCTACGATCCCCACCAGGCTGTCGCTGGCGCCCATTCCTTTGAGTTTAATGCCCAGAAAACTGATGGCTCCGCTGCTGGCAAGCCAGATGAGAAAGGTCGTGAGGAGGAACACCCCCCAACCGGGCTGGCGCAAGAGCGTCCCCAGCGTTTTCAGAGAGGGCAAAGCCGAACGGGATGCGCTGGCGCTCGTATCGGGTAAACGTAGGGTGAGCAGGGCGTACAACACCATGATGATGCAGTACGCGGGGAACATCCAGTGCAACCCCACCCGCTCGAAGAGAAATCCGATGGTCAGTGTGGTGGAGGTATAGCCAAAGGTGCCGCCCAGGCGGAATTTCCCATACTCATGACGGCGGTCGCCCAGTAAATTCAGTGCCAGGCTATCCATCAGGGTCATGATGGCGGCATTGAAGAAGGCAAAGGTACAGGCAATACCCAGAAAAGCCGGGAACGTCTTCGCGAGCGGGTAAAGTAGAGAAATGGCGCCGTTTGCCGCAATGGCAAAAGCCAGCAACAGGCGTGCCTTGCCGGTGCGGTCGCTGAGATATCCCCACAGCGTGGAGGCAAAAAATGCAACTACTCCGCCGGACATATTGATGACCCCGATTTGTGTACTGGCTAATCCGGCTTGTCGCAGAAAAATGAGAAAGTAGGTGAAGTAAATTCCCCCTGCCGCGAACATTAAGAAATACAGAGGAAAGAGGATATTGGGACTGCTGGAAGAATGCCGTGAAATGCTCATACAGTGGATACTTTGGGGGAACGATTAAAGGCAAACAGTACGAACGCGGCTAAACAAAACAGGGTCAGGATCCGGAACATTCCCGATGGTCCAACGGTATCATACAGCCACCCACTTAACAGGGCTCCCACCATGGCAGACATATTGGTGGTGGCGACGAATAAGCCCTGAGCAGTGGCTTTATACTCTACCGGTGCCAGTTGGAAGGCGAAACTGATGGCGCTGTTCCAGAAAAACACATAAGTTGGACCGTTCATCGCATTAATTCCCAGCACCCAGTAGGGCGAGGGCATGATCGAGTACAACCCCAGCCGCAAGGCGTAGAACGCCATGGAAATCCACAGAATGCGGGTTACCCCAAAGCGTTGCAGGAACCATCCGCTATAGTACATGAACGGAATTTCCATGACGGCGGCAATCGTTCCAGCCAGACCAATCAAACTGCTGGTGCCGCCCATATCCTGAATGGTTACGCCCAGAAAGTTGAGAAAGCCCGCACTGGCAGTCCACACCAGAAAGACGCACAGGATGAATAACAGCCAGGCAGGCTGGGCTACCATGCCTCTCAGCGAGGCTTTCTGGCGGGTGGTGGCAGGAATTTGAATCACCGGCAGACGCAGGGAGATGATTCCCAGCAAAATCATGATGATCAGGTAAACAGGAAAGATCAGCGTCAGCCCCAGACTCTGGTATATAAATCCACCCAGCGAGGCGGTCAGGATGTATCCCAGCGAACCGCCCAGCCGGTAGCGCCCGTAGTGACCGCGCTGCTCGCCTAAAAGGGTAAGCGTGAGGGCGTCAATCAGAGTAAAAGCCGAAGATGTGAAAATGCCGATTCCAATGGTCAGCACTACAAGCGCCGTGAAGGTTCTCATGTAAGGCGTAAGGAAAAACAACCCTCCGGCAAGAAACCCTCCCACGGATAAAATCAACCGCGCCTGTCCGGTGCGGTCACTGAGATATCCCCAGAACGTTGCCCCCAGCATACTGGTCAGAGCCCCGATGGTGCTGAGCAAGCCAATCTGTGTGCCCGTGAGTCCAATCGAGGCGTAATAGACGTTGATAAATGTAAAACTGACCCCTATGCTGGCATACAGCAGGAAGAAAAGCGCCCACAAGGTGCGCAAGGGTTTTTGATTGGGATGTGCGGCTGCGTTGTGCGTCTTCATAACCATAAATTTTACTATGAAGCCCTTTGATTTTCCGGACCATCTTCCGAGTGGGAGATTACACCGTCACAGCGGTCGAAACGGATTCGGCAACCACTTCTTCTGCGGTAACTTCCCGCTCCCATTTCTGAGAAAGGTAAATCCCTTCGGAGATCAGCATGGTGTTGAGCGCCAGTTCGGCGGTGGGCAGGAGAGGTACCCGTCCCTGAAGCGCTGCCACCCAGTGATGTTGAGCGCTGTCGTAGCCATCGGCATTTTCTCGCAGTGTGTGCTGGCGCCAGTTGAATCCGCCCATCTCGGCAGTGGCGTTGATGTCCAGATCGCCCAGGCTGTAGAAAAGACCAAACGGATGCAGACGAATGCCGGCTTTCGATCCAAAGATCATCGAGCCCTGCATTTCGTCCATGTGTACCGCCCATGCTTCAAAGATGTCCATGGTTAGATGGTTCTCGAAGCGCACCAGTCCCAGTCCCAGTTCTTCCACGTCGTACCCGCTCTTTGCGCGTCTTTCGGCATCCATCTCTGTTTCCTGATAGGTTGCTCCAGAGATGCGCAGGACGCGCGGATTCCCAATCAGCCACAACATGGCGGCAATGTGATACACCCCCAAATCGTACAGCGCACCGCCAGAGCAAACCGCTTTCTGGACAAATTGCGCCGAGCCATATCCATCCACGTATGGACGTCCCCGACGGCGAAAGCCCACCGAACGGGCGTGGTAGATATGCCCCAGCAAGCCCTGATCGATCAGGAAGCGGGCGGCTTTGGCTTCATCTTCAAACAGCGTGTTGAGTTGAATAGAAAGCATCTTGCCGGTTTCCTGGGCGGTGCGGTACATTTGCAGGGCATCCACGTAAGCCCCAGCCGTGGGCTTCTCGCAATACACGTGCTTTCCGGCGCGCAAAGCCGCCACGGTTACCGGCATGTGGAAGTTGTTGTGCAGACAAACATCCACGGCTTCGATGTCGTCCCGTTCCAGAAGTTTACGGAAATCGGTGTACACATACGGAATCCGGTAGGCTTCTGCCACCCTGCGGGCTTCGTTTTCGTTAATGTCGGCAATGGCAATGACTTCCACGCCCTGGATTTCTCTGGTGTACAGGTCGAGATGGCGCTTGCCAATTTGTCCAACTCCAATCACCCCAACGCGAACAGGGTTGCTCATGGCAAATTTCTCCTTTTGAAATTTTTTCGTAAACCCAATTCCCCCTTGAAACCGGCTTTTGACTTGTTTTTTTTCTGGAAACTCAGGATTGTTATAGTCTGGACTCGGAAAAAATGCAAGTTTTCTTTCTACAAAGGATTGTCTTGATCTGGATTATCTTTACCATATTCAAAAAGTCTAATCAATATTCATAAGAACTGCGCATCATTGTGAAATTTGCCACCAGATTTATTCCTGTGTTATACTTGCTGGTGTAGAGAATTTGGGTAAGGCTTGGAAGGATTTTCATGCTCACCGATTATCTCCCCCTGATTGTCATCATTGTCTTTGCTGTGATTCTCGCTTTTCTGGTGGTGGCATTGGGACACCTGTTTGGTCCCAAGCGACCGAGCGAGAAGAAATCCATGCCTTATGAATCGGGTATGGTTCCTTACGGTCCCGGGCAGCGGCGCATGACGGTGCGCTACTACCTGATTGCCGTGTTGTTCATCCTGTTCGATATTGAAGTGGTGTTTTTCCTGCCCTGGGCGGTAGCCTTCCGCGACCTGGGTCTTCCCGGTTTTGTTTTAATGGTGGCGTTTGTGGTGGTTTTAGAGGTCGCGCATTTGTATGCGTGGAAGAAAGGAGCGCTGGAATGGGAGTAGAACAAAAACTTGGAAATGCCGGTGTGGTGACCCTTAAACTGGAAGAAGCGGTCAACTGGGCACGCACCAACGCCATGTGGCCCATGCTGTTCGGGCTGGCGTGCTGTGCGATTGAAATGATGGCGGCTCAAGCGTCGAATTACGACATGAGCCGTTTTGGTATGGAACTGATGCGCGCCAGTCCTCGCCAGTCGGATTTAATGATTGTGGCGGGACGGGTGAGCCGCAAGATGGCACCCGTTTTACGTCAGTTGTATGACCAGATGCCCTACCCCAAATGGGTCATCGCCATGGGCGATTGCGCTTCCTGCGGCGGAGTTTTCAACAACTATGCCATTCTCCAGGGCGTAGATGAAATCGTGCCTGTGGATGTGTATGTGGCGGGTTGCCCTCCCCGCCCTGAAGGGTTGATTCACGGCGTGTTGACCCTGCACGACAAAGTGCGGAAAGAAAAACTGACCAAGTGGGCTTAAGGTCCGAGGGACAAGGAAGGGTGAGAATGGACGAGAAAATGCGCACGGTGGTGGAAGGCTTACAAAGCCGGTTTACCCTCGAAGTGCAGGAATTTCGCGGTGAGGTGACCCTGATCGTACCTCCCGAGCACATTGTAGCCGTGGCACAGGCTTTGCGGGATGACTATGGGTTTGAGCAACTGGTGGATGTGACTGCGGTGGATTACTTCCCCCAACAGGAACCTCGCTTCCACGTGGTGTATCACATCCGCTCGCTGGCTCAAACGCTCATCATCTGCCTGCGCGTGCCGCTGAATGGCAATTATCCCTCGGTTTCAACTGTGGAGAAGGTGTACCCGGGCGCCAACTGGTATGAGCGTGAAGTGTATGATATGTTCGGCATTACCTTCGAAGGGCACTCGGATATGCGCCGCATTCTCATGCCCTATGACTGGCAGGGACACCCCTTGCGTAAGGACTATCCTCTGGGTTATGAGGAAGTGCAGTTCTCATTCAATATTGACGAAGTCCTGAAGCGGAAATTGCGCCCTCAGGATTGAATCGCGGAGAGTGCTTATGACGAATATCCGTGAAGTATCGGTAGACGAACTCAGGCATCTGGTTTCCGAACGGGCACTGCAGGGCGAAACCATGTTGCTGAACATGGGACCTCAGCACCCCTCAACGCACGGGGTTTTGCGTCTGTTGCTGGAACTGGATGGAGAAATTGTGGTCAACTGCATTCCCGATATTGGTTTTCTCCACACCGGTGTGGAGAAAACGATGGAAAGCAAGACCTATCAAAAAGCCGAGGTGATGACCGACCGGCTGGATTACCTCAATCCCATTGGAAACAATCTGGTGTACTGTCTGGCGGTGGAAAAACTGCTGGATCTGGATGTTCCCCCGCGCGCGCAAGCCATTCGGGTCATTCTGGCAGAACTGACCCGCATTGGTTCGCATTTGCTCTGGTTGGGTACCTCGGCGCTCGATCTGGCGGCGATGTCCGTCTTCCTCTACACCATGCGCGAACGCGAGAAAATCCTCGACATCTTTGAGATGGTCTCCGGACAGCGCATGATGACCACTTACATCCGCCCCGGTGGCTTGTGGCGGGATGTGCCGGTGGAATTTGAGGCGGCGGTGTACAAGTTCGTTGACGAACTGCCCCGCGAAATCGAGAAGTACCATGACCTTCTGGATGAGAATGAACTCTTCCTGGATCGCACCAAAGGCGTTGCGGTCATTACGAAAGAAGAGTGCCTTGCTTACGGCGTCACAGGTCCGGTGTTGCGGGCGACGGGTATGGCATATGATATCCGTAAAGCCATTCCTTATTCGGGCTATGAGCAGTACGATTTCAACATCCCAACCCGCACCGAAGGCGATGTGTATGCCCGTTACGCTGTCCGCATGGACGAAATGGATGAATCGCTGAAGATCATCCGTCAGGCGCTGGATAAACTGCCCTATGGTCCAGTGCGCAGCAACAACCGCAAATACGTACCGCCGCCGCGCTCGGAAATTGGCGTGAGCATGGAGGCGCTCATCCACCACTTCAAACTCTGGACGGAAGGCTTTTATCCGCCCAAGGGAAGCGTTTATGTGGCAACCGAATCGCCGCGTGGGGAATTGGGCGTTTTCCTGGAAAGCGACGGTAGTCCCAAACCGTATCGCGTGCATTACCGCACGCCGACCTTTGCCAACCTGCAGGTCATGCCCATTTTGACCCGTGGACAGTTCATTGCCGATGTGGTTGCGGCAATTGGAAGCATTGACATTGTTCTGGGAGATGCGGACCGGTGAACGAGTTATTGCAGACCTACCCTGAAGAAGTAAAGCAAATTCTGGCAAAGTATCCGGCTGAATATAAACGTTCAGCCGTCATGCCGTTATTGTATCTGGCTCAGCGCAAGGAAGGGTATGTGCCCCGTCAGGCGTTGGAGGACATCGCAGAAATCCTTGAAATCACTCCTACTGAAGTCGCCTCGATTGTAGGTTTCTATACCCTCTACTATGATCAACCTGCCGGGCGCTACCGCATTCAGGTTTGTACCGACCTGCCCTGCGCTTTGCGCGGCGCTGACCGCTTCCTTGAGGAACTGTGCCAGCGTCTGGGGATTCGCGAAGGGGAAACCACGCCAGACGGACTGTTTACCGTGGAAGCGGTGAAGTGTCTGGCGGCATGTCATCGTGCCCCCGTCTTTCAGGTTCAGGGCGACGGGGAGATCGAGTATCACGAGAATCAGACGGTGGAACTGACCCTGGCGTGGATGGAGCAGGTGCGCGAGAAAGTGCGCGCGGAGAAGGAGGCACAGTCATGAGCCAGTACATCCTTTTACGCCATCGTGAGATTCCCAATCTGAATCAACTGGATGTGTACCTGAAACACGGCGGTTTTGAGGCATTTAAGAAAGTGGTCACTCAAATGCAGCCCGCCGATGTGGTCAATGAGGTCAAAGCCTCCGGATTGCGCGGACGGGGTGGAGCGGGCTTCCCGACTGGTGTGAAGTGGTCCTTCCTGCCGAACAACATCTGGCCCCATTATGTGGTATGCAATGCCGACGAGTCCGAACCGGGCACGTTCAAAGACCGTGAAATTCTGGAAAGCAATCCTTTCCAGTTGCTGGAAGGGCTGATGATTGCCAGTTATGCCGTACAGGCAAATTTAGCCTATATCTACCTGCGCGGGGAATTCTGGCAAATTGCTCACCAACTGGATGAGAAGATTGCCGAACTGGAAAAATCCGGTTTATTGGGAGATAACCTGTTCGGCACGACTTACAGTCTGCGCATTCGCACCCATCTAGGTGCAGGGGCGTACATCTGCGGCGAAGAAACCGCTCTGCTCGAATCGCTGGAAGGAAAACTGGGACAACCCCGCCTTCGCCCGCCATTCCCGGCAGTTTATGGATTGTACGGAAAACCCACGGTGATTAACAACGTGGAAACGCTGGCAAACTTGCCCCCAATTCTGGAAAACGGGGCGCAGTGGTACCGCAGTTTTGGCACCGAAAAAAGCCCCGGTGTGAAGATCTTTTGCCTCTCCGGCAATGTCAACCGTCCGGGCAATTACGAACTGCCGCTGGGTACCACCTTCCGCGAGTTAATTTACACCCATGGCGGAGGGATTCCTGAAGGCAGGAAGGTCAAAGCCATTTTGCCCGCGGGAGCCTCCTCAGCCATCATTGCCGTCAATGACGATGCCATTCTGGATACTCCCATGGATTACGAATCTGTGGCGGCAATCGGTTCGCAACTGGGCTCAGCCTCGGTCATCGTTGCCGATGAGACGGTCAACATGGCATGGCTGGTTGCCAGAACGGTCAACTTCTTCAAGCACGAATCCTGCGGGAAGTGCACCCCCTGCCGCGAGGGAACGTTCTGGATGAATCGCATTGCCCAGCGTATGATGGCGGGTAAAGCCACCGAAAGCGATGTGGATTTGCTGGCAACGGTAGCCGATCAAATTGCCGGGAAATGTCTGTGCGCACTGGGCGAGTTCTCTGTCATGGCGGTGCAGACGGGAATTCGGCAGTTCCGCGCGGATTTTCTTAATCAGGTGAAAGAAACAGCGCCTGCAGTACAGGGCGACTGAGGATTGCGAGGGCTTCATGGCAAACGAAGTAACCCTGACGATTGATGGTAAAACGGTTCGTGTCCCACAGGGCACGTTAATTGTGGATGCGGCGAAGAAAGTCGGCATTGATGTCCCTGTGTTCTGCTACCATCCCAAGATGGAACCGGTAGGCATGTGCCGCATGTGTCTGGTTGAGGTTGGGCGTCCGGTTGTGGATCGGGCAACCAATCAACCCGTTCTGGAAGCCGATGGCACCCCAAAGATTGCGTTTGGTCCCAAACTGGAAACGGCATGCACCACGCCGGTCTCCGAAGGGATGGTGGTCATCACCCAAAATCAGAAGGTTGCCAGTGCGCGCCGCGAGGTGCTGGAGTTCCTGCTCACCTCACACCCGCTGGATTGCCCCATTTGCGATAAGGGTGGAGAATGTCCTCTTCAGAACCTTACCATGGGCTATGGTCCCGGGGAGAGCCGCTTCCTCTTCGAGGAAAAAATGCACCTTGCCAAGCATGTTCCACTGGGCGAGTTGATCTATCTGGATCGCGAGCGTTGTATTCAGTGCTCCCGCTGTGTGCGCTTCCAGAAAGATCTGGTGGATGACCCGGTGATCGGTTTTTACCAGCGCGGAAGGTCGCTGGAAATTGTGACGTACTCGGATCCCGGATTTGATTCGTACTTTTCGGGAAATACTACCGATATCCCCGAAGAGGGCGCCCTGACTACGGCGGATTTCCGCTTTGGCGCCCGCCCGTGGGAACTCAAACCGGTGGCGTCCATTTGTACGCACTGCCCGGTAGGATGTAATCTAACCTTCAATGTCCGCCGGGAAGCCGCTGCGGGTGGCAAACTGGTGATCAAACGTGCCATGCCCCGCCAGAATGAAGCGGTGAATGAAATCTGGATTTGCGATAAAGGTCGATTTGCCTACCACTTTGTGGAAAGCCCCCAGCGCCTTACCCAGCCGCTGGTGCGAAAAAATGGTGAACTGGTGCCGGCTTCATGGGAAGAAGCCCTGGAGACAGCCGCTCAGGGCTTGAAGCAGGCGGGTGAAAATCTGGTGGTGCTGGCTGGCGGACGCCTTTCAAACGAAGATTTGTTCACTTTGCGTAAACTGGCAGATGCTCAGCGTGGCAAGGCGGTCCTCTATACGCACATGGGCGGCGGAGACCTGACGCAGCAAGTGGGATTGACCCCCGGTAGCAACCTGGGGTCGTTGGGTAAAGGCGATGCTGTGCTGGTGATTGCCGCCGATCTGCACGAGGAGGCTCCTATCTGGTGGATGCGTTTGAAAGCCGCTGCCGAACGCGGAGCGGTTTTGGTGGTTGCCGGGGCGCGCCCAACCCGCCTGGAGCGCTATGCCACAAACGTGATTCGTTATCGTTACGGCGAAGAATTGAATGTCATCCAGTCGCTCATGGATGGTGCTGTGCCGGAGTTGTCGCAGGCGGAAAATCTGGTGGTGTTCTACGGTTCTGATGGTCTGGATCTGTTGGGCACCAACGCGCTGGCGCAAGCCTGTGCTACGTTGCTCTATAAGAGTGGTCATTATGGACGCCCGAACAATGGGCTGGTAGCCGTTTGGAAAGAGGGTAACGCTCAGGGTGCCTGGGATATGGGCTTCCACACCGCAGGGAATTATGCCCGTACATTGAGCGAGTCATCGGCTGTGCTCATTGCCGCCGCTGACCCCGCCGGAGATGACCCGGCACTGGCAGAGGCGCTGGATCGCGCCGGTTTTGTGGTGGTTCAGGAACTTTTCCTGACCGAAACTGCCCGCCGTGCGGATGTGGTCTTCCCTGCCCAATCCTTCGCAGAGCGTGAAGGCACGTTTACCAGCGGCGAACGCCGGGTTCAGCGTTTTTATCCGGTGATTTATCCTGTGCCCGATTGCCGCGCGGATTATGTCATCACCGCGCAACTTGCCCGTAAATTAGGCCACACACTGGAAATGGCATCTCCTGCGAAGGTGTTCCAGCAAATCGCTTCGGAAATCCCTCTGTATCAGGGACTGACTTACCCTCGCCTGGCGGAAGTGGAAGAGCAATGGCCCCCCGTGGGACGCGGTGATCTTTACTACGGTGGAACGGCATACGACAACCGTCAGGGCTTGGGAGTGGCTCTTCCGGCTCTCAGTCAACAGCAGGGCTGGCAACTCCCGATGTTCTGGAACGACCGCCTGCCCGAACGAACCTTCGACCTGTCCGCAATGAACCAGCAGGGCATGGTCTGGCTGGTGCCGTTCAACCGTCTCTATGACCACGGAACGACTGTTGAGCCTTCTCGATTGCTGGAAAAGCGCATGGTTTCCGCTCAGGTCGTCCTTCACCCTGAAACTGCCCGGATGTTGGGCTTGAATGGGGTGGAGCAGGTGCAAATTGAAGGATTGGATGGTTCCCTGCCGCTGGTGCTGGATGAAACCCTTCCGCAGGGAGTGGCTTTCTATCCACGTAGCGCAGGTGTGCCGGTACTCGCGCCGCGAGGGGTAAAACTTCATGCCGTGAACGCAGAGGTACAGGAAGGGTAGCAGACATGGATGGCGCAATGATCCTTGAGTGGGTGTTGAAATCGGTTTTTATTCTGCTGTTCATGACCGCAGGGTTTGCATACACCACCCTGTTTGAACGGCGCATGATTGCTAAATTTCAGGCGCGCATTGGACCAAACCGTGCTGGACCATGGGGCTTGCTCCAACCCGTAGCTGATGGCTTGAAACTCATCTTCAAAGAGGAACTCATCCCGGCATACGCCGATAAGGTGATGTTCGTGCTGGCTCCGGTGATTACGGTGATTCCCTCACTGATTGTCACCGCTGTGGTGCCGTGGGGTGGGGTGGTGGATTTGTTCGGCAGGAAAGTCCCGCTTTATCTGGCAGACGTCAATGTGGGCTTGCTGTACATCATGGCGGTGACTTCGATTTCGGTGTACGGCATCACCCTGGCAGGTTGGGCTTCCAACAATAAATATGCCACATTGGGCGGTTTGCGTTCCACAGCGCAGATGATTTCCTACGAAATTGCCATGGGGTTTTGCTTTGTCGTGCCGGTATTGCTGGCAGGCTCTCTCAGTCTGGTGGATATCGTCGAAGCGCAGAAGAAGATCTGGTTCATCTTCCTCCAGCCGGGCGCGGCGATCATTCTGGCGATTACCATGTACGCTGAGGTGAACCGGGCGCCGTTTGACATGCCCGAAGCGGAACAGGAACTCACCGCAGGGTATCACTCGGAGTATTCCGGCATGAAGTTCGCCCTGTTCTTCATGGCAGAGTACATCAAGATGATTGCAGTTGCCATGATTTTCTCCACCCTGTTCCTGGGAGGGTATCACTTCCCCTTCGTGGATCAGATTCCGGTGATTGGACCTTATCTGGGACCCTTTGTCCTGCTGGCAAAGACGCTGGTGCTGCTGTTCGGTTTTGTATGGGTACGGGCAACTTTGCCGCGGATTCGGTATGACCGCCTGATGGCATTTGGCTGGAAGGTGCTTTTCCCGCTTTCCCTGCTCTCTGTGCTGGTTACGGCGGCAATGGTTTTACTGGTTAAGTAATCAGGAGGTGGTGGATGTTCAAGGGTTTGCTGACCACTTTGAAGGAATGGACTGGGAAGCCGGTTACCATTCAGTATCCGGAAGAGAAACGTCCGGTGCGCACCCGCTTTAAAGGACGCCATGTACTGAAGCGCTATGAGAATGGTCTGGAGAAGTGCATTGGGTGTGCGCTGTGCGCCGCGGCATGCCCGGCGGATGCGATTTTCGTGGAGGCGGCGGAGAACACCGACGATGAACGCTATTCTCCCGGCGAACGGTATGCCCGGGTTTATGAAATCAACATGCTCCGCTGTATCTTCTGCGGTTTTTGTGAAGATGCCTGTCCGACTGAAGCCATTGTGCTGGGTGATAACTATGAACTGTCTTTTACCGACCGGCATCAGTCCGTCTATACCAAAGAAATGTTGCTGGAACCGGTGCCGGAGGGTGGAAAACCCACTCCTCAGCAAACGCCACCGGGGGTTTACGTGCGAGCAGTTCCTGCCATGCAGGACCCGCAAGATTAGGCGGGGGATCTCCTTCAGGAGGGGAATGGAATGACCATCGTTTTCTTGGTACTGGCATTTGTGGCGGTTGGCTGTGCAATCAGTATGCTGGTCACCCGCAATGCGGTTTACTCCGCGCTGTTTTTGGTGCTGAATTTTGCAACCGTAGCCATTTTGTACCTGATTTTGGGGGCTCCGTTCATTGCGTTGTCTCAAATCACCGTGTATGCTGGTTCGGTAATCGTCCTGTTTCTCTTCGTGGTGATGCTTCTGGGAGCAGAGCGCCTTCCGGGGGGAGAACCGTTGCGCTGGCAGCGGTTTATTGCCATGGCACTGGGACTGTTGCTGGCAGTGAATTTAGGCTGGGCAATTACCCAACAGGCAGGGGATCTGGGAATGCTTTCGACGCCGGAAAAAGGCTTTGGGGCGCCGGTTGAAGTAGGGCGCGTGCTGTTCTCACAGTACGTGTTGCCGGTTCAAATCGTTGCTTTCATCTTACTGGTAGCCGTAGTGGGCGCTGTGGTGCTTTCCCGTTCAGAAGAAATCTCGAATCGGCGGGGACTCTATCGGAAACCGGAGGCAAAGGAGTAACATGGTACCCGCATCTTACTATCTCATCCTTTCTGTAGTGCTCTTTGTGTTGGGCGCGCTGGGGGTCCTTTTACGGCGCAATGCGCTGGTGATTTTCATGTCGCTGGAAATGATGTTTAACGCCTCCAATCTGGCATTTATCACCTTCGCGCGCATGTACAACGCCCTGTCGGCTCAGGTGGTGGTGTTCTTCGTGATGACGGTGGCAGCGGCAGAGGTTGCCATTGGCTTGGCGTTAATGGTGGAAATTTTCCGCTCGAAACGCAGTGTGGACATTGATCAGATGAATACCCTCAAGGGATAAGGCAATTTTTAGGAGGAATCATGCCGCTTGTAACTGCGAATGAGATTTTGCCTGCCTTTCAAGCCGTCCCGTGGGTGGTGTTCTTCCCTCTCATCGGCTTGGTTTTGAATCTTCTGTTTGGAAAACGCCTCGGCGAGAAGTTCTCCGGGGCAGTAGCCAGCCTGGCTACGCTGGCGTCCTTCGGGGTTGCGCTGACCCTCTTTTTTGCCTTGCAAACCCATCCAGAGGGAGCCAGTGTGCCGTTCCTGCAGTGGATTCAGGTGGGTGATTTTGTGGTCAACTGGGCGTTCCGCGTGGATACCCTGTCGGTGACCATGATGCTGGTGGTCTCAGGGGTGGGGTTGCTCATCCATGTGTACGCCACAGGGTACATGCATGAAGATGTGCGCCACAATGGAGACCCGGGACGTTATCGGCGTTTCTTTGTGTACTTCAACCTCTTCATTGCCATGATGATGATTCTGGTCAGCGCCGATAACTACCTGATGCTCTTTGTCGGGTGGGAAGGCGTTGGCTTGTGTTCGTACCTGCTGATCGGCTTCTGGTTTGAGAAGGGCAAAGACGGCATTGCCAATGCGCAGGCGGCGAAGAAAGCCTTCATTGTCAACCGTGTGGGCGATTTTGGCTTGCTGATTGCGCTCTTCCTGATGTTCCAGCACTTTGGCACGCTGGAGTTTGCGGAGGTATTCGAGCAGGCGCCTGCGCTGGCGGCGGCAACTCCGGGTGTGCTTCTGGCGATGACCCTCTTCATGCTTCTCGGCGTGACGGGAAAATCAGCGCAAATCCCGCTCTACGTCTGGTTGCCCGATGCCATGGCGGGTCCGACGCCGGTCTCTGCTCTCATCCATGCCGCCACGATGGTGACTGCGGGTGTGTATCTGGTGGTGCGTTCTACTCCACTGTACAGTTTGGTTCCCGAAGCCCAAACGGTGGTGATGTGGGTTGGCGCGCTGACTGCGCTTTTTGCCGCCACCATTGCCATTGCTCAATTTGACATCAAGCGGGTTCTGGCGTACTCCACCATTTCACAGTTAGGGTTCATGGTGGCGGCGGCTGGGATGGGCGCCGGTGTGGCGGCGATGTTCCACCTCACCACGCATGCCTTCTTCAAAGCCCTGCTGTTCCTTGCCGCCGGTTCCGTGATTCTGGGAGTGGAGGCGGGGCATGCCCGTGCCCATGCCCATACCGATGAGCATGGTCACGATGACTTCGACCCGCAGGACATGCGCAACATGGGCGGTTTGAAGGATCGCATGCCCTTGACTTTCTGGGTGTATCTGATCGGTGCGCTGGCGCTCTCGGGAATTGCTCCTCTCTCGGGGTTCTTCTCCAAGGATGAAATTTTGCACGCCGCGGAGAAGGATCATCTGGCAATTTTCTGGATTTTGCTGATTACCGCCTTCCTGACGGCTTTCTATATGGGGCGCCAGCTGGTTATGGTCTTCAGCGGTACCGTGCGCACGCGCGCGGCAGGCGCGGCGAGGGAAAACGGCCCCATCATCACCCTGCCGCTGGTTGGGTTGGCAATCCTTTCTGTACTGGGCGGATTGCTGAACTTCCCCGGCAGTTGGGGATTGGAGCACTGGCTGGAGCACACGCTGGAAGGCATCCAACCTTCCGAGTTTGCTCCGCTCACTGCACTGATTTCCGTGCTGGTGGCTTTAGGCGGTTTGGGGTTAGCCTACGCCATTTATGCGGTGATGCAACCGTTTGCGGATTACAAACAACCCGATCCCTTGACCCGTCTGGGGGTGCTGTGGCGCGGTATGGCGACCAAATGGAAAGTGGATGAACTTTACCACGCCATCATCGTGCGTCCTTATGAAGCGCTGGCGCGCTTCCTTGCCTCGCCGGTGGATCAGGGCGTGATTGATGCCGTTTCTGGTGGGCTGGCGTGGCTTTCGGTGCGTGCCGGTGAAGGATTACGGGTGGTTCAGAACGGTATCCTGCGTTCTTATGCCCTGCTCATCGTTCTGGGTGTGGCGGCAATACTGTCCTATCTTATCTGGATGCATTAAGGAGAGCCCATGGACTACACCTTGATCTTGCTGACTTTCTCCCCGCTGGTGGGATTTCTGGTTCTCCTTTTCCTCAAAGAGGAACAAAAATCTGCTCTGCGTTGGGTGGCGCTGTTGACTTCGCTGGTAACCTTTGGGTTGTCGCTTTGGGCGCTGGCGCAGTTCCGCATGGGCGAGGGTGGCTTGCAACTGGTCTTTGATCAGCCCTGGTTCCGCCTGTCAGGTTCGCAAATCACCTTTGCCATGGGGGCAGATGGGCTGAGCATGCTCATGATCCTGTTAACCACCTTCCTCACGCCGCTGGCACTGCTCTCGACATGGAGTGCGGTTCAAGAGCGGGTGAAAGGGTTCATGATGTTCTTCCTGCTTCTTGAGACGGGCATGCTGGGCGTCTTCACGGCGCAGGATTTGGTGCTGTTCTACATCTTCTGGGAATTTACCCTCATCCCCATGTACTTCCTCATTGGGATTTGGGGTGGTGAGCGCCGAATTTATGCCGCGGTTAAGTTCTTCCTCTTCACCATGTTTGGCTCGGTGTTGATGCTCCTTGCCGTTCTCTATCTGGGTTTGACGGCAGGAACCTTCTCTCTGAGTGAACTGACTTACGCCCGCGAAGTCTTTGCCGGTGCGCAGGTGTGGCTGTGGCTGGCGTTTGCCCTGGCGTTCGCCATCAAAGTGCCCATGTGGCCCCTCCATACCTGGTTGCCCGATGCTCACGTGGAAGCCCCTACGGCTGGCTCGGTCATCCTGGCGGGGGTGCTCCTGAAGATGGGATCTTATGGCTTCCTGCGCTTTAACCTTCCCCTCTTCCCCCAAGCCACAGTACAACTGGCGCCCTACATGGCGGCGCTGGCGGTTGTGGGCATCCTCTACGGTGCAGTCGTTTCCTTTGCTCAAACGGATGTCAAGAAACTGGTTGCCTATTCTTCGGTCAGCCATCTGGGCTTTGTCATGCTGGGCATTTTCGCCCTGACAGCGCAGGGACTGGCAGGGAGCATTTTACAGATGGTCAATCATGGGTTGAGCACAGGCGCGCTCTTCTTGCTGGTAGGGATGTTGTACGAACGCCGTCATACCCGTCAGATGTCCGCTTACGGGGGCATCTGGAAAGTGGTGCCGGTTCTCGGTGCGGTGATGTTGTTCGTCAGCCTTTCTTCGGCGGGGTTGCCCGCGCTCAACGGGTTTGTGGGTGAGTTCACCATTCTGCTGGGGTCCTTCTCTTCCAGCACGCTGGGCTCGCCGTGGTTTGCTGGTCTGGGTGCGCTGGGCGTCATCCTTGCCGCGGTTTATCTGCTGGTGATGTTCGAGCGCGTATTCCTTGGACCGGTCAAACATGCAGAGAATCTCTCCCTGAAGGACATGAACCTGCGGGAAGTGCTTACGATGTTGCCCATTCTGGTGGTCATTTTATGGATTGGGCTGTATCCGGCTTTCTTCTTCAACCTGATGAACCCCACCATCTCGCAACTGCTCGCCACCGTGCAGACTGCGGCGATGGCAATCCGCTAGGGAGGCGATGATGATGACTTTGAACGATTTCCTTACCCTCCTTCCGGCAATTGTGTTGCTGGCTTGGGGCGTGATCATGCTGGTGGTGGATTTGTTCCTGCCCAGAGACCGCAAAGGGATCACCCCTCTTCTGGCTGGGTTGGGCGCCGCCGCGGGATTAGGGGTTAATTTAGCGCTGGCGGGGTATTCCCAGACGGGCTTCAACGGCATGGTGGTATTGGATGGGTTTGCTTCGTTCACCAATACCCTGTTGTTGGTTTCTTCTCTCTTTGCCGTCATGCTTTCGTATGACTATATGCGCCGCATGAACATCGAGCGCAGTGAGTGTTGTGCCTTGATGCTCATCTCCACGGCAGGCATGATGATCATGGTGCAGGCATACGACCTGATCATTCTCTTCCTGGCGCTGGAACTGTTCTCGATCCCGCTGTATGTCATGTCGGGGCTTGTTCGCGGTAAGATTTCCTCAGAAGAAGCGGCGCTCAAATACTTCCTGCTCGGCGCTTTCTCTTCGGCATTCCTGCTCTACGGGGTGGCTTTCCTGTACGGCGCTACCATGCACACCAGCCTGGCGGGCATTGTCTCAGCCATTCAGGGCGGTACTGCCCAGATGGTGTTCCTGATGCTGGGTGTGGCGTTGCTGCTGGTGGGGCTGGCATTCAAACTGGCGGTGGTGCCTTTCCATTCCTGGGCGCCGGATGTGTATCAGGGAGCGCCTACACCGGTGACCGCCTGGATGTCGGTCAGCGTGAAGATTGCCGCGCTGGCGGCGCTTCTGCGTGTGTTTGTCATTGCTTTTCCCTCGATTGCCACGCAAATCTCGCCTGTATTGGGCGTCCTGTCAGCGCTGACCATGATTGTAGGAAATGTACTCGCGCTGGTACAGACCGATATCAAACGTCTGCTGGCGTATTCCAGCATTGCCAGCGCCGGATACTTGCTGATGGCATTTGTGCCTTACGGACAGGGTGAGGTGGCTTCTGATTCCATCGCCGCCGGGCTGTTCTACATGATCGGATACCTCTTTGCCAGTTTTGCCGCGTGGGCAGTCGTGGCGGCAGTGGAAAAAGAGGAGGGGAAGGGTTTGCAAATTTCCGATTACGCCGGGTTGGCGCGGCGACACCCATGGCTTGCGGTTGCCATGATGATTGCCATGGTGTCTTTCATTGGCGTACCACCCACGCTGGGCTTTTGGGGCAAGTTTTACCTCTTCCGCACCGCGTTGGAAGGGGGACAGGTCTGGCTGGCGCTGATTGGCTTGCTCACCTCCCTTTTCTCCGCTTACTACTACCTGCGTGTGGTTGTGGTGATGTTCATGCAGCCGGGAGAAGTGGAAGCGCGCCGTGAAGTATGGGTGAATTTGCTGGCAGTTGTCTCGGCAGGGGCAACGCTGTTGCTGGCGTTTCTCCCATGGCAATTGCTGGATCTGGCAACTGCGGCGTTTTTGCGCTTCCCCTAGTTTCACCCTCATAAAGAAAAAAAGATGGGCGCTCGCTGGGAGAGCGCCCTTTTTATTTTTCGTCGTTTAGAAATAGATCAAAGGAAAAGAATGGCAACCACCGTTGCGGAGACCGTACAGATCCAGTTGACCATGTCGTTGTTCATCCAACTCCACCCTCGCAGAAGATGGGTTGGGGTGCCACAGGTATGGTGGGGGTGCCTTTCGGTTTCTTTCTCGCAGACGGGGCACCAGTAGATGGCTTGGACGGTTGCCCCCAGCACCGAATCCACCAGAGAGCCGAGCCATCCGCTCAGCGTGAAGATGATCAGCCATATTCCTCTTCCGCCGGGAGGTGGCAGGACCGGGACACCACCCAGCAGATCGACCAGCGCGAAGGGCACCCCTGCAGGGATGGGGAGGATGAAGCCGTTCCAGAAGACTACGCCTACCCCAGCCAGCAGTGCTGCCCCTGTCAGCGCCGCCAGCATTCCCAGCGGACTGATGCCGCCCGAAGTACCTCGATCCACCGGGCGCAGGCTGGTGATGAGGCGGGGAGCAGAAGGACTGAGGGAGCCGAGTTCCGTTGCCCAGGTATCTGCGTTGGCGGCGGCAAGCGCGGCGATGAAACCTACCCAGGGCAGGGGGGAGTGGGGCATCAAGGCGTGGAGAAGTACCATTCCACCAGCCAGCCCGCCGTTGGCAAGTACCTGCCAGGCGTCGCGTTGATGTCCTTTGGAAAATTTCTCTTCCAGTGTCTTCTTCCGCTGTTTCCCTGCCCGGGAAAGGAGCGAGGACGATACAAAAAAAGCCAGCAGGGCAATTGCCCATGCCAGTCCGCCCAAACCGAAGATAATCGTCCCCAGAATCAGCGCTGCCCAGAACCCGGAACGGTTGAGCGCCCGCAGTCGGTATGCCGCACCGGAAATTAAACCTGCAAAGAGGATCCCCGGAATGAGTTTGAGGAGCATGAAGTACCTATCCTCTCAAGAAGAAAATCCACGAAGCCAGGAGAAACAACAAAGCCGTGACCGCCCCCGCTCCCCACAGCAGATAAGCCGCAGGGATGGTATGTTCCTGACGGTAAAAATACACCCCGACGATCCAATCCGTTCCCAGAAACAAAAATCCCAGTACCGGTAATAGCAACAATTGTATGGAGGGGACGGGCGCCAGCGGGGTTCCCAGTGGAGAATATCCCATTGGAACGGTGTTTCGGGTGAGAATGGTAATCCCCGCGCTTGCCAGCAGGAGCAGGAATACTACCCCACCAGCAAGAATCAGGCGCCGAGCCAGTAAATCCTCCCAGATTTGCGCCAGAAAGATCATTGGACGGAGGGATTGTGAGGAGATGGGCTGTAAACTGCCCAGTTCGGCAACATATCGGTAGGCGCGCATGAAAGCGGAGACATTCTCCGGTGAAATGGCATAGATTTTATCTGGTGTGGCAATCAGCAGGATGGAATCGACGTCGGATGCCAGAAATTCAATTTCACCCAGTTCGTGGGTACGCACAGATCCCAGGACTGCCCCGGGAAAGCGCAGTAACGGTAGAGGCACACGAAACCCCAGTTCCTTGATGGGACGCACCCATTCAATGTGGGACATGGGAATGTCCTCGGCGCGCAGTCCCCAGCGCAGACGCAGTCCCTCCCTTTCCAGAATGTACTGTCCGCGCAACAAACTATATGCGTCGTACAGAATAACCGGCACGGGGACGAGTAAGACCACCCCGAATAACAGCAATCCCGTAAAACGGATTTGTTCTTGCTGGGTGATGCTTAAGGCAATGCTCAACCACCCTGCGCCAATCAACACCAGCGCAGTGAGGATTAAAAAGATCAAGCCACGGCGGCGGGGAGGGTTGAACAGTGCAGGAAGTTCCATGCCTTACAGCACAGATTGCAAAGTACGACAAACGGTTTCGACCTGCTCTTCGGTCATCACGCCGGAGAAGGGTAGGGCAAGTCCTCGGGCTCCCAGATCTTCGGTGATCGGATAATCTCCCTGCCGATAGCCAAACCGTTCGACCAGATAGGGTTGGAGATGGATTGGCAGGAAGTAAGGACGCACAGGAATGCCCTTTTCCTCAAGTTTCCGGGCAATTTCCTCGCGTGGAATGCCGGGAGCAAGGCGAATTACAAATACGAACCATGAAGAGCGGGTGGTTTGTGGTGCAATGTAGGGAACTTCAATGGCGGGGATTTCGGCAAGACGCTCCATGTACCAGTGGGCAACCTGCTCGCGCCTGGTGAGCAATTCCTCGATCCGCGTCATCTGCGCCGCCCCCAATGCCGCGCTCATCTCGTCCATACGGTAGTTGTACCCCAGATAGGTGTGCTGGAGCCAGGTGTCGCCGGGAGCGCGTCCCTGATTGCGCAATGCCATCATCAGCGTGGCGGCATCTTCATCATCTGTGACGATCATTCCGCCTTCGCCTGTGGTGATTTGCTTGTTGGGATAAAAGGCAAACACCCCACAATCGCCCAGCGTGCCGGCTTTTCGTCCTTTGTACTCCGCTCCCAGCGCTTCACAGGCATCTTCGATCAGGTGTAAATCATATTGATCGGCAAGTTTTCGGAGAGGATCCATGTCGGCAGGTTGTCCAAAGACATCTACTGCCAGGATGGCTTTTATCCGTTGCGGAGGGACGGGAAGGTGGCGGGGAAGCCATCGTTCTGCGGATTTCCCCCCTTCGCTCAGATCGTGTAAGGCTTGTGCGGTTTGTTCTACATCCATGTTGCCCGTTCTTGGGTCAACATCCACAAAGACGGGGATGGCGTTTTCATACAGGATGACGTTGGTGGATGCGACGAAAGAAAAGGGCGTGGTCAGAACCAGATCCCCGGGCTGGATGCCCGCGGCGCGGATGCAGAGATGCAGTCCCGCCGTACCTGAATTGACCCCAATGGCGAAGCGCGCACCAGTAAAGGCGCGGATGGCTTCCTCAAACTGTCGGATGCGCTCGCCCATGCTCAGATAGGGCGTGTGCAGAACGGCAAGCACGGCTTCCCTTTCCACATCGCTCAGGTCGGGGGAAGACATTGGGACAAGGGGTTGTTTTGAACTCATGGGTTGAATTTTAACGCCTCTCTTGCGAAATAGAAACGATGAACGGCCTTTCAGGGCAGGGTAATTTCCACTCGACTGCCTTTTTCGGATGCTCGAATGGTGATTTGAATGGTTTTCCCTTCTTTACTGGCGCTGAGGGTGAAGATCTCCCCCGTACCGGCGTCGGCAGTCAGTTCCCAACCGTTCTGATTGAGGGCATTGCGGATTTCATTGACCGCTTCACCTGCCGATTGGGCAATCTCTAAGGTTAATTGAGAACCCTGCCAGCCCGCCGATAGAATTTTTAATGGGAGGGGAAGGTCTTTCAGGCTCAGTTTTTCGCATTCCTGTGGAAGGGTGATATGGGTGTTTTGCAGGTCAAGCAGGAAGTATTCCCAACTCAGCGTGCCTTTTGCGGCATGTCCCTCGATGGCAAATTCGCCATCGGCAGTACCCTTAAAATACAGGACTGCGCCATGCTGGGCGTCAGTCCAAATTTCGGCGCTCCACTGTTGTGGGTTTCCCAGATTGATTTTCAAAGCATCCACCTTGAAGTGATCGGCTTCAACACCATTAAAGGTGGTGCGGTTTCCCAGTTTTTCCCCTGGAGCGAGGCTTTCAAACAGGTTATCAAAGGTCAGAACTGCACTTGCCTGCTCTGCCGTTTCAGGAAGCGCCACACAGGAAAACGTCTCGCTGATTTCCGAACTGACCAGATAGGACTGCTTCCCCATGCGGTACATCTCGAAAGAACCGGGAGGCAGGTTGGGAAGAACAACCCGACTCATGCGATGCATGGCGTCTTCATCCCTGTTGACCTCTTCGAGAAAGTCTATCTGGGCTTCGAAGGGGGCTCCTGTTTCGTCCTGTCCCTTGAATTGAAGGGTTGCCTGACGACGATAACTGGAAAAAGCCTCCAAACCCCGCTGGACCGGCTGTCCTTCCGGTGAGAAACCCGTGGGAGGTGGGGTAGGTGTGTCCAGTGCACAAGCCAGACTTACAGCCAGGATGCTCAGTCCGGCGATGAGGATCTGCAGGTAGCGTTTCATTTTATGATTCTCCCGCTGATAGGGTAGTTCGAATCCACGGATTCAGGTCTTCCAGAGGAATGGTCTCGCGTTCACTGCCGGAGCGTTTGCGCACTTCAATCCCGCCCTGTTGAAGGGATCGCTCGCTCAGTGTCAAACGCACCGGAATGCCGATTAAATCCGCGTCGTTGAATTTCACACCCGGACTTTCAGCGCGGTCATCTACCAGCACGTCCAGATTCATGGATTCCAGACGCTCCAGTAAGGCGGGTAGCGCTGATTGCACGGCATTTTCTTTGCCCGGCAGAACAACCACATGCACATCGAAGGGGGATGCCCACGCAGGCAGGATTAATCCATAGGAATCCTGCCGCAATTCGGCAAGGCAGGCAAAGGCGCGGGTCAGATTCAATGTGTGCACTTCCAGCCATAGAGGACGGGCTTGCCCGCTGGCGTCAAAATAATTCAACCCGCGTTCGCGGATAAAATCGGCAGAAAAGCGTACGCTACGCCCAACAATCAGCCCATGGGTCTCGCTCAAGGGTTCACCGCATTCAGGACAGGCATACCCGGCTTGTGCCAGCGCAATTTCAGCCACCTGTGAGGCGGTGTAATCGCGTCCGTAAACCGTATGGAGCAGGTGGTATCCCGCTTCATTGGCGCCTGCCACCAGATTGGGGGTGTGGGGAATTTCTACATCCACAATCACCTGTACGCCTTTCAGACCAATCGGAGAGGCGTAGCCGGGCTCTGCTCCAACAGCGCGAATGGCTTCCTCTGTGGCGGGAAAAAGCGCCTCGGCGCCGGTCACCCGCCGGATGGCGGCTTCGTTGACCTCACGGTCGCCTCGCACGACGGCAAAGATCAATTCTTCTTTTCCCTGTCGCCGGGCGGTGAAGAAAACCGCCTTGGCTGTCTGCGATTCGGGAATGCCCAGAAACTTTGCCAGATCTGCAATGGTCTTACATTCCGGGGTAGCCACTTTTTCCAGTGGCAACGGTGAAGCCGTAGCAGGCTCAGGGCGAGCAAATCGTGCCGCGCTGGGAGTGGCGGTGTAGCCGCATTCCTCACAGGTCAGCATGGTTTCTTCGCCAATCTCCAGGGGAATCATCCATGCCTGTCCGGTTTGGAGTCCGGCAAAGGGCAGGTCTTCTCCTCCAATCAGAGGCAGAGAAAGTTTGCGCAGAAACCCCACCAGAAAACCGGCAAGGTCCGCGGAGGAGCATTCCAGCGCGCTTTCCTCGCCGTTCAGGTTGAAGACTTCCAGCACCGTATGGGAGCGGGAAGAGAGCAATCCGCCTCCGCGTTGAGGTGTTTCCTGCGGACGTTGACTGAGCCCATACCACAGGGCGGGCAACTGGCGGTGGGAACGCAGGTGAACGGAGAGGAAGTCCATCAGGGCGTCATACCCAAAGGTCACATTCCCGTTTTGAACGTCGCTTGCGGATGGTAAAAGGATTTCCATCCCCCCCAAAGACTGCAATCCAGCAAAAAGCCTTTCCCGCATACGGCGGATCGCACGTGCGCCCAGCGGGGGGAGGAGGGGTGTTCCGCCTGCTACAGGATGGAGGTATCCAGCCCGCACCAGAAACTGTTGCCCCGGACGTTCAAGGTCGGCGGGCGCCTGCCGCCGCGTTTGCGTAAATAATTGCGAGTAAAAAGTAACAGGGCTCATGGGTAAAAGTTCATCCACAAAGAAGTCGCACGATATAGAACGGTGGTCAGGACGCTACCGGTTTTTTGCATCAGCCATCCCGAAAGAAGGGCTTGCCCCAGCATCATTCCAAGAGACATCCAAAAGGAGGAGGATGCTCCAACTGCCAGAAGCAAAGGGAGCCGCCAGAGGGTGTTAAACGCGGCAGTTGCCAGAATTCCTTGCTTTTCTCCCAGCCACCAGCACAACCGCATCTGCACATACCCGCGGAACACGGTTTCTTCGGCTAAAGCGATTCCCAGCACTACCAGCAGATAGGTGATCTCCTCACGGGAAAGCCCGTTGAGTACATCCATCACCCGATTGCGCAGGAAGAGGGTGAGCAGGGCAAGAGCCAGCCCGGTTTGTAACCCCAAGCGTAGATTCATGGAATCCCAGCCAGCGCCTTTCAGCGGTTGTCCCCGCAGGAAAAGCGCCGCCAGTACAATCAGCAGGCTGAGCATGGCAAGGATGAACAAAGGGTTAAGGGCTCGGGCGGCTTCTGGCAGGCGGATGAGTTCCCACAGCCCTTTGCCGAGATTGGATGAGGCAAAGATCCATCCGATCAGCACCAGCACAATGCTTACGGTCAGGGCAACCATGCCATCCCGTCGGGCATAGCGAAACCCCACAGTACGTTTCTGAAATCGGGGGGTAGCGGACAGCAGCCAGGCTACGGCGATGACGCCCAGCCATTCGGTGATCATCACAATCCAGGTGGGAAAAGGTTCCATGAGGCTCAGGCAGACTCCGTTGAAGATTCAGAAGAGGCAGGTTCGAGGGGAAACTCGATTTTTTCTTCCATCCGCACCTGACCCCGCAGAAATCCGCCTTCCTCGGTAGCCAGGGCGCTGATGATGACATCGCCCCACACACGCCCGGTGCCGCGGATTTCCAGTTTCTCGGCGGTAATGTTGCCGGTCACGGTGCCTGCTACAATCACGGTATTGGCTTGCAGGGTTTGACACACCACTTTACCGGTTTCACCCACTACCACCAGCCCGCGCAGGGTGATGTCGCCCTCAAACGTCCCTTCAATGCGGATGCCGCCGGTGCCGCGCAGGTTTCCCTTCCACAGGATTCCCGGTCCCAGGACCGAGGTCACCCTTTCAACTGGAACGGTGGGGCTAGGCGGGGGAGTTTGTGGGGGATTCTTGCGAAACATGCGTACCTCCGGATTGAGTAGTAGAGTGGAGAGGGGGCCAGATGTGACCGGCGCGAATGCGGGTTCCATCCGGCACATCGGCTTTTACAGTAGCGCCGTTGCCGATGAGACAGTGCCTTCCAATGTTCAGGTTGACGTTGACGGTGGCATTCATACCGATTTGCGTATAGTCTCCTAATGAGACCCCGCCAGCCAGGGTGGCTCCCGGCGAGAGGTTGGTGACCCGCCCCAGCCGACAGTGATGGGAGGCAATTGCCCCCACGTTGAGCAGAGAGCCAAATCCTACTTCCACGCAGGGTCCCACGTATGCCAGAGCCAGCACCTGCACACCCGGATGCAGGGTAGCCGCGGGTTCTACCAGCGCGCGTGGGTGCACCAGAGCGGGGAAGAAAAAGCCAGCCTGCTCCAGTTGGGTAAACACCCCTTCTCGCGCCATGGGATTGCCAATGCCTCCTACCCCGTTCACCGCCAGGGCAACGCCCTTCTGACGCCATTCCGTCAGGCATTCGCCACTGCCCAACACCGGCACGCCCAGCAGGAAATCCCCGCGGGGCAGGCGGTCATCCACCACCCCTGCCAGACGGAAACGCCCTGCCTGTCGGATGAGTTCCAGCAAAACCTGCCCGTGCCCCCCGCCGCCATACACCAGCACAGCGTCGGGGTCGAAATCGCCGGAATGGATGAATTCGTTCTGTTGAATCCAGCCGATGACGGCGCCGCCCAGAAGCACATCGCCGGGCTGATGATGCAGTCCTGCAATGCAACCCGCTTGAGACGCGATCACGGTGTGTTCTTTTGTGCCGGAAGTCAGCGTAGCCACCGGCTGACCGGCAGAAAGCCATGCGCCTTCGCGGACATGCAGGGCTTTCAAGACAAATTGTCCGGGAGCAGGTAATGCAGGCGCGCAAACCGGAACCGAATGCATGTTCTTTTTATACCATGAATTCATCGCGCACGCGAAATCGCCAGGGGATGGAACGCCATGGCTCCGGCACGCTTTGGATGCCAATTCGCGGGGTATGTTCAACGAATTCTTCGGGAATCTCCCGTCCCTGGGCAATCCACAAGCCGTTATCGGTTACGGTTAAATCTGCGCCGTTGAGTTTGCCGTCGATATCGAAAGCGCGGCATAGTTTGGCGGGTCCATCCGTCCAGTTTCTGGGAGGGACGCCTTTACGTCTCTCTCGAACCCATGCTTCACCTTCTATCATGCGCACTGCCCGGATGAGCACTGCCGCGGGGAAGCCTTCTTTTTCGGTGACCACATTTAACAGCCAGTGCATGCCATAGGTGAAATACACATAGGCATGTCCGGCTCTGCCGTACATCACCTGAGTTCGCGGGGTGAGTCCGGCGCGGGCGTGGCAGGCAAGGTCTTCCTCACCGCGGTAGGCTTCCGTCTCGGTGATGATCCCAACCAGACGAATGGAATCGAATTTCCGAATTAACCGCATTCCCAGCAAAGAACGGGCTACATCCAGCGTATTTCTGTCGTAAAATTCTACAGGGAGCGCTTGATCAGACATGTAGGTATTGTACAACAAGTTTGGCGTTCCTCTGGAGAGGTGTGCAAATGAAGGTTCGTTCAGAATTGGCTTTGACGTTTGATGATGTCCTGCTGGTGCCGCGCCGCTCGGATGTGCGCAGTCGAAAACAGGTGGATACCTCTTCGTACCTTACGAAGCAAATTCGTCTGAAAATTCCCATCGTTTCAGCGAACATGGATACCGTCACCGAAACCCGCATGGCAATCACCATGGCACGGCAGGGGGGGATTGGCATTTTACACCGCTTCATGACCATTCCCCAGCAGGTGGAGATGGTGGAGCGGGTCAAACGCGCTGAAAGCATGATCGTGGATCATCCCATTACGATTGAGCCGGATGCCAGCGTTCAGCAGGCGCGGGAGTTGATGGCGGAGCGCGAAGTTGGCGGTCTGGTGGTGGTTTCTCCTGAAGGAAAATTGCTGGGCATGGTGACCACCCGCGATGTCTTACTGGCGGTGGATGCCGGTGTGCCGGTGAGAGAGGTGATGACCCCCCGGCAACGTTTGATTGTGGCGGGAAAAGACGAGTCGTTGGAATCGGCGCGGGCAAAACTCCACGAACACCGCATTGAAAAATTACCTCTGGTAGATGAAGAGGATCGAGTCATCGGGTTGATCACCGCGCAGGATATTGTCAAGATTCAGGAACATCCCAATGCCACCAAAGATGCCCGCGGGCGCTTGATGGTGGGGGTGGCGGTTGGTGCACGTGCTGAAGACATAGAACGCGCTCAAGCCTGCGTAGAAGCCGGGGCAGATGTTGTGGTGATTGATATTGCCCACGGTCATTCCGATCTGGTGATCGACATGCTGAAGACGCTGAAGAAAAGCCTCTCCGTTCCTGTCATTGCCGGCAATGTGGCTACTCCCGAAGGCGTGCGGGATCTGGCAGAAGCCGGAGCCGACGCGGTCAAAGTGGGCGTAGGGGCAGGTTCGATTTGTATCACTCGTGTAGTGACGGGGTTTGGCATTCCTCAACTCACCGCCATTCTGGAATGTGCCCGCGAGGGACACCGTCTGGGGGTGCCCATCATTGCCGATGGAGGGGTGAGAAATTCAGGCGATCTGGTCAAAGCGCTGGCAGCAGGTGCCAGTACCGTAATGCTGGGAAGCGCGCTGGCAGGCACAGATGAAAGCCCCGGCGCCGCGGTGGTGCGCGAAGGTCGCCGTTATAAAGTGGTTCGGGGGATGGCTTCTCTGACTGCCAATATTCAGCGCAAAGCCATTGATAAGGGCGAAGTCAGTGAAGAGGATTGGGGCGAAGTGGTGCCCGAAGGTGTGGAAGCCATTGTCCCGGCACGGGGCACGGTGGTGGATATCCTGCATCAATTTGTGGGTGGTTTACGCTCCGGGTTGAGTTACGCTGGCGCTCACACCATCGAAGAACTCTGGAAAAACGCTGAGTTTGTTCCCATCACTCAGGCAGGATACCGTGAGTCGGGTGCCCATGATGTCAGTAAGATATAAATCTGGGCATTTAGCGCTGGCGGATTCGGGAATCTCGCTCAAGGGTTAACTGGAGCCCCTGCCGCAGTCCAATGGTGGGGTTGTACCCCAGCAACTCGCGTGCCAGAGAGATATCAGCGCACATGCGCTGAACGCCGCCATCATTCCGGGGATTGTAAATGACCTGTGGATGACTTCCGGTGACTTCCAGGATCAGTTGCACCAGTTCCCGCACGCTGGTCTCGGTTCCGCTCCCTACATTAATTATTCTTTGATTAATTTGGGAGGCGTTTGCCGCTGCTACCATGGCATTGACCACATCATCCACAAAGACATAATCGCGGGTTTGATTGCCGTCACCATGAACCACAATCGTCCCGTTATTCCAGGCTTGCCTCAGGAAATGAGGAATGACCGGTGCGTGAACCGGCGGTAAATGCTGACCCGGACCATAAGCGTTGAACACACGCAATACCACCGTCTCGATGCCCCACAGCCTGCCAATGGTGTTGACATAGTACTCGGCGGAGAGTTTGGAGACGGCATAGGGAGAACGTGGCTGTGGACGGGCATCCTCTGACAGGGGTTGATGTTCTTGCTCTCCATAAACTGCTCCGGAGGAAATCAACACCACTCTGCGTACGCCCACGTCTCTCATGGCTTCCATCAGGGTTACGGTGCCGCCCACATTGACATGATTGTACTCGCGAGGGTACAGAACCGATTCCGGGACGGATACCCGCGCTGCAAGGTGGTACACACAATCCACATCTTGCAGAAGCGTCCACAGTTTGGGACGGTCGTTGATGTCGCCCCGGGTCAGGTGAACTTCGGGAAGAAGAGCATCGGGAGAGCCGGTGGACAGGTCATCCAGTCCACGCACACTGTGTCCTTCGCGCACCAGACGGTTTGCCAGTGCTGATCCAAGAAATCCTGCCGCGCCAGTAATGAGAAATCTCATTGTGTTTGCTCTTTGTGAAAGCGTTTTCCCAATAGCGGGTGCTTCGATTATAGCATGCTTGATGATTTTGTTCTTTTGAAAGCATGACACCTGTTACCGTGTGGAAACAAACTGGTAGTTCATAATGGAAGCAAATCAAAGGTATGGGAGGTGTACAATGGATGAAACCTTGAAGAATCTTGCCGAGGCTTTTGCTGGAGAGTCGCAGGCGCGCAACAAGTATCTGGCGTTTGCCCGAAAAGCCGAAGAAGAAGGTTATCCTCAGGTGGCTCGTTTGTTCCGCGCTGCTGCCGAAGCCGAATTGATCCATGCCCTTAATCATTTACGGGCAATGGGAGCCATTGGGAATACCGTTGAAAACCTGAAATCTGCCATGCAAGGCGAGAACTATGAATGGGTGAGTATGTACCCGCCTTTTGTGGAGCAGGCGGAGCGTGAGGGGAATAAACGCGCCAGAACTTCTTTTGAGTATGCCATGGAAGTCGAAAAGACGCACGAAAATTTGTACCGCCAGGCGCTGGAATCGCTGAGCCCAGACATGGAAGAATACGATTATTATGTGTGCCCGGTTTGCGGACATACGCATCCGCGCAATGCACCGGACAAATGCCCGGTTTGCGGAGCGCCCGGGAGCAAGTTTATCAAAGTATCCTGATCGCCATTACCGGGTTCCTTCTCCGTGGTGAGGGCTTCCGTCTGATGAGCGCGAAGCCCTCACTCTTGTTCTGTGAATAGTTAACAATCTCTTAACCCCGATATGCTTTTTGACGTTTGCTAAAAACCCGTTTGTTTTGTAATATATTCTTTGTCATGAATATATCACTGCTGGTTTCAGAGCAAATTTCCGACTTTTTTGAAGTGCTTTCCGTTCCCACTCGTTTGGGCATCTTGCTGGCAATTGGGGAGCGGGAAGTTTGTGTGTGTCATCTTGAAGCCGTACTGCAACTGCGCCAGGCGGCAATTTCTCAGCACCTTCAGCGATTGAAGCAAAATCAGATGGTGGTTGTCGCCGTCAGGGCAGGTTTGTGTACTACAAACTAAGGGATCCTCAAGTGTTGTCCCTCATTTTAGAAGCAGCGAGAATGCAGGGTTTATCGGAAGAACAAATGGAAACTTTCACCCGTGTTCCCGCCGAGGGATGCCTTTGTTCCCTTTGTCATCCAAAAAACGAAAAAGGTATTTGTTGAACCGTCTGTTTCATTCAAAATCCAGATCAAAAGGAGTAGTTGAACATGGAGAAACCGATCACTCAAAGACTGTCTGTGCTGGATCGCTATCTAACATTGTGGATTTTCCTGGCAATGGCAGTGGGCGTGGGAATTGGGTATTTCCTGCCCGGCGTGGAAGAGTTTGTCAACCGATTCTCGGTAGGGACGACCAACATCCCGATTGCCATTGGGCTGATTTTGATGATGTATCCGCCGCTTGCCAAAGTCCACTATAACGAATTGGGGGATGTCTTCCGCAATCGCAAAGTCCTTACCCTCTCGCTCATTCAAAACTGGGTGATTGGT
>FWWL01001568.1_pt1 | contig 53321 bp, 42 predicted proteins | sample 2228331 | NCBI WGS metagenome assembly FWWL01 (sample SAMEA103939775, study PRJEB20133) | metagenome | reverse complement strand
TTTTTCATTTTTTAATTTTGCTATATACCAATTTTAATTATAGCTTTTCAAAATTTTTATACAAATATTATAAAAAATTTTTAACTTTGGTCAAGATAAAAATAAATAGAAAAGTATTAAATTAATTTTGATTCAAAGGCAAAAACCTAAAAAAGTAACCGGATAATTTAGGGATTAAACCGCAGCAAATATCCCACAGGTTACAGGTTATTTTTGGCAAAAAAATCCCGCGCTGTATTGTATCAGCGTCGGGACAGTTTACAGGCAGGGATGTTTATTTTCTGCTTACCGTGAACTGGTTAATCGGTTCCAGGCTGAGTCGATCGCCTGTTTCATCCGGGTTCCAGTACGACTGAGACTATGCTGGAATTCCTCCCATTTATCTTGCAAAAATTCACTGGCTTCTGCTAAGGCATTTTTATCATGTTGCCCCGACTGACTTAGTTCATCGCGTACTTCTTTAATTTTCACCCGGACGACTTCGGGTTTATCGTTAGGAGAGAGCAGACTAGCTAGGCGATCGCCCATAAGTTTAATCAAATTTTTAACCTGTTGGGACTTTTCGCTCAGAAAACCTTTTAATCCTTCCGACTCGCTGCGGAGACGATTTTTAGCTCCTTCTTTGATGATCATCCCTTCCACAGTGATTGTTTCTACGTCTTCTGGGAAAAGAACCGCCCGACCACCAAACGGTGCGGCGATCTCACCACCGATGATATAGGCGGCGATATTGCCAGTTTCCCAATCAAAGAGAAAATCTTCTACCCAACCCAAGGGAGTATTCAAAGATGGCATACGAATAGACATCTGGTAGAGGCGACGCAGAGAGGGGGGCGGTGCGACTGTCAATTGTGAATAGGTAAGTAGGGCATCAGGGCCGATAGTAGCAATCTGCTCAAAGGGAGTATAACCGGCATCGCTGGCAAAGTAGGCCACTCGACCGCGCTCGTCAACCCAGACCTCTTCCACACTACCATAGCGGGTTGCAGTGCTTCTATCCAGAGAAGTCAGACCAATGATTTGACTACGACGAATGACGTTGAACATATTCAATTCCTCCTCGAATATCCTCCTCGAATAAATACTCAATAAATTCGGATCGACAATTAAGTTAACAAATTAAGTTAACAACAGGGCAAATAACCCACAGAGAGCAATGCCATCAAATACGCCAGCACCGCCAATACTCAGCACACCAGGAGTCATGCGTTCGATCTCTGGCAGATGGAGTAGATCGGCGCCAATTAAAGTGCCTAAAACGCCACCAGCAAAGGCGATCGGTGCGGCGCCATAGCCACCAGTTAGCAACAAAGACGTCATAGCGGCGGTGAGGGGAGCAACCAGGGCATTCATTTGGATCCCAATACCAGGGACAACTTGGGCTGAGTAATAGCTCACCAGGGTAACGATCGCGCTTACTGTTAGAATCATTAAAGGGTGGGAACGGGTAAATTCATAGAGCGCCAGTAAAGTAGGAATTAGTCCACCACCGACGTTTAGAGCAACAATAGTTTTTTGCTCTATTTTTTGCAAGGGAATCCCCCAAAATCGAGCCATCCAGAGTTCGGTAAAGTCGGGGACGATAGAGACCCGAGAGACTCGTTCATAGAGGGGAATATTAATGGTACTACCTAGGATAACGGCGGCGAATAAAAGTAGGGCAGAACCAGGGGAAAAGCCCAGTTTGGCCACAGCTATTTCCACCACATCAATCGCGATCGCCAACCAGACAAAGGGAAAAGCGAGCAGCAAAAGCAAAAATAGTAACAGGGTAACGGGAAGATAGATCATTTGGGTTAATTAAAATTAGCGCTCCTCGTAATATTCTCCGTTAATTATAGTAGATTAAATAGTAGATTAACTCGCTTATTTATTGAAAATATATCTGAATTAAACTTCACGGCCAATATCTGTATAATTAATATCTGCTTAATCAAATCATAATACAAAATAGCAAGTTGGATTTATTTTACTACATATATAAAATCAAAAAATAGCCATTAAATCAAAATTTAACAACCATTTCTTAAATGTCCAACGCAGGTTATAGCCGCGTCACCTTTTACAGAGAAAAGAGAAAAGTCCTGACGTTACATCACAGCTACAGCGCCTGACATATATGCCTATTTCCTCTAGCAAAAAGGCGACGCGCTCCCATTCCCTAGAGACCAAGGAGGTATCCCGTTTTAGTTGCTTTTACGGTTGGAATAAGTACCTGTCTCATCACGCTCGAACATATTTTTAATCCGTTTCCAAGCTTTGATCAGGGCATTAGTATTATCCTGGGACTCCGCTAAAGTCTGGTTATAAGTTTCCATAAAAGCCGACTGTGCTTCATCGGAGAGACTAGCTCTTAATTCTGGGGAAATTTGCTCTTTACTGGTCAACTGCCCTTCTGGTTGGCGAGGAATTTGCATATCGGTAGTGGCAACTTCTTCTCCTCCGGCAGCTTGCAACAACAAAAAGATTTCCCCGGATTTATCCGCTGGGACTTCCACCACCAGCAGAAATTCCCCTGCTTGCAGGCGCGTTTGATAAATCGCTGCCTTATCTTGAGGCATTCCCAGGGAGATCAGTAGAGAGCCCAAACCGGCTCCCAAAGCACCGTATAGAGCACCGCTAGTTGCTCCCAGTAAAGCTGCTCCCAAAGGTCCTGCGGCCACAACAGCACCCAGAAAAGGAATGAATAAAACGCCCACACCGGCCACTAGACTGAGTATAGAACCAAACAGCGAGCCGTAGATTGCTCCGCTGGTCATCCCATCTAAAATGACATCTTTTTTGGTCAAAAAGCCAGTGATCCGAGCTTCCGACTGAAAGTTGCGACCGATAATAGAAATATAGTCTTTAGGAACACCGCGAGCCAGCAAGCGTTTAATCGCATCTTCCAGCTTTTTCTCCTCTTTAAAGGCAGCGGAAACGCACTTTTCTGGTGGTTTTTCAAAGGCGGAACTCATTAGCGTTACTCCCAATTAATCTGGTAATTTATTGTTTATGCACGTGAGAAAAGGGCAATTGGCAATAGCTGCTCATAAGCTGATGATTGCCTTGCCCTCTTCCAACTTGATCAGATAGTTAGATAACCATTAGCCCAGGTTGACTTTCACAACTTTATTCTTTTCTTCTTCTGCTTTGGGTAAGGTTAGTGTCAGGATACCATTTTTGTATTCAGCATGTACCTTGTCGTTTTGGATCCGAGTTGACAGAGGAATCACACGGGCAAATTTACCATAGCGGAACTCGGTGCGGGTTACTCCTTTTTCTTCAGTTTTGGTTTCCGACTTCCGTTCTCCACTAATACTAACCGCTTCGGCGGAAACTTCGACATTTAAGTCTTTGGCATCCATACCGGGGATTTCGAGTTTTAGATGAATAGCATCCCCTGTTTCTTCCATTTCTGCCAGCGGTACAAAAGTAATGTTATCTCGGGTTTCTCTGGTCGTTGGTAGCAGATCATCAAACAAACGGTTCATTTCCCGTTGCAAAGTTTCAATTTCTCGGAAAGGTTCCCAACGCACGAGTGCCATAGTTGTTACCTCCTAAATTACGTTTTTTACTGACTTGATTTCGTCAGGCATTGCGGTCGAGTGATTTTTTTCCTGACACCATAGTTATATCACTCAGCGCCAATCAGTCTAGGTTGGTTTTCTGGGTAAACTAAGTTCGTTTTTCCGTATTTAAGGATGAGACACAACTAAAATCATTCTTATAACTTGTAATTTCAATTCCTGCCCCGCTGCCAATAGTTAATTGTCATTTGTCATTTCTAATTTAGTCAGAGTAAAAACTCAAAAGCAGGCAGATCGAGAGTATCAGGAGTTTTTAGGGCGTTGCCAAGATTTTCACCAGGAATTAGACCATGAACGGGAGATTAGCAATTTGACGTTTGCTGAGTTGGATGAGAATGAGACAGAACTGGCTTGCGATCATGGTTGCCCAAAATCCGTGAGCGAGATTTGTTTGAAGCTGCGGGATATGTGGGGCTTGCGAAGCGTTAAAACTCTGCGAACAAGACTTTCAGCGCTTCAGTCAACAAGTTTATGATGCCCAAGGTTTGTAAGTCTTGCCCCTGTCTGGTACTGTGTAGCAGCGGACGATATAGGGTGTGTCTTTGCGCTGGAGTTTGCGCTGGAGTTATTTTTGCCTGAAATAGTTAAAATAGTTAATACCATTTCTAATTAAATATGCAACATTAGGGGCGCAAGCGCCGCCTAACACACCCTACTATAAGGCATCAAATAATCAACCTTGATACAGTAGGGGGGTGCGGGGCTGACCACGGGGGCGCTTGGACGTTTGCCAGTGGTTTAATTGATCAAAGTTTAGCCATGATACTTACTCTTTCCTGACGCCATTTAGCTGCACTTTGCTTAACCGCTGCTATTTCCTCAAAATCTACCCGCACGATCGCGCTTTCAAATTCTACTCCCAAAACCGTACACACTTCCATAATTTCTCCAAAACTGGCACATTGATAATCAGTGTCTTCATACTGCTTAACTTGCTGTTCAGAAACTCCTAAAATACCAGCTAATTCTTGCTAAAATACCAGCTAATTCTTGCTGAGTCATTTGGGCGGCTTCTGGCTTTAATTAAAGCATATGACAGCTTATTTATGCTTTCAAATTGAAGAGAAATAGGCTGGTTTTTGGAACAAAATCAGCCTTTCATATTCAGCAATTTCTGCTTGTAAAGCCATCAGTTGAGATTGTTTGACATCGCGAGAAAGTTGCCAGCATTCGGGGTCTTGTTGCTTCAATGACTCATCTTGGTCTAATGCTGTAATAGCAGCTTCAAATCTTCGAGCGCATTCTTGGCTGTATTCATACTGGTTTTGATTTTTAATCATGGTTTCCACCTAAATAAATCTATAGCAATAATACCTTTGGCATTGAATAGTCTGTCCCGCTGAAAGAATTCTAAGGAAGCTAAACCATCATCTCCTACAGGTTGATCTGAACGGAAAAGTTTCCCTTTATATTAAGATTTTTGGGCGTTTCGCTCCAAATAATTAAGTAATTTAGGGGCATTTTTGCGGAGATAATCGTAATCCACATCTTCTGAATCCCAGCAAGCATCAAAATCACCAGGTTTTTCTTTCCTGGTGACAAAACTACCATTAATATAAATAGTTTTACAGCCTGCTGCTTTTAACTGGGTCATGGCCAATTCTAAACCATCGCTTGCCCGCTGCCTAGTCAAATTTGTAGCAAATCGGTCTTTAAACTCCTCTTATTAACAAAAATGAACCCCTGGTGGTAGATTGCCATTTTCATCAAATTCTGGAATCACTTTCTCACACCCACATATCCAAATATAAAATATATTTTACATCCCTGGAGAAACTGCCGCGCTCGCTCAATTTTGATAATTCAGACCAGTAATAATATTTTCTGCGGGGATACCTGCGGCAATTAGTGCAGAACTTAAACCTGCTTCAAAGTTATCCTCTTCAATGATAACGCGATCGCCCACCAAACGAGCATGAAACAGAATTGAGAAATCCACCGTTGCTTATCCCACACACCCTACCAAGAAGTTAGGTTGAAGATGGTTGAAGATGGTTGAAGATGGCTGAAGATGGCTGAAGATGGTGCGTTACGGCGGCGAATTATATTGTGAATTTTTTCCGAAAATATTGCCGCCTAACACACCACCGACTACATAGAAACCGAAGAAAGAAACCCGGTTTCTGAGTTACACTTCTGCGGGCAAACGCTTGAAGGTTAAACGCTCATCTTCTACATCCACAAAAATCACATCACCTGTGAGGAACTCTCCCCGCAAAATCGACTTAGCGATCGCTGTTTCTAGGTAGCGCTGAATTGCCCGTTTTAACGGTCGCGCCCCATAAACGGGATCGTAGCCAACCTCCGCAATAAAATCTAAAGCGGCTTCTGATAGTTTCAGGGATAACTTCCGTTCTGCTAAACGTTCTTTTAGCCGTTCCACTTGCAGCTTAATAATTTCCCGCAACTGTTCTTTCGCCAAACTGTGGAAGATAATTATATCATCCACGCGGTTAAGAAATTCAGGACGGAAACTACTCCGCATGGCTTCCATCACCCGACTTCGCATTTCTTCATAGCGGGAATCATCCCCAGCAATATCTAGTATATATTGTGAACCGATATTGCTAGTCATAATAATGATGGTATTTTTAAAGTCCACCGTATGACCTTGGGCATCAGTTAATCGCCCATCATCCAAAATTTGCAGCATGATGTTAAACACATCTGGGTGGGCTTTTTCGATTTCATCAAACAAAATTACCGCATAAGGACGACGGCGAATTGCCTCACTCAGTTGACCTCCTTCGTCAAATCCCACATATCCGGGAGGGGCACCCAGGAGACGAGAAACGGTGTGTTTCTCCATATATTCCGACATATCAATTCGCACTAAAGCTTCTTCGGTATCAAATAAATTTGCCGCTAAAGCTTTGGCTAATTCGGTTTTGCCTACCCCCGTGGGTCCAAGGAAAATAAAGCTGGCAATGGGACGATTTGGATCCGATAAACCCGCCCGCGATCGCTGAATTGCTTCGGCCACAACTTGCACCGCTGCCTGTTGTCCCACCACCCGTTGATGCAGTTCATCTTCTAAATGTAGTAGCTTTTCTTTTTCCGATTCGACTAATTTACTCAGGGGAATTCCCGTCCATTTAGAAATAATTTCCGCAATATCAGACTCGGTGACTTCTTCCCGCAATAAAGAACTGCCTTTAGTTTGCATTTCCCCTAGATTCTTTTCCGCTTGTTGCAATTGCCGCTGCAAATCCGTCAGCTTACCATATTGCAATTCTGCCGCCCGATTATAATCATAATCCCGTTGGGCTTGTTGAATTTCCACATTCACCTGATCGATGGTTTCCTTAATCGAGCGAATATGGTCAATTACATTTTTTTCGGCTTGCCATTGCTCGTTGAGAGTGCGTTGAACTGCTTTAAGTTCCTCTAATTCTACTTCTAGCTTGCTCAACCGTTCTTTAGATAAAGCATCCTCCTCTTTTTTCAGGGATAAACGCTCCATCTCTAACTGGAGAATCTTGCGGTCAATTTCATCAATTTCTTCCGGTTTGGAAGTAATCTCCATTTTTAATTTGGCTGCCGCTTCATCGACTAAATCAATAGCTTTATCCGGGAGGAAGCGATCGCTAATATACCGATTCGACAACATTGCGGCTGCCACCACTGCGGTATCGGAAATTTTCACCCCGTGATGCACTTCATAGCGTTCTTTTAAACCCCGCAAAATCGAGATGGTATCTTGTACCGTAGGTTCATCCACATACACCGATTGAAACCGCCGTTCTAAGGCAGCATCTTTTTCGATATACTTGCGATATTCATCCAGAGTTGTTGCCCCAATACAACGCAATTCACCCCGCGCTAACATGGGTTTCAACAAGTTGCCCGCATCCATTGCCCCTTGGGTTGCCCCAGCCCCAACCACCGTATGAATTTCATCGATAAACATAATAATCTGTCCCTGAGAGTCGGTCACTTCTTTGAGCACCGCTTTCAGGCGTTCTTCAAATTCGCCGCGATATTTTGCCCCGGCAATTAATGCCCCCATATCTAACGCAATTAATTTGCGATCGCGCAAAGATTCTGGCACATCCCGGCTAATAATTCGCTGGGCTAAACCTTCCACAATGGCAGTTTTTCCTACCCCCGGTTCCCCAATTAAAACCGGATTATTTTTCGTCCGACGGGACAGAATTTGAATCGTCCGGCGCACTTCTTCATCGCGACCAATCACCGGATCGAGTTTACCCTCGCGGGCTAATTGGGTCAGGTCGCGACCATACTTTTCTAAAGATTCATACTTGTTTTCAGGATTTTGATCAGTCACCTTATGGGTTCCTCTAATTTGTTGAATAGCGTCTTTAAGTTTAGTTTCGGTTAAGTTAAATTCCCGGAAAATTCCCTGACCAAATCGGCTGTCTTTGGCAAAACCCAGCAGCAAATGCTCGATAGAAATAAATTCATCTTTGTACTGCTGGCGGTATTCTTCCGCCCGATCTAGTAACGCATCTAAACTGCGACCTAAGTAAATCGAAGAACTACTGCCAGAAACTTTCGGCTGATTCCGGATAAACTCTTCGGTGCGATCGCGCAACTTAGCCAGCGAGACTCCAGCCTTACTAAAAATATTACTAGCCATCCCTTCTTGTTCCAAAAGGGATTTCATCAAATGTTCGCTTTCGATTTGTTGATGCTGATTTTGTTTAGCAATATCTGGAGTTTTCACCAAACATTGCCAAGCTTTTTCCGTAAACTTATTTGGGTCGGTAGGTTGCATGATTAACTCTCCTGGATAGAATCAAATAGAATATAGAATAACTTAAAATCTGCTGATATTCCGGCAAAAATAAAAGTTATCCAGTGAAAATTTAAACGCCAAAGGCCAACCAGAAACAAAAACTACATCATTCGCGTCTCAGAAAATGTATAACGAGAATTTCATCTCTCCGATGCGTGATTTCTCAAATCAGAAATCACCAGCAGAGAAAAGCGCTCTCTGTCTTATATATATTAATCGGTGGTGTTGAGGGAATGATTGGGAAAACCAACCCAACCAAGTAGGGTTTCCCGGTTGGAGCGACCCCTAGGCTAATATTAAAGTAGAACTTAAGCCGACAAGCGATCAACGGTCACCCGATCACTGGTAGCTGAAGTCACTTCCTCTGTCTTGTGGTCATGTTGGATTCTAGATCGTGTTTCCGAATCAATCAATTAAGGCAGATTCAGGATCGCCAAATCTGAAATCGGTGGATTAACCACTGTAGATCCGATTAAGTTTTGCTCAAATACTATTCCTTGGATTAACAACTATGCGTGATTCAAAGTCTTCTATTTCTGGGTTACAACTCAGCAGTTATCTGCTCACCTTTGTTTTAGGCATGGGGTTAGCCTTTGGCACATTGCGGGTCTTGTCTTCCGAAGCCGCTGCCCCGGCAACCGCCTCCAATGCGCTAGGATCGAGCAGTGTGGTCGCCCTTCAGCCATCACCTGCCCCAGTTCAAAGTGGCAGTTTTGTGGCTTCAGCAGTGGAACAAGTCGGCCCAGCAGTGGTGAGAATTGATACCGAACGCACAGTGACTCGGCGAATGGATCCGTTTTTTGACGACCCATTCTTCCGCCGCTTTTTTGGCGACCAAATGATCCCACAGTTCCCCGAACAACAACTGCAACGAGGCCAAGGATCTGGTTTTATCATTGATCGCGAAGGCATCATTCTGACCAATGCCCATGTAGTCAGCCAAGCGGATAAAGTGACTGTCACTCTCAAAGACGGACGCACTTTTGAAGGAGAGGTGGCGGGAATTGATGAGGTGACAGATTTAGCGGTGGTCAAAATTAATCCCCGTGGGGAAAACTTACCCTTAGCTAAATTGGGAGATTCTTCTAATGTCCGCGTCGGTGATTGGGCGATCGCCGTGGGCAACCCCTTGGGATTAAATAACACTGTCACCCTGGGAATCATCAGCACCTTATCGCGGTCTTCCGCCGAAGCAGGCATCCCTGATAAACGAATCGACTTTATTCAAACTGATGCGGCAATTAACCCCGGTAATTCTGGTGGTCCATTGCTCAACGAACGGGGCGAAGTAATTGGGATCAATACCGCAATTCGGGCTGATGCCAATGGGATTGGGTTTGCCATTCCGATTAATCAAGCCAAACAGGTAAAAGATATTCTAGCCAAAGGTGGACAAGTTCCCCATCCTTATGTTGGCATTCAGATGGTAACATTAACTCCTGAACTAGCCAGACAAAATAACAATGACCCCAATTCTAGCATTCTCCTCCCAGAAACCACTGGCGTATTAGTCATGCGCGTAATGCCTAATACTCCGGCGGAAGCTGCGGGAATTCGTCGGGGAGATGTGATTACCAAGGTAGAAAATAAACCGGTCTCTACTGCCGCGCAATTACAAGAAATTGTCGCCAAAAGTAATGTGAATCAAAATTTGCGCTTTGAAATTCAGCGCGGTTCACAGACTCTCACTTTGACCGTGCGGACAGCCCAACTGCGAAACGCATCATAAATTTCATCCTTTAAATTCTTATGCCGTATTGGTGCGTTATTGCTCGGAACAACACCCTACGGATTTAATGGGTGAGTCCGGTAAAGAATAAAATATCAGCCCAAAAATAGGGGTCAACGCGGTCGTGACCCCTATTTTTATGCCGTTTACAAAAAAAATATAAATACCACAATATAAATACCACAATAAATACCACAATAAAATCTGTCATTATTACTTTAAACCACTTCATTACTTTAAACCACTTCAGACACAGAGAACACAAAGAGAGAAAATTTACAAAGCTTTTTGTTTTTTTGTGTCTGAAATAGTTTCTGAAATAGTTTAAATATATTGATTTTATCGTGACAAAATATCGCAGCTAAAAACGACCAACCTAGAGATTAAACCCATCTCCATGTAAAAGCTGCATAGCCAAAATGCAGTAACTTCATAATTCGCAACATATTGTCACAAAAGATACGAAATTGCCTGATTTATTCCTTTAAGTTATCAACAATCCAGTTTGAACAAACCAAGGAGACAGCCAAATCCATCAACCTATCCCAATACGCTTCAGATGCGATCGCTCTTGATTCTGACGAGAATTTAAATTCTGGTTTTGCCGCCCTCTATACAAATAAATATTTGTCATTGTTCTTATAAGCAAAGCCCATAAGCCAAGCGAAACCTAAAGCAACAAACTTCGATTAACTCTGATTAACTGAGGGCAAAACCCCCTCTTTACTTCACCTTTGTACCTTTTTACTCCGCTCAAACCTCCAGAAATCTGATACTTGGAAGAAAATGACGAAATTTTCCCGACGCCAATTCATCCTCACCGCCGGAGCAGCAACAGCAGCCAGCCTACTGGCTCACGGCTGTAGTTCCACTCCCACCAACACCAGCACCAGCACATCCACCACCGCCCCAGCAGTCAATGTCAACCCTGCTGATGCCCCAGAAGTCACCGCCGCAAAATTAGGATTTATCGCCCTAACAGACTCTGCGCCCCTAATTGTTGCCAAAGAAAAAGGCTTATTTGACAAATACGGCATGACAGATGTCGAGGTAGTCAAACAAGCTTCATGGCCAGTCACACGAGATAACTTAGAAATCGGTTCCCAAGGTGGCGGCATTGATGGGGCGCATATTCTCACCCCGATGCCCTACCTCATGTCTTTGGGTCAAACCAAGACCAAGCAACCCGTGCCGATGTATATTTTAGCCCGCTTAAATACCAACGGGCAAGGGATTTCTGTTGCCAATACTTACAAAGAATTAAAAATTAGTCTGGATAGCCAGGGGCTAAAAAATGCTTTCGCCCAAGCTAAATCTGGGGGCAAAACTGATTTTAAGGTGGCCATGACCTTTCCCGGCGGCACTCACGACCTGTGGCTGCGCTATTGGCTGGCAGCGGGCGGCGTTGTTCCCGGACAAGATGTTTCCGTGGTTCCCATCCCCCCGCCCCAGATGGTTGCTAATATGAAAACCGGCAATATGGAAGCCTTCTGTGTGGGCGAACCTTGGAACGCCCAACTGGTCAACCAAGGCATCGGTTATACCGCTTTAGTCACCGGAGAACTTTGGCAAGACCACCCGGAAAAAGCTTTGGCAATGCGATCGGATTGGGTTGACAAACATCCCAAAGCAGCAAAAGCCATCTTAATGGCGGTTCAAGAAGCCCAACAGTGGTGTGAAAAGCTAGAAAATAAAGAGGAAATGTGCCAAATCATCTCTCAGGCGAAGTGGTTCAAAGTACCAGCCACAGATATTATCGATCGCTCCAAAGGCAATATCGACTACGGCGACGGGCGTCCCCTTGTCACCGGCAGCCCGTTAAGGATGAAATTTTGGGCAAATAATGCTTCCTATCCCTACAAGAGCCACGATTTATGGTTCCTAACTGAAAATATTCGCTGGGGCAACATTCCTGCCGACACCAACATTAAGGAAATCGTTGACAAAGTAAATCGCGAAGATTTATGGCGAGAAGCGGCCAAAACTCTCGGTGTTGCCGCCGCCGAAATTCCCACCAGCACATCTCGCGGCATTGAAACTTTCTTTGATGGGGTCAAGTTTGACCCTGATAAACCAGAGGAATACTTAAAAAGCCTCAAGATTAAGACAATTTAGTCGCAGTTTAGTCGCAATTTATTTGCAATTTATTTGCAATTTATTTGCAATTTATTCGCATTCCTAATGAGGCATCCCGCCCCATACCCATCGTTTTTAATTACGACTAAACCCATATACCCACTTGCCCATAAAACTCCATAACACTCCATAAAACTCCATCAAAACTATGACTGCCATCAACAGAAACAGACGTTCCAACCTGCCCCTATTTTTGCCCAAGCCAATCCGCAATTTTTTGCAAAACAGTTCCCCAAAGCTGATTCGACCCCTAGTCGCTCTGGTGATTTTGATGGTGGTTTGGCAAATTCTCTGTCCTCCTGGGTCGAAAGGGTTGCCAGGACCGATGCAAGTGGTGGCTGACACTTGGAATCCTTATCTGATTAATCCCTTTTTTGATAATGGCGGCACCGATAAAGGTCTGGCTTTGCATATTTTTGCCAGCTTGCAACGGGTGGCGATCGGTTTTTCCCTGTCTGCGGTGTTTGGCATTTCCATAGGCATTGTCATCGGGATTAATAAAGTAATCTATGAAGCCGTAGACCCGATTTTTCAAGTGTTGCGAACCATTCCTCCCTTGGCTTGGCTGCCTATTGCCCTCGCTGCTTTTCAGCAAAGCAATCCTTCGGCTATTTTTGTCATATTTATTACTTCGATTTGGCCGATTATTATTAACACTACCGCAGGCGTTCAACAGTTACCACAAGACTATAAAAATGTGGCTAGAGTTCTGCAATTATCCGGTTTTGAGTATTTCTTAAATATCGTATTTCCAGCGACGGTTCCCTATATTTTTACCGGGTTGAGAATTGGCATCGGCTTGTCTTGGTTGGCAATTGTGGCAGCGGAAATGCTGGTCGGTGGAGTAGGTATCGGGTTTTTTATCTGGGATGCCTATAATAATTCTCTGATTAGTCAGATTATCTTGGCATTAATTTATGTAGGAGTTGTCGGTTTGTTGTTAGACCGATCTGTGGCATATATTGGTTCTATTGTGGTGCCGAAAGAGCAACAAAAATAGCCAATAATAAGCTAGGCAAAAAATCGGCAAAAATCGGCAAAAATCGGCAAATTTTCAATTCACTATTACTCATTATTTGGGTTAGCCATGTCAGTATTTGTTGAAGTTGATCACATTGATAAGATTTTTCGGTTGGACAACGGCGGTAGCTATGTCGCACTGAAGAATATTCACTTAAAAATTAATCAGGGAGAGTTTATCTCCTTAATCGGACATTCTGGTTGTGGCAAGTCTACGCTGCTAAATATGATTGCCGGTTTGGATCAACCTTCTACCGGAGGAGTGATTCTGGAAGGGCGACAAGTAAAAGACCCAGGCCCCGATCGCATGGTGGTGTTTCAAAATTATTCCCTGTTGCCTTGGTTGACGGTGCGCCAAAATATTGGTCTGGCGGTGAATCGAGTTTTGCGAAATCTGCCAAAGGGAGAACGGCGGGGAATTGTCGAACACCATATCGATTTGGTGGGATTGCGACACGCTGCGGACAAGCGACCGGGAGAATTGTCCGGGGGGATGAAACAACGGGTGGCGATCGCCCGTGCCCTGGCAATTCGTCCGAAATTGCTGCTGCTTGATGAACCCTTCGGCGCCTTAGACGCATTGACTAGAGGTGGTTTGCAGGAAAAATTAATGCAAATTTGCCAAGAAAGTCATGTCACTGCGATTATGGTGACGCACGATGTGGACGAAGCTTTATTGCTATCCGATCGCATCGTGATGTTGACAAATGGCCCGGAATCTCACATCGGTCGGATTTTGGAAGTTCCTATTCCGCGCCCCCGCGAACGGATGGAAGTAGTTAAGCATCCCAGCTATTACGGCTTGCGCAGTGAAATAATTGATTTCCTCAACCAGCAAAAACGGGATAAACAACGCAAGGCAAAACAATCGAAATCCTTCGCTGTTTCCCCGAAAAGTGTCTCCAGTAAAGTGCTGGAAAAAGTTAGCCTCGATATCGGTTTCCTGCCAGTGACTGACTGCGCCCCTTTGATCGTGGCCAAAGAAAAAGGCTTTTTCCAAAAACACGGCTTATCATGCGTCAATCTGATTCGAGAAAAAAGTTGGTCAGCGATCGCTTCTGGGATTTCCTCTGGTAGCTTGGATGCGGCGATGATGGCGGCAGCGATGCCCCTCGCCTTGACTATCGGCATGGGCAAGCAATCTGCCAATCGACTGCCTGTTCCCGTCATCACCGCAATGGTTCTCTCCCGCAATGGCAATGCGATTACTTTGAGCAGGCGGCTTTACCAGCAAGGGGTGCTTTCTCTGGCAGATTTCCAAGCAGTGATCGCGGCAAATCCCGATCGCGTCAGTACCCTGGGTGTTCCTAACCAAGCCTCAATTCATAACTTGATCCTGCGCTACTGGCTGGCATCTGGGGGCATCGACCCGGATTTAGATGTGAATTTAACAGTAGTGCCGCCGCAGGAAATGATCGCCAATCTCAAACAAGGCAATCTTGACGGCTATTGTGCTGGGGAACCCTGGAACACCGGCGCAATCCAACAAGAATTGGGATTTGCGATCGCCACCAGTTTGGATATTTGGCCTGGTCATCCAGAACAAGTCCTGGGAGTACGCGAGGAGTGGGCAAATAAATATCCCGAAACTCACATCGCCCTTCTCAAAGCCTTAATGGAAGCTTGCGAATATTGCGACGACTTCCGGCACCGTTCGGAAATCGCCACAATGCTGTCTCAGCCGCAATATGTCGGCTGTACTCTCCCCTGGGTAACTCCCGGATTCGCCGAACCCTACCATTTGGGAACCGATGCCGAACCCCAATTCCTACGGCAATACCACCAATTTTATGTGGATCATAGTAACTGTCCCAGTCGAGCCGAGAAATTATGGATTCTCACCCAACTCGCTCGCTGGGGAATTACTCCATTTCCGAGAAACTGGATTTCCGTTGTGGAACGATTGTGCCGGGTAGACTTGTACGGCGAAGCCGCCCGTGAATTGGGATGGCCAGATATCGAACCCAATCGCCATTTGTTTCAACTTTTCGATCACATGGTGTTCAACCCCGACGATCCGATTGGGTACCTCCAGCGCCTCACCATCAAGCGCGACATTCGCATCGAAGAAGTTCTCCTCGATGCTGAAACCACCTCTGAAACCACCTCTGAAACCACTAAGGCATAGCCATCAATAGCCATCAATAGCCATCAATAACCATCAATAGCCATCAATTATGGAAACCCAAACCTTGCCGACAACTAAACCAACAACTAAACCTCTCGCAAGCCGCGAGGCATTTCTCGCGATCGATAACGTTTCCCAGGTTTATGCCACCCCTAAAGGGTTTTACCCTGTCTTGGAAAATGTCAATCTCACCGTGTCTGAAGGCGAGTTTATCTGCATCATCGGACATTCTGGCTGTGGTAAATCCACTCTACTAAATATGGTGGCAGGTTTTCTCCAACCCAGCGCGGGAGAGGTGCGCCTCCACAACCAGCCCGTTACCAAACCGGGTCCCGATCGCATGATGGTGTTTCAAAACTACTGTCTTTTGCCTTGGAAAACGGCGTTTGAAAATGTTTACCTGGCAGTCAAGTCCGCCTATCCCGAAAAATCCCACGCCGAAAGAGTGGCGATCGCCGAAGAACACTTAGCAATGGTCGGACTCACCGAAGCCCAACACAAGCGTCCCGGACAAATGTCTGGGGGAATGAAACAGCGAGTGGCGATCGCCCGCGCTTTGGCCATTCGTCCGGAAGTCCTAATTCTCGATGAACCCTTCGGCGCCCTCGACGCCATCACCAAAGAAGAATTACAAGAAGAACTGCTGCAAATTTGGCAAGACCATCCCTGCACCGTTCTGATGATTACCCATGACATTGACGAAGCATTGTTTCTCGCGGATAAGTTGGTAATGATGACTAACGGGCCAGCGGCTAAAATTGGCGAAGTGCTGGAAATCCCTTTCCCCCGTCCTCGCGTCAGATCCCGCGTCATGGACGATCCCCGTTACAAGGAACTGCGTAACAGTGCTTTGGACTTCTTATTCCACAGGTTTGCTCACAGTGAAGAACCCAAAAGCGCAGAAGCCTGCTGTCAGCCCGCCATCGGCAGGGGAGCAGAGGGGCAGGGGAGCAGAGGGGCAGATGCTTCAAAATATTCAAAAGGGTTTTCCCTCCGCAATGGCTCAATTGCTTTAGCCGCCACCGCTTCGATTTGTTTGTTGGGTTCTGTGCTTCATACCCAGTTACAACGAGGCAATACTGACAAGATTACCCCAGCACCGCAGGTTTCCGCACCGAGTGCGATATTGCCCCGCAACGCTATCGGGAACGCTTCTGACCCCGTGACGCAGCCATCAGAAATAACAACTAATCAGCCAGAAAGCACAGCCACAACCAGCATCCCCTCACCATCGGTGACATCATCGGTGACATCATCGGTGACATCATCGGTGACAGATGCAACCCCAGAAATTACCGATCCGACTCAAATTTCTGAATTGAACTGGAAACTGTACGATATCATCGACCAAAATTGGCAGCAATTCCCCACTTTCACCGAGGATTTGATTTACCTGGTCAAAGTCGATTCGTCTGGGAATATCTTTAGCTACCAGCCCAAAAATCAAGCTGCATCAGACTATCTCCTCCAAACGCCTTTCCCGGATTTGGTTGATACCGCCAACCTCCCATCCCCTACGGATTTACAAGCACCTTTAGCGTCTTTCCAAGTGGTGCTTACTCCTACAGGTGAGTTAGAAGTCACGCCCGTTGTTCAACCTTAAATTATCCCCTGGGTAGCTGGTGGCGATGTAATTCCTGTTATGCAACCTCCGGGACAGCTTCTGGAAAGACCGGAGGACATCTTTTTGATGCTTCTTTTTGATGCTAGAAATCCGATTTCGACAGTTTTTCTGAGAAAATCAAATGGAGCTGAAAAAAATCTGAGGCTACATCAGTCATGGATAATTTTCCCTTAACCAGTCAGAAAAAGACTAATCAAAAAAGAGTGTTGATTTTAGGAGGTACTGGAGAAGCCGCCGTTTTAGCAACTAAAATTGAGCAAATTCCCGGTGTAGAAGCGATCGCCTCTTTTGCCGGTCGCACCCAACCCCCGGTCTTTCCCAATCCTCGGGTTTCTACGCGCATCGGTGGCTTTGGGGGTGTCAATGGGTTAGTTAATTATCTGCGACAAAAACGAATTGATATTTTGATTGATGTCACCCATCCCTTTGCCGCCCAAATTTCTTTTAATGCCGCTCAAGCAGCCGATGAATGTGGCATTCCTCGCTTAATGTTAGTCCGTCCCGCTTGGGAAAAACAACCGGAAGATAATTGGATTTCGGTGGCAAATAATCAAGCCGCAGCGGAGGTTTTACCTGGGTTAGCTAAACGGGTATTTCTGACGATTGGTCGGCAAGAACTTTCTACTTACGCCCATTTAAGCGCCCCCCATTTAAGCGCCCATTTAAGCGCCCATTTAAAAGATATCTGGTTTTTGATGCGAATGATCGAGCCACCGGCAGCAGATGTTCCTGTACCAACTGGTAAATTACTGTTAGAAAAAGGGCCTTTTTCTCTGACACACGAGCGAGCGCTTTTACAAGCATATCAAATCGGTGCGCTGGTTAGTAAAAATAGTGGCGGGGATGCTACTTATGCCAAAATTATTGCCGCACGAGAGCTAAAAATTCCGGTGGTGATGGTGCAAAGACCACCGCTTCCCGAAGGGGAAAAAGTGGCGAATGTAGAGAGTGTTTTAGAATGGTTGAAGAAACGATGCTAAATGCAGAAAACGGAAAAACCGGGTTTATTGTCAGGAGAAACCCGGTTTCTTGTTGAAGAAACCTGGGGATAAACCCGGTTTCTGACTATGGCTTCTGTACTACCCACTGGGTGATGGGAGCCATCGCTTTCCAGCCTAAAAACTTGCCCACAGGTTCGGCTCTTTGAACGCCAATTCTGGTTAGTTCTCCCCCTAATTGACTATGCCATTGAAATAAAATTAATTCGCTTTCTACTGTCACCGCATTGGCCACCAGACGACCGCCCGATCGCAGTGCTGACCAGCAGGTTTCAAATAATTCGGGAACGGTGATTCCACCACCAATAAAAATCGCATCCGGTTGCGGTAAATCTTTCAGGACAGCGGGTGCAATTCCGGCGACAATTCGCAAGTCGGGAGTACCCAAGGCATTGGCATTATCAGCAATGTATTGCAACCGACTGGGACGCTGTTCGATCGCAATACTCCGGCAACGGCGATCGCAACGCATCCACTCAATGCCAATAGAACCACAACCAGCACCTACGTCCCACAACAATTGTCCCGGTAAAGGAGCTAAGGCAGTTAAAGTAATTGCCCGCACTTCCCTTTTGGTTAACTGCCCATCATGGCGATAGGCAGCGTCCGGCAGTCCGGGTAAGCGCCCAAAAAAGCTAGGAGCGCACGAGGAAGCGGTGGAACCAGCACAGCGAGTGGCAGTAGTGCGCCGCACCGCGATCGCGATCGCATTCAAGTCAGCAATATCTTTGGCAATATCTTTGGCAATATCTTTGGCAATATCTTTGGCATTCCAAGATGCAGCGGTGCCTTCAATTAACCTTTCGCGCTTCCCCCCTAGATGCTCTAAAACCACCATCTGACTATCGCCAAAGCCCTGCTGAGTCAGAATTTCCGCTACAATAGCCGGAGTTTGGCCACTCTCACTCAAAACTAAAAGTTTTGCCCCTGGATAAACCCAGGCATTCAATAAAGCCGGAGAACGACCGCATAAATTTACTGTTTCCACTTCCGTCACAGACCACCCCAAGCGACTACAGGCCAGACTTAAAGTAGAAACCGATGGCACAATTATGATCTCTGTCATAGGAATGCGCCGAGTCAAGGTGACGCCAATGCCATACCACATAGGATCGCCACTAGCTAAAACACAGACCCTTTGACCGCGACGGCGAATAATCTCATCCAGGGAGTCTTGGAGCGGCATTCTCCAGACCAACTTTTCTCGACCATCCTCTGGGGGCAACATGGCTAGATGACGTTCACCGCCCACAATTACCGACGCCTGAGCAAGAAGACTTCGCCCCACCTGGTTTAACCCCTCTAAGCCATCTTCACCAATGCCGACAATCGATAGCCATTTCTCCATAAGATTCTTGTCCTTTATCTCTAAATGTCTCTAAATGTCTCTAAATGTCGCTAAATGTTTTTAAATGTCTCTAAATGTCTCTAAATGTCTCTAAAAAATTTAACTTGTGCTATAGTGTTCTCACTTGTGGCCGTGAAAAAAAAGTGAAAAAAAGTGAAAAGTTAAAATACTATTCACTATTCACTCTAGCGTCTATGGAGAAAAAACAACTGTGAATTGGTTAGTTAAACCGAATGTTTGTCCAGGGTTATTTTACGGCACTCCTGCCCAAGATGGGTTTTTAATTCGCATCCGCACCCCTGGGGGTTGGCTGAATGCGGAACAGGTTCACGCGCTCGCTAATTTGCTCGAGCGGTGGCATAGTACAATACAAGTGACTAATCGGGCAAATCTGCAAATTCGTGCCGGGCAAGCATCGCCCACCTTAGAAGATTTTCAAACTCTACAAAAGGTAGGATTAGCTGCCCAGAATCCGCAGGTCGATCATCTGCGGAATATTATGTGTAGTCCTACCGCTGGTATTGACCCTCAAGAATTAATCGACCCTCGACCTTTAGTCCAAGAATTAGAGCGTTTGATTCAAAATCATCCGGCAATTACCGCCCTGAGTCCTAAATTTAGTATTGGCGTTGATAGCGGTGGTTCCGTAGGTATTGGCATGCGATCGCCCCGTCCCTGGGAACATAGATACAACGAAATTCAGCTATCAGCAATTGAGTTGAAAAATCCAGCAAAAAATCAACCAAATTTAACCCCTTGAGTGCACTATCAATTGTCTTTGGGAGGGCAGCGCCAATTGCATAATACCCATGTATTAGTTAAACCTGAAAATTGTATATCTTTAGTCGCTGCCCTCATCCAAATTTATTTGGATTATCTCCAAGAAAATCAAAATAATAACTCCCAAAAAAATCGCATGAAACACTTGTTAAAAGATTGGGGCATAGCTAAATATATTGAAAAAGTTCAGAAATATTTAGGACATTCTTTAACTATTGTCGGTGAATCATTATTACCAAGTCAGCCCTATAAATATCTAGGAATTCACTCTCAAAAACAGACAGGATTATCCTATATTGGCTTAGGTTTAAAATTAGGAAAACTTACGATAAATCAACTGTGGGCATTGCTAGAAATTTCCGAAACCTTTGGCAGCGGTCACTTGCGCTTAACCCCTTGGCAGACTATTTTAATTCCGGATATCCCGAATGAAAAAGTGTCAGAATTGTTGCCCAAATTGACATCATTAGGATTGTCCCCAGACCGGGGATGGTATAATGGGATTGTTGCTTGTGCGGGAAAACCAGGCTGTGCCGCAGCGAACACCGAAACCCAAGTTCATGCCTTAATTTTAGCAGATTATTTGCAGCATCGCTTAACCTTAGATTACCCAGTAAATATTCATGTTACAGGTTGTTCTAAATGCTGTGCGCAACCGAGTCCAGCCGAAATTACCCTTTTAGGCACGACTATTGAGCAAAATGGCAAAATACTTGAAGGCTATAAAGTCTATTTGGGGAATGAGAAAGACTCGTTTGAGAGGCAAATTTTTCAGGGTAGTTTGACAGAAATTATTTCCAAAATAGAAAATTTTGCCAAAAAAATAACTTAAGAAATTTGAATTAAAACTATTTTTAAATATTTAAATTATCGGAAATATTTTATGATTAATTACCTGAAGAATGGCAGCGAAATTTACCGGAAATCTTTTGCAATTATTCGCGCTGAAGCCAATTTAGAAAAGTTATCTGAAGACTTAGCTCATGTAGCGGTTCGGCTAATTCACTCCTGTGGCATGACCGATATTGTAGACGATTTAGCCGCGTCACCCGATGCGGTACAAGTGGGACGAAATGCCCTATTTCAGGGAGCACCGATTCTTTGTGATTCTCAGATGGTAGCTCATGGGATTACTAAAGCTCGTTTGCCAAAAAATAATCCGATTATTTGCACTTTGAATCATCCAAAAGTTGCCGATATCGCCCGTCAAATTAATAATACTCGGTCAGCGGCAGCTTTAGAACTTTGGCGACCTGATTTAGCCGGGTCTGTAGTAGCAATTGGTAATGCACCAACGGCGCTATTTAGATTATTAGAATTACTAGATGAAGGGGTGGCTAAACCGGCATTAATTTTAGGCTTTCCCGTGGGATTTGTCGGCGCCGCAGAGTCCAAAGTCGAGTTAGCCGCTAATAGTCGCGGTGTGCCATTTATTACTTTACATGGACGTCGAGGTGGAAGCGCGATCGCCGCCGCCGCAGTTAATGCCTTAGCAAAAGAAAATGAACTATGACTGAATTAGGCAAATTAGGCAAACTTTATGGATTGGGAGTTGGCCCTGGGGATCCAGAATTGCTCACTCTCAAAGCTCATCAAATTCTGACATCAGTGCCGGTGATTGCTTATCCGACTTTAGAGAATGGCAAAGCTTTCGCCCGGGCAATCGTGGCTGAATTTATTCGCCCTGACCAAATAGAAATTCCTATGCCATTACCCTTTAGTGTGGAACGCAGTTCTGCGCCTCATTATGATATGGCTGCGGCAAGTATTGCCGAACATCTTACTGCCGGACGAGATGTGGCCGTTTTATGTCTAGGCGACCCCATGTTATATGGCACTTTTATGTATATTTTTAATCGTTTATCGGGTCGGTTTCCTGTAGAAATTGTACCGGGAATTTCTTCGACAATGGCAAGTGCAGCAATGCTGGGCGTTCCAATTACTTATCGCAATGATGTATTTACTATTGTGCCTGCCACATTAGAGGCGGAAATTTTGCGCGATCGCCTATCCGTGGTCGATGCTGCTGCCATTATTAAATTAGGCAGACATTTCGCCAAAGTTCGGCAGATTCTCGATGAGTTAGGCTGGTTGGATCGCGCCCTTTATATTGAACGAGCTACCTTGCCCAATCAAAAGATTATTCCCATCCGGGAAGTCGATCCAACAACTGCTACCTACTGGGCTTTAATTCTGATTCCTAGCCAAACCAAACCTGAATAAAACCAGATATAATGGCTCATATAATTGCTCATATAATTGCTCAGATAATGGCTCGTATAATAGCTCATAGTTGGGAGAGGCTGCCAGTATGACTTATTCACCGCTGAAATCCTTAAATTCTCAGTGCACCTTCGGCAAAAATTTGCCCCCTTTAGAAAATGGCGATCGCTTAATTCGTCCTGAATTTGAGCGTCGTTATCAGGCGATGCCGGGAGTCAAAAAAGCCGAATTAATCGAAGGAGTCGTTTACATGGCATCCCCGTTACGTTTTAAATCCCATGCCGAACCCCACGGACGAATTATTACTTGGCTAGGAGTGTATCAAGCGGCTACACCTCAAGTGGAAATGGGCATTGAGCCAACGATCCGGTTAGATATCGACAATGAACCACAACCAGATGGGGTATTAAGAATTAGCCAAGAAAGTGGCGGCAAATCAAGTTTAACTGCCGATGGATATCTAGAGGGATCTCCAGAGTTGGTGATAGAAATTGCCGCTAGTAGTGCCGCGATCGATTTAGCGGATAAAAAGCGAGCCTATCGGCGCAGTGGTATTCAAGAATATATAGTTTGGCAAGTATTTGAGCAAAAAATTGATTGGTTTGGTTTAGAGCAAGGGGACTATGTGGCGTTGCCACCAAATCAACAAGGGATAATTAGCTCTAGTAAGATGTTTCCCGGATTGTGGTTAGATGTTCCTGCCATCTTGTCAGGAAATATGCGGCAAGTTTTGACGACCTTACAAACAGGTATCAATTCGGCGGCGCATCAAGAATTTGTCCAGCAATTAATGGCACTCAAATCTGAATCATCAACCTGAATCATTAACCTGAATCATTAACCTGAATCATCCAGAATCATCCAGAATCATCCAGAATAATTATGAAATCTCCGGCTATTCTCATTTTAGGAGAAACCAGTATTCCTGTGGCGCGAAAAGTGCAAATTTCCCTGCCAGAAGCTCAGGTTTATGGTTTAGAAAGTCGCACCAATTCTGCTGATTTTACCTATACTAAATTTGGCGAAACCGTGCGAGAGTTTTTCCAAACCGGAACCCCGATTATTGGGATTTGTGCAGCAGGAATTTTGATTCGCACTTTAGCACCGGTTTTAAGTAATAAATGGCAGGAACCGCCGGTATTAGCGATCGCCGAAGATGGCAGTGCGGTGGTTCCTTTATTGGGAGGTTTACAAGGGGTGAATGATTTGGCGCGTCAGATTGCCGAAACCTTGCAAGTTTCCCCGGCGATTACTACCACAGGTTATCTGAGATTTAGAACTACTTTATTATCGCCGCCATCGGGTTATGAGTTAGTTAATCCCGATGATGCTAAGACTTTTATTTCTAATTTGTTGGCGGGAGCAACGGTAAAATTAAATGACTTAAATGGTGCGGCTAACTGGTTAAAAAATAGTCAGTTACCCATTTCCCCAGAAGGAACCTTAACTATTGATATTATTCCTAAAAATCCTAAAAAAAATAATCGTCAGTTGGCCAAACCGAGTCCAAATTGTTTGGTTTATTTGTGTGATGAACAAAATCAAACTAGGGAACAGAATAGGGAACAGAATCAAAGTCAAGGTAGTCTAGCTATTGTGGGCACTGGCCCTGGGGCAATTCATTGGATGTCCCCGGAAGTGCGATTAGTCCTAGAAAAAGCGACGGACTGGGTGGGTTATAAAACTTATTTAGATTTAGTAGAACCCTTGAGAAAACCGAATATTGTTCGCCATGAGTCGGATAATCGGGTGGAACTCGATCGCGCCGAAATAGCTTTAGATTTAGCTGCCCAGGGGCGAGCGGTGGTGGTAGTTTCTTCGGGCGATCCGGGAATTTATGCGATGGCTTCCGCAGTGTTTGAAGTGTTAGAAAAAAAGGCGAAACCAGAGTGGCAGGCGATCGCAATTCAAGTATGTCCAGGAATCTCTGCTATGCAAGCTGCCGCTGCGACGGTCGGTGCCCCGTTAGGCCATGATTTTTGTGCGATTTCTCTATCGGATATTCTTAAATCTTGGGAAATTATTGCCCAAAGAATTTCTTTAGCTGCTCAAGCAGATTTGGTGATCGCTTTTTATAACCCGGTGTCTAAACAACGCACTTGGCAATTAGAAAAGGCTAAAGAGATTTTATTACAATGGCGCTTGCCTCAAACTCCGGTGGTCTTAGCCCGCAATTTGGGCAGAAAAGGGCAAACTGTCACCATAAAATGCCTAGGGGAATTAGCCGTTAACGATGCGGATATGGGAACCGTAATTTTAGTTGGATCTAGTAAAACTAGGCTAATTCAGCAAGGGGATAAAAAGTGGATTTATACCCCCCGGCATTATTAACCCTGGGACTATTTTATTTTGGGCAATATTTGGGCAATTAACTCAGGGGCGATCGCACTTTGGGCAATAATTTTCCCCTGGCGATCGAACAAAATTGTGCCAATTTTCAGGGTGACATTGCCATACTTATGTACATATTTTTGAGCCTTTTCACAAATGGTTTCAGCTAAAGCAGAAAACACCGGCGACTCTAATCCCTGTTCCGCTAAAATTTTATTCGCGGCATCGGCAGTTTTTGCCCCTAAAACTGCTGCTACTGTGGCCAAATTCCCCCCAGATTTTACCACCGCCGCGCTAATAATTTCTAACTTGGCATCTGCCAAATGACTGGATGTGTTGAAAATTCCTCCAGCTAACTTAATTAACTTGCCTTGATAGCCAAGTAACAACACGGAGTTCGCTCCCCGTAGTCCCGCTTCTACTAACAATGGGCCAATCCAGTTTCCGGTTTGGGCGATCGCGCTTTCGGGAATTCCTAGCTTTTGCGCCACATTCATCCCATGACTGCCAATACAGAACACTAAATCCTGATGTTTCTGGACGACAATTTGCAATTTTTCCCGCAATTCTGCCAAATGTTCTTCGGTAGAAAGCGGCTGAGAAATTCCACTGGTTCCCAACAAAGATAACCCTGCTAAAATCCCAAATGCTTCATTAGAAGTGCGTTGAGCTAACTGACGACCTTCCGGTAAAATAATTGATACCGTGACTGTTTTATCTTCGGGAATTAAAGGCAACAAATTTGCCTCAAATAAGCGGCGAGCATATTGATAAATAGCCGGTTCCCCAGTGGCGGTTTTGCCTAAGCCTTCCCCACCAGCTAAAATCAGCGGTTCTGAGCCACGGGCTTGGCATTTCACATAAGCCCAAATCGGCGTATTTCGGGTTAAATCTAAATTATCTCCCGGGTCGCTAATCGTAATTGCTAAAGCGCTATTTTCGTCAAGATTAGCCACTTGTTGTACGGGAATCGTAGCGCGATCTGGGAGCAAATCCAAAGATACTTCTGAGAGAGTTTCCAGAGGATTTTGTAAGTGTAATTGTAAGTGTAAAAAAGCTGCTTTTGCCGCCGCAGCCGCAAAAACCGGCAATGTATAACCTGTACGAGCCATTGTTGAGAATAAATTTATTTATATATTTTTTTGCGCTTAAATTATACCATTTTTTGCTTTTTTGACTGTTGTTTGGAATTTATTTGCTGGAATTTAGCTGGATATTTGCTCTAACTTTACTGATATAATTTAAAAGTTATCGTTGTAGAGGCGATTCGCTTTCTCGCCCCTACAAATACTACAAATAACCGGAAAATCGTTTATAAAACCCCTTTATAAAACTCCTTTAGAACTGGGGATTTCTCCAGCGCGACGGGGGTCAATTTCTACCGCCATCCGCATAGCCCGCGCAAAAGCTTTAAACGTCGCTTCAATAATATGGTGAGAATTAATTCCATCCAACTGCCGAATATGCAGAGTCATCAAACTATTATTCACCACCGCTGCAAAAAATTCCCGCACCAATTGAGTGTCATAAGTTCCCACCCGCTGCGTGGGAATATCTAAGCCATAACTCAAATGAGGTCTACCGGAAAAGTCCAGAGAAACTTGCACCAATGCCTCATCCAAAGGGGCAACAAAATGGCCAAATCGCACTATTCCTTTGCGATCGCCGAGGGCTTGGGCTAGGGCTTTTCCCAGAGTAATGCCCACATCTTCATTAGTGTGGTGGTCATCTATTTCGATATCTCCCGTAGCTTGGACATTCAAATCAATTAAGCCATGAGAAGAAATCTGATGGATCATGTGATCTAAAAAAGGAATCCCGGTTGCCGCGTTACATTTGCCGGTGCCATCCAAATTAAGGCTAACTTCTACATCAGTTTCCCCAGTGGTGCGTCTGAGTGAGGCGGTTCGGGGACGATGACCGTTAGTTAAAGCTGGGGAATTATCCTGGACTGGAGCAACATCTTGATTAATTTGCATAGTTGTTTTATTTGATGATCGTCGCACTATTTCTTTTTATTTTACGGCATGGACTAGCTTCCGGGGCCTGCCGTCGGCAGGGGAGCAGAGGAGCAGGGGGGCGGAGGAGCGATCGCCCATCACCCAACCCAACCCAGTTTCAACCCTTCACAGCGTAACTTTGGGCGTATCGTTATATGGCAAAATAAGTAATTATTCCCCGAACAGTTACTAGGGGATAATCGGTCGGCTATCTTCGGGTAGTCGGCCACTTTTTTTTTAGCCTAAATGCTTCAGTAAAATCTCAGTAGATTGCTAACTGTCTAATTTAGAGACTGCTGATTAATGACTCTGTTAGCTGTTATAAGTCTGTCAATCAAGCAAAAAAAAACTAACTACCTAGCAAGTAACTGCCGCGAGGTTCACGGAAAATCCCTGTAATCCAGTAAGTTCGTCGGGAACCTCGCAGCCTGTCTGGGTAAGGGTTTCAGCGATTTTTTTTCGAGGTTTAGCAAAAGTGTAGCAACAAAATTGCTGAACCTCGCAAACCGCTTCTAGACATCTTGCTGGGTAAGGGTTATAATTTTAGCTATCTCCACTCGCTGGGGATACTAATTGATTGGAAACTCACCCAAAAAATTATCCTGTTCTAGGGTTCTGTTTCCAATATTTTTTGCAGAAGACAATTGAACAAAAACGGTAAAAGCAGTAAGCGAAGCTTACCGCTTTTTAATTTTTAATTACTGATGAATAAATTTCTCTCTGGCAGGGGACAAGTTATAAAATCACAAAAGATGATTTTGGCAAATACTGGACAACCGAAGCAATTTTTGTGGGGTAACCATGAACGTACAATTGCTTTCTATTGAACCCACTGACCAACTTAGAACTTATCAAACTTCGGTAAAAATCGCCGCTTGCCCATACCAGTTTACAATGACCGTTGAAATTGCCCCGATTGTCGGTCAAAAGATTCAAGTGATTAATGGCGACGGGTCTTTTTTAGCAATAGGTTTAATCCACAAATAGCTGGCCAAATTTCCCGATAAGTCTTAGATGTTTATAACGGTGAAACGGTTAATTTACCGGCAATAATTAGCGAATAAAAAGCGAATTAAAAAACGAATTTAACAATGAGGCGATCGCAAAAGATAACTAACAAGTAACAATTAGTCAAAAAATCAAGACATTGTTAAGATTTAATACAATTTAATTGATAATTTTCGCAAAAAGCTTGACGAAGTTATGCGGGTTGTGCTATATTAAAAATATCAAGTGTCAGGGGATTACTGTGCCTATCCGCCAAAAAAAAACGGCCATAACCCCGATTATACGGTAATTTTAGCTCTTTTTTGCCCTAATTCTCAGCCGATTGTTCGACAAATTTTAGGCTAAGGCTAGGTTGGCTTTCTTTACCCTCTTGACAAAATCGCTAATTTATGCGTTGGGGTATTTGAACCACTGCGGATTTTTGCTGACCTTGTGATAGGATCGCAGCTATCCTCTAGATAGCAGACCAGTCGCACAGTTGGAACAATTGCCTGAGATTTTTCGACTGGAGAAAAACCGCACGTGAGCCATTATTATAGCTAAAACTCACTATCACCAAAAAAGAGAAAATCACCCGTGCATAAGCAGAAGATTTTTGGAGTCAGTCTCCTATTCTTAGGAATTTTGATCGCTCCTTTGCCCACCTTAGCCCAAGTACCGGAATTCCCACCGGAAACTATCCCCCAAATCATCAGCCAGAATAACGCTCAGAATAATAACCAAAGAAGACAACTCAACGAGTTGCTCAAAAAAGGGCGGGAGTTAGTGGATACGGGAGATTATGCGGGGGCATTAGCTGTTTACCAACAAGCCGCCACCTTGGATGGGGAAAATGCCCGAATTTTTGCTGGCATTGGCTATTTGGAAGCTACCCAGCAAAATTTTGCCGCTGCCGTTGAAGCTTATCGGAAAGCCGTGAGTTTAGACCCAAATAACGCTGACTTTCAATACGCTTTGGCATTTAGCTTGGCCAACTTAGAAGATTATGAAGCCGCTGAAGCCGCTTATCGGCTTGCGGCGCAACTAGATCCAGATAATTTAAATGCTTATTTGGGAATTGCGGTAGTCCAGCTGAAAAGAGGGGATTATGAGTCCGCTTTAGCTATGTATGAATATATCACCCAATCTCATCCGGAATATTGGCAAGCCTATGAATATATTGGCGCTGCTTTGATGGAGCAAGAAGAGTTCGATCGCGCAATTGTAGCTTTTAATGAAGCCTTGGAAATCGCCCCCAATCAAAGTCGTCTGTATGTGAATTTAGGGAATGCTTTTTTAAAGAAGCGTGATATTTCTCAGGCGATATCTAGCTTTAGAAATGCCGCTCAACTCGACCCTAATAATGCTTTAATTCACTTACAAATTGGCAAACTTTTACAAGCACAAAATGATATTAACGGGGCAATTTCTGCTTATCAATTAGCCGCTAGACTGGATAGCCGCAACCCAGATATTCATTTTCAAATTGGCCAAATGTTGCAATTTCAAGGGGATCTGGATGGGGCGATCGATAGCTATCAGCGGGCTGTATCTCTCAACCCGGATTTACTGGAAGCTCAACTGCAACTAGGCCAAATTCATTTAAAACGAGATGAATATGTCCAAGCAATTGTCGCCTATCGTCAGGTGATTAAGTTGTCTCCAGATAATGCCGAAGCTCATTATGAACTGGGACTGGCTTTGCAAGCACGGGGACGCACTGAAGAGGCGATCGCGGCTTTGCAAGAGGCGAAAAAACTCTATCAACAACAAAACAACCCTGAAGGGGTACGAAAAGTGCAAGCAGCACTGAATAATCGTCCTTGACCGGCGTTGGCACGGTAGAGGGACGGGGAGGGGCAGGGGGCTTTCGGGGCGGACGGGGCTTGCGGATATAATATTATAAAAATTACTATATTATAAAAATTACTATAAAATTACTATAAAACTGGTGAGGGAATTGAAGGAATAATTTTAGCCCGGATTAAAGGATTTACCATGTCTTTAAAAATCAACAAAAGTCAAGTTCCAGTCAATTAACCAGTTAACTAACCAGTTAACTAAAAATTCTCAAATTTTATTGAGATTGGGGGACGGTGTGCGGATTTGAGGCAATCACCCGGTAAACATTTACGGTTTGTTGTTTGCCTTTGAGGGCTAGTGGCCCCCAAGGTTCAACGTTAAATTCTGTTTTGTCTGGGAGATAATCAAGGGTTTCTTGAGCAATCAAAACCCGGCAAATACTAATTTGGCGGTCTTTTTCACAGCTTTCTAGTCGCGAGGCAATATTCACGCTGTCGCCAATAATGCCATATTCTAAACGCTCTTTGCCCCCAAGACTGCCGGCAACAACTGAACCGGTGAAAATACCCACGCGCATTTGCACCACAGGTAAACCCCGTTTTTGCCATTGGGGATTTAGTTCTTTGAGGCGATCGCCCATTGCCAAAGCACAAGCGACGGCATTGCGGGCATCTTCAGCAATTTGTTCCGGGCGATCGCTGATCATTGGCACCCCAAAGGCCGCCATGATTCCATCTCCGGTAAACTTATTAATAATGCCATTATGGGCTTGTACCGTCTCAGTCATGGCGCTGAGGTATTCATTTAACCAGTCAAACAGGGCTTCTGGAGTCATTTGTTCCGAGATGGTGCTAAAGTTTTTCAGATCCGTAAATAACATCGTCGCCACTACCTTTTGACCGGGCAGTTTGCCGTTTTTGAGCAAAGTATCCCGATGATGCCAAAGGGCGTCTGCCACTGCGGGGGAAGTGCTTTGCCCCAGTAGTTTCATCACAATTTGTTTTTGTTGTCCCGACTGATACCCCCGATAAGCGATCGTCGCGCCACTAGCCATCAAACAGCCGATTAGGGGCGCACCGACTGGCACCCATGCGGCATTGAGAAACAAAATCCAACTGCTGCCCAGCAAACTACCCAGGAATGCGGCGCCACTGATGGCTAACCCTAGGGGATGGCGAAAGATCCAGGCCCCGGTAGCGCCGATCGCCGACCAAGAGACAATCCAAATCACTTCAGCCCATTCGGGCCAAAACCAAAATAAGGGGCGACCGTCTAAAACCGCACTGAGAATTTGACTCAGCATTTGGGCATGAATCATCACCCCCGGCATGGTGGGATTTCGATTGGCAGCGGGACTATAAGGAGTTAAAAAAACATCTTTTAAAGATGAGGCAGTGGTGCCAATGATCACGATTTTGTCTTTAATTAACTCCGGATCGACGGAATCATTTAAGACTTCGTGTAAGGTGACGGTGGGGGCAACCTGATTGGCCGAGCGGTAATTGAGGATAATTTGATAACCGCCCGCGTCGGCATTGGTATAACCACCGGAATCTTTTTTCAGGCGAGTGAAAACCGCTTTACCCCAGATCAGTTGATCGGGTTTTTCTCCCGGTTTTGGGGAAATTCCCAGGGTCTCTAGATAATTCAAGGCCAATTTAAGGGAAAAAGAAATCTGGTTGCCTTCGTCCGTGGAAAATGACATCAAGTTACGGCGGATGGTGTTATCGGCATCCAAGACCAAATCATTAAAACCAATCCGTTCCCCTGGTAGAGTTGGTGGTGGATTGATTCCCTCCGCATCGTTGCGAATGCCAATCACATTCGGTGCCGCTAGTTGGGCGGTGAGTTTTTCATATCCTGTCCCTTGAGGCAAATCCCGATAGATATCCAACCCAATTAATTTTGGCTGATGGGATTGCAATTTGGCAAAGAGTTGAGCCATAATCTCATCGGGAACCGGCCATTTTTGCAATTGCTGGATATCTTGTTCCGTAATTCCCACGACGACGATCCGAGGATCCGGTGCTTCCTCTGGACGTAAGCGGATCATTTGATCGAATATAGCCAGTTCCAACCGTTCTAGACCATGAAAATGCCGTACCCCCAGCACTGTGCCACTGGTGATTAAGGTAGCGATCGCCACAACTGCGACCCCGCTGAAGTCCGGCCATTTTTTGGCCCAAACCTGCCGCAAAAGCTTGGAGAACAGACTGGAGAACAAGATCGCGCTCATGGGAGGAATGAGAGGAAGAAGTAATTTTTTGTTTTGATCGATCATACCCAGGGCTGTGGAATCAACTACGTTGGCAGTAAACCGCACTCTCAACTCCACCAAAGTCACCAAAGTAGTGATCGCGCGAAAGCCAATTTTGTGCCAATGGTTAATGTGTTAATGCTTAATGTCGAGAGTACTTGGGCAATTTCTTGATCCGGGTGAAAATATTTAGTATCCGGATCAACCGTCCGGGGCGATCGCGAATTTATCCCCCCCATAAGAAAAGAGGAGAGAAAAGAGGAGATAGGATAGAGAAGAGAGAATAGAGTTCAGGTCATGATGAGTGCTAAACCCAAACTCCCATTAATCAAAGATCCAGACCGGAAAAGTCGCATCCTTCAAGAGATCCCTAATGAACCAGGGGTTTATTTAATGCGAGATGCGGGGGAGAATATTCTCTATATTGGTAAGTCAAAAAAGCTGCGATCGCGGGTTCAGTCTTATTTCCGGGATGGACAAGATCGCAGCTACCGCATTGCGGTAATGGTGACGCAAGTTTATGAAATTGAATTCATTGTCACTGACACTGAAGCGGAAGCTTTAGCCCTAGAAGCCAACTTAATCAAACAACACCAACCTTATTTTAATGTTCTGCTCAAAGACGATAAAAAATATCCGTTTCTCTGTATTACTTGGTCAGAAGCATATCCCAGAGTTTTTATTACCCGCAAGCGACAGAAAGGAAATCCTCAAGACCGCTACTATGGCCCCTATGTAGATGGGCATCAACTGCGAAATACTTTGAACCTGGTGAAACGAATTTTCCCCCTGCGGCAGCGTCCCCAACCTTTATTTAAAGACCGCCCTTGTTTGAATTATGATATTGGGCGTTGTCCAGGGGTTTGTCAAGGGTTAATTACTCCGGAAGATTATCGTCAAACGGTGCAAAAAGTGGCGATGGTGTTTCAAGGTCGCACTGCCGAACTGAGCGAAAATTTAACCACCTTGATGGAACAAGCGGCTGAGTCGTTGAATTTTGAACAAGCAGCGCGAATTCGCGATCAAATTATTAGTTTAAAAGGGTTAGAAATTCAGCAAAAAGTGGCTTGGCCCGATGATACGATATCGCGAGATGCTGTGGCTTTGGCTACGAATGGTCAATATGCTTGTATTCAGTTATTTCAAATTCGGGCTGGTCAGTTAGTCGGTCGCTTAGGCTTTGTGGGGAGATTATCTAGGGTAGATTTACCCCAAAATGATGGCGGTATAGCAGCGGTGAAAAGTGATAAAATTAATGATGAAATTGCCGAATTTGGTGAACTATTACAGCAAATTCTAGAAGCCCACTATCAAGGAGTAGATCCAGTTGAAATTCCCAGAGAAATATTGGTACAATATGAGTTGAAAGATGAGGAGTTTTTGGCAAGCTGGTTAAGCGATTGCTTGGGGCGGAAAGTGTCAATTTTAACCCCCCAAAGACAAGGCAAAGCAGAATTAATTGAAATGGTAGAACGCAATGCTTACCATGAACTGCATCGGCTGCAAAAAGTGAGCGATCGCCATAAGCAAGAGATGGAAGATTTAGCGGAAATTCTTGACCTTGACGACCTACCACACCGCATCGAAGGCTATGATATTTCCCATATTCAAGGGTCGGATGCGGTGGCATCTCGCGTGGTATTTATTGACGGTTTACCGGCCAAACAACATTATCGTCATTATCAGATTAAAAATCCCGAAGTTCATGCCGGTCATGCCGATGATTTTGCGAGTATGGCTGAAGTGATTCAGCGGCGATTTCGTGACTGGAATTCGGAAAAAATTTCGGCAAAATCCGGGGAAGATCTACCAGATTTAGTGATGATTGATGGGGGTAAAGGTCAGTTATCCGCAGTGGTTAAAGTATTGAGCGATTTGGGATTAATGGCAGATTTACGAGTGGTTAGTTTAGCCAAAAAACGGGAAGAGATTTTTTTACCCGGAGCATCTTTGCCCCTGAAAACCGACTCAGAACAACCGGGGGTGCAATTATTACGTCGAGTCCGGGATGAAGCCCACCGATTTGCCGTTAGTTTTCACCGGCAAAAGCGGACAAATCGAATGCGGCGATCGCGTCTAGATGAAATTCCCGGACTGGGACATCACCGACAAAAACAACTCTTGGCTTATTTTCGTTCCGTGGACTATATTAGAATGGCCACTCCCGAACAACTGGCTGAAGTTCCGGGAATTGGCCCAGTTTTAGCTCAGGAAATTTATCAATATTTTCATCCTTGACGTTGAATTGAAAGAGATTGTTGGTTGTTGGCTGTTGGCTGTTGGCTGTTGTTTGTCAAGATTCAACAATCGACCATCAAAGAATCCCTACCCAACCACCAACCATCAACAACCAACAAATAAAAATCACACTTTTAATAAAGTTTGTCGTAGCGAGAGGTTTCCGCTTCCGGGGCTGGGCGATCGTATAAATAATTTGTTCTGGAACTATCCTGAGTCGATTTGGATTTAGCTTTAGCTTTAGCCGCACTGCGTTTGAGGGCTTGTAAGCGAGCTTCATATTTCGCCCGGAGTCGCTTTTTCGGAGTTTGTTCGATTAAAGTTTTCAGGGCACTACCCAGACTCTTGTAAGCATTAGGCAGAGAGTAGCCAAAGCGAGTGGCGATCGCGATCGCTCGTTCGTCCGCTTCAATAGCTTCTTTTAAAGTCTTTTCGCCGTTATTTTTCTGATAAAGACGATAACCAGAAACTCCACATAATGCTAAAGCCAACAAGAGGAGTAAACCATCTTGAACCCAAAGTTCACCAACGGCCCCCCCCAAACCAATTGCCAGGGCAGCCATTTCCCAGCCTTCTCTAGGAATCGTATCGTTTTGAATCCGCGCCACTTCATGCCAGAACAACAAATTACGCTGATCCATCGCTAAATTTTCCCAGCGCACCAGATCCACTTGGATTTCTACCTGGTCGCTGCCAATTTCTTCGGTACGGATCAGAGGTGGGTTCACTTCTACGCTTTTTTCCACCATAACCCAGCTTTGCAATTCTGGCGGCAATAAGCCTTTTAGCCGCCGTAGTTCATTCATATCCGCTTTTGTCGTCGTAAAAGATGTCATAACGCTCCCCAAAGGTTTGTCTACAACAAAAACTTGTCATAATCACAAATCGTAACAATTTTTCGGCGATCGGTGTTTTAGGCCTGGGCGGAATTGCAGTGGCAAGGATCCCCTGACAGATCCCCTCAGTCCTAACCTGGATGGTATGGTTAATAAGCTCCTTCTTTGGCCAGCACTACTTTAATGGTCTGAAAAAGAATCCGAAAATCTAAGGCGATCGACCAATTCTGAATATAAGTTAGGTCTAGGCGAAATACATCCTCAAAATCCACCACGTCAGACCGTCCAGACACTTGCCACAGACCCGTAATTCCGGGCAAAACTTCTTGGCGAATAAAATGGTGGGCGGAAAAGCCTTCCACGTCTCGCAGGGGGAAAGGACGCGGACCGACCAAACTCATTTCCCCGCGCAAAACATTAAAAATTTGCGGCAGTTCATCTAAACTATAGCGACGTAAAAATTTACCCACACGGGTGACTCTAGGGTCATCTTTCATTTTAAACATCACCCCACCCTGCATTTCATTTTGAGCTTCGAGTTGCTTTTGTAACTTTTCCGCATTGGCCACCATAGTGCGGAACTTCCAAATTTTAAAGTGACTTCCCTTGAGTCCGACCCGGGTTTGTTTGTATAAGATTGGGCCGGGTGAGTCAAATTTAATGGCAATGGCGATCACTAAGAAAATCGGACTCAGGCACATCAGAATAATGCTGCCTGCAAGCAAGTCAAAACCGCGTTTGATCCAATAATCACCGCCAATAATCGGTGGAGAACGAAAACGCATCGTAGGGATGCCATTGAGCATTTTGATTTCCGACCATTGAATCGGCAATTCCAGTCCCACAGGGAGGATCCGCAGATGAATTCCCGCTGCTTTCAATTCCCAGTAAAGGAAAATTTGATCGGTGGTAGACAACTGGGAGCAAAGAAACACTTCATCCACTCCTTTGCCGGTCAGTCGTTGGATCATTGGCGACCAATCTTGTTGTGTGTCTTTGACAAAAACTTCCTGGCGATCGCAAACTTTAAACTGTTGAGCTTTCTGAAGAAATTTTTGAGCCTGATAGATATCTTTCGGTGTACCCACTAAACCAATGCGCTGCCGAATCAGCCCTTTTTGACGTAAGGAAACAACGGTTAATTGCAAAACCAATCGTTCCACCACCACAAAAATTATGGTGAAAAACCAGGACAACAAAAAGGTTGACCGGGCAATTACCGCCTGTGGCTCATAAAGATAGCCCAACACTAATAAGACAACCTGAGCCATTGTCAGAGATTTAAGCAAGTTCAAATAGCCACGCTGTTTATCATCGGTTCCGTAGATGCCTGATGAAGCACAAATCCCCACAGTAATCAACAATATGGGCAGCAAAAATGCTGGCTGTGAGTTATCACCCCCTAACAGATTAAAGGTCTCGGTAGTATTTCCTAGATCATCTGCCACAATCCAGGCAGCAGTGATCATCAAGCTATCGAGGATCAGAAGAGTTACCACCCTTAACCAGCCGATGCCAGTACCGCGAGCTAGGGTAGTAATAATCGGAGCGCGTATATCAAGCCGTTGTTTAGACATTGCCTTTCTAGATGCACTTACCGCCCATCGGTGAGCTTATGTGCCGATAATATTGGTGAACTCATCTGTTATAGATATACCTCGATCAACTCTCCATCAGTGTGGACGCAGGTAATCAGCAAGTCTAGAGTTTTTTACCATTCGCTTTTGGCGGCTGGGCGAAAAAAAGCAAAAGTTTCGGCTCCCCAGATATCTAATTATTTCCTCGCCTCTGACTTAAAAATACTTAGATCCGTATCACCTTAACTTTAAAGGAGTCGCCCCGTGCCGAATCTAGGCATGATGGAGATTTGGTGGTGAATATCAAAAAAAATCCTGGTGATTCAGCATTTTTCAGCATCTTAATGCCGAGATATTTATCTGCCGGAAAAATCCATTCTCGCCAGTGCGATTAGGGATCGCTTCCCTGGGAAAGCGGAATCGCTTTGAGGATACAATTTTGGGACTAAGAGTCTTCTCCAGGCTCTTGTACTGTCACCCGTACAGACCTGCTGCCTAAAAGCCAGCCGAGAACTGATTTTTCTGCTTTCATTCAATTTACCTCAATTCGCTCCTTGATCGCTCAAGAATTTACACTAATCGTACACCGCGAGCGGGGGAATAACAATGCCCATTCCTCAACATCAAAGCCCATCATCTTCAGGGTATTTGTTAATGAAGTTTAACATTTCACCCGCTAACATTTTCGGCTTTAACAAATAGGCCGCCAATTGGGTTTGACCGCATGAATATATTCGCTGCCCGCATCGGGCCATCCTCGGCGATGGGCAGCGTGGGCCGGTTGACCCCAACCTAGCTGCAAAACAATTTCTAAAAAATCCGACTTCTCCCACCGACAAAGACTAGCCCATTCGGTTCTCTGGGCGATCGCGTTGACCTCGGTTGGCAAAATTTGCCGACAGTCTTTACCATGATTCACCATTAGATATAAATCCATCCCTGCGGTGACTTGCTGCCAAAAAGTGACCACGGCATCCTTGAATTCCCTAAGAATCGCCAGATCCTGGGGAATAGCGATCAGGCGTTCATCCACCGCTGGGTACTTGAAAGTTTTCTTTTTGATTGTCAGACTATGCCATACCAAACCGGATACTTGATGTTCTATTTGGTACCGGTGAATCATCCCTTGAAAATCTTGGTAAGCCGTGAACTTTTGAATCGGTTCTGGTTTGAGAATTTTGTCAATCACTGGATTAAACTCAAAAATCGTCGCACTCAGGTTAAGACGTTTGCCATTGAGGCAGGCTTGACGCTCTGATTCTAAAATTTTTATCAGTTCTTGTGTATTGTGTATCTTTTTCATAGACAAATACGATCTTTTTTTCTCTAATGTAACCCTTTTTGCAGTTTATCCAGTGTTAAAAAAGATAGTATAGACCGGTGGCCGCTGATTAAATGTTGCTGATGTACGTTACTGATGTAGAATTATCCGTAAACCATTATAGCAAGTTTTTCTTGGTTAAATGCGACCCACTTCAAAAATCAATCATCTGGCCATTGGAAAAACCGCGATTTTCTGGCAGACAGCAGTCAAAATATATTATTATCTATATATTGAAGTTCTCATCAAATTATTAAAATATTCAACTATCCACAATATTAAACCTCCCACAAACCAGCCAAATTGAGTGAGTTATTTCTTTAGTTTTTTTCAAGTAAACCGGCATAAATTAAACCTCAAGTCTGGGGATAATTATGATGATTTTATTTCCCCCAGACTGATGCTTAAATGACTCTTAGATAACTATTTTTGCCTAAAAGTAGTAAATGTTTAGAGGGATAACTCGGTATTAAATTCATTTACCGTTCGTTGCTTTAAGTCTTGAGATTCACTACGAATGGGCAAGTTATACAGTTTACGAAGAGCGTTATCTACTTCGATAAATGGCACTTGTCCTTTGCCATTAAAAACGACTTGGCCTGATTGATTGAAGACTAAGACTTGCGGCACGAAGCCTTCGTAGTAGTAGCCCGGTTCTGTCTGGAGATATTTAGCTTTGACGGGAATAGAATCGACCATGATCGGCAAAATATCCGTGGAACGGCCATAGAATGCCTGCAACTGGGAAACGACAGTGGCATACTGCTTAGAATCTTGGCTATCATCTACGTAAAAGACAAGGAGAGCGCCTTTCTCTTGATTCGCCAGGGCTTGTTCTAACGTAACCTTTGGCGGTACGAGAGAACCATTGCCGCCATATAGGGCGTAGATATTCCCGTCAAAATGATCGTCTTTGAGACCAGCGATCGCCTCGGGCATTTCACTAAACATGAGAAAACTAAAAGTCATCAATAGGGTTAGCAAAACACTGGCAATCAATGGGCGAGGTTGGCGCTTGCCCGGGAGAATGAAGTTAAAAACCCCACGGAAAAAAGTCAAAAATTGAGTCAAAAAAAATTGAGTCAAAAATTGAGAAAAAACTTGAGTCAAAAATTGAACCAAAATCATAGAATTAAAACTTAAAGTTTGCCGGGAAATTTTTAGCCAAAATTGAGCGGGTTGAGTACCGAGCAAAAATACCCCTAATAAAATGCTACGATGGAGCGGGGACAACGGAGTAAATTCCGGAGGACTTAGGCTTCAGTTTCAAGCAAGTCAAATAAAGACTCATCCAAGTCGTAACCCAATAAACTGGCCATAGACATGAGTTTAGATTTGCCGGGTAAACCTTGGCATTTTAACCATTGGGCGATCACAAAAATTTTTTGCATCAAGAAAATTTCCAAGGCTTCTGGATTGTACTGAATTCCTTCAGTCCGATGAAACTGATGTGGCACCAGCATCGCTGCATAGCGACCGAGTTCGCCGGATTTCCAGTCCAGACAGACTGGCAACCAAGGATAATAAGCGTCTAAGCGAATAAACCACATCCGAATTTCGGGAATTTCCGAAAGCTCACGGGGATCGGTCGGTTCGCGGGGATAATCGATTTGAAACCGTAAGTCGGCTGCACAAGCCGCCACTGCATCTTGTTGCCACGGTTTAATCACTCTTTCAGCTACAGAGATATCTAAAGAACCGAAGCACTCAGAATTGACGGTGATTAGATTTGCCATTGCTACCAGAAGAAGAACAAGTTGCTCAAGTCAGGAATATTTTACAGGTTACTAGGCAAGTAGTATATCAAACCTAGTTCCTTGATTTAGCGATCGATTCGTTAAAATAACTCGGCAACACAGGGGTTGATTTTTTGGTTGATTCTTTGGATACTTGCCAAAAAGGGCAGAGGATTCTGTCTCCATAGAATGAACCCAGCAAAACTGTAAAGGTGTCCTCAAAAGTTGAACCCATAAAATCACTCATAAAAAAAATTAAACTTGCGTGAGGTCAGAACTAAAGGAGTGGCTGTGAAAAAAATTTCCTCTTTAGAAGATGCGTTAAACCAATGTCGAGATTTAGGGATGCGGATGAGCCGTCAGAGACGGTTTATTTTGGAACTGCTTTGGCAGGTGCGGGAACATCTGTCGGCGCGGGAAATTTATGATCGCCTCAATCGAGAAGGCAAAGCCATTGGTCATACTTCGGTTTACCAAAATCTCGAAGCCTTATCCGCTCAAGGGATTATTGAATGCATCGAGCGTTCCGATGGCCGTCTCTATGGGAACATCAGCGACTCCCACAGTCATATTAACTGTATCAATACAGGTCAACTTTTGGATATTTATGTAACATTACCAGAAGAACTGATTTCCCAAGTAGAAAAGCAAGCCGGCGTCCGAATTACTGATTACCGCATTGATTTTTATGGTTATCGATTGTCGGAGGCTGAAGCTTTTGAACACCATACCGCAAGGGAATCTCAGGATTTATCTGCCTCCTCGTCTGTGGAGCCTAACGGGGAGCTTCTCAGGCGCAAATCCAGCCCTGAACCGCTCGCACCGATTCCCGCTTGGTCAGAAGATGATCCAGAGGAGTCATCCGCCCTCAGATTAGACTTTTAAGGAATTGATATTTTCTGCTGAATGTGGTAAGGCGATCAGACAAGGCTCTGACTCAATCGGATGAGTCAGGATTTGGGATTGATTCAATGGTGACAGGGTTTTAAATCAATCTCTGGCAAGCGCGAAAAAATCACCCAATCCAAACCATATTCAGAGAAATGACTCTCGGAACTGAAAAAAGTAAGAGAATGTCAACTCAGATATTAGTCAGAATCAGCCGGAGCGGACTCAAGCGGTATATTTGTTATTTAATACTTGCAAGTATTTTGCAAAATACTTGCAAAATTAATATTTAGGGCTAAAACTGGTGTTGATCTGGTAGGGAATATATAAACTATGGTGAAAAAACAATTTGACCAGTCTAATACACAGGCAGTAAAACGATTACGCAGGCCAAAAGCAAAGCGGATCGGCACCGCTGTTACTCAGTATTTACTACTCCATAAACACCAGATCGGCTTACAACAGGGATCTGATGGAACCAGTGTGTTATCTGTAGACTCACAAAATGGACATCTTGCTGACCAGGTGGGCGATATTCCGTCTCAGCCCAAAGATGCTAAGAAAGGAATCGATCTGAAGGAAAAGGGAGTGCTTCTGCTCCGTAGTTGCGGCAAAGTCTTGGGTTATGGATCAAAATATATTTTTACCTGGCCGAGTCTTTGGTTGACTTTGCTCGTAGCTTGCAGCACTACCGGGGTGATGGCATTGCGTTGGTTGCTCACCATGCCACCGCCGATTAATTGCGAGCAAACTGCCACGTTGTCGAACGATCGCCAGCAGCTTTATTGTGCCCAGAAAAATGCTGAGTCCAGAAACTTAGAAGACCTGGTAGCGGCGATCGCCTTGGTAGAAGCATGGCCCGATGACCACCCGTTAAAGTCTCAGGGGCGCAAATTAGTCGGCGAATGGTCGATGAGAATTATGGATCTGGCCCGCCAAAAATTTGTCGAGGGGGATTTTGAGCAAGCGGAAGCATTGATGCAAAAAATTCCTGCCAGTTCCCCAGTGTATGCCACCATTCAAGATGAGGTAGCCACTTGGCAGGAAAATTGGGCTGACGGGAAAACCATCTACGACCAAGCCCAAGCTGCCATCAAAAGACAAGACTGGAGACAAGCGGAAAACTATGCTCGGAACTTATTAGAGCTGGAGAATGTTTACTGGCGCAGCACTCGTTACAGTCAACTTAAGGAGCAAATTGCTACGGAAAAACAAGCTTGGGATAAATTAAAAGAAGCTCGCTACAACGCTGAATTTAAAACCGTAGCAGACTTGGCTTTTGGCATTGACCAGGCTCGGCAAATTCCCCCACAAACTTATGCGGGAGAAGCGGCGAAACAAGATATTGTCAAGTGGAGTCGCGATTTGCTGCAAATTGCCCAAAAGCTGTGGCAGGAAAATGATTTTGACGGTGCAGTGAGAGCCGCTAACTGGGTGCCTCGGGATAATTCGGCCTTATATCGCGAAAGTCGCGATTTGATTACGCTGATCGCCGCACAGAAACTGATGAAGCAGCAGAATTCTGCCCAGGATCGCTTGGCACAAGTTTTCGCTTTTTCTGAGGCGATCGCCGCTATGGGCAGTATTAAACCGAGTAGCCCCTTACATAAGGAAGTTCAAGGTTTCCAGACCAAGGCCAATGAACAAATTCAAGATTTATTGCAACTGCAATTAGCCAGTTTTATCGCCAGTTTTAATCATCCCTGGGCACTAAAATTGGCGATTGACCAGGCGCAGATGGTGACTATTGACCGCCTCAGACGGATTGATGCGCAAACTTTAGTTGCCCAATGGACTAGGCAGATTCAGCTAATTGAGGATCGGGTTTATGTCGCCCAGGCCCAGCAAATCGCTGCTCCAGGCTCCATTGAAGCTTACCAAGCCGCGATCGCTTTGGCGAGTAAGGTGGCACAAGGCCGTCCGATGCGGAGCGAAGCCCAAACTTTGATTGCGGGTTGGAATAAACAAATTCAACGGATTGAAGACCAGCCGATCTTAGATCAAGCCTTAGCTCTGGCTAAAGCAAACAAGTTGGCTGAAGCGATTACCACTGCGAAAAAAATTACCGCCGATCGCGCTTTATATCAAGAAGCACAAGCAGAAATTGGTAAATGGCAAACTACCCTAGAAATTGCTCAAGATCAGCCGATTCTCGACCAAGCCACGGCTTTGGCCGCGCAAGGTAATTTGGGTCTGGCGATCGACACAGCATATCAAATTGGCTATGGTCGGGCGCTTTATCCTAAAGCCCAAGAAGCGATCGCTCAGTGGTCAGGACAATTAGAAGCCATTCGAGCGGAACAAGAAGCCTTGCGGCGAGCCACCTATCAACCACCGGTTCCGGTTTACCAAGAACCACCACCACCCCGTTATCAAGAACCAGCCCCGGTTTACCAAGAACCAGCCCCGGTTTACCAAGAACCGGCGCCAACGTACTACGAAGAACCAGCCCCGGTTTATCAAGAACCGGCGGCAACGTACTACGAAGAACCAGCCCCGGTTTACCAAGAACCGGCGGCAACGTACTACGAAGAACCAGCCCCGGTTTACCAAGAACCAGCCCCCGTTTACCAGGAACCGGCAGGGTCTCAGCAATCCTATAATGATACTCCGGCAATTGATGGCATTGAATAATTGTATTATTTAAGGTCGAGTGTATGGAATGCCAAGCAGCCACACTCAACACCTTGCCCGGAACCCCTGAACAGTAAACCGTAGTAAACAGTAATTAATGAGCAATGATATTCAGGGCAAAGCCATCAGGCTAATACTAATTGACCATGACCCAATCTTTCGACTGGGATTACGGACTTGTTTGGCTCAGGAAACCGATCTTCAAGTCCTAGTAGATGTTTCAACAGTTGCCGAAGCTTTGCATTACTTAGAGACAATTTTCTCCGCCGGAGCGGCGGCGAACCCCATAGACTTGGGGATTTTGGCGGTTGGGGAGGCGGATGCCCCTGAACCGAAAATGGCCGTCAGCGCGCTGATTCAAACCTTAAAGAATAAATATCCCCAACTGCCCCTGTTACTGATGGATTCGCGGCTCAACTATGAAGAAATTCATCGGGCGCGTCAATTAGGGGTGAAAGGATATTTTCCCAAAGGGACGGAGCCGGCTGTTCTCATCAACGCCATTCGTCAAGTCACTGCCGGGGTCAGTGATTGGGTTGGCAGTGAGATCCCCATTCCGGCAAAACAACCACGGCTATCGGTTTCCGGGACTCCCGCAAGGACTCCGACCGGGACTGCGGCGGCAATTCCCGTCAATCGTCGCCGTTTATGGATGCGCGATCTGCGTGTATCTGCGAACCGACTGATGGATGCCCAAATTCAGGAATTAGATGCTCAACTAAAAAATATTGATTTATCACAGTTCGATCGGTTTTTTCTCTTGGGAAGACGGCGAGAAATCCGGGCAGCCCGTTGGATTGTCAATCAGATTTTGCCTGCGCTTAGTGAATCGGAAACTCAACTAACTTTTCCCGTTCAGCAAAGCGGGTTTTCTGCGGCGCAAATTTCCTCAGTAGCAGCCAAAAATAGCACCGATTTAAGCACTGCCGGAGCGGGGGATTTACAGCGATTCCGCGCCGGGAATGCGCCCGGATTATCGTCCCAAATTTATCCTTTGGATTTCCCAACTTTGAAGTCTCAGCTATTCGATCGCATTTTAACAAAACTGCAATCGCGGTTAGAAAACTTAACGGATATTCCCCTAGAAATTGACCTGCTGAAACTGGAAAAGAAACAGCAGCTATTCTACCTGATTTTGCGCCAATTTGAGGAAATTATCGGCGATTTAAACTATTCCCAGATTCAGCCTGATGTTTTGCCGGAAAAACGGACAATTCTGCTGACGGATTTATGGCAAGCAGTGCTGGAGGAATTTTTTGGCAAATATTCTTCCCTGCCTATCGGCAATCAAGTGATTGATATGATTCCCTTGATGAAGCAAGATACCGAGACTGTCAAATCCAGTATTCTGGAACGCATTCCTCTAGTGAGTGAATTACTTGCTTATTTGTTATTTCAAACATCTTTTAATATCGAAAATGTTGAATATTTAGCTGATACGTCAGAAGCGTTAGACCACGCCGAGTTTTTGCTGGAAAATTTGATGATTCAAGTGGCGAATGCAACGATTTATCCGCTCTTGAATCGGTTGGCTGATGTGGAAAAAATTAAACAAGATTTTTACGAGCGCCGTTGGCTGAGTACGCGAGAAATTGAACGGTTCAGAAATAATTTATCTTGGCGATATCGTTGGCAAAAATATTGGCAAGAGCCAAAATGTATTTTTGAAAGTAAATATGTTTTGTTAGTTTTTGATGAACGGGGCATCCGCAAAGTCTCCAGTTATGCCCCACGACGCCAAGAGTTAGCTCAGTTAAATGGGTTACAACAAACGGTGACTCTGTGGTTAGAAACGCAAGATGCGATCGCGCCCCGTCTGGAATCAATGATGGTTTTTATTGGCAGTGGGGGTCGCTATCTGCTGATGCAATTAGGTCGGGGAATTGGGTTAATTGTTCAGGGAATTATTCAGGGAATTGGCAATTCTTTGTCAGACCTGAAAGCTAAAAAAAATCGGCAGCTTTAATGAGAATTCAGCCGTGTTGTTGCTGCTGAATTCTCAACATTTACGCCTCTTTAATGACTGTGATAGTGATGTGAATGATGATGATGGCTGTGAGATGAACTCTGAGATGAACTCTGAGATGAACTCTGGCCATAAGTGTGAAAATGCGCGCTGGCTGATTGGGATAAAGCAGGCTCAGATAACAACGCTTCTATTTGCTCATTTGCCCATTCTGCTGCCATTTTCAAGAAACTGGGATGAGTGTTCACACAGGGCATTTGAATAAATGAAACCTGATTAAACCGTCGTTTTACCCCATGAATAATATGGTGAACATCCAAAAGTGTCTCGTGATTTTCCGTGGCAAATCCAATCGGCATAAACACAATCGCCTTAGCCCCTAGCTGAATTAAATTCAGTGCTGCCAATTCCGCATTCGGTTGCGTCCATTTAATCAAAGGAGTTTGATGATTTAACCAACCCACAGAAATTAACGGATAGCGGTTAATTAGTTTTTTGCGGACTAATTCATAAAGTGCCTGAGATTCATCAATCCCGGAAACAAATCCTTTGGCTTCATGGGGACAACCATGATTCATCAGCACAATGCCAATTTCTGAGGGCAGATATTTATCGGCAAGTTCCGTGGCAATTTCTGTTTCAACCATTTCCGCCATCAAATCAATATAGGCTGGTTGATTGTAAAAAGACGGAATATAACGCATTCCCTTGAGCCAGGGTTCTGGCTCTTGACTTAACCGAGCCAATGCTTTATTTACTTGTTCAATAGCAATGCCACTGGTGAAAATCGAATCCACTACTAACAAAGGATAAATTAATAACTTATCAAACCCTTGCTCTTTGATTTCAGCGATGACTTGTGCGGGCAAGAAAGGCGCACAAAAGTTAAAGGCTTTGAAAACTTGAACATCGCTGCCCCAACGTTTTTGCAGTTCGGCTTCAATCCCCGCTCTTTGTTTTTCAAAAATAGCATTGTGGGGGGAAATAAACTGTCCATGCTGGTGATTCCATTCGTGGAAATCAAACATGGCCAATAATTTGGCAAACAGCGGATACATCCAGGTAGGAACTGGGGCAAATTTTGCGGTCAGTAAATTGAGCGCTTGTTCATTATAGTTGGCGAAATTTGCGTAGTTTTCTACTTCGCCATATCCCATCAACAAAACAGCGATTTTATTCTTACCGTGAATTGCTTGGGGGATTTCTGGGAGTTTTTCGGGAGTTGCAACCACTTAACTTTCCTCCATTTGCGTGGTTGGATCGAGTACCAAGGTATAAGTTTAATTACTTAGAAGCTATGCCTGGGTTACACTCTTGTGTAAGATTTTACCATATCCCCTAGGGGGGGATATGCCTTAATTCTTAAATTAATCTTGATTAATGATGACGAATTGTTTCGACCCTAACTACGCGATCGCGCCCTTCATTTTTGGCTGGCTCCCGGCGGAGGACGGATTATTTCCCTCCAGGGATCGAGGATAGAAAAAAGATCGGGGTAATTTTGGTTTTTGGCATCTTGGGACTGCTTCTTGGTCGGGAACCTTGTTTGATTCAGCCGCTCCTTTTGCTGTTACTCCCCACTAAGACAAAGTTTTTTCTGTAATTGCTTAATTGCTGCCTGTAGTCGTTCGACTACCCCGCCTCACTATCAGTGGGCAAGTCTGGATAAGTTTTATCTAGCGGTTTTTAGTACCTCGCGATCCTTGCCCACCGGATAGACGGATGGGGAATTCCGCGAGTTCAGTTAAACTAATCAGTTAAACTAAATAGGTATCGCATAAGTATCCCTACGGTAATAAAAATTGCTGTCAAGCAATTGGCCTGGGACTTAGAATAGAAAAAGAGTCTTGACGTCGGTCCGACTGGCTGGCGCGAGTAAACTAGGTATATTTGTTAACGCAGAAAGGAAAACAGAATCATGGGATTGTTCGATCGCATAGGACGTTTAGTTAAAGCGAATATCAACGATTTAGTCAACAAAGCTGAAGATCCAGAGAAAATTCTGGAGCAAGCGATTCTTGATATGCAGGAAGACCTGGTACAACTGCGCCAAGCAGTAGCCACGGCAATTGCGACCCAAAAAAGGAGCCAGAAACAGTACGAGCAAGCGCAAACTGAGGCCAATACCTGGCAGCAAAGAGCGATGCTGGCTTTGCAAAAAGGGGATGAAGAACTGGCTCGTCAAGCTCTCCTGCGAAAAAAAGCTAATATGGAAACCGCTGAAATGCTGAAGGCTCAGTTAGACCAGCAGAGCAGCCAGGTGGAGACTCTCAAACGCAACTTGATCGGTTTGGAAAGTAAAATTTCCGAAGCCAAGACCAAGAAAAATATGCTCAAAGCCCGCGCCCAAGCAGCCAAAGCCAATGAACAGTTGCAGAATACCATCAGTTCGCTGAATACCAGCAGTGCGATGAGTGCCTTTGATCGCATGGAAGAGAAAGTCCTACAAATGGAAGCCCGTTCTCAAGCGGCAGCAGAACTGGGTAGTTCCGGTCTAGAGCAACAGTTTGCCCTGCTGGAAGCTGGTAGCGGCGTTGATGATGAGTTGGCCGCGATGAAACAACAGTTGTTGGCTGGAGGTTCTACCGCTCAAGGTCAGTTACCCGCTTCCGGTGCCACCAGTGGCAAAAAAAATGCTGTTGATGATGAATTGGAAAAATTACGGGCTGAACTTGACCGGATTTAGTCCATTTGTCGGTGATCAAATACATCCTTCGCTCGTCAGCGATCGCCCATCCTCTGGTTTTCAGGTCAGAGGATGATTTTTTCATCGGCAGGGATCTGCCAATTTTAATTAAATTATTGTAAACCATAAAAATCTCCTTAGCCAAACTTAAATTCTCAGGGAATCTTTACCAAATGTTTTTTCAGCTATTGGTCAATCAAATTGCTTTTTTCGCGAAAAAGATGCGGATATATTTCCAACGTTTTATTACCAAAAAACCCGACCCAACGAAACTCGAAGCTATCAGGAGCGAGTTAATCGAAGAATCTGCGCTCGACTCAACCTATATTATTTTAATTATTAGCTCCTGTATTATTGCCACATTAGGGTTACTGGCAAACAGTGCCGCTGTGATTATTGGGGCGATGATTGTCGCCCCTTTGATGTTGCCTATTAGAAGTTTAGCTTTTGGGGCTTTGGAAGGAGATTTAGTGCTTTTTCGTCGAGGCTTAATTGCCGTAACGGTGGGAACTTGTTTAGCCGTAGCCCTGGCTTGGTTTTTGGGTTCTGTGGCGGGACTTTCTACTTTTGGTAGCGAAGTTTTAGCCCGTTCTAAACCAAATTTATTAGATTTGGGAATTGCGCTTGCTGCTGGCAGTATCAGTGGCTATGCTAAAGTACAACCAAAAATATCAAGTAGTTTAGCCGGAACCGCGATCGCTGTTGCGTTAATGCCTCCAGTATGCGTGATTGGTTTGGGATTAGCTAATGGAAACTTGGTGCTGAGTTTCGGGGCTTTATTACTGTATTTGACTAACTTGTTGGGAATTACCTTGTCTTGTATGGTAGCTTTTTTTGTCTCTGGTTATACTCCATTTACTCAAGCCAAACGAGCCTTAACTTTAGCCACCATTTTCACCAGTGTTCTGCTAATTCCCCTAAGTATCAGTTTTATTGATTTAGTCCGGCAAACTCGGCTCGAAAGTAATTTAAAACAAGCTTTAGTCAACCGAACGATTACATTTCAAAGAGTCGATTTAGTCAAAACTGAAACTAATTGGTTTGTCACTCCCCCTGAAGTTAGATTAACCGTGCGGACTCGCGAAAAAATTACTCCCTATCAAGTAGAACTGATTGAAGATTTTTTATTTAAGGCAATGGGTCAGCGGTTTACCTTAGTTTTTGATATTAGTCAAGTTTCAGAAGTCCGCCGAGAAGGAATGAGACCCGCCAGCGAAAATTAAGCTAAATAACTATGTAAATAACTATGTTTTTATCGTTTTTCTCATCTATTTCCAGATAATATCTCTTGGGCACAACCTAAAAAAAACTAAAAAAACAAGCTGATGATTTTTCCTGGCTTGAAGCCTTGAGTCCATTTTGGCGTTCGATTAAATATCACCTATTTTCGCCTTTAGGATTAGCCACAATTGCCGCTTTTTTTGATGACGGTGACGAAATTGATTTACAAGATGAGCACGTGGAATTCTTGAAATTGGATGACTATGGCAGAATGGTGGCAAAAAATCGCCTAACTGTTGACAATTGGGATTTGTATGATACCCTTCATGTGATTTACCGTCCAACTCTGATGACTCCAGAAGTTTTAGCCCAATTTTATTGGCAATCTTACCGCGATTTTTATCGTTGGGATGCTATTTGGCAAGGGTCGCGGACTAAAAAAAATTGGCGCGATCGCTTTTGGCATCTTTTATACAGTGGGGCTAGGGAAAAAAGCCGAACCGATTTGGGATATTCTAATTATACTTAAAATACTTAAACAAGTAAATCGTTTACTGCCAAAGTTAGAAAATGTTAGAAAATGTCCTCAACGGTTTTAACTCAAATCATAATTCAGCACAAAAACCCGCTGATTTCCTCATGCCACCAGATTTCAAAGGGGAAAACTACTGATTATGGCTAACAATTCTAACACTTTTACTAAAAAGCCATCAGATCCGAGGAAACTTTTCTTTGTTGCCCTGTTGCCTCCCACGGATCTGCAAGTAGAAATTACGGAAATTAAACAATATTTTGCCAGAGAATATCAAAGTTCTCATGCCCTAAAATCACCACCCCATATTACCCTATATCCCCCGTTTAAATGGTTGCCGGAAAATTTACCCCAGCTAAACCAATGTCTTTGTGAGTTTGCGGCTAACTATGCACCAATTCCGGTGACGTTAGATGGGTTTGGGGCGTTTGCCCCCAGGGTGATTTTTATCCATCCTTTGAAAACTCCAGAATTGATGACATTGCAAGGAGATTTGATGGGCTATTTAGCAAGTAGTTTGGGGCTGGTGGATGAACGGTCAAAAAACCGGCCTTTTGCTCCCCATATTACCGTGGCTTTTAAAGATTTAACACCGTCAGCTTTTAAAGCCGCATGGCCAAAATTTAGAGAGCGCCCATTTTCGACTCAGTTTAGCGCCCACAATTTGACTTTATTAATTCACGAGCGCCAACGGTGGAATATTTGCAGTGAGTTTCCCTTTCTGCAATCTTAACTGGAATTATCGGTGACAAGCGCTATTATAGAAACCGGGTTTCTGAAAAGTTACCCCATTTCTATCAAATCGTAAAACTATGCCAATCACCATCCAACAATTAACTCAATGGAAAGAACAAGGGCGTCCTATTGTGGCATTGACCGCCACGGATTATGCGATCGCCCAAATCCTCGATCAAGCGGGAGTAGATTTAATTTTAGTCGGTGATTCTTTAGGAATGGTAGCCTTGGGCTATGACACCACCCTTCCGGTCACCTTAGCGGAAATGATTCACCATGCCAAAGCGGTTCGCCGAGGGGTGAAAAATGCCCTGATGGTGGTGGATTTACCCTTTCTCACCTATCAAGAAAGTCCCACTCAAGCCCTGAAATCCGCTGGTAAAATAATTAAAGAAACTGGGGCGCAAGCGGTGAAAATCGAAGGCGGTTATCCCATGATGGCGGAAACTGTTGCCCGTCTCGTGACTGCGGGAATTCCCGTCCTCGGTCATGTGGGACTGACCCCGCAATCGGTGCATCAATTAGGGTTCAAAAAACAAGGCAAGACCCCGGAAGCTGCTGAACGGATTTTATCGGAAGCAATTGCCCTAGAACACGCCGGTGCTTTTGGGGTAGTTTTAGAACATATTCCCCCGGAATTAGCCCAACAAATTACCCAAACTTTGAGCATTCCTACGATTGGAATTGGAGCCGGACTGCATTGTGATGGACAGATTTTAGTCACCTATGATTTATTAGGAATTTCTGATAAACAACCCCCCTTTGTCAAGGTCTATGCCAATTTACGCCAGCAGATTATTTCTGCGGTGGAAAAATACGGCAGTGATGTCAGAGAAAGGAATTTCCCCGAACAGGCATAAAAATGTTCCGTAAAATCCCTTTAGCTTGGTTACAACTTACCAGAAAAAAAAGCAGATTAGCCGCCGCTTTAGCGGGGATTGTTTTTGCGGATATTTTAATGTTTATGCAGTTAGGATTCCGCGCAGCTTTGTTTAATTCTAACACCCGGATGCATAACAATTTAAATGCCGATTTAGTAATGATTAATACCAAATCAGAATCTTTGATTTCTCTGCAAAAATTTTCTCATCGGCGTTTATATCAAACTCTGGGTTTCTCTGAAGTGGCATCAGTCGCCCCTTTATATGTGGGGCAACTCAAATGGAAAAATCCTTTTAATCGCAAAGACCGGGTGATTTTAATTTTTGGCATGAAACCGAGTCAACCGGCTTTTTTAATGCCAGAAGTGGCCGAAAAATCTCATTTAATTCAACTCCCCGATGTGGTATTATTCGACCGAATGTCGCGGCGGGAATTTGGGGAAGTAGCCCAAGCAATTGACCAGGGAAAACCTGTGACTACCGAAGTAGGAGTTAGGCGAGTTGAAGTTAAAGGTTTGTTTAGTTTGGGGGCATCTTTTGCCGCTGATGGTAACTTAATTACCAGTGATTTAAATTTTATTCGCTTATTTCCTAATCGGCGCTTAGGAGAAATTGATATTGGTTTAATTAGACTAAAACCGAATAGTGACCCTACCGTAGCCTTGGAGAAAATTCGCCAATATTTACCCAGTGATGTGCAAGTTTTTACTAAACAAGGTTATCTCGATTATGAAAAATCTTATTGGAAAAAACGCACCGCCATTGGCTTTGTGTTTCGGTTTGGGGTGATTATGGGTTTTATTGTGGGCTTGGTGATTGTTTATCAAATTATTTATACTGATGTGGCGGATCATTTGGCGGAATATGCGACTCTCAAAGCAATGGGATATCAAGAGATTTATTTTTATAGTTTAGTGATTCAAGAAGCTTTGTTATTGGCAATTTTAGGCTATATTCCCGGAATTGTTTGTAGTTTATTTTTGTACAAAATAGCCCGGTCAGCCACTATGTTACCGATTTTAATGACCCTGCCTAGGGTGCTGACTGTTCTGGGATTAACGATTTTTATGTGTGCGGTTTCTGGCGCGATCGCCATGCGGAAATTACAAGAAGCTGACCCAGCGGATATTTTTTAGTTATTGGTTCTTTGTTGTTTGTGCTTTATTCTTTGTTGGTTGTTGGTTGTTGTTTGTTCTTGGTTCTTTGTTGGTTGTTGCTGGCGTAAATCCAATTAACAAATAACAATCAACGATCAACAATCAACCACCAACCAACAACAATCAACAATTATTTTTGACTGTTAAAAGCGTCTACGGCATTTCTCAGATGTCCTTGATGTTTGGCTAGAAGTTGTTTGCCAGTTTCGGCATCTAGTCCAGTCCAATGCATTAATAAGGCCAATTTCACTGAGCGCCCGCTTTTTTCCAGGAGATAGCCGCATTCCGTCCGGCTGAGATGGGTCAAATCTTCGAGAATGCGTAACGAGCGATCATGTAGTTTGCGATTAGTTACGGCTACGTCAATCATCCGGTTGCCATAAACTTTGCCCAGCTTGACCATCACCCCAGTGGAAATAATATTTAAGGCCATTTTGGTGACAGTCCCCGCTTTCAGACGAGTGGAACCAGCGAGAATTTCTGGCCCCACCACGAGACGTAGTTCAATATCCGCGTTGCTGCTGACTTGATCCTCGGGCACGCAACTCATAAAGGCAGTGGTGGCGCCCCTACTCCGCGCCGCGTTTAGGGCTCCCAACACATAAGGGGTCGTCCCTCCCGCACTAATGCCAATCACCACATCTAATTCGGTGACTCGACGATGCGCGATCGCCTCTTCCCCGTCCTCATATTTATCCTCCAAGTCTTCCGAAGACCGCACCAAAGCCCCCGCCCCCCCAGCAATAATTCCTTGGACTAATTCTGGGGGAGTGCAAAAAGTGGGGGGACATTCCGCCGCATCTAAGACCCCCAGACGCCCGCTGGTTCCTGCCCCCACATAAAATAGTCTGCCTCCTTTCCTCAAAGCCGCGGCAGTGCGATCGATGACTTCTGCCAAAGCTTCTTGGGCATTCGCGATCGCCTCCAGGGTCTTAGCATCTTCCTGATTAAATAACTGCACCAACTCGAGAGAAGTCAGTTGATCTAAATTTTGACTTTTCGGATTAACCTGTTCGGTGAGCAAAAATCCTCGGTTTTCCAAGCGATTCATAGAAATTTTCCTTGATGGTTATTCGTTATTCGTGATTGGTTTATGGGGGAGGGGTGGGATGTGTGGGGGGTGTGGGGGAGCTTTCGGAGAAAAGAGGAAAGAGGAAAGAGGAAAGAGGAAAGATCCTCTCTCTTTCCCCTTCTTCGTTCTCTCCTCTCTCTTCGCAGGGG